>Ga0134128_10007600_pt1 | contig 13096 bp, 11 predicted proteins | sample KB31754_FD_96462 | JGI IMG/M metagenome (GOLD analysis project Ga0134128, IMG submission 96462) | Terrestrial soil microbial communities with excess Nitrogen fertilizer from Kellogg Biological Station, Michigan, USA - KB3-175-4 | ecosystem: Environmental > Terrestrial > Soil > Unclassified ... | reverse complement strand
CTGCCACGCCCGGAACCGTGGCCAATTGATAGCGCAGATGCCAGTCTTGGAGACTTCGCAACTCTGCGAGGCTGTGCGTGTGTGAATGATCTATCAGCGCATATTCATAAACCCATCCAGCGCCCGTAGCATCGGGGCCGATTGCCGGATGAACGTTTGCGGGAAGGCGTCCCGCGATGGATTGCAGATATTCAACAACTCTCGACCGCGCCCAATAGATGTCTGTTCCATCCTCGAAAACGACAAACACATACGAGTCGTTGAACATGGTTTGGGCGCGCACCGCCTTTACATGCGGCGCAGACAGCAGCGCAGTAACGATTGGGTACGTGACTTGATCTTCGATGACATTGGGTGGTTCGCCTTCCCAATTGGTATGAATGATGACTTGCACATCGGAGATGTCGGGCAGAGCATCAAGGGGAATGTGGCCCATGGACCAGATTCCTGCCAGTGTAAGCAGGAGCACTACGGTAAAAACGAGAAAACGATTGTGAGCGCACCATTCGATAATGCGGGAGATCATCGTTACATTCCTCCCGTCGCATTGATGGCGAGTTGCTTGTTGGCAATCGTCTGGCCGTTTTGTTCGGCGCGAATGGTGACCTGCCACGTACCACCTGAATCAAGATCACCCGTACCTTCATACATTCCGTTTCCGGTGTCCTTAGCATTGACTACTGCTTTCATCGCCGCCATTCCCATTGCGGGCATCGCCGCCATAAAAAATGTCACGCTGACATTTGCTCCAACGATGGGCTTGCCGTCTTGTGTGGTCAGCTTCACTCGGACGAGGTTGTTGCCCTTGTGTGGCGGATCAGGATCGGTAGTGAGCTCGACATTGATTTGTGATTGTTTGGGTGAATTCATCGGAGCTGCTTGGCCAGTGCCTGGAGGCGGCGGAACAAATGAACCGGCTGCGGCCTGCAACTGAGCTTCTGAATCAAGCAGGAAATTCGCAGACGTGACAATCTGCTCTCCTGCTTGAACCCCTTTGCTCACTACGATTTCATCGCCAACTTGTGGGCCGAACTCCACTTCGCGCGGCTCGATGCTACCCTCGCCGTGATATACGAAGAGCAGATTTTTTGTTCCTGAACGGAAGGCAGCCGAAGCTGGGACAACTAATTGCCGTCCCATAGCGAGGCTGACGGAGACATTGACGTACATACCAGGCTTCAACTTAAGACCAGGGTTCGGAAAGACTAGACGCACTGGCAACGTGCGTGTGCTTTCGTCCAATTGTGGCAGCAGATAATCGATGTGACCGTAAAACGTCTTGCCCGGATAAGCGTCAACAGTAACCTCGGCGCGGTCACCAGGCTTAATCTTCCCGGCATCACTCTGGAATACTTGGGCCAGCACCCATACGTCAGACAAATCTGCAACGGTGTAGAGCATAGTTTCTGGTTGCACATACATATTGGGCAGGGCTTGTTTGTTGGTGATGTATCCAGAGACCGGAGAATAAATTGTGAGATCAGTGATCGGCTTTTCGCCTTGATCTAGTTTTTCAATTTCAACGGGCGACACGTTCCATTGCCGAAGCCTGTCTTTGGCCGCGCTTAATAAGGAAGATGCTCCCAAAGCCACACCATTCACTGGGCTCTGTTGGAGCGCCTTCGAGTTTTCCTTAGCCAACAGATACTCTTGCTCCGTAGCGACGAGATCGGGGCTATAGATCGTGAATAACGGTTGGCCTTTGCTGACAAAGTTTCCTGTCGCATCGGCATAGACTTTGCGAATCCATCCGGCGAAGCGGGTCTGCACATAGGCTTCCCGCCTTTCATCGACCTGAACATTTCCATAGAAACGAAGGTCAGTGCTGACAGACTTCATCTGTACTCTGCCCAGCACAATGCCGATGTTCTGCATCTGCTGGGACGAAAGTTGGATCGGCGCGAGCGAAACGTCTTGTGGAGCTGATAAAGGTTTGCCTGATGGCATAGGTGCTTGCGAGGCGGATTCATCAGCCACAGGAGCGGACTGCATGTTAGGACTTGTGTGATAGCGTGAATGCCACCACAGAACTCCTGACAGGATCGCAAAAGCAATGGCTGCAAAAGTCGCAATCCAGAAAAATCGGCGGTAAAGCTGATAGTCTGCGGCGTTCATCGAAATTCAACTCCTGTGAGGCGTTCCAGGTTGGCCAGTGCAGATTCGTGCTCTGCCAGTTGATTGCGGTACTCCATGTCGAAGTTCAATACATCGAGGAAGGCGGAAAGAAGGCTTGAGAATTCTAGCCTGTTCGATTGATATGCAGATAAAGCAGCGCGGAACGCCGCACTTGATTGCGGAATCAGGCCATCGCTATATATTTTGAGCTGCTCTTCTGTCGTTTTTGCTTTCACATACTGCTGTTGCACTTCCGAAAGAACTTGCTGTGATTCCGAATCCAGCTCGTGCTGCGATTGCTCCTTTTTTTCCTGTGCTTCGGCCAGCTCAGCTTTTTGGCGACCTCGATTCGGAAGACGAACGCTGAATGTTGCCATGTAGTAATCACGAAATTCGCTGGCCGTGTGCTGATAGTTGTATTGGACGTTGAAGTCAGGACGGGAATTCCTGTGGGCAATCTCAACTTCCGTTTCTCGTTGGCGAATATTTGCGTTCTGGGCTTGCAGATCGGGATTCTGCTCGCGGGCCTTCTGTAGCAATTCCGCGGCACTAAATGGAAGAGTTCGCGCTACCAGAGGTTCAGTAATGATTTCAGGAGAGTCTTGAGGTCGGCCCAGCAGTTCTTTCATCTGGGCCTCCAGCACTCCTTCTTCCTGATGATGATGCGCGAACTCCTGCAAAATTTTGGTCTGCTGCAATTGTGCTTTCAATACATCCTGCTGGCTGCCCTGACCCACGCGATAACGCGCTTCGGTCGCCTCTTGCGCTTGCTTTAACAGCTCTTGATCCTTCTGAAGAATGCCGAGCGTTTCCTGGATGTAAGCAAGCTGAAAATATGCGATCTTAAGGTTGCGGACCATATTTGCCCGAACTGAATCGGTTTGGGCACGCATGGAATCCGAATCCTGCTCTGCGGCAATTGCAAGCAGGTGGCGTTTGCCTGGATAGGGAATGTCTTGCGATACACCGAAGCCGATATATGCAAAATCGCTGTTGCTGTAGCCTGCAAATGGCCGTGGGCTTCCGACACTAAATTGCTGTACCGAGACTTGCGTGTCGGGGAGAGCAGAAACTTCCTGCGGAACCTTTTGGGCCGCTCGCCATGCACTTGACGACGCGGCGATCTGCGGATTCTTTTGCAGTGCTTCGTCTATCAATACGCGCAGCGGGCTTGGCGTGCCGCCGCGCACCGGCATCGAAGCAGGATTTGATAATCGAGAACTGACGTCTTGACCGAAGACAGTATTAACAAGTGCTAAAGAAGTACCCAACACAACAAGAACGATCAAAGGTCGGTTCAAACCAATGGACAGCATTTTCCCTCCAAAATCACAAAACATGAAAATGGATATGCACACGAATACTCGTGCGCTATACGTTCAGAGGAAAAACGATCAGATTCTCAGGATGGTCGTATTGGAGTCCAACAACTTGGGAGGACTATCGGTTGAAGAAAAAGTAGATAGAACAGAAATACATCGCTGGACTGCAAAATCATTTCCCGCTATCGGTCGCGAATGCGGCGCAACTACGATGTGGCTGAAATCGTGCGTGGACAAGAAAGCATGTTGGTCTGTATGCGAGACCTGAGGATGACAGCAACTGTGAGACTTGGCCATGCCTGTATCGCCACATTGCTGCGCCATTTGTTTACAGCAAGCACGCTCCGCAGCGGTCATTGTCATGCCAGGTTGCACACATGCCATAACCGGCTGGACGATGAGCAGCAATGCCAGAACCGAAATCGTGGCTTTGGCCGCAATTCTCATTGGAGAGAAGTGTAGCCTCGGGTATGCTTTGAATGCAAACTGCACAGAACTGACGGCAGATTTTCTTTGCCTCCCCTTTTGGAAGTTAATCTGTGGATGGAAACAATCAACGCCTTACAACCGTTCCCCGAGGATTGGGTTTTCGCTAGTCCTTGGACGAAGGGCAAGCAACCACTGTGGCCTGACAGTCTGCTGAGGCGCTGGATCAACCAGTGGCGAAGCGGGTTGGAATCACGAAGCGATTGGGATGGCACACATTCCGTAACACGTATTCCACGCTGCTTCGTGCGAACGGTGAAGACATCAAGGTCGTGCAGGAGCTGTTGCGCCATGCAGCCCTTGCCGCACAATCTCACTTCCTCATTTACTCCCTCTTCGAGAAGCGCTCCAACCCTCCTCGTCGGCCAGCCCGATGGCATCACTGCCCATCCGCAGACGATGCCGTCCGTAGGAATCGGAGCAGTTCCAATCCCGGTCAGCGTTCGCGCCTGCCCGTCGTGCCTCCAGAATTGATCCAATTCGCCCTCTACGCCACGATTGAAATCAGCTCAATAAACTGCGGTCGCCCTGCCAGCCCTATGCCCTTACCACTCTGGGTAATAGAAGTTGGGAAAAGTGCCAAATGGCAAAAAACCGTGAGTATGTACGCCTAGGAACTGAGCGTCATAGGTGAGCACGGTTTCCACGGAACCCGCCCGACCCAACGGCAATTCAGAGGCGGCCCTACGTTCGGGTTTCACCTTGAGCCTGTTGAATTGTGTTTTCTTCAGTTGAACATAACAAATCCAATGTTAGATTTGTTAAAACTCGCGTCCTTTTCTGTTCCAACTTAGCGACGATTGCCAAAAAAGAACTCCAAACAATTGCAAGTACCACAATGGTAACTAGACTATGGCGTTCCCTTCCTGACAGCAAGGAATATAATCCGGCTCCTAAGAGGCTGCAAGATCCGATAAGCTCCATCTTTTCACTGAATTTCGTGCCGATCCTACACGCGTATTTTTTTGCCAATGACATTGCCATTTTGGTTGGCCTCCATTCCTTGGAATGTGATCTGCAAGTAACGTGCCAACATTGACGTTTGCTCGCAACAACTATCTCCACTGGGGAACGCAGGAGCAGTTTCGGTCCGACCTGACCAACCGCGTGCTTGCCAGGCAGAATGCGTCCACGCCCATTTGGGACCACGCAGAGGTTTATGCTGGCGGAACGGGTATCTTGCCACTTTACGTTGCGCCGGACACGTATTTTGTGCGCGCCAACTGGCTGGGCACGGTGCAGGCGCGGACGAATTCGCCAGGAGCAATCGCGCAGAGTTACACCAGCCTGCCGTTTGGCGTTGAGCCAGGTGGGACTGAGCCCGACCCACTTCACTGATCCAGAATATCCCCACGGCAGCCAGATCGTGCTTGTCGCCATCTCTAGAGTAATGCCGTCATGGAAGTGATCAAAAGATCGAACTTCCACGGCAGACTAATTGCTATGGATTTCAGAGTAGAAGCATCACGGATTCAAAAGGAATTAGCCTTTTCGACAGCTACCAGCACAGGTGCACTCTAGTTATCGACAAGAGGGATGTAGTCACCTTAGTCACTCTCAGAAGTTCATTGTCTTATCATGCACTGTCCAAAAACTGGATTCCTGAACACGCATCGCAAAGGCTATATTTTTAGTTGCCGGACGCGAATTCTTCAGAGCATTTCCTATATTTGGTAGGAGATCTTTGAAGGCTCAACCTGTCGCGGGTTGTCGTGTCCGGCATCTTTAGATACTGCCTGATCAAACGACCCAGGATGAATAGCCTTCTAGTGGGGGATTACATTACTTAGGCAATAAAATGCTTGGTGATCGAAGTAATGGGTGCCAGTCACTTTCGTCGGGTCGGCCTTCATCGAGGTCGTAGTTTCTGCTCGTGCGATTCATCCAGTGACCAGGGTTTTGGTGGGCCAATTCAACATTCTGCTGCTTAAGTAACGTGCAGATTTGAGCGTAAGTTCTTCGGAACTTAACAGGATTCTTTGTACGTTTCAATCGTGCTCGAAGGATCCAGTAGTCTATGGGCGCAGAAATAATGGCTTTGCTGTTCATCGCGATCTTCCGAATGCACCGCTACTCGTGAGTGTGCAGAATGAATCTGCAAATCTCTTAGCTGGGATTGGAGTCGCGACAAAAGGAGTAAAGCCCCTAGTGTTCCAAACCACGATTATCAAAGATATAGCAAACACTATCCCACATTCCGAGGGATTTCTGTGATGAACGTCACATAAACTTGTTTGCAAAACTCTGACTCGAATTACTCCGAACTGTCATAAAACGGAGATTCATCAAATCATTCGGGACGTGCGATTGTCATCAACAGGTCATCAGGCCAATTTGAAAGCTGCAAACAGGATCCAAATGGTCCATTGCTGCGGCGATAAAACAAGAAATTGCCAACATTATTGACAATTCCAATCCGGCGCGGCATGTTTTTTACATAGTGACGAACGAAAAGTTAGAATTGCATTCAGCAACTAAGCTTTGACACAGGATTCGAGCGGATGCTTCTCATGTGGCGAATTGCAGCACAAGTCGCGGTGGGAATAGTTGCATACTGTATAGGCGCAGACTTGTCCAACAGCATTGCATCATTGTCCTACCAAAGCCGCGTTTTGGTCACCCCGTCCTTGCTTAGGAAGTTTATAACGCACATTGATCCCAACTGGATTCGTTATCAAGGAGATTTACTGCGTCCCCAGCGTGGCTCATATTTGAATGACGTGCTTTACTGGTCTACCTGCCACAGGAAGTCAGTCGCCCTGGTTTGCCCGTTTATGGTATTGCTTTTGACGGCGCTCTGTTGGTTGAGCTATCTGCTACACCCTTATGCTCTAGCGATGAGTATTGTGGTGTTTGTGGCAGGGCTTTTAGTACCGATTAGGAAGCAAGCAAAACATACCGTTCTTGGAGATATTCAAATGGTTTTGTTGTGCCTCTACGTTTGGAATGGGGCCGATAAAGCCCAGTGCGAGAGGGAGGTGTTGGGTCGCGCGCCCCGCCTACGGAACGCGCTGGAGTTAATCAGAGAAATCGCGGACAGCAGCTATACATCGTAGAACGGTTGCCCCAATGAGACGAACAATTAGAGCTATTTAAGCTGCAATCTGGAACTTGTTGTCCTGCCACCCAAGTCTTACTGCTCGCATGACAAGGACACAGGTTAATGCGCTGCGGAGTACATCTCTTTTGCCCTCTCTGGATTCTTCGTTGAGGCTTATTCGTATCTCTCTTTCGGCAACTTCGGCCAGCTCCGGCAAACTCTCGATGTCGGTGTTGCGCAAGACAGCGATAAACGCAGCCTGCCAACTAGTTGGCATTTTTTGGCAAGACATAACGCTCTCCCCCGAAGAGCGGGATTACTATTCTAAAATCGAGAATAGTTCAAATCGGCACTGCCGGTATGTGATGTGCATCACAAGTGCTTCTGTTGATTTCTTTGTTAGAACAGTCTCCCGCAATAGGGACATTGAAAGGGACATTGAATTGAGGCAGTACTTCTTCCGAGATCACAAATGCTCTTCTGCTAGTTGTCCGAGTCGTTTTTCCGACACAAAGCGCCAGATGGCAGGGTTGTCCGGCACCGCCCAACCTTGCTGCGGCAGCTCTCAGATGAGCACCTGTTGTGATGATATCATCCACTAGTACATAAGTTCCGACTGAAAGTTGTTTTGTTAGGATCAGATTATCGTAGAGATATTTTGCATCTCTGCTGCCCCCTTGATGAGACGGTCTCATTGTTTTAACCCACCGAAGGGTATCTAGTACGACACCGCTCCGTATACATTTAACAACGGATTCCGCCAGCCGAGTAGTGCGAGAAATGCGATTGTTGTTAACACAACAATCGCTATTGGGCACTGGCACGAAAATAAGTGGGAGCGAAAGATATTTCATCGTTAGAATCTGGGCGGCCAAATTGCCAAACCAAGCCGTTGCTTCTTCACCACTTCTGGTATCGAGCCGCTGATGCATTGGGGAACTCTTTAGTTTCGTCACTCCTTTTGTTATTCGCATGAATTCATTGCCTGTTCTATTGGTCTCGAGCCAAAAAGGACCTTTGAAATAATTTACGAAATAAATGACATTGAGGCTCATTTTGGCTCCTTGAGATCACGCCGTTAAACGCAAGCTCGATCGATTGGACGCCATTTCCGGATCACGTTTTAAGTATGGGAAATGGCCTAGATGAATGAGAGAATTCACGGATTCCTTCAAGACAATCGCGTTCTCTCTTAGCCGGCATAGAACGTTCGTTAACAGCATCCGGTGGCCGCCATACCATTCAGAGGGTATTTCAAAGGCAAGCTTCCATACCTCGTTGAAGTCAATGCCCTGGGCACGTTTAATCCATACATCAAGTTGATCCACTGATCGCACATCAACGGCTGATGTCACATTCCCGATTTTGTCTTCGGATCGCGGGTGTATAAAAGCCTGCCAATTTCCGCACATCAACGACTTATCGCATAAGAAAAACGGCTCGGTTCCGGATTCGGTCATCCTATAGGCAGGCATGCGCTCGGTGCCGTTGGCGGTCAGAATGTCAAATATCAAACCTCCGATGAGAAGCTTGGACGCTTTGTTCATCATTTTACGTGAAGGCTGATCGGTAACCTCCGATTCCACTAGACGACCAAGGCATTGATAAGAATCACCCCTTAGCATGTAACGAGGCCAGCCGCGAGTTGATATTCCTAGATCGCGGGCTAGTTCGCGATCGACTGCAACCAGGTTTAGCCTCGGCGTTGGCAGCCCCATCATCCGAGCGATTTCGGTGCACAGGGCCTCGGTCGCTAAAAGTGTTTCGGAATCGGACTTCGGAAACTTAACGATATAGCGATTCCCATCCGAGCCGTCCATAACGTGAGAGTGATCGTTAAAAGACCTCAAGCACCGGAGTGCCCTGATGCCGGTAAATTTAAACTGGTGATCCGGATTTTGAGAAAGATGTTTATATTCGGTACGGTGTTTATTCCAGCATTGATGGATAATTCCGGCCTCAATAAAAAGATTGTAAAAGTTTGAGGGCAGGTGTTTGTATACCTCGCGAACCCGCTCTGCATATCGGACTGAATTCACAACGAATAGAGTGGCGGTTTCTTCTCCAGGAAGATTTATCCCTCCTTTGGGCAGCTCTTCCCGCATCCACTCAAACCATTCGGATGTTTCAACCAATTCCGTAATTCGTGCTACTTCAATATTCTCACTACCACGCGTTGGAGACATCGCTTTCATCGTGGACACCCCTTAGACCAGGTTTGGTGTCCAGTGCCTCGGGAGTGCAGCCAGAGTAGGCGGTGCTTTGTATTGCAGGTGTGACTTAGATCACATGAAAGAAAATGTTTTTGAGGAAGTTCATTTTCGGGACGCTACGGCGGACGATTCGATGCCGCGGTTTGCTTTGTCCCCGGACTTTTCTGAAGCCGATTCTGGATTAGATAAATTTCAGAATTAAGTGCCTAACCCAAAAAGGATATAGTCCCGATGACGATCCAGTACACCACACCTGAGGGCATTTCCAAAGGCAACGTTTTGGCTGCCACGGGTATTCACCATATCCGTATAAAGCAATCAGCCAAGTGATCCGAATGCTAGCTCCAGTCTGAATCTTGGCACGAAAGTATGCCATACGACCACTCAGGTCTTGAGATTGCAGCAATGTTTTTCATGATATTAAGAAAATGTCTTATTTGGGTGTCTTGGCGATGGAATGGGATGGCTGTTCTCATGCTTGGCGCGGCTCTGGTTAGTTTCAGGATCGCCAATGCTCAAACCGTACCGGAAATAGTAGGCGGACCACCTGTCATTAAAGTCCCTTTGCCATCTCCCGACGACCCGGGAGAGGTACCTCTCATGTTGAAGTTCAAGGGTGTGTTGCTTGGGCCGAATGGCAGACCAGTAACGAAGCAAACAGAAGTGACCTTCGGAATTTTTCAGCAACAAGAAGGGGGCGATGCGTTATGGATGGAAACACAGGATATGCAACCAGATTCTAGGGGGAACTACACAGCCATGATCGGGGCTTTTTCAAAAGGGGTTCCGCTAAGTATCTTTCAGGCTACTACCGCGAGGTGGCTGGGAGTCGTGTCGAACGAGTTTCAGGCTCAGCCGCGAATCTTATTAGTTAGTGTTCCCTATGCCCTGGAATCCGCCAATGCCCAAACCCTCGCTGGACATTCCATCAGCGAATTTGTTCTTCGGGGCGAGGCTAGATCACTTCCGAATGAACAAATAGTAAGGAGTGCACTTCGATTGCGGTACCCACGCCCGGATTGGACATCGATGGCTCCAATGTTCGAAAGCACGAACAGACGTGGACCGTCGTTCGTTTCAGATGCAGCCTCAGGACCGCCGTTACGAGTGGTTTCGAGGGATCTCGTAAAGAACCTTAATGTGGAATTACTGAATGGGTTAAGTGATTCCGCGTTTGCGAAGTTGGGTTTAGCTAACGTCTTTACGGAACAACAGATCTTTGGGGGTGGATTGACTGCTCCTCCTCTTTCCATCTCATCCGTGGAGAATCCGCTTGGAAATCCTTCAACCGGTTTGGACTTGCAAGCGTCTGTGTTCAACAATGGAACAAATGTTCCCGAAACGGCCAACTTTCGTTGGCAAAGCGAGCCTGCGGGCAGTAACACCCCCAATCCGTCGGCAACGCTTAATTTGTTGTTTGGTCTTAACAAGACTCCTTCAGAAACCGGTCTTTCGGTCAATGCTGACGGGACGATTAATTTTGCACCTGGGCAACATTTTCCACTCGCAGCAATTGAAACAGCGTTGGGCAATGCTGGCTTATCAACTACCGGATCGTCGTCGCAGAGCGACTCAAGCAGCCCTATTGTCACCACGTCACCCTCTTATTCTTGGCAGCAACAGGTGGCCGGGACAACCGGACTGACTGCCGGCGTAAATACGATCACATTAAAGCCTTGTCCTCGGGGCGTGAATGGCACTGATTTGTGGCATTATCTTTATATCTCCGGCACCGGTACACCCGAAGCAGTTTTGATTACGGGAGGATCGTGCACGTCGGGAAACACAAGCGGTACGATTGCATTTATAGCCGCGTATGATCATCCGGCGGGATATACGATCGGGAGCGCCACGGACGGTGTACAGGAGACCATAAATGATGCGGTAATACCAGGCACGGACGGGCAAGTCTCCCGGAATGTCCTGATCAGCCCCCGGAACTACGTGTTTCACGCGCGTTTGTCTATCCGGGCTTCAGGAATTTCGATCGGTGCGTCCGGTGGCACGATAACGTGTATGGTGCAAGACACTTGCATTATGTTAGGAGATCCACAAAAATCAACCGCCTTCAACAGGATCACGCTGCACGATATACAAGTCCATCCTGGAATTGTGAAGGGGACTTGGCCCGCCATTGAAGACGATGCGCAAAAGTCCACTATCACAAACCTTAGTGAAGTCCCTGGCGGCCCCACTCAAAATTCGTTTGGGTATCTAATTCAAATTGATAACGACCAAGCAGCAACCGTAGAAGGGCTCGACGCCGATTCGGGCCCTTGGGCGCGATGTGATCTAGATTTTTGTTCAACTGCAGTCTACGGGCCCGGTCCATTTTCGACCAATGCTGGTGTCATTTGGATCAAAAACTCCAATATTTCCACCGAATGCCAAGCGAATGGCGTTGACAATCTAGACGGGAATACTCTGCATATTCAGGACTCGGTAGTTCAAGCATTCCCTCAATTTGGGGTCCGATCGAAGGAGACTTGGGGAGTAGTAACCGGGCTTGAGCTGGATAATGTATACATGGAGGTTGGAGGCTGCACAAATCCTCAATTCAACCATCTTCAGGCAGAAGCCGGTCTGATTGTGAATGGAGGTCAAGCCAAGGTCAGTGGTCAAAATCCTGTTGGTAATGTGCCTCAATTTGCAAATACGGGTAATACAATTTACGGCTATTGGATCGTCGTTCACAGCTCCACGAAGGGGACCTCCCCGGCGTACTTCGCAGGGTACGCCAAAACGAACGGATCGGGGCAGATACCAGTGGTTTGGTATCAAGTAGGTACAATCGGAACAATAACCTATGATGTGCTTCGCAAGACCATTGTTGGAGGCGGAGGTGGCTCGGATACTCCTCCGTTTGGAACTGGAACTTTCGCCGTTGCAACAAATATTGATTCGAGCTCTTGCTCAAATCATCTTTGTTCAATCACCGATGATGCCGCCGGTATCTTAACTCCCTACACGGTCGCGGCTTATGCTACCTATTTTCCCAATCTAAGTTTTTGGCCAGGAGCTGTGATCCTTACGGCGGGAGATGGAAGCTTGATTGAACCGGTGCTGGTTACGGATGAAACAGCAGAGTACGCTCTCCCACAGGGTGGGTACGTAAGCAGTGGAGGAAATATCCGGCCTTCGGTCGTTGCAACCCAGGAGCAATGTTGCTCGGGAGGTTCCATGTCGAATGTGTGGATCACTGCGTTGGGGCAGGACTCGGTGTTCGACAATCTCCCCTCTGTAGGAGCAACGCTCATGCAACAATCCGTTATTAGCGGAAACACCGCCAATCGAAAAGGACGATTGAATTTCATTGCCCCCGTAGATAATGGAGCGGTAGCGCATTCTGAGGTCGTAACCATTGGTGATTGCGACCCTGCCAAAACACTAGCAACGCCTGGAAACCGTCCTACTTACGATGGTTGCGATTCTTATATCGGTGTAGACAATCCAAATGACCTTCCCTATCACTTTCAAATGTCTTTTGGCGCTCCGATCTCAATCTCAAGTTATATCGGGCAAGGGCCCGACGGATCGAGTTGGCTTGAACGGTTGACAAATGCGGGAAAGTTTTTCAAGGTGCCCGTTACCATTCCTTCGCTTTCTACAGCCACAAATTGCGCATCCGCTACCGGCACATGCGGTACGGCCTCGGCGGGGCGTATTACGATGCCTGCAGGTTCCGCAATCACGACCGTAATGACAAGCGCGGTTACGCCCAACAGCGAGATTCACCTAGACGAAAACCTAAGCTATGGGTCAGCATTGGAAGTTACATGCAACGCGACTCTCGGGCGTCATTACGCGGTACTATCGCAGACTTATGGGAGCTTCGTGATTATGACTGATCAAGTTCCAGTTGGTGCTCCAGCGTGTTTGAGCTATTCGATCGTTAACTGAGAGGAATTACTAAATCCGTT
>Ga0134128_10007599_pt1 | contig 13096 bp, 12 predicted proteins | sample KB31754_FD_96462 | JGI IMG/M metagenome (GOLD analysis project Ga0134128, IMG submission 96462) | Terrestrial soil microbial communities with excess Nitrogen fertilizer from Kellogg Biological Station, Michigan, USA - KB3-175-4 | ecosystem: Environmental > Terrestrial > Soil > Unclassified ... | reverse complement strand
TTGATTCATAATTTCATCAATAGCAATTGCTGGAACAGATGCTTTATTTGAAAATTCTATTTCTTTCATGATAAAGCCAGCATGTCCCCTTCCAAAATTCAATACTTCTAAATTCGCAGTTTTGCTCCAAACCCCTTTATTGATACAGATTACATTCTTATAGTGTTGTAAATTTTGTTTTAACAGGAGGAAATTACCTAGTTCAGGTTCAATTGCAATAATATTGACATTTGGAAATTGTTTTAAAAAATATAAAGAAGCTAGACCTATATTCGCTCCACAATCAATAATTGTGTTCACTTCCGTATCCATTTCTACATCGTATTCTTTATATACGAATATTTGTGAGAATATAGAAATATCGCTTGGGTCGTTTCTAATTAAAACTTTATGATTAAGGCCCCTGACCTTTATTTTAAGAATTTTTTCTTTTATTATAAATCTTTTATATAAAAAATCTAAAAGTGATATTACTCCAAGCTCATAGAAGTATTTGAGAAGTAACTTTAATTTTCTCATTTATAAATAGAATTATTGGATTTGTTTATTTTAATTTACAGTGGAAACCTTAAAATTAGGAGTAGGAATGTTTTGTTTTTTGTTCTGAACTTTACTCAAATCCTTTTTCCAGAACAACAGCATTATATAGATTAAAAAACAGGATTTAACCAAATGCCCTAATGACGTTTGTAATTCACAATCGGGCCGCATTGGATAATAAAAAACAAGTGGAGTAAAAAGTAATAAAAAAGGAAAAAATTTACTGAATTTATAGAAGCCGTTTAACACTTCACTAAAGGCAAGCCCGAGAAAAAACATAAAGATACAACCGCCCATTACTCCAAAATTAATATAACCATCACCCATAGCCCCTAACGCCATGGATGTGCCGGGAGCTAAAGGAATTCGCGAATATTTCATAAAGATCGTTCTATCGCCGGCTTCTAATTTATTCGGAGCAATGATCCTTGGCAGAAAAGCTGCTTCCAGTATTTTCATTAATTCTTTTCCATTTTCAAAAGGTACTCTTTCCGGAACAGTGTTCATGATATTCGTTATTATGAAACCTTGGTTGATCCTAACGTTACTTGATGCCAGTTTCTTCAAATTAAACAAAGAGTTGCTGTTTTCGTCGTAAACATTTTCAAAAGTCTGTAAATTCCCGCTTTCTGATTTTAAAGTTTGGCGGTATTCTCCTTTTAACTGTTGAATAATAATAGCTAATAATATGAAAGATATTGTTGCAACAGCTTTTAAAGCCACATTAGGCTTAAACTTAATAGCCAGTACTGCCCCTAACATAATTAACCAGGTTAGGAGGTCGTGAAACATGGCTCCAGAAAGAGAGGAAACAATAATAGAACTGAAAACAAGGATCATTACCCAAAGTTTTAATTGTTTACTTCCCAGCAATAACATGAATAATCCAATATATTTAAACCCTGCCAGCAGTACAAATACAAACTGAAGTTCAGAGCCAAAACTGCCTGATATATATCCTGCAAGAAAACCAATCCCTATAAAAATATAAGGCAATTGCCCAGAGTTGTCGATAAACTTTCTAATTTCTAGTTCATTAATAATTTCACCTTTTAGTTTACCTGCCGTTACATGCAGCCCAAGTATAAACATCAGAACTGCAGGAATAGCGTAAACAAAATAATCAGCTTCAGGAATTCTCATTATGTAATCTATAAACTGATACTGATCAAGGCCATTGTAGGCAAATGTTGGTCCCAGCAGCATTTGAAGGCACATAAAGGAACCGGCAATGTATCGGATAGGGATCACTGCTCCTATAGAAAAAAATAATAATAAAAACTGGTGGATACTAATAGCTAACGCTGCTAAACTCCACCAACTGATATCCGGCCAAAGAATCTTTATAAAGATCAATGAGAGGACATAAACACCCCAATTAAATTTGACATTAAATAAGGTTGGTAAAGTCATTTTAATGAATAAGCATTTTTAAAAATAAGAGTGCTTTTTCGCTTCTTTTCTCATAATTGTATCCGTCTGCTAATGACCTTCCTCGCACGTTTTTTCTTATACAATTGGCCTTCTCAAGTGGTAAGTTTTTTATTTTGGCAATTTGTTTAACACAAGATTGCAAATCTTTAAATAAAAAGATCTCTTCATTATCTTTAAAATACAGTTGATGATCCTCAGTTGCAGGTGCCAGTTGAATAGCACCAACACCAGCTGCTTCAAAACTACGCATATTATGTGTCGTGAGATTATGAGGACGCATCAGATTCAATTGAACCCGGTATTTTCTGAGTATTCGCCAGAAATCATCACCATAAACTGGTTGGTAGATGCTAATATTTGAACTGTTTACATATCTTTTCCAATTATTACCATACACATCTATCTTTACATTCATTTTAGCCAGGTCTTTGATAAAACTCACTCTTTCTTCATCCGGATTTCCTAAAAAACATACCTGGTTCATTTCTTCAATTTGCTGGCACTCGTTGAACAAATCGTCCCTCAGATCATATCCAAAAGGCAAAATTTCAGACCATACTTTTTTTGTTTCCATTTGTTTTTTATCCTCTCTGTTATAGGTCAGGAACAAATCATAAAGACCTATAGAATTTGTTACATTTTCATTTCCACTACCTTTTCCGGAAAAAACAAAAGGACTGTCTCCATTATAATTCACCAGGGGAATACTTTTTAATTTAGCCCATTGCAGCGATTCAGGAAAGATCTCCATTCCTTTAAAAACCCAGATAATATCCGGTCTGAACGCTTCAATTTTATTTCTAAAAGCCCTGTTAATATCATTTAAAACAGAAGACAATCCGGATTTATAAACAATCTTATTGTATACATTCTTTTGATAGTAATCATAGTACATCGTTTGAGCAGGAAAATGATATACTTCCACTCCTGCTTTCCTTAAATATTTTACATAGAAATTTTCAATCGCATACACTTTATCTGAACCTGCAATAAATACTCTCATCACTATTACTTTATGAACGAATTAAACTTTTCGGCATTTTGCTTCCAAAGACGTTACCAACTATTTATTGACTATCATTTCTATCGTTTCAGCTACTTTTTCAATCGTAAAACTGCTAATGATTCTTTTTGATTCTTGTTTCATGTCTTCAATAGTATGCCTGTGTTCATTTACGTTTTTTAAAACTTTTATAAGTTTATTGATATCGCCTGCATGAAAAATATATCCATTGATACCGTTCACTACCAGATCTTCCGCACATCCGCATTTGTCACTCACAATCACCGCCTTACCATTCGCCATGGCTTCATTAACAGACAATCCCCATGTTTCTCCGGGACCCGTTGATGGTAAAACAAACATATCTGCTATTTCATAAATGGCAGGCATAAGAAACTGGTTTTGAAAATCTATAAAATGAATGCCTCGATTATTTCCATATTTGTATCTCAGAGCTGTATCTAATTCGCCATTTCCAACCATCAGCAGGTGTACAGAGTTATCAAAATTACATTGTGTAAAAGCTTCTAATAATATGGATGGGTCTTTTTTTTTCTCCATTTTTCCGGCAAATAAAAAAACTAAACTACCCGGTTGAATCTTCAATTCTTGACGAAGATCATCAGCATAAGTTAAACAGGAATCACTCATCATTGCAAAACGATGATTTTCTATGGCATGGGCAGCATATAGTAATTGATTTGGAGACAAACCATTTTTTCTGAAATAATTAAAATTATTTTTACCAACATACAGCGCGTAATCAATATGACTGTAGAGCCACCTTAAAAATAAGGACCTTTTTATTTCTTTTAAAAAACTCCTTTTATCCAGTAAGGTGGAATCGCCGCGAAATAAAATTGGAATTTTTTTCCTAAAATATCGTAATACTTTCAAATGGCTCTTAAACGACCATCCATAAATTAATATTGAATCCGGATTAAATTTTTTAATTGATTCAATAATGAATGGATTATCTATTCCTTTAAAGTGGTGGGTGCCTTTATCTTCCGAAACATTTTCTAAAAATTCAAATTCGTATCCTTCCAGTAATGGAATATCCCACTCAATGATTTTTTCAAATCCAGGGTCGTATTTTTGGCTTAGAACCGATTTACCCCAGCTATAAAATACTTTTATTTCAATCGACTTCCTTGTATGAAGTAAAGCAAACAAAGGCACATTGTATTGTATGGGATGTGTAGTGACTATTGCTAATCGCCTCATTGTGCATTTCGTTATTTACTTATTTCAGTAAGAATTTCGTGATAAACATTTTCATAAAAGAAATTGTTCTCTTTATAACATAGCCCTCCTCTGTCGATGGCTTTCTCAAAATCAAATTCATTGAGATTTTCAAAATTAACCGCGATAATTTTTGGGAAAGTACTTTCTCTTGCAACTGTAATTGTATAAGTGATTGTTTTCGAAAACCAAACATCCAGTCCACAGGCAATGTATTCAAATACTTTATTTGGCGCATTATGTATCCAGTTTTCTGAAACCGGCTTGTATAAAACCAATCCTATATCATAATTGATAAGTACTTTGGGCAATTGTGTGTAATTAATGGAGCCATGAAATTGAATAGTATCCTCCTTAACTGAGGCCAAAAAAGATTTTGCTTTTTCGTCAACGTTATGACTATAGAAATCAAGAGTCACATCTGTTTTATTTTTTACCACCCATTCTGTCAATTCCTTCAAATAAGTAGTATCATATCCTAACGAACCCACATATACCAGTCTTATTTTTTTTGAGATTTCGTGATTGGTTTTACTTTTTGCCCAAAATTTGGACGGATAATTTGGCATTGTATGGAAAACCGACTGTTCAATACTTTCCAAATGATTATCATAGACCATTTTTTGCAACCTTACTTCATTAGTTTGTGAGATCCAATGATAAGAATGAGGATACATTTTAGCTTCCATCCGGTGAAATGCTTTTATCAAAAGCATATTATTGGCATACTCTTGTGGGCTACAGTATTCATGGTAATGAGCCATCAATTTTATTTTAGAGCGCTTTATTTTTTTATACATTAATGCTGGCCATGAAGAAATAGTATCAAAATACAACACAGATTTAGGTGCATACTTGAGTAATAGTTGAAAACTATTCAGGTAAAAGAAAAGGTAGCGCAATATCCTTAATACTGAACTTGAAACAATAGTATCAGATCTCTTTATGATAACCTTTTTGGAATTGTTTTTATAGGATCCTAACTTTTTAGACTTCTCATTTTTTGTAGAGATTACGATGATTTTATCAGTTGAATTGATAGATAAGTAATCGATTAAATTACATATAGGTGGATAAATTTCCAAAGGCTGAAAATGAACAATAACTATAGAGGACCTTTTTTTCAGAATTAAGATGCTGTTGGATTAATGAAATAAATTCCAAATTCCTTTTTAATTTCTTTAGTAAGTAACGTACCCAGTCGCAATAGTTTTATAAACTGTTTTATCCTATTTGCAGAAAGAATTTTATGTATCTGGGAATAATTATTATTATGGATCAGATATACGGTACCCGCAAATGGCAGCTCTGATAATTTTTCAACATTGAAATCTATCACACGTTGGTAAGTATAGGCGTGTTGTTGAAATAAATTATAACTTATTAGTTTGAAATCAGTTTTAAAATCAGGGAATGGCACTAAGTCTGCACGAATAATATGAGTACTTCCATTCATCGCCCAAATTTGATTATTTTTTACCACAAAATTTGATCCTTCACTGTACAAATAGCCATTGGAAATACGCCATCCTGCACATTTCGAACCTGTATTCTTATTTACATATTCAGCAATTTTATTCGAAATCATATCATCACTGTCAATGGCCATTAGATAATTACATCCTAATTCTTTTGCAAGTTTACACCCAAGGGTGATTTTTCTCGATTTATCCATCATCCTCTCTGCAAATACATCTGTAAACCATTTACTCATAAATTCAAAATCTGCTAGTTGAGATACATTCAAATCAGGATAAGAATATAGCACATAATGAATATTAGAGTCAAAAAAGGTTATTTCGGGTTTTTCATGATGAACAATTATTACTTTAAAGTTCCGACACGTTTGTGCACATATGGACCTTATAGTCCTTTCAAGCATTAAATTGGCTAAACACCAATTTTTACAATGTTTTTTTGGAATTATGGGAACTACAAATCCTATCATCAAGCTTACAGTTTGGAATCGATTTGGTAATAAGAAAGTATTTCATTTGCATTATTCTCAGAAAAATCCATTGTTTCAAATTCAGGCTGCCAGCCGTTTTGTTTCAACGAATATGCTTTATCAATTACTCTTGCAAGCTCTTTATCATCATCATAGTCAAAAACAAAACCATTTTTACCTTCACTGATTACATCTATATTTCCTTTAGCTGCGGAGGCAATTACAGGCAGTTCTGCACCAAATGCTTCCTGAATAACCAAGGGGTACATTTCAGTAAAAAGACTTGGCAAAATCAGGAAGTCATAATCAGGTAATAACTTCAAAAGTTCTGGATGAGGTAATGTTCCACCATAATTAAATTGATATTGGTTCAGACAAGTAGTAAAATAAACTTTGTCTACTTTATCACCAAACACGTCTAACTCAAGGTCATTGATTGAAAGCATTTTCATTGCCTTACAGAGTAGGAGAAGTCCTTTTTGATATTCTATTCTTCCTATAAACAAGATCTTTTTTTTTATACTAATGTTTGTTCTACTATAGAAATTTCTTTTGGTAATAGCAGGTATACAAACAAGTGATGAAGAAGTATAGCCATTGTAAATTAATAATTCTTTAAACCAATTTGCAATAAGAAAAACTTTATTGCAGATACTTAACAACTCACCTAAATCATCTTGCCTCTTCTGAATTCTATGTTTTAAATTATTTAGGATTCCTGTTTTTAAAAGGAGAGGCGTAAGGCCTTGAATAATTGAATGCTGGGCATTATATGAAGAAGGATTTTGATAATTTAGTTTGGTAGCGACAATACATTTCAAACATCGTTCAACTGAAGTGAATGTACTACAATCTTCAATACCATAGTGCCTGAAATCATTTTTGTAACAAGTTAAATAGGGCAAGTGAAAAGTGAAAAATACTTTCTTGCAGTACAGTTTTGCAATTTTAAACCAACCAATATGTATTCCTTTTTCTCCTGAATATTCCTGAAAGTGGCAAATATCATAAGTATTCTCCTGAACCAATGTAGAGAAACTGGATAGCCCTTTTTCCAAAGGAATAATGCTTATTTCCTCATAAGTGTATCGTGTCATTTTAGTACTTTCCAGGATGGCCACATTAACTCTTTGGCCACTTTGATTAAGTAATTTAGAAAGGTGATGGCAATAATTTTCTATACCTGCATTTTTTTCTGGTAAGTATCTGGTAAGAACGAGTAATATTTCCAATTAATTCTTCTAGATTAATTATCTGTATTGTGAATGCAAAACGCTTGCTTTACTTTCTCAAAGAATGAATATTGAACATGCATTCTAACCGCGATAAAATATAACAGTGTTTTAAACCCAGGGTTTAATTTAAACGCAATACTTAACCATTTCTTTGAGGAAGGATACTTATGCTTATAAAGAAATATAGAACTGTTTTGTACATTTGTTGCAATTATTTTCTTCAGTTTGTTATTACATTCATTAAAATACCTTTGCTTGATAACCATTACACTTTCTTCTGAAACACAACTACTCCAAAATGCATTTGACATTGAAGAAGGATGGATCCTATAATAAGCTGTTGTTTCGGGCAAATACATCACTTCATTTTTTTGAGAAAGTTTAAGCCACATATAATAATCCTGCACGTGTAGTGTCTCATCAAATCCTCCGGCTTTTCTGCCCAACTCGGTATTTATTAATACAGAAGGAAGGGAAATGAAATTAAACTCGAGTAAGTCGTTAAAAATATTTCCAGACGGCATATCATTTTTATCGTAATTGATCCTCTTGCAATAATCAGGATTAGTCACTTCACCATTTTCATTTATTACTGCAACGTTTGAATAAACAAATGCGGTGTTTAACGAATACTCTAAAAGCTGTACTTGTTTTTCTATTTTGTTTGGTAAAATAATATCATCAGCATCCAAAGGTTGAAAATATTTGCCATTTGCATTTTCAAGAATGATATTACACGCTTTTGTCAGACCAAGATTGCAGTTATTTTTTATAAAGTTTATTTGCATACTTCCTTTATAATTGTTGATCCAATCATTGATTATTTGAATTGAATTGTCAGTAGAGAGATCATCAACTATAATTAGTTCAATATTTTGATAGGTTTGACTCACAACACTGTTTAGTGTTTCTACAATGTAATCTGAATAATTGTAATTTGGAATACCAATTGTAACAAGAGGATGATCTTTCATTCAAAACCAGTAAAGTTTAGATAATTGGGTTAATTGTTATAAACTATTTATAAGAAAATTTATCGATTTAAAATACCCTTTAGAAAACCCTTGAATCCTAAACCTGAGATATAGATTGCCCTAAAAGCTTTTGCTACTTGCCCAGTCTCTCTGATATAGTTTACAAATAATTTTATAAAAGATCTCCTTGCTTTTTTCATTATAAAATTCTTCTGATCCATTGACAAAGGAAAACCTGGGATTAGTAATGCCTCATTCAGGTACTTATAGTTATAGCATACGTAGCTATATTGGTTTCGCAATTCCTGTCCCTCATGAATTCTATAATAAAAGAACTCTTTCTCCAGCAAAACGATTGGAAAAGAAGAAGCCATTTTTAAATTGAAATACATATCTGATGGTACTCCGTAATCAGGTTTATAATAACCAATTTGTTCAAACGCGTTTCTCTTTAGTACCGTACCGGATGGTCCTATATTAAGAATTGGATGCAAAAAATAATTAGTATAAATAGCATCTTCGGGATCTAAAAATACATGTTTGACTTCTTTTTTTAATTTTAATATCCCCATCCCCGCATCAGGGTATTTTTCCATCATTTCTACACAATACTCAAGGCCCCATTTATAAATTTTATCATCTGAATCTAGGTATTTTATGTATTGCCCTGTTGCATAAGTGGCGGCTTTATTTCTATTTCTGTAATCCCCAAGATTTTTTTCATTTGTAAACACCTTTATTCTTAAATCTTTCCCTTCATAATACCTTGCTATTTCTACAGTTTTATCTTGGGAACAATCATCTATAATGATTAATTCAAAGTTTGTATATGTTGATGAAAGTACACTTTCTATAGCCTCAGCAATATAAAGCTCACGATTGTAAGCAGTCATTAAAACACTAACTAATGGAGAAGCAGCTATTTCCATAACAATTCATTTTATAAAGCTGCATTATTGATTCCTACTACTAATCCCATATTCTCATTTATTACTTTATGTTGAACAACAATGAAATTATTTATTTCAAATAGTGCCAAAAGTACCTTATAATCATATTTCCCTGTTACAGAGTGGTATTCCATAGTGACAGCTTTTATATTCTTCCAGGCATCATTGCTTTCTAAAAGTCCCCATTCTGATCCCTCACAATCTAATTTTAAAATATCAACCTGACCTATTCTTTGAATTAAATTATTAAATGAAACACCTGAAACTACTCCATTTATTGATTCAAAGACCTTAGTGGCAAGATCTGATTCAGTAAAGCTAAGATCTACTAGACAATCATTCTTCATAACTGCTTCATAATGAACTTCCGCTTTTAATTGTTTACTGTTATAGGATAAACTTTCTTCTAATTGAATATTCGGTTCATAGCAGATTATTTGTGCATTAGAAAATTGCTTTCTTGCTGCAATCAAAAATAATCCATGATTAGCCCCAATATCGACAATAGTATTTACTGATCTCAATTTCTTTTTTAAGAAAGCCAAATGATAACAGTCAAATAAACAAATCTGTTCGAACTCATAAATATTTGAACCTTTAAAATTAATATTCACTTTTTTCCTGTTTACTATCAAAGAATTTGGAACTTTATAATTTTTATTAAGAATATAAAAGATTCCATATTCGGTACATCGAATTCTCTTGTTTATTCCATTGAGTTTCTTTTGAAAAAAATTCAAGTGATGTTAAATTATTTTCTCGTAAAAATTGCATCTACCTGTCGCAGTTCTCCCGCATTTGTATAACTGTAATTGTAAAAGTTATATAGAGAGAAGCCCATATTTCTTAACAATAATAATATCTCATCAAGATTTTTTTGTTCCTGGTAGGTTGGCATTAGAATAATCTCCATATAAATCAGTGAAATTTTATTTTCCCTAATTGATTGAGACGCCCCTTCTATTATTTGAAATTCCGTTCCTTGTGTATCAAGCTTTAAAATATCTATCTTATCAATTTCATGTAGAATAACAAAATCATCCAGTGTGATAGAGCTTATCTTAATTTCTTCTAAAGTAAATAAAGCTTCTTCATTCCAATTTTTAGCGCTATCAGCATGAGTCGCAAGAATTGAATTGGTTGCATAAAACTTATTAACATGAAAATTCTGTTCACCTGAAGTATTACTTAGAGCAAGATTAAAACACTTTATATTCTTTCTGCTTGAGGTTTTTTCTTTTAAAATATGAAAAGAGGGAAGGTAAGGTTCGAAACAATAAATAATTGAATTACTAAACAGATTATTATAGTGAATAGAAACTTCTCCGGTACAAGCACCTACGTCGAAAATAGCTGTCGGATTATTAGATATTAACCTAACCTGGTCTTTAAAAGGATCTCTTTCAATTGAATTTAAATTTACAATTCTATATCCTAGTTTTTTAAAAAGGTTTTTTAATACTTCTTTCATTTTTGAGGTAATAGCGATTATTTTTCGTTTACAACAGGATCTACCACAACCTTGGTGATTGATTCAGTCATTGAAACCTTTATTTCTCACATAAATATCTCCAAAACCAATTTTAGCAAAATCATCTGACAATATAAAATTTTTCATACTCGATGCAGATACCCAATCCTTCATTGCAAAAATCATACTTTCACCTATGCTATAATTACACTCAATATTGGAACCGATTTTTTCGATCTGGCTGATACAATCAATTGCATTATTAGTTTGCTCCGGAACTGTAAACTCAAAACTAATCATTTTAACGCTCCTTGATAGACCTTTTAAAACAAGCAACTCATATCCTTCCACATCAATTTTTATAAATGCCGGTAATCCAAATTTTGCAATTAATTGATCAAGAGTGGTCATTTCAACTTTGATGACCTTGTCCCAATTGGTTCCTTTAAAACGCCCCGTTTTGACGGAATTGATCCAGTCTTCAGAAAAAGATGATAAGGCATAATATTTTGAGATATGAAAGTCTTTGATGCCTTCCGTTTCGCCTAGTCCCTTAGTAACAATTTCTATCTTTTTCCCAAATTTATATTGTAAATATTTATTACAGTATTCCTGAGGCTCCACTGCAATTACTTTTGCCCCAATATTTAATAGTGGCTCAACTCTATTACCCAAATTTGCACCTACATCAAAACACAAATCATTTTCTTTTATAAAGGACCTATAAAATAATTTTTTTTTCTCTGACTCAATTATTTCATTTCGCTTGATCTTCGCTTGCATTTTATTTGGAAACCATTCTTTTTTCCAATCAGCTATTTGAAATGCTAACTTGTAACCTAATAGAGACTTTACTATTCTAATCATTTACGAAACATTTAAAAACCTGGTTTCCCGAATTGAGAGTTAAGTGATTGTTGAATGAAATTGTATTTAATACTCTAACTTTAGGAATTTACAAACTCTTGCATTTTCCTTCCTATCATATTCCAGTTATACTTTTTCTCAACCAATTCTCTTCCCTTACGCGCAATTGAAAGGCGTTTTTCTGTATTCTCTAATAAATTTAATAATTGATTGAAAAATTCTTCTGCCTCATCCGCTATAAGTATGTCCTTCCCATTTGTATAATCAATACCTTCTGCCCCTTTACTTGTTGAAAGCACAGGTAACCCAAAACTCATTGCCTCCAAAATCTTAAGCCTTGTGCCACTACCACTTAATAAAGGAACTATTGAAATAACAGCTTTATTATACCATGGCTGTACATCATCGACATTACCGGCAAAAACCAATGAGGAGTCAGACATTAAATGTTCATTTCCTTTGGGAAGTTCTCCGCTTCCAACAATCAAAAGCTGTAATCGGGGAAATCTTTTTTTAATGCGGGGCCATATATTCTCATAAAACCAACGTAGGCCTTGACTGTTTGCCAAAGTCCAAAGTGCCCCGCAGAATAAAATAAATTCTGGAATATTCTGTTGAATACTATAATCTGGAACTTGTCCTATGTTTACACCATTTGGAATTACTGCTACCTTTAATTGATGTTGATTCATTTTTAGAAACTCCTTCTTATCTCTTTCGCTACAGCTAAATATTGCATCCACAGTTTTATATAAAGTACTTTCTGCTTTTTTGATACCCTTAGCATAGGGGATACTTACACCTTGAATGTCCACTACTTCCTCAACCAAATTAGTATCGACGTTATGTGCGTCATAAATAATAGTTGCTTTTCTTGCATATTTACGGATTGTTTTCACAGTATTGATGCTAAATAGATTCTCAAGTATCACAACATCATACATATTATTCTGTACTAATTTGCTTACCAGCGGATAATATTTTAAAAATGAACTGTTAGCAGGGTTGATAAAATTTTTTCTAATCCATCTATAGCGAAAGGAATTCTCTAAATTTTCCGGAAGAAAACTAAATATATCCTTCGGAATCTTTTCATCAGCAGTACTATAAATTTGAATGGTAGAAATAGCAGGAAATAGTTTTTCAGCTTTTAAAAAACTGAGCTTATCCTGATGAATTATAGCGGTGAGATTAAAATGAGATGCAAGTTGATTTATAATATGAAAACACCTCTGCATTCCTCCGTTCATTGGAGGATAGATATTTTCATAAGGTGCAACGATTAAAATTGATTTTTCCAATTCTCTTTATTCGATTACTTTTAAAACCTCAAACGGCACATTTCCAATCCTCCCTGACACTTCTGAGAAAGAACTAAAATAGGAACCATAGATTTTTGATGTTTTAGATAAGCAGTAGAGGTCTATCA
>Ga0134128_10007598_pt1 | contig 13097 bp, 10 predicted proteins | sample KB31754_FD_96462 | JGI IMG/M metagenome (GOLD analysis project Ga0134128, IMG submission 96462) | Terrestrial soil microbial communities with excess Nitrogen fertilizer from Kellogg Biological Station, Michigan, USA - KB3-175-4 | ecosystem: Environmental > Terrestrial > Soil > Unclassified ... | reverse complement strand
GGGAACTCGCTGTCCGGCATCCCCGGAAAGAGCGCCCGGAACGCGACCGGGTTCACGACCGCGCCCGACAGGTTGTGCTCGCCTAACGCACCGGCTTTCTCCAGCACGGCAATCTGGATGTCGCCTAACGGTCCGCCCGCCTCGGCGTCCGCGCGCGACAGCCGCGCCAGCTCGATCGCACCCGCGAGCCCCGCCGGTCCGCCGCCCACGAACACCACGTCCATCGGCACGGCCTCGGTGTCCGGCGCCTCCGCCACGATGAAGCGATCCGTTGGCAGCGGCGGCTGGTACTGGCCCGGCACGATGGGCAGTGGTCGACCGGATGGCGTCATGAGCGGGATGAAGGTAAGGCGCCGGCCGCTCACGCCGCGGCCGGAACGCGATCAATGCGACTGCTTCGCCTTGCGCACCGCGTCGGTGAGCACCGGCAGGACTTCGAGCACGTCGCCCACCACACCATAGTCCGCGATCTTGAAGATCGGTGCCTCACGATCTTTGTTGATCGCCACGATGGTCTTGGACGTGCGCATACCGGCGAGGTGCTGGATCGCTCCCGAAATGCCGCACGCCACGTAGAGATCCGGACTCACCAACCGTCCCGTTTGTCCGATCTGATCCGTGTGCGGGCGCCACCCGTCGTCGGTCACCGCGCGCGTGGCGCCGACCGCTGCGTTCCCGAACGCGGCCGCGAGGTCTTCCACCAGCTTGAAGTTCTCGGGTGCACGGAGTCCGCGTCCGCCGCTTACGATCACCGGGGCTTCACCCAAATCGAGCTTGGCGGTGTTGCCGGCGCGGAGCTCTTTCGGCACCACGCGCGCCGACGCGGGATCCATGGCGGGCGCGATCGCCTCCACCCGCGCCGTTCGCGGCGCGCGCGCGGCGGTCACCGCGCCGGGCCGCAGCGACAGCAACACGGGCGTGCCGGTGATCGATAGCGTCGCGATCACCTTGCCGGTATTGACCGGATGCCTAACGACGATCGCGTCGCCCGACGCCTCGAACGCCGTCACGTCGGCGCCGAGGGCGACGCCTAACTGTGCGGCGACGCGCGGCGCGAGATCCCGGCCCTGTGCTGACGCGCTGAACAATGCCACCCGGTACGAACCTGCGCCGATGCGCTCGGCTGCCGTGGCCGCCACCACGTCGGGCGAATACAGCGCCAGTCCCGGATGCTCCACCACCTCGACGACGTCTGCGCCGTGCGCACCGATCACCTCGGCTTTCGCGGCAATGCCGGGCGCACCAATCACCAACGCGTGCACGTCACCGCCGCCCGTCGCGTCCGCCACCTGGCGAGCCGCCGTCACTGCTTCGAGTCCAACACGACGCAGCTCGCCGCTGCGCGATTCGACGAACGCAAAGGTGTTCGCCATCAGAGCACCTTCGCTTCGGTTTGCAGCAGACGCACCAGCTCCGGCACGGCGGCCGGTCCTTCACCGATGATCCGACCGCCCGTTCGCTCGGGGGGCAGCTCCATTTTGATCACCTTCACGCGCGACTCACCCACCTGCGCAGGTTTCACCTCGAGCGGTTTCTTCTTCGCCGCCATGATGCCTTTGAGGGATGGCAGGCGCGGCCGCGCGATGCCTTCATCGATCGTCACCACTGCCGGCAACGGAAACTCGAGCACTTCCGCCGCGCCCTCGAGCTCGCGCCGCGCCGTGCCCCGCCCGTTGGCGATCGTCAGCTCGGACGCCGCTGAAACGCATGGGACTCCCAACAATTCCGCGGCCATCGGCCCCACGCTCTGATTCGCCGCGTCGATCGCCATCCGGCCGAACAGCACCAGGTCGTACCCGCCGCCCTTGAGCTCGCCCGCCAGCACGCGCGCGACCGCCAGCGCGTCGGCTGGCACCGAATCGGTTTTGAGTTGCACCGCCTTGTCGGCGCCCATGCTCAGCGCCTTGCGCAGCGTCTCCTGCACCGTGTCCGGGCCCAGCGAGATCACCGTCACTTCGCCGGCACCTTCTTTTTCTTTGAGTTGCAGCGCGGCTTCCACCGCGAAGCCGTCGAAATCCGCGATGTCGAACTTGACCCCCGTCTCATCGACGGACGTCCCGTTCGCCGCGATCTTGAAGCGCGTCTCCATATCGGCGGCGCGCTTGATGCACACGGCCATCTTCACCGCGCGTGCTCCCGTGAGTGTGAGTCCGACAAAAAGATAGCGGCGGCCCGACCCCCTTCAAGGCTCGCCGCCGGGGCGTTCACTGGAACGCGCTCAGGCCCGTGATCGCTTGGCCTAACACAAGCGTGTGGACGTCGTGCGTCCCCTCGTACGTGTACACGCTCTCCAGATTCGCCATGTGGCGCATTGACGCGTACTCGGCCAGAATCCCGTTGGCGCCCAACAACCGGCGCGCCTCGCGCGCGATGTCCGTCGCCATGCTCACGTTGTTCCGCTTCGCCAACGATACCTGCTGCGGCGTCATCGTTCCCGCGTCCTTGAGGCGGCCCAGGTGCAGCGTCAACAACTGCCCCTTCACGATCTCCGTCAACATCTCGGCCAGCCGCGCTTGCTGGAGCTGAAACGCGCCGATCGGCTTGCCGAACATCACGCGGTTGCACGCGTACGACGCCGCTTCGTCGTAGCACGCCATCGCCGCGCCGACGCTGCCCCACGCGATGCCGTACCGCGCCTGCGTGAGACACATGAGCGGGCTCTTGAGCCCACCGCTCTTCGGCAGGATCGCGTCGGCCGGCACGTGCACATCCTGCAGCACCAGCTCGCTCGTGTCCGATGCGCGCAACGACAGCTTGCCCTTCTGGTCGCGCGCCGTGAATCCCGGTGTGTTCGTCGGCACCACGAACCCGCGAATCGAGCGCTCGTCCTTGTCGCCGTTCGTCTTCGCCCACACCACCGCCGCCTGCGCCGTCGACCCGTTCGTGATCCACATCTTCGCACCGTTCAGCACCCAGCTCCCGTCCGATTGCTCGCGCGCCATCGTGATCATGCCCGCCGGGTTCGACCCGTAGTCCGGTTCCGTTAGGCCGAAGCATCCGATGATCTCGCCGTTCGCCATCTTCGGCAGATACGTGCGCTTCTGCTCGTCGCTCCCGAACGCGAAGATCGGATACATCACCAGCGCACCCTGCACCGACGCGAACGACCGCACGCCCGAATCGCCGCGCTCGAGCTCTTGCATGATCAACCCGTACGACACGTTGTTGAGCCCAGCGCAGCCGTACTCTTCCGGCAGATTCGCGCCGAACACGCCGAGCGATGCGAGCTCCGGCACCAGCTCGCGCGGGAATCGGCCTTCCACGTAGCAGTCGCCGATGATCGGAAGCACGCGCTCGTCCACGAACCGGTGCACACTGTCCCGCACGGCGCGCTCTTCTTCGGAGAACGCGCTGTCGATGGCATAGAAGTCTGTCATGGCGCGAAAACTACTCGGTCCGCTGGGCGTTCGGTATCAGATCGCCGCGCGCACGTCCCCGTGCCAAGCACGTTCCATCGATCGCCGCGCCCGCGGCTCTATGCCAACCTCGCGCGCTTTCTCCCGGAACGCGCGCCCGTGATCCAGCCGCAATCCCTGCTCCGCTTGCCATTGATGCACCATCTCGTGCAGCAGCGTGTGCAACACCTCGGTCCATGGCTCGCGCCGAATGTGCGACCGGCTGATCGTGATCTCGTGCGACAGACCGTCGCCTGCCATGGTGTACTGGCCCAAGCGACTCCGCATCCGCCGCGATACGGCAATCGCAATCGGCTCGAGCGATCCATCGAAGTAGCGACGGTTGTACTCGTCGTGCGCCTTCGCCAACTCCGCGATCAGCACCGCGTCTTCGCGACGCGGGCGTGCTATCCGCCGCGTACGCTCGGCGGCTTCCTGACGCGGCGCGTGCTCCACGATCACTCGCTCCGCTTCACGCCGCGCGCGGCGCGTCCTGCACCCAACGAACGCCACGATCGCCCGCCACACGTGGGGAGGCGCCCCCAGGTAACCCTTGTGGACGCGGAGAACGGCGCCGTAGTGGCTCACCATCACCGTTCGATTATTCGTGAGCTCGCACCGCTCGATACGCGAATCGAGCCCGAGCGCGCGCAATCGCCGGAGAAACGACGCCCCGTCATGCGCTGGCGCGTCGAGTACCAGCTCCAGCTGTGCTCCGGCTCCTCGCATCAGTTCTCGGATCACCGCTCGAACGTCTGCGTCGGCCCATCGCGAAACGTGTTGTCGCGCGCGGACCAGATGAGCGTGTGCACCTCGATGCGGCCCGGATCGAGCGCGATGACGTTGATCGACGATGGCCGGCCGCCTCGCGACCGGTCGGACAATGTCCCCGCCGTCGACACCACCGTCCCTCCGCGCGTGTGCTCCACGAAGTGGATGGCTTCCTGGTGGTCGTGTCCGCACATCACGAGGTCCACGCCCAACGTCTCGAAGGCGCCTAACGCACGGCGGCGGTGGGCCAGGCCGTAGCGCCGCGACAGCTGTCCTTTGAGCGGATTGTGGTGCATCACGATCGCGCGCCGGTCGCCGGGCGGCGACATCTCGAACACGCGCCGCGCGTGCTCGACCTGCTGCGGCGCGAGATTACCCACCACGCCGATGTCCCGCGGGTTCCACGTCAACGTGTGGAACTGCACCCCGTGCGCCGTGTTGAGCCCCACGAACGTGGCACCGGGCACGTGCAGCACGGGCTCCAAGTCGTTAGACACATAGCGCCGGTAGCTTGCGCACAACCCGCTGCGCATGCCGATGCCCAACGGTGCCCGCCACCATTTCACGTCATGGTTCCCCGGCACCACGATGGTCGCGCTCGCGCGCGCGGCATCGCGCAAGAACTTTCGCGCCCGCAGGAACTCGCCCGCCCTCGCGCGTTGCGACAGGTCGCCCGATACGGCGATCACATCGAAGCGTCGCGTCTCTATCAGTTGTTCAATGGCATCGATTTGCTCGGGGACAGCCGGCGTTCCGAAGTGCACATCGGAGACGTGAAGAACCGTCGTCACGACGCCCTCGCGACGACCGCCGTCGCAGGACGCATCGCCGAAGTGCGCCCTATCGGAATCGCCATGCGGTCGGGTTCACGGGGCGGACACCAGGTCGGCCAGACGATCTGCAAAGCTCGCCGCGAGTCCACGCGAGAACTTCGTGGCCGGATCGCTCGAGACGTCGGCCATCCACATGATTCGCGCTTGCCGCGCATCGAACACGACCATGCGCACCACGGCGCGCTCTTGGCCGGCACCCGCGCCGACAAATCGCACTTCGATCGGGAACAACACGTACCGGCAATCATCCTCGAGCGCTACCAGAGTGCGAAGTTGAGACGCGAGCGGCTCCGGCACCATGTCCGGAACGTGCTTCATCGGTGGACGGAGCCACTCCGCGGCCAGATCGTACACGTCCGGCGCATACGGTGCGTTCCGGCGCGCGTTCTCGGCCAGTTGGTGCGGAAATACCCACATCCGTCCCACTCGATCGCGATCGCGCAGCGCGAACGCGATCTCGCCATCCACGTCATCCAGAAACGCCTTCCGGTCGCGGATCTGGCCCGCCCAACCCAGCGAGTCGTCGGTTCTTAGATAATGTGTCGGGATCACCAGCACGCGGCGCGTCGCATACGGCGACAGCGGACGTCCGGCTGTCGGTGCGGCCTCTTGCGCCGACACCCGCGCGGCGCCTATGCACATGACCACCGCGCCGACCACTATCAGAAGGGGCTTCACGAAAGTCCTGGGTTGAGATGGAAGAAACTTACCTTGAGGGAGACGATCCGTGCAGCACCGCGTCTCCGTTCGACGCTCCCAACTCTTGTCGGCGGCTGGTGCGACGCGCAGAATCTCGGACATGAAGAAGGTCCTGTCCGCGGCAGCATGGATCGCGATCGCCTGTCTGGGAGCCGGCTCGCTCGCGTGGCTCGCGCTCTCGCGCGGTGAAACCGTCAACGCGGCGTGGCTCATCACGGCGGCCGTCTGCACGTTCGCCGTCGGCTACCGGTTCTACTCGAAGTTCATCGCCGCGCGCGTGTTCGCGCTCGACGCGCGCCGGGCGACGCCGGCGGTGCGGCTCGAGGACGGCCGCGACTTTGTGCCCACCAATCGGTGGATTGTGTTCGGCCACCACTTCGCGGCCATCGCCGGTCCGGGACCTCTCGTTGGGCCGACACTCGCCGCGCAGTTCGGTTTTCTCCCCGGAGCGCTCTGGATCATCATCGGTGTCGTACTCGGCGGCGCCGTGCAAGACTTCGTGATCCTCGCCGCGTCGGTGCGACGCGATGGCCGTACGCTGGGTCAGATGGCCAAGGACGAGATCGGCCCGACGGCCGGCTTCACCGCGCTCGTCGCCGTCCTCGGCATCATGATCATCTTGATCTCGGTGCTGGCGCTGGTGGTCGTGAACGCGCTCCGCGCCAGCCCGTGGGGCACGGTGACGATCGGCCTCACCATCCCGATCGCGCTTCTGTTAGGCATCTACCTGCGCTGGATTCGCCCGGGACGCGTGCTCGAGGCGAGCGTCGTGGGTCTCGTGCTCCTCGCGATCGCCCTGTACGCCGGCCAGTGGGTGGCCGCCAACCCGGCGCTCGCGCCGATCTTCACCCTCGACGCGAAGACGCTCGCCATCCTCGTCATGATCTACAGCTTCGCCGCGTCGGTCGTGCCCGTCTGGCTGCTGCTCGCGCCGCGCGACTACCTCTCGGCGTTCGTGAAGATCGGCGTCGTCGTGGCCCTTGCGTTAGGCATCATCATCGTGCTGCCGCCGCTCCAGATGCCCTCGCTCACCCGGTTCACGGACGGCACCGGACCCATCTTCGCCGGCAAGGTGTTCCCGTTCGCGTTCATCACGATAGCCTGCGGCTCGATCTCGGGATTCCACGCATTGATCGCGTCGGGCACCACACCAAAGCTGCTCGAGCGCGAGACCGACGCGCGCCCCATCGGCTACGGCGGCATGCTGATGGAAGCGCTGGTCGGCGTCATGGCCCTCATCGCCGCGTGCGTCCTCACGCCCGGCGTCTATTTCGCGATCAATGCGCCTGCCAGTCTGCTCGGCCCAACGGCGGTGAGCGCCGCGCACGCCATTTTGGCGTGGGGCTTCACGCTCGACCCCGCCGCGATGCAGCACCTCGCTGCGCAGGTCGGCGAGAGCACGCTTCTCTCTCGCACCGGCGGCGCGCCGAGTCTCGCCGTCGGCATGGCGCAGTTGTTCACGGGCGTCTTGGGCGGCTCGGAAGCGATGGCGCTCTGGTACCACTTCGCCATCATGTTCGAAGCCCTCTTCATCCTGACGACGCTCGACGCCGGCACGCGCGTTGGCCGCTTCATGCTCCAGGACCTCGGCCGCCACGTCTGGGAACCGTTCGGCCGCGTGTCGTGGTATCCGGCCGTCGTCCTGTCCAGCGCCATCTTCGTCGCGATGTGGGGCCACTTCCTCTGGCAGGGCGTCATCGATCCGTTAGGCGGGATCAACTCGCTGTGGCCCTTGTTCGGCATCTCCAATCAGCTCCTCGCCGCTGTCGCGCTGTGCGTCGGCACCACTGTCATCATCAAGAGCGGGAAGCCGCGCTACGCCTGGGTCACGCTCGCGCCACTCGCGTGGCTGGCCGTGGTCACGCTCACCGCGGGATGGCAGAAGATCTTCTCATCCATCCCGCGCCTCGGCTTCCTCGCACACGCGCGGCTGCTCGCCAAGGGACCGCAAGCCGCCGACACGGGCCGTCTCATCTTCAACGATCGCCTGGATGCCGCGGTCGCGGCGTTCTTCATGATCGCCGTCATCGTGATTCTGATCGATTCGGCGCGCGAATGGTTTCTCGTGCTGCGCGGTGACAGACCCGCCACGAGCACCGAAGTGCCGTTCGAGCCGACTGCCCTCGCATCGTGACTCAACCCTCGCTCTGACCATGCGCTGCCGCCTCCGTCCGCACCCGATCACGATCCTCGCCCTGGTCGCCGCGGTCGCGTCCGCCCCGGCGCTGTTGGCCGCGCAGGATTCCTCCACGTTCACGCTCACCATCCCGAACATCATGCGAGGCGACGAAGTCGTCGGCCGCATGCCCGAGCGTATCCGATGGTCGCCGGACAACCGCTGGATCTACTTCTACTGGCTGCCGCCGGGCAGCGATTGGCGCGACCCGCTCGCGCCGTACCGCGTCCGCGCCCAGGCCGGCGCCAAACCCGAGCGCCTAACGAACGCGCAGATGGACAGCGCGGGCCCGGTGGTCGAGCCCGGCAGTGTGTCGCATGACGGCCGCCTGCGGGCCGTCGCCTACCAGGGCGATATCTACGTGGTCGATCTCAAGACGCAGACCGCCCGTCGTCTCACCAACACCGAGGCGCGCGAGGCCGATCCGCAATTCGGCGTCGGCGACGACCGCGTGTTCTTCACGCGCGATGACAACGTGTTCGCCGCCGACCTGCACGCTGGACTCGTCCAACAGCTCACCGACGTGCGACCAGGTCCAGCACCGAAGGAAGACTCGGCCAACACGCCGCAGCGCAAGGCACTCGAAGCCGACCAGAAGCGCCTGTTCCAGGTGATCCGCGACGAGTACCGCGCCGACAGCATCGCGAAAGCCGAAAAGACCCGCGCTGAGGGCATCCGCGGTAAGCCGCTCTATCTGCTCAAGGATGAGCGCGTGAGCCAGCTCGCCGTTTCGCCTAACGGAAAAGCGGTGCTGCTCATCACCCGCATCGATTCCGACCACTCGCGCTCCACCGAAGTGCCCAAGTGGGTCACCAAGAGCGGCTACGTCGAAGACATCAAAGGCCGCGACAACGTGGGCGACAGCCAGGACTCGGGCCGCGTCGCGCTCGTGACGCTGCCCACCGGCAACGCGCGCTGGCTGCACGCGATTCCCGGCGACTCCATCGCCAATCCTGGCCTCATCCGCATGCTCGGCTGGAACGACGATGGATCGCGTGCGCTTCTCTTCACGGTCCGGTCCGACTACAAGGAGCGCTACCTCGAGACCGTCGCCGACGACGGGCGCATGGACACCGTCGACGTCCTCCGCGACACGGCCTGGATCGAAGGACCGTGCTTCGGCTGCGGCGGCTGGTACGACAACGGCAAGCGCGCCTGGTTCGTGTCCGAAGCCGATGGTTGGGCGCATATCTACACCGTGAGCGCTGACGGCACGGACCGCACGCAGCTCACCAAGGGCAAGTGGGAGGTACTCGACGCCGACCTGTCGCCCGACAAGAAGTGGTTCTGGATGCACACGAGCGAGCCGTCGCCGTACGAGCGACAGTTCTATCGCATGGCCGTCACCGGCGGCGCCCGTGAGCGCATCACCACCGCCAAAGGCGGACACGACGTCACGGTGTCGCCTAACGGTCAGATCCTGGCCGACGTGTACTCCACGTCCAACCGTCCGCCCGAGCTCTTCGTCGAGCCGTTCCGCGCCGGCTCATCGATGGCGCAGCTCACCGTGTCACCCACCACGGCGTGGCTCTCGTACCATTGGATCGACCCGCAGATCATCCAGATCCCGGCGTCTGACGGTGTGATGGTCCCGGCGCGCATCTACCGCCCGCAGGACGTCGGCGCCCAGCCTAACGGAGCCGCCGTGATCTTCGTCCACGGCGCCGGCTACCTGCACAACGTGGTCGACTACTGGTCCAGCTACTCCCACGAGTACATGTTCAATCAGCTTCTCGCGACCAAGGGCTACGTCGTCCTCGACGAGGACTACCGCGGCTCCGCGGGCTACGGCCGCGATTGGCGCGTCGCCGTCTACCGGCATATGGGCGGACGCGACCTCCAGGACGAAGTCGATGCGTCGCGCTACCTCGGCAGCAAGTTCGGTATCCCGCCCGAGCGCGTCGGCATTTACGGCGGCAGCTACGGCGGCTTCATGACCCTCATGGCCATGTTCACCGAGCCGAAACACTTCGGTGCCGGTGCGGCGCTCCGGGCGGTCACCGATTGGTCGCACTACAACCACTGGTACACGTCGCGGATTCTCAACCTGCCCGACAAGGACACGGTGGCGTACCACCAGTCGTCGCCGATCTACTTCGCCCAGGGCCTCGAGGGGCCGCTGCTGATGTGCCACGGCATGGTCGACACGAACGTCGAGTTCGAGGACATCGTCCGCCTAACGGAACGCCTCATCGAGCTCGGCAAGACCAACTGGCAGCTCGCGCCGTATCCCGTGGAAAACCACGGGTTCGTCAGGCCGTCGTCGTGGACCGACGAGTACTCGCGCATCTTCGCGCTGTTCGATCGAACCATCGGCCGCGCCGCGCCGGCCGTCACCACGGGGGCGAAATGACGCGGCGAACGATCCGCGATCGTCTCGCTGCCGCCGCGCGCATCGCACGCACCATCGTCGGCGCGCCGGACTACGAGCGATATCTCGTGCACATGCGACGGCGACATCCGGGCCGGCGGCCGCTCACGCGCGATGAATTCTCGCGTGTCCGCATGGAGGATCGATACAGCCGCCCCGGCGCGCGCTGCTGCTGAGGCCTAACGGAAAAGCGCCGCGGGGTCGCTCCGCGGCGCCAGGTCGTCAGAAGCCCGCGTTGTCGCAGGCCGGCCCTGCGGTTGGGCCAGCGGCGCTCGGCGCCGGCACCGGGATCGATGTCCATCGCTCGACGCCGCGCTTCGACCCTATGAGCGCGCCCACGCCGCCCGACAGCAGCGCAATCACCCCGACCGCCGCCGTCCCGTTGCCGATGTGCGTTACCGCGCCAAGCTCGTCGCCGCGGTTGCCGGAGACGATGCGCGCCGCACCACCCACGCCGGCGCCGATCAGGAACCCGATCAACCCACCGCGCCACGCGCTTTGCTTCGCGGAATAGCGGCCAGCCAACTGCTCCATCGCCCTCACGCACTGCAGCGGCACCGCGACCTGGCTCAGCGTGTCCGAGCGCTGCGTTTGCACCAGCATCGTGTCCGGTTGCAGCACGAGCACCAGCCGCCCTTCGACGAGGCGACGATCGCTGTGTACGCGTAGCTCGCTTCCGACGAGGCTCTGAAGCGAGCCCTGCGTCGAGTCGGCACGTGATGTGACACTTTGCGCGGCGCTGGACGAAGGCGCGAACGCGCACCACACCGGAACGGCAAGTAGGGCCGCGAACCGGCGAACCATGAACATAGGAAGGATTGGAATGAGGGAGAGCGACGGCGCATACGCCGCGGATGGCGGGCGGCGCCTATGTTAGGCAGACGCCCACCCGTCGTCAAGGGTCACGGTTCGCCAGCCGCCCCCCGCAGATCCCGTGCGTTGGGCGCCGGACGCCGCATTCGTCTAACGGATGCCGTTAGTGAGAGATGGCGATGCCCCACGGCGAATCGCCGGCCGGGATTGTCTTGATCACTTTGTTCGTCGCCGCATCGATGATCGCGATGTCGTTCGACGGCCCGTTCGCGGTGTAGATCCTCGTCCCGTCCGCCGTCACCGCGACGCCCCACGGACGCTTCGGGTCGGGAATCGTCGCCACCACGGAATCGTTCGCCGTCGCGATCACTTCCAACGTCGCGCCGCGCCCGGTCGTGATGTACACGAATTTTCCGTCCGGCGAGATCGCGGAGCCCATCGGCTTGGCGCCCGGCGTCGTCTTCGTGAGATCGAGCGTCTTGAGCACCTTATGGGACTTGACGTCCACGACCGACACGTTGCCGCCTACCTCCGCCGGCACGTAGCCCTTGGATCCGTCAGGCGCAAAAATCACCGAGCGCGGGCGCTTCCCGACCTTGATCGTGGCAACCGGCTTGTTCGACGCCACGTCGATCACCGTGACGGTCCCTTTGCCTTCGCTCGTCACCCACGCCTCCTTCCCGTCAGGCGTGATCTTTACGCCCTCGGGTTCCGCGCCCACCTTCGCTGTCGCGACCGACTTGCCGTCGGACATGTCGAGCACGGTTGCGGTGCCGGCGTCCTCGTTGGACACATAAATGAACTTGCCGTCCGGCGTGATGTCGAAGTTCTCCGGATCGTGACCCCCCTGTATGCGCCGCACGCTGTCGGTCGAGAGGTCCACGAGCGCGATGCCGTCTTTGGACCTGTCCGGCGGCGGCAGCTTCGATTCATTGACGCCCGGCCCGCCGATCGGTGATCCGCTCACCGCGACGACCAGCGTCTTGCCATCCGGCGTTAGGCGCACGCCGCGCGGTCGCTGACCGGCGTCGATCGTCTTCACGACCGTGTCCTTCGCGGCGTCGATCACGGTGACCTTGTTGCCGCGCTCGTCCGATACGTACACGAGCATCGACGGCGCGCTCGCCGCCGCCGGCGCCGCCGCCGTCGACTCCGCTCCCGCGGCCGGTTTCTTCTCGCCGCCCGAACACGCCAGAATCGCCGCACCAACCACGGTGCTGCCTAACGTCAGGCCGAACCACGTTCCACGCATGTCGAATCTCCTCGTGCTGAAGGACCGGGCGCCCCAGAGGCGCCCGCTCGCGCCCGCCTGGCTACGCGAGCCCCATTCCCCACCTGGCCAACGCCGTCGGATAGCCGCCATAGCGCAGCAGCTCGCTGTGAAATCGCAACAGCGAAAACCCGCCATCCTCGCCCCACGCGTGGCGGGCATCCTCGCGCAACCGCTCGATCTCCCGCCGCCCAACGACGAAACACGACATGAGCGTCGGATGCGCCGCCACGCGCATCACCTCCGCGCGCGCCGCCGCCTCGTCCATGCCGAGCTCATCGCGCATCCGGCGCTCTGCCGCCGACAGGTGCAGTGTCTTCGTATGGATCGCCACATCGATGATCGCGCGAAGCGTTCGCCATAGGACATCGCGCGCGTGCAGCAATCGCCCAGCCGGCGTCGCGAAAAATCCCGCCTCCGCCATCATCGCCTCGCAGTAATACGCCCAGCCCTCGCGCGCCGCGTCGCTCCACACCACGCGACGCACCACGCGATCCGATGCGTTCGCGTTCACCGTGTGTTGATGGTGCCCGGGAACGGCCTCGTGCACGACCGCGCCCGCAATGTCCGACCGGCGGTGCACCGACGTCGCCGCCGTGTGCGGCATGGTGACATACAGCGTGCCCGCCTGCGACGGCACGAATGCGCCCGGTCCGTCGTACGCCACGAACGGCACCAAGGGCTGCAAGTACGCCGGCGTCGCCCGCACGCGAACCGGCGGCGACACCACGTGCACCAGTCCACGGTCGGACGCAAACCGCCGCGCCTC
>Ga0134128_10007597_pt1 | contig 13098 bp, 11 predicted proteins | sample KB31754_FD_96462 | JGI IMG/M metagenome (GOLD analysis project Ga0134128, IMG submission 96462) | Terrestrial soil microbial communities with excess Nitrogen fertilizer from Kellogg Biological Station, Michigan, USA - KB3-175-4 | ecosystem: Environmental > Terrestrial > Soil > Unclassified ... | reverse complement strand
GGAATACTTGGCCGCCAGCCCGCCGATGCCCGTGGCGTTGTAGATCGCAACGGGGGTGGCCTTGTTCAGGACCGAGTCGGGCGTTGGCGTGGGGGTCGGTGTCGGCGTTTCCGCGGCAGCCGTGGTGTGGGGGGCGGCGCTGGAGGGCAGCGGGCTGGGCGTGGTGGCCTTGGCGGAGGTCGACGACACGGCCGCGGGAGGATTGGTCACGGCGTGGTTGCCGCTCAGCTTGGGCACAATCAGGAACGCCAGCAGGCCAATGCACAGGGCTGCCACACCGAAGGTCATGAGTGGCATCAGGCTCCGGGGCGGCGCCTCAAGGGAGGCACGGTGGACGCCATGACGGGCCGAGTTCTCCAGGACACGGTCAAATTCATCCCGCGGGTAATTGCTCATAGTGCAGTGCTGTCCTTGTGGGTGAGGCAGTAAGGGCGTGCGTCAGTTGCCGAGCCGGCGCGCGGTCCGGGCCTTTTGTCGCGACGTACGTAGTCTACGCAACCGCTTGACCAGCATGGGGTCATGGGCCAGGGCGGCCTCCGTGTCGATCAGCGCGTTGAGGATTTGGTAGTAGTGTGTCGCGGAAAGGTCGAACATGTCGCGGATGGCCTGTTCCTTGGCCCCGGCGTACTTCCACCACTGCCGTTCCAGTGCCAGCATTTGCGTGTCCCGCTCGGTCAGCCCGTGCTCCCGGCCCGCATCCGGCACCGTGTTTCCGCCGTGTGCAGGTGGCAGGGGTTCAGCTGCTTGCGTCACAACACGCTCTCTTTCCTGTCCACACGGCAGCGCCCGGCAGGCACCGCTCCTTTTACCATGATAATGGCGAATCACAGCAGTGTCATTTGGGAGGTTGTGGACAAGCAGGCAGCGGGCACCCCCTGTGGAGGGACGAAGCCTGCGCGGCGGGGGCGAGAATGGAACCATGGATTCCCTGCCAGCACTGTTTGAACTGCCCGACCCCGCCTCCCCCGCCGGTTGGGACGGCGCCCAGCTGCAGGCCCTGGAAACCCTGGCGTCCCATCCGCTGGCGCTGATGGCCCCGGACTGGGCGGAAGCGCTGGCACCCCGGGAGGACACGCTGCGCGGCCTCGGCGCCATGCTGCGCCGGGAGTACGACGCCGGTGCCTCCTTCCTGCCGCCGCCCACCGGTGTGCTGCGTGCTTTGGGCGCACCCCTGTCGGGGGTCAAGGTGCTGATAGTTGGCCAGGACCCGTACCCCACGCCGGGCCACTCCGTGGGCCTGGCCTTTGCCGTGGACAAGGCCACGCGCCCCCTGCCGCGGAGCCTGAACAACATTTACAAGGAGCTCCAGGCGGATCTGGGCATCCCGCCCGCCGCCCATGGCGACCTCAGCGCCTGGGCCGGGCAGGGCGTCCTCCTGCTGAACCGGGTGCTCACGGTGGCGCCGGGAGCGGCGGGTTCGCACCGCCGTCGTGGGTGGGAAAAGGTCACCGAGGCCGTGATCCGGACGCTGGCGGCCCGGGACCGGCCCCTGGTCAGCGTGCTGTGGGGCCGCGACGCGCAAAAACTGGCGCCCCTGCTGGACGGCACGGCCATCATTGAATCGGCACACCCCAGCCCGTTGTCGGCGTCCAGGGGCTTCTTCGGCTCGCGCCCGTTCAGCCGCATCAACGAATCACTGCGCGCGCAGGGCGCCTCCCCCATCGACTGGGCGCTGCCGGCGGCCTGAGCGACGGCTGATATTCTTAGGCCCATCTCACGCGGCCGCGCGGCGGCACCAACCCCCAGGAGAATTTTGTGAATCCCGCTGGCACCAGCCCGGAACCGTTTGTTGCCCCCGCCGTCAAGCCCCGCACGCAGGTGTCCCTGGCCGTGGTCCGCACCGAACGGCTCAGCCCCCACATGGTGCGCGTGGTGGCCGGCGGGCCCGGGCTGGCGGCGTTTGTGCCCAAGGATGCCACTGACATGTACGTCAAGGTCCACTTCCTGCAGCCTGGCGTGGAGTACGCGGAGCCGGTGGACGTGTTTGCCCTGCGCGAGTTCATGCCGCGCCACCAGTGGCCGGCCACGCGCACGTACACCGTCCGCTGGGTGGACCTGGCAGCGCAGGAAATCGCTATTGATTTTGTGGTCCACGGCGACTCCGGGCTGGCCGGGCCGTGGGCCGCGGCGGCCGCCCCCGGGGACAGGATCATCTTTTCCGGGCCCGGCGGCGCCTACCGCCCCAATCCTGACGCCGACTGGTACCTTTTCGCCGGGGACGAGGCCGCCCTGCTCGCCATCGCGGCCGCCCTCGGGGCCCTGCCGGCCGGGGCCTCCGGGCTGGCCTACCTTGAGGTGGACACCGCGGCGGACATCCAGCCGATTGACGCGCCCGACGGCGTCGACGTCACCTGGCTGTTCCGCGAAGGCGCCACCCCGGACCGGTGCACGGCCCTGGTCGACGCCGTGGCCTCGGGGACGTGGCCGGCCGGGCGCGTGGATGCCTTCATCCACGGCGAACGGGAGTACATGAAGCAGCTGCGCGATGTCCTGTTCAAACAGCGCGGACTGGACCGCTCCCAGGTCTCCCTGTCCGGCTACTGGGCCTACGGGCGCACCGAGGACTACTTCCAGGCCGAAAAGAAGCAGCCCATCGGCCAGATCCTCTAACTACCGCCGGCGATTGCGGCGCCTGTCCTTCTGGCCGTTGGAGCGGGTGAGCGGGCGGGCCATGTTGTCGCCCAGGACCACGCCGGCCGCGACGGCCAGGATCACCACCAGGGCGTTGAAGATGCCGACGGCGCCCGTCACGGAATCGTTGGGCGTCAGGGTCATGACAAACATGGCCCTGAAAATGGAGAGCCCCACCAGCAGGAAAATGATGGACGGAACGGCCACCACCAGCTGCGGGGCGCCCAGGCGGAGGGCGATGACCCGGGCCAGGATGCCCACCACAATGGCCGCCAGCGCGGGCGCAAACCGTGCGCCGAGGCCAAATTCCATGCCGTAGTAGTAGGCCAGGTAGCCCGCCAGCGCCACCGCCGTGGTGGGCAGCAGCAGCCGCACCGACGTCTGCTCGGCAATACAGATCGCCACGGTGGACAGCGCCACCAGCAGCAACACCACGTACAGCGGCAGGGTGGCCGCGATGGGCTCGGCCACGTTGAGCCTGTCCGTATCGAAGAGCGCCCCGATGACCAGCGCGACGGCGATGCCGGACACTATGGCCCCAAAGGTCAAAAACGCGGAGAGGAAACGCCCGGCGGCCGTGACGGGAAAGCCGTTGATGGCGTCCTGCACGGCGGAGACCAGCCGCCCCGAGGGCAGCATGAGCAGGATCCCGCCGGCCACCACCACGGAGGGGCTCAGCGGGACGTGGAACATGAAGCACAGCACGGCCACCACGGTGACAATGAAGGAGCTGATGGCCGTGACAAAGAAGTCCGGCACCCGCCATTTGCCCAACACGCGGGCCACCTGGCCGGCCAGCAGGATGGTCACCAGGGCCACGCCCATGCCAAAGGCGGAGCCGCCGATGACCCCGACGACGGCGGCGGCGAACACGGCTTCGGCCAGGGCCACCATCCACCGGGGAAACGGTTTGGGCGCCTTGATGATGGTGTCCAGGCGGCGGTGGGCCTCCGCGCGCCCCACGCCGCTGCCGACAATGTCCGTCACCAGTTCGTGCACCTGCACCAGGCCGGCGTAGTTGCTGGTCCACGACCGCACCACGCGCAGCAAGGTGATGGGCACGCCGTCGCGGTGGGCATAGTTGATGATGACGGACTGGTTGGTGATGTCCACCTCAATGTTGCGCAGCCCAAAGGCGGCCGTCACGGCGATGATGGACGTCTCCACCTCCAGGGCGCCGGCCCCGTACCGGAACATCGTCTCAGCCAGGCGCAGGGCAAAGTCGATGGTCTTGCGCGCCGACTCATCCGCCTTGCCCACCTGGATCATGGGGTTGGCATACGGACTGCCGGCCAGCCGTTCCACAATGTTCATGGGTGCCGTCGGAGGGGTGTCGCCCTGGACCAGCCTGCGGATCATGCGGCGCGCCGAGGCGTTGGCCCGAGCCTGGGCGGGCGTCAGCGGCTTGGCGGCGGGCGTCAGGCCCTCCTGCGGGTTACGCGGCTCGGATTCCACGTGCTGGGCCTTCCGGGCTACTTGCCGCTGAGCTTGCTGCGCAGGGACCCCACGGCCCCCCGGAGGACCGAGACTGTTTCCCGGGCTTTCTCCGCAGCCTTGTTGGGCGTGCTGGTGAAGTAGCCGGTCTGTTCCTCCACGACCCCGCCAAAGCCACGCTTGAAGCGGTACACGCCATGCTGTTCGGGGTTGTTGCTGAACTCGCCCTTGGTCCCGTAGAAGTTGTAGCGCCTGATGCCGCGCGCCATGGCCTCCTGGAGGGCATGCCAGTGGAGGGCGTAGCTCGCGTGGAAGTGTGAGTAGTGGTCGTAGGAGCCGCCGGCCAGGAAAACCGTCTCCCCCGCGAACGTGATGAACACGGCGGCGGTCAGCACGGCATGGGGCCCGTCCTCACGCAGCTTGGGCAGGTCGGCAAGTTTCGTCTGGGAGCTGCCCCACGTTTGCTCGGCCGCGGCAAGCCGCTTGGCGTTCTTGGCATTGTCGGGCGCCGCTTCGAGGGCGGCCCGGGCCTTTTCCAGGGCAGCCGAGTCGGTTTTGACCTGTGCCGCCAGCTCGCCCTCATAGCGTTCGACGTCGAGCCGGGCCACCAGGAACTCGATGTGCTCGGGGCCGAAAACGTGGGCAAGCGAGCGGTAGTAGTCCTCGTCCCGGTAGTCAAAGCCGCGGCGCTCCCCCGTGTGGCGCATGACGGCGAAGAACTGGTCCAGTTCATCCTCTGCCAGCGCGCTGACCTCGATGGGGCTCTTGAGGACCTTCTTCACGGAGCGGGTGGCCTGCCCGTCAAAGCCGGCCAGCAGTTGCTCCGGCGTCGTAATTCCGGTCAGGTCCTTGGCGAAGTACCAGCGCAGGTAGAGCGGGTTGGCGTCCACTTCGGCGTTGTCCTGGTGCTCGAAGCCCAGTTCCGCCAGGGCCTGGACCACGTCGGCATCCGTGTAGCCGTCGTCGATGACGTTGGCGTCCTGGTCGCGGTGGTTGGCCAGCAGCTTCGGGTTGAAGGTGAAGTTGAGGACCTTGTGGGCCTTGAGGTCTTCCTCGAGCCGGGTGAAGAAAAAGGTGCGGAGGGGGGCGTCGCGGTAATCCAGGACAGGGCCCTGGAGGCATTCGACGTCGGCAAATCCGCCCAGGACGTTGCGCGAGCTCAGCAGCGCAGCCGCCACCACGGCGCCGTCGTGCTTGACACCCACCATGCGCATGGTCCAGCCATTGCCGTCGCGGCGGGCGCCCATCATCGAGGACTGCATGAAACTGCCCGTCGCCTGGGAGTCAACGAAGGTGTCAAATTCACCGGCGGTCAATTCTGAATATTCCATGTGGTTTTCCTCTTTGCTCCCAGGAAGTATCGCGTGTGCTGCCCGTAGCTGGCGGCCGTGCGGCCGGGCCCGGTAAATCTGTCTGGTGTGGAGGGCCTAGTAAAATCGCTGCCCGGTGCGCCGGACGTATGCCTGCCGTGCCAGCCGCTCACCGACGGTGGTCCAAATCCTGTATTTCACCGGAGAGAAGGGCAGGTCCCAGCACCCCACAAAGTCTGTCACGGTCTTCGTGAAGCTGGTCTTGAACAGTCCCAGCCCATGGTGCGGGTGGGTGGGGTCCTTGAGCCGGTCCGACGGCGGCGTGCCGCAGAAGTCATACTGCACGGCGCCCAGGTCCTTCATGTCCAGGATGGCGGCCCACTGGATCAGGTGCGAATCGCCGTACTGCGAGCGATTCTGCAGCGATCCGCCGTCCTTGTAGGTGGCCTTGGTCCCGTAGTTGATCACGAAGGCGCCCACTGAGGGCACGCCGTCCTCATGCACAAAGTAAAACCTGCCCTGGCCGCGGCTGGCGAACTCGGTCCAGAACTGGCGAAAGTAGCCAAACTCACGTGCCTTGCCCGCATTTTTGGCCTCAAAGGTGCCCACCATGAGGCCGTACATGCTGCGCATGGTCTCCTCCGAAGGTTCCATGGGCGTCACCTCCACGCCTTCTCGCTGGGCGCGCCGGACGGCGTTGCGGCCCCGCGAATGGAGCTTGCGCAGCAGTTCGTTCGGTTCGGGAGTGATGTCCAGCAGGGCCGTGTGATCGTTGGGCTGCAGGTCCGGCGCCTTGGTAAATCCGGCATCCCTGAGCACGTCCAGAGCTGCTTCGGTCTTGACGATGTCCGGTTCAATTTTGACGGCGAACACGTTCAGCCGGGCCTGCCGCGAAAAGGTGCGCAGGGCCGCCATGACGGCCGGCAGCTCCGCAATGCCGGGGATGTCGGGGCCCTTGATCAGGTACCACAGCCGGCCCAGGAGGGGGTAGGACTTTTCCAGGGCCAGGTTGTAGCTGGTGTACCCGGGCCCCTCAATGGCCAGGAACTGCGGAGTCCAGCCATGGTTTTTCTTCACGGCGGCAAACGCTTCGGACTGCAGGAGGTTGCCGCCGTTGGGGTTTGCCGTGACCAGTGTGTCCCACTGGTCAATCTCGGCGGCGGTGGCAAATCGTGCGGTGAATTCGAGCAAGTGAGGCCTCAATTACGTCGTTGGTGTTCCCGCCGAACAGTCTACCGGCCCGGAATCTCACAGCCCACGCACAGCCCACCCCTATCGAACGCTCCGCCGGCCGCCAGAACATGGAAGCTGGACGGCCGCCGCTCGGGTGGCCATCAAAAGCAGGGAGCAGGACATGGGTGTGGTTTCCCGGAGCGTGGGCAACGCGTTCCGCAACAAGGTGCGCAGCGGCGCCGTCGTGGTCATTTTGGCGGTGGCAATAGGGCTGGCGCTGGCCATGCTGGTGGCCAACCAGGCGGTGGGCGCCAAGGTCGACTCACTCAAGGCGTCCGTGGGCAACAACCTCACGGTCAATCCAGCGGGTTCCCGCGGCGGGCTCGGCGGCGGCAACCCGCTGACCGCTGCGGACGCCACCAAGGCAGCCGCCGTCGCGCATGTAACAAGCGTCAACGGGACGTTGAGTGTGCGGCTGGCCAATGCGGCGGCCACCTCCACCACGACGGCGACGCCCGGGGCCGGGCAGGGCGCCGACCGCGGGGGCCCCGGCGGCGGTTTTGGCTCAAGCGGCACCACCAGCCTCAAGTCGGCTGTTGACCCCGGTGTCCTGGGCCAGCGCAACAACAGCAACAGCGGCGCCATCGGAGGCTCGACGGGCGGCAGCACCACCACGCGCCCCGCTTTCACCATCCCCATCCAGGCCACGGGCGTTTCAACCTCGACGACGGCCACGGGCGCGGCCATCAAGGTCACCAGCGGCGCGCAGCTGACGGACTTTGCGGCCAATTCAACCCAGGCCCTGGTCGGCACCACGCTGGCCACCAAGAATTCCCTGAAGGTTGGTTCCACCTTCACCGTCCAGAGCCGGACCATGACGGTGACGGGCATTTTCGACGCCGGGGACGCCTTCGACAACAACGGCATCTACCTGCCTTTGGCCGCCACGCAGACCCTGACCAGCCAGGCCGGCCAGCTCAGCAGCCTGAACGTGGTGGTGGACAATATTGAAAATGTCTCCGCCACACAGGCCGCCCTCACGGCCTCACTCGGGGCCACCAATGTGGACGTCACGGCCGGCTCCTCGGGCCTGCAATCAGCCATCAGCTCCCTGGGCAGCGTGCAAAGCATCTCCCTCATCGCCTTCATCGCCTCCCTCGTCACAGCCGGGCTCATAGTGCTGCTGATCATGATCATGGTGGTGCGTGAACGGCGCCGGGAAATTGGCGTGTTGAAGGCGATCGGAGCCGCCAACCGCACCATCGGCGTCCAGTTTGTCCTGGAGGCCATGGTCCTGGTGGTCATGGGCACCGTGGCGGGCGCCGTCGTGGCCGCCTTTAGCAGCAACCCGATCGTCAGCGCCCTGGTGGCCGGCAACACCGGTTCCACGGCAGCAGCGGCCGGCCCCGTCCAGGGCGGGTTCGGCGGCGGCGGATTCGGCGGTGGCGGGTTCACCCGGACCCGCGGCGCCTTCTCGGGCGCCAGCCAGCTCATCGGGACCATCAGCACGTCCGTCGGCTGGCAGACCCTGGTGCTGGGCGCCGTCGGAATTCTGGCGATCGCCGCCATTGGCGCCCTGATCCCGGCCCTGCTGACAGCAAAAGTCCGCCCCATCGAAGTCCTGCGAGGAGAGTAAACCATGCTTAGTGTTACTGATGTTGTCAAGACGTTTAATTCCGGAGACCGGACCATCAAGCCCGTCAACGGTGTCAGCTTCACCCTGGAACAGGGCACTTTTGCCGCAATATTGGGCAAGAGCGGCAGCGGCAAGAGCACCCTGCTGTCGCTGCTGGGCGCGCTCGACAAGGCCAGCTCGGGGGATGTGGTGGTGGATGAGGTGAACATTTCCAAACTTCCGGACAGGAAGCTGACGGCCTACCGGCGCGACGACATCGGCTTCGTGTTCCAGCAGTACAACCTGATCCCGAACCTCTCGGCGCTGGAAAATGTCATGCTGCCCATGGAGTTCGCCGGGGTGCGGCACGGCGAGCGCAGCAAGCGTGCCGCGGAGCTGCTCAATCAGGTGGAACTGACCGAGGAGATGCACGGGCGGAAGGCGAACCGGCTCTCCGGCGGCATGCAGCAGCGCGTGGCCATTGCCCGGGCGCTGGCGAACAACCCGAAGCTGATCCTGGCCGACGAGCCCACCGGCAACCTGGACGACGAGACGGGCGAGCTCATCATCGCCCTGCTGCGCCAGCTGGCGCATGAAAAGAAGACCACCATCCTGGTGGTCACCCACGACCACGCCCTGGCCTCACAGACAGACAGGAAGTTCCGCCTGGCCCGCGGCAAGCTCACCGAAGACTAGCCGCCCCCCTCCGACCCTCGGTTGCAATCGGGGCACTTCCAGCCAACCCTCGGTTGCAACCGGGGCACATCCAGCCAACCCTCGGTTGCAACCGGGGCACATCCAGCCAACCCTCGGTTCCAATCGGGGCACTTCGAACCTACCCTCGGTGGGCGGCTGAGGGAGCGATCCCCAAAACTCACCCGTTTGGAACCGAGCGTCGGGGAAAAGACCCCCGATTGCAACCGAGCGTCAAAAGGGAGGGGAGGCTATTGGAGGGGGCGGAGCCAGGTGAACTGCGGCGTCTCCTTGGCCAGGAAGGCGGCCACGCCGATCCGCGGATCGGCGCTGGCCGCCATTTCGCGCTGCCAATGCGTGTTCCGTTCCGCCAGTTCGGCCTCCGGGACACCGGAGCTGAGGGCGTTGACCAGGTCCTTTTGCGACTGGATGGAAAACTGGGAGCGGCCGGCCAGCATCAGTGCAAAAGCCTCGATGTCGTGCCAAAAGGTGCCGCCGGGCAGCACCTTCACCGCCAGGCCCAGGCGCAGTGCCTCGGCGGCGTCGACCATCTCGCCGCTGAACAACAGGTATTTCGCCACGGCGGGCCCGGCCAGCTCCACGAGCTTCCGGATCCCGGACAACGGGTAAACAATGCCGATCTTCGCCGGCGTGATGCCAAAGACCGCGTTTTCGGAGGCCAGCCGGATGTCGCACGCCCCGGCAATCTGCCAGCCGCCGCCCACGCAGTACCCGTCAATCGCGGCAATGGTGGGCTTGCGGAAGCGGGCCAGGGCGGTTTCGGCCACCGTGATGTCGCCGCCGTCGCGCTTTCCGGTGGCGGGGTCCCGCAGGATTTCCCGCACCGAGGCGATGTCCGCGCCGGCGGAAAAATGCGCACCTTCCCCGCGCACCACCACCACCTTGACCTTGTCGTCGGCCTCCAGTGCGTCCAGTTGCTCGGCAAATTGCGGCCACATGCCGGCGGTGATGGCGTTGCGCATGGCGGGATTGTCCATCACCAGCGTGGCGACGGGCCCGTTGCGCTCCACGCGCAGCCGGCCCACCCGCGGCACGGATTCCCCGGGGGTCCCGGCCTGTGCGGCGCTCACGCCAACACGTCCGACGTCGGGCCGTCACCTTGGGCGGCCGCCCCGCCTGCCGCCGGGGTTGGGACGGGGGCCGGGTCCCCAGCCGGGGCCGGCACAGCCAGCACCACGCCCGCCTCCACGAGCCCTGCCACCTGTTCCGCCGTCAGCCCCAGCCGCGCCAAAACGGCAAGGGTGTCCTGGCCCAGTGCGGGAGGTGCATTGCGGATGGCCGGCGCCTGGCGGTTGACGGAGATGGGCCCGCGGACCAGCGGCAGGGCCGATCCGTCCGCGCGCCGGACTTCCTGCACCACGCCCAATGCCTGGACCTGCGGATCAGCAAAGGCCTGTGCGTAATTGTAGATGGGCCCGGCGGGAATCTTGGCGGCCCGCAACTCGCGCAGCCAGTGCTCCGCGGTGCCATTGGCAAGCAGTTTCTCCAGGACGTCCTTGAGCGCATGGCGGTTGACATTGCGCAGCTTTCCGGTGGCGTAGTCGGCGTGGCCCTCCAGTTCCGGGGCGCCCAGCAGCCGGCACAGCACGCCCCACTGGGTCTGATTGCCCACGGCGATGATGAGCGGAATGTCACCCGTGCTGAACACGCCGTACGGGGACAGGACCGGGTGGTTGTTGCCCTGCGGCACCGGCACCTCCCCCGTGCTGAGGTACTTCTGGCCCTGGAACGCGGACAGCGCCAGCCCGGTTTCCAGCAGCGAGGTGGAAACCTCCATGCCGGCGCCGGTGCGTTCACGCCCCACCAGGGCGGCGGCGATGCCCAGGGCCGTGTTGATGCCGGAGACCATGTCGATGATGGGCACGCCCACCCGCACCATGGTGTCGGCGTCGGCACCTGTGACGGACATCAGCCCCGTCATGCCCTGGGCCACCTGGTCCAGCCCGGGCGCCTGCGACAGTGGCCCGGTGACGCCGAATCCGCTGACGGAGGCAATGATGAGGCCGGGCTTGGCCGCCCGCAGTGCATCCGGGTCCAGGCCCATGGTGGACAGCACGCCCGGGCGGAAGTTTTCCACCACGACGTCGGCGCTGAGGGCAAGTGTCCACAGCAGCTCCCGGCCCTCCGGGCTGTAAAAGTCAATCGCGATGGATTCCTTGCCCCGGTTGGCGGAGTCAAAGTACAGGCTGTGCTCGTGTTCAAACGGCGGCCAGGAACGGCTGGAATCCCCGCCCTTGATGCTTTCGGCCTTGATGATGTCCGCTCCCAGGTCGCCGAGCAGGGCCGTGCAGTACGGCCCTGCCAGTGCACGGCTCAGGTCCAGGACGCGGATCCCCGCCAGCGGCAGCCCGCTGTCACCCATTGCTGCCCACTCCGCGCAGCTTCACGTTGATCTGCTTGGTTTGGGTGAAGCCGGCCAGCATGCCCTCCAGGGACACCTCCCGGCCGATCCCGCTCTGCTTGTAGCCGCCATACGACTGGCCCACCACCTGCCCGCCGCCCTGGTTGACCTGCACCCAGCCGGCGTCGATCCGGTGCGCGGTGTTCAGGGCATTGTCCAGGTTGTGGCTCCACACATAGGCGGCCAGCCCGTAGTTGGTGTCGTTGGCCATGCGGATCACGTCCTCGGTGTCCTTCCAGGGGATGGCCACCAGGACCGGGCCGAAGATCTCCTCGCGGGCCAGCCGGAACTCGTTGCGGACCCCGCTGAAGACGGTGGGCAGGTGGTAGTAGCCCTCCGTCAGCGGCCCCTCGCTCGGGGCGCTGCCGCCCAGCACAGCCTTCATGCCCGGCGTGGCACGCCCTTCGTCGAGGTAGCCGGTGATGGCCGAGTGCTGCTTGCGGTTGATGATGGCGCCCATGTCGGAGGCCTCGTCCAGCGGGTCGCCCACCTTCAGCGCCCCCAGGCGGGCACTGAGGCGGCCCAGGACGTCGTCGTAAATGTCCTCGTGGAGGAACAGGCGGGAGCCGGCGGTACAGCTTTGGCCCTGCCGGGTAAAGCGGGAGGCTAGGAGCAGGCCGTCCAGGAGTTCGTCGTCGTCCACGGCGTCGGGGAAAACGATGGAGGGGTTCTTCCCGCCCAGCTCCAGCGACATGTGGGCCAGCCGCGCGCCGGCCTCCCCGGCCACCTCGCGGCCCACTTCCGTGGAGCCGGTGAAGGAGACCTTGTCGACGCCGGGGTGGTTGGCCAGGGCGGTGCCAATCACGCCGCCGCGCCCGGTCAGGGCATTGACGACGCCGGCCGGCAGGTGCCGGTTGCACACTTCCGCCAGCTTGAGGATGGTGAGCGGGGCGTCGTCGGCCGCCTTCATGATGACGGTGTTCCCGGCGGCGAGCGCGGCGGGGATCTTGAACGCGGCGATCATCAGTGGCGAGTTCCAGGGCAGGATCGCGGCCACCACGCCGAGGGGTTCCAGGCGCGTGTACTGCAGCTGGTTCTCGCCGGCCGGCAGCGTGGTGCCCTTGACCTCCCCGGCAATGCCGGCGAAGTAGCGGAACATGGCCACCATGGTGGTGGACTCGGGACGGGCCTGGGTGCGCAGGGCGTTGCCGGTGTCCAGTGCGGTGAGCCGGGCGAATTCCTCGCTGCGCTGCTCGAGTTCGTCGGCGATGGCCAGCAGCGCCTTGGCCCGGCCGGTAAAGTGCTGGGCACGCCAGGCCGGGTAGGCGGCACGGGCGGCGGCCACTGCCCGGTCCACGTCCTCCGCGGTGCCGGCGGGGACGCGGGCTATGACGGTTTCGCGGCGGGCGGGGTTGAAGACCTCGCGCCACTGCGCGCCGCTTGAGGGCTGCTCCTGGCCCCCGATCCACATGGGCCAGTCGCGGACGGCGGGTGCTGTCTGGGTGGTTGTTTCAGTCATGGCAATAACCTTCCTAGGAAAGGGCGGTGGCGGATGCGGGCACTGCCGGGGCTGCGAGGGAGCCGTCCACCAGGGACACAATCATGGTGCAGTCCTTGGCGCCCTGGCCGCCGTCGATCAGGCGCTGGAACAGCTGCTGGACGTGCTCGCCGATCTCCAGCGGCGTGTCGGTGCTGCGCGCGGCCGCGATGGCCAGGCCGATGTCCTTGTTGGCCAGTTCGGCGGTGAACGTGGGGGCGAAGTCGTTGTTGGAGGCGGCGGTGGGGACCACCCCGGCCAGCGGGTACCAGGTGCGCAGCGCCCAGCTGTCGCCGGAGGAGACGGAGGCGATGTCCCAGAAGACCTGCTTGTCCAGGCCCAG
>Ga0134128_10007596_pt1 | contig 13098 bp, 11 predicted proteins | sample KB31754_FD_96462 | JGI IMG/M metagenome (GOLD analysis project Ga0134128, IMG submission 96462) | Terrestrial soil microbial communities with excess Nitrogen fertilizer from Kellogg Biological Station, Michigan, USA - KB3-175-4 | ecosystem: Environmental > Terrestrial > Soil > Unclassified ... | reverse complement strand
ACGCACTCCGGCGCGATGGGATTGGCGACCCAGATGGCGCTCTGCGCATCCAGGCAGATGCCGTCGGGAACCCGCGGCGCGATCGAGGCCCAGACGCGGCGGTTGGAAAGGTCGCCGTTTTCGCCGATGTCGAAGGCGGTCAGGCAGGCGGCCAGGGTCTCGCCCAGGATCAGCGTGCGCCCATCGGGGGTGATGACGGGCCCGTTGGGGAAGTGCATGTCCTCGGCGACGACGCGCACCTGGCCGTCCGGCGCGATGTAGGCGAGCTTGGCGCTGGGGTGGTTGGCCAGGACGTCCGGCACCCCGCGCTCGGCGATCGCGGCGTCCAGGTCGAAGCCGAAGTTGCCGACATAGGCGCCGCCCTTCGCGTCCACCACCATGTCGTTGCAGTGGTAGCCGGCGATCTGGCCGAGGTCCGCATGGACCGCCACGCGGCCGTCGGGCGCGCGCTTCAGCAGCTGGCGCTTGGTCATCGAGACGATCAGCAGGGAACCGTCCGGCGTCCAGCCAAGCCCTGAGGGCTGGTCGTCGAGCTCCAGCTCGGTGCGTAGGTCGCCGGCCAGGGACACTGATTTCACCGCGTGCGCATAGAAGTCGGAAAACCACAGCCGGCCGTCACGCCAGCGCGGCCCCTCGCCAAAATAGACCCCACCGGTCAGGACCTTGGTCTCGCGTCCCATGGCAAGCCTCCCGCTGCTCATCACCTCTACCGACAGCAAAGACCCGGCGGATGCGCCGCGTCGAGGCCCGCCGCGCTCAGCCGATCTCGAAATAGGCGCTGTCGTCCTCGTGGTCGGGCAGCCGGCGATCCTCGCCCCGCCGGAAGCCCAGCTTCTCAAGCACCCGCTGGGAGGGCGTGTTGGCGAGCGTGGTGATCGCCGCCAGCTTCGCGTGCCCGAGCGCGCTTCGGGCGTGGGTCAGCACCGCGCCGGCCGCCTCGGTCGCATAGCCCTTGCCCGAATGGCGCGCCAGGAAGGCGTAGCCCAGGTCGGGCGTCTCCATCCCGGGCCGGGTCGGCACCACGCCGCAGAGGCCGAGCGGTTCGCCGGTGGCCGCGTCGCGCACGGTCCACCACGCCTTCCCCTCGAAGCGTTCTGCGATGTAGGTCCGCGCCTGCTCGGCCGTGCGCACGCCGCGGTCGCCGATGTTGGCCAGCCAGCCGGGATCGTTGAGCATCTCCATCACGAAGTCTGTGTCGGCCGCCGTGACCGGCGTCAGGCGCAGGCGCTTGGTCGCAAGCTCGCTCACCTCAGGGGCGCTCCAACCGCGCCACCAGGCTGGAGGTGTCCCAGCGGCGCCCGCCCATCGCCTGCACGTCGGCGTAGAACTTGTCGACCATGGCGGTCATGTCGAGGGTCGCGCCGTTCCGCTGCGCCTCGTCCAGCACCAACCCCAGGTCCTTGCGCATCCAGTCCACCGCGAAGCCGAAGTCGAACTTGCCCTCGGTCATGGTCTTCCAGCGGTTGTCCATCTGCCAGGACTGGGCCGCGCCCTTGGAGATCGCCTCGTAGACGCCGGCCGGATCGATGCCGGCGCGCTTGGCGAAGTGCAGTCCCTCGGCCAGGCCCTGGACGACGCCGGCGATGCAGATCTGATTGACCATCTTGGTCAGCTGGCCCGAGCCCGGGCCGCCCATCAGGCGCACGGCCTTGGCGTAGGCGCCGATCACCGGCTCGGCCTTGGCGAAGGCTTCCGGCGTCCCGCCGCACATGATGGTCAGCTGGCCGGTCTCGGCGCCGGCCTGACAACCGGAGACCGGCGCATCCACGAAGCCGCGGCCGCCCTTGGCCGCCAGCTCGACCATCTCGCGGGCCACCACCGCCGAGGTGGTGGTGTGGTCTACCGCCACGCCGCCCGCCGCCATGGCCGGCAGGGCCTGCGAGGCCACCTCGCGCACATCGTCATCGTTGCCCACGCAGAGCACGAAAAGCTCAGCGCCTTCCGCCGCTTCCGCCGCGCTCTTCGCAGCCCGGCCACCGAATTCGCCGGCCCAGCGCTCAGCCTTTTCCGGGCTCCGGTTTAACACGGCCATCTCATGGCCGGCCCTGGCCAGATGCCCCGCCATCGGGAAGCCCATCACGCCCAGGCCGGCGAACGCCACCTTCATCCCAGCACTCCTCAGCAACTCCAGAAGCTTAACCTTAGCCGCAACCGCATTTTAACGCGGGCCTGCGCACCTTCCGGCCGAACGATCAAGCCTAGAAGGGGCGGACCATGTCGGTGGGCGACCAGCCGATCATCATCAAGCGCATAAAGCGCGTGACCGGCGGCGGCCACCACGGCGGGGCCTGGAAGGTCGCCTATGCGGACTTTGTGACCGCGATGATGGCGTTCTTCCTGCTGATGTGGCTGATCAACACCACCTCGCCCGAGCAGAAGCGCGGCATCGCCGACTATTTCGCCCCGGCCAGCGTCTCCCAGACCACCTCCGGCTCCGGCGGCATCCTGGCCGGCACCGCGCTGGGCAACGAAGGCGCCAAGGCCAACGGCTCGCAATCGATCATCAGCGACGCCAGCCCGGATTCGCGCAATCCGAACGACGGCAAGTCGAAGGACGGCGCCAAGGCCGCCGCCGACATTTCCGCCAATTCCCAGGCCTCGCGCGAGGAGCTGCGCAAGAAGGAGGAGGCCGCCTTCGCCTCGGCGGCGCAATCGCTGAAACAGGCGCTGCAGGACATGCCGGAGCTGGCCGAGCTTTCGAAGAACATCATCATCGACCAGACGCCGGAGGGTCTCCGCATCCAGCTGGTCGACCAGGAAGGCCGCTCTATGTTCAACGAGGGCACGGCCACGCCCAACGAACGGGCCAAGATCCTGCTGCGCGCCGTCGCCAAGATCATCAACCAGCTGCCCAACCGCATCTCGATCTACGGCCACACCTCCGCCAGCCCCGGCCAGGGCCGCAAAGACGAGCGCGACTGGCCGCTCTCGCAGGCCCGGGCAGACGCGTCGCGGAAGATCCTGCAAGGCGCCGGCGTCGACGCCGACCGCATCTACCAAGTGAGCGGCAAGGCGACCTCCGAGCCGCTCTATCCCGACGACCCCACCCTGCCGGGCAACCGCCGCATCGCCATCGTGCTGTTGCGCGAAGCCCCGGTGCTTCCTCCTGGCGCAGGCGGATAGCGAGCCCTTGCGCCGCGGCCCGGCATGTCGCCTAATCGGTCCCAGCACGCGCGACTGGCTGGGAAGGGCGCCTAAGGTTCCGTGACGCAGCACTTTCCGACTCGACAGCTTCGGTTCTTCCTCACAGCGCCGTCGCCCTGCCCGTATCTGCCCGACCGCTACGAGCGAAAGGTGTTCGCCCACCTGCCGCTGTCGGATGGGGCCAACGTCAACGACAGCCTGACCCAGGTTGGCTTCCGCCGGTCGCAGAACATCGCCTACCGCCCGGCCTGCGAGGCCTGCACCGCCTGCGTCTCGGCGCGCCTGCCGGCCGCCGACTACATCTTCTCGCGCTCGGAGCGGAAGACCCTGGCGCGCAACGAGGACCTGGAGCGCCACCTGGTCGAGGCCGAGGCCACGATGGAGCAGTTCGACCTGCTTCGCCGCTACCTCACCGCCCGCCACGCCGACGGCGGCATGGCCGAGATGACCTGGCCCGACTACGTCGCCATGGTCGAGGACACCGCGGTTCGCACCCACATCATCGAGTTCCGCCGCAGGCCCTCCGGCCGTGGGGCCCATGCCGGCGGACCGGGCGACCTCGTCGCCTGCGCCCTGGTGGACCTGATGAGCGACGGGCTGTCGCTGGTCTACAGCTTCTACGATCCCAGCGAAGGCCGCCGCAGCCTGGGATCGTTCGTGATCCTGGACCACGTCATCCAGGCGTGCCTCAACAGCCTGCCCTACGTCTACCTGGGCTACTGGGTGCGCGGCTCGGAGAAGATGGACTACAAGGCCCGCTTCTCGCCGATCGAGCTCCTGAAGCCGGAAGGCTGGACGCTGGTGACCGGCGGCGCGGGGCGGGGCTGACGCGGCTTCGTCGCAATGTGTGGAAGCCGTTGAAAACCGGCCACGAAGCTGGCGCCGCGGACGCCTAGGCTGCTATCCGATGCCCGTGATGCTCCTTCCGCGACCGAGGCCATGGCCAAGCAGCTGCGCCTAGGCCTCCGCCGGCCGGCGCCCTACGCCCGCGAAAGCTTCGTGGACGGACCCTCCAACGCCCAGGCGCGCGCGGCGCTGGACGCCTGGCCCCGCTGGCCTGGCGCCGCCCTGGTGCTGGTCGGCCCCGAAGGGGTCGGAAAGACCCACCTGGCGCGCGCCTGGGCCCAGGCGGCGGGCGCACGCGTGCTGGAGCGGGCCTCGCCGGACGTCGCCAAGGCCGCCGGCCGGCCGGTGCTGGTCGAGGACGTCGACCAGGGGACCGATGAGGAGGCCCTGTTCCACCTGATCAACCTGGCCGGCCAGCGCGGCGGCGGCCTGCTGCTGACCGCGCGGACGGCGCCGGCGACGTGGCCGGCCGCCCTGCCCGACCTGCGCTCGCGCCTGAACGCGCTCCCGGTGGCCGAGATCGAGGCGCCTGACGACGAGGTGTTGCGCGGTGTCCTGAAGCTCTTCTTCCGTGAGCGGAACATCCGTCCGCACGACGACGTGTATCCCTATCTTTTGCGAAGGATGGAAAGGTCGATCGCCGGAGCGCGCGAGATCGTGCAGCGGCTGGACGAGACCGAACACCCGGATATCCGGCCTGTTTCCCGGGTCCTGGCGCGACAGATTCTTGAAGGCGATATCGAAAATCTTGACCTTTTCGACTGAACACTTGATCCCGAACCTGGACGGGCTCAAATCCATTCTTGCCGCGCCGGGATCGGAGCCCGCTTGATGAGCTATGCCGAGGCCATCGCCCCGCAGTCTGCGAACGACCGCGGCCGGACGCTCGGCTGGGATGCGGAGCTGGCCGGCTCGCCCGCCCGGTTCTTCAACCGCGAGCTCTCCTGGCTGGAGTTCAACCGCCGGGTGCTGGCCGAGAGCAAGAACCCGCGCCATCCGCTGCTGGAGCAGCTGCGCTTCCTGGCGATCAGCGCCAACAACCTCGACGAATTCTACATGGTCCGCGTGGCGGGGCTCAGGGCCCAGGTGCGCGAGGGCGTGACCGCCATCTCCCAGGACGGCCTGACGCCGGCCGAGCAGCTGGTGCGGGTCAACGCCGAGGCCGAGGCGCTGATGGCCGAGCAGCAGACCCGCTGGCGCGAGCTGCGCGACGGCCTGGCCGGCGAGGGCCTGGCTCTGGTCTCCGCCGCCGACGTCACCAACGGTGAGATGGACGCCATGGAGGAGCCGTTCGCCGCCCAGCTGTTCCCGATCCTGACGCCGCTGGCCATCGATCCGGCCCACCCGTTCCCGTTCATCCCCAACCTGGCGTTCTCGCTGGTCCTGAAGCTGCGCCGCATCGCCGACGGGCGGGTGCTCTACGCCCTGGCCCCGCTGCCGGCCCAGGTGGCCCGCTTCTGGGAGCTGCCCAGCCGCAGGAACGGCAAGAAGTCCGAGCGCCGCTTCGTCAGCCTGGAGAGCCTGGTCAGCCTCTACCTCGACCATCTCTTCCCCGGCTGCGAGGTGCAGGCCCAGGGCGTGTTCCGGCTGATCCGCGACAGCGACGTGGAGATCGAGGAGGAGGCCGAGGACCTGGTCCGCGAGTTCGAGGCGGCGCTGAAGCAGCGGCGGATGGGCTCGGTGGTCCGCGTCGAGGTCGAGGCCGGCATGCCGGACGAGCTGCGCGACTTCATCGTCTGGAGCCTGCACGCTGAGCCGCAGGACGTGGTGCTCGTGGACGGCCTGCTGGGGCTGGACGAGCTCTCCCAGCTGATCCCGCCCGACCGCCCGGACCTGAAGTTCAAGCCCTTCGAGCCGCGCTTCCCCGAGCGCATCCGCGACCACGGCGGCGACTGCTTCGCGGCCATCCGCGAGAAGGACATCCTGGTCCACCACCCCTTCGAAAGCTTCGACGTGGTGGCGCAGTTCGTCCGCCAGGCCGCCCGCGACCCCAACGTGCTGGCCATCAAGCAGACGCTCTACCGGACCAGCCAGGACAGCCCGATCGTGGCCGCCCTGATCGAGGCGGCCGACAACGGCAAGAACGTCACCGCGGTGATCGAGATCAAGGCCCGCTTCGACGAGGCCAACAACCTGAAATGGGCGAGGGACCTGGAGCGCGCCGGCGTCCACGTCGTGTTCGGCTTCATGGAGTACAAGACCCACGCCAAGCTCGCCCTGGTGGTGCGCCGCGAGGGCGAGGTTTTGCGCACCTATTGCCACTTCGGCACCGGCAACTACCACCCGATCACCGCGCGCAGCTACACGGATCTGTCGCTGTTCACGACCGACCCGGCGCTGGGCCGGGATTCGGCGCGTGTGTTCAACTACGTCACCGGCTACGCCCAGCCCGAGTCGCTGGAGAAGCTTTCCATCTCGCCGGTGACCATGAAGCACGATCTCCTGGAGCTCATCGGCCGCGAAGCCGAGGCGGCGGGCGAGGGCCGGCCGAGCGGCATCTGGGCCAAGATGAACTCGGTGGTGGATCCGGAGATCATCGACGCGCTCTACGCGGCCAGCCAGGCGGGCGTGCCCATCGACCTGGTCATCCGCGGCATCTGCTGCCTGCGCCCCGGCCTGCCCGGCCTTTCCGAGAACATCCGGGTCAAGTCGATCATCGGCCGGTTCCTGGAGCACGGCCGCATCGTGGCCTTCGCCAACGGCGCCGAGCTGCCCTCGTCGGAGGCCCGCGTGTTCATCTCCTCGGCCGACTGGATGCCGCGCAACCTCGACCGCCGCGTCGAATGCCTGACGCCGATCGAGAACCCCACGGTCCACCAGCAGGTGCTGCAGCAGATCATGCTGGCCAACCTGAAGGACGAGGCCCAGAGCTGGACCCTCGATCCCGAGGGGCGCTACGCCCGCGATCCCTCCTGGGATCACCCGTCCGCCTTCTCCGCGCACGAGTATTTCATGACCAACCCCAGCCTTTCGGGTAGAGGCCAGAAGGTGAAGGACATGCCGCGCGCGATCGATCATGTGGCCTCGCGGGGATAGCCGGCCGGACGGACGCCAGGCCGCGGTCATCGACGTCGGATCGAACTCGGTCCGCCTGGTGATCTACCGCCTCGACGGCCGCGCCATCTGGACCGTCTACAACGAAAAGGCCCTGGCCGGCCTCGGCCGCGACCTGCCCGCCACCGGGCGGCTGTCGCCGGACGGCGTGGAGGTGGCGGTCACCGCGCTTCGCCGATACCGCGCGGTGCTGGACGGCTGGGACGCGCTCGACGTCACCGCCTGCGCCACGGCCGCCGTGCGCGAAGCCGCCGACGGGCCTTTCTTCCTCAAGCGGGTGCGGGCCGAGACCGGCCTGGACGTGCGCGTGCTCTCCGGCGACGAGGAGGCGCGCTTCGCCGCCCTTGGCGTGCTCGCCGGCCAGCCCGACGCCGAGGGCGTGGTGGGCGACCTCGGCGGCTCCAGCCTGGAGCTCGTGCGCCTCAACGGCCACGATCCTGAGGCCGGCGTCACCCTGCCTCTGGGGCCGTTCGCGCTGGGCGCGCCCCGGCCGCTGGACGCCGAGCGCACGCGCCGCGTGGTGGAGGCGGCGCTTGCCCCGCACGCCAACCGCTACGCCACCCGCCACTTCCATGCCGTGGGCGGCGCCTGGCGCAACCTCGCGCTCTTCCACATGGAGTTGGCCGACTATCCGCTGCATGTGGCCCACCAGTACGAGATCAGCCCGGCCGACGCCCAGGACGTGGCGCGCCTGATCGCGCGGCAGTCGCGGGCCTCGCTGGAGCGCATGGAAGGCCTGTCGAAGAAGCGGCTGGAGACCCTGCCCTATGCGGCCGTGGTGCTGGACGCCCTGATCGGGACGCTCGGCGTCGAGCGGGTGATCGTCTCGGCGTTCGGCGTGCGCGAGGGCCTGCTGCTGGACGCCATGGACCCGGCCGTGCGCCGGCGCGACCCGCTGATCGAAGGCTGCGAGGCGCTCACCGCCACCCGCGGCGTCTCCCCCGACATCGGCGGCGCGCTGGAGGCCTGGCTGACGCCGGCCTTCGAGAAGCTGCCCTCGGTCTTCGCCAGGCGCGACCCGATCCTGGTGGCCGCCGCCTGCCGCCTGGCGGACCTCGGCGCCCGGCTGCACCCCGACCACCGGGCCGACGTGGCCTTCGAGCAGGTGCTGCGCGCGCCCATCGCCGGCCTGAACCATCCGGAGCGGGCCTTCCTGGCCTGCGTCGCCTTCTCCCGCCACACCGCGGCCGCCGCCACGCCGGAGGCCGCCGCCATCGCCAAGCTGCTGTCGGGCGAGCGCCGCCAGCGGGCCCGGGCGCTGGGCGCAGCGGTGCGGCTGGGCTGCGACCTGGCCGGGCGCAACCCGCGGCTCCTGGAGCGGTCCAGCCTGGCCATCCAGGGCGACCGGCTGGCGCTGACCACCGCGCCCGGCTGGGAGGACATGCTGCTGGGCGAACAGACGCCCAAGCGGGCCCAGACGCTGGCCGCGGCGCTGAAACTCAAGCTGGAGCTCGGATGATGCAGATCCTGATGACCCGCTCGGCCTTCAAACGGGTCGCAGACCGGCTGGCCAAGGTCGCGCCCGACGCCCTGGTGGTCACCGTGGCCGGCGAAGACGCCTACGAATGCGACGGCCGGCCCTTCGCCGAAGCCGATCTCGCGCCCGAGGTGGTGTGGCTGAGCCTGGATTCCTGGACTTCCGGGGCGCTGCCCAAGCTCTACGGCCGGATCATGAAGAGCCCTGCCGCCCGCTGGACCCAGATCATGGCCGCCGGCATCGACAATCCGATGTTCAGGAACATCCTCGAAAAGGGCGTGCGGATCACCAAGTCCTCCGCCCAGGCCACCCCGATCGCCGAATACGTGGTCGCCCACGCCCTCAGCCTGCAGGTTCCGATCCAGGCCCAGGCCGCCGCCCAGGCCAGGCGCGAATGGACGCGGACGCCCTACACCGAGCTCGGCCATACCCGCTGGGTGCTCGCGGGGTTCGGATCTATCGGAAAGGAAATCACCAAGCGGATCAAACCGTTCGGCGTGCATCTTACGGTCGTGCGCAAGCACGCCGCGCCCGATCCCCTGGCCGACGCGGTGGTCGGTCTGGACCGCTTCGGCGAAGCCGCTTCCGAAGCCGACGTCGTGGCGCTCGCCTGTGCGCTGAACGACGACACCCGCCAGATGTGCGGCGAGGCTTTCTTCCGGGCGCTGAAGCCCGGTGCGATCCTGATCAACATCGGCCGCGGCAGCCTGATCGACGAGGGCGCCCTGCGCGCCGGCCTCGACCGCGACCAGCCGGCCCATGCGGTGCTCGACGTATTCGCCACCGAGCCCTTGGCGTCCGACAGCTGGTTCTGGGACCACCCGAAGGTGCGGGTCAGCGCCCATACCTCCAACTCCGGCGACGGCAACCTCGCCCGCGGCGACGAACTCTTCCTCGACAACCTCGCCCGCTACCTGGCCGGAGCGCCGCTGCGCAACGAGGCGGACCCGTCCGAAGTCGGGCTGCCGGCCCGCGAGCCGGCCTAGACCCAACCCAGCTCGACACCCTTCAGGATGGCCCGGACGCGGTCGCGGACGCCCAGCTTTCCCAGGATGTTGGAGACGTGGTTCTTCACCGTGCCTTCGGTGACATCGAGCGCCGAGGCGATCTCGCCGTTGGAGAAGCCGCCGGTCATCAGCCGCAGGATCTCCAGCTCGCGCGGCGTCAGGGCCTCCGCCTGCGGCTCATCGGGGGCGGGCTCGACCGGCGGCAGGCCCTTCAGCAGCCGCTCGGTGACCACCGGGCTCACCAGCGTCCCGCCCGCCGCCACCGCGCGGATCGCCTCAGTCAGCCTGGCGAAGCTCACGTCCTTCAAGAGGTAGCCGCGCGCGCCAAGTCGCAGGCCCTGCAGGATCGAGGCGTCATCGTCGAAGGTGGTCAGGATGATCACCGCCGGCCTCGGCTGCGGCGTCAGCGCCAACCGCGCGAGCAGCCCGAGCCCGTCCAGCTTCGGCATCCGCAGGTCGAGCAGCACCACGTCCGGCGCGCTGGCCGCGATGGCCGCGAGCCCCTCCTCGCCGTCGGCGGCCTCGCCCACGACGCGGATGTCCGGCGTCAAGGCCAACAGGCTCTGCAGCCCTTCGCGCACCAGCGCCTGGTTCTCGACCAGGCAGACGCCGATGGTCATGCCGCGGCCAGCGGCAGCCGCGCGGTGAGCGCGAAGCCGCGCCCGGCCGGCGGCGCCACCACCACCTCGCCGCCCAGCCGCGCGAAGCGCTCGCGCATCCCGGCCAGGCCGAACCCCGGCGCCCCGCCGGCCACCACGCCCTGCCCGTCGTCGCGGGCGGCCACCACCAGCGCGCCCGCGTCTTCGCGCACCTCGATCCAGATGTTGCGGGCGCGAGCGTGCTTGCGGGTGTTGGCGATCACCTCCTGCACGCAGCGCAGCAGGGCGTGCGCCCGCTCGGGGTCTTCCAACGTGAGTCCCTCGGGTGCGCTCAGGTGGACCTGGAGCTCGGGGGCGGTCGCGGCCAGCACCTGAAGCGCGTGGGCGATGTCAAGCCGCTCGGACGTCCGCAGCGCGCCCACCACGTCGCGAACGTCGCCGATCAGTTCGCGGGTCAGCGCCTGCGCCCGCGTCAGGCCTCGCGCCTGCTCGGCCGGATCGCGCGTGTTGAGCGCCAGCTCCAGGTTCAGCGACAGCGCCGTCAGGCTATGGCCCATCACGTCGTGCAGCTCGCGCGAGAGCCGCAGCCGCTCGTGGGCGTGGCTCTTCTCGATCAAGAGGCTCTGGGCGGCGGTCAGTTCGGCGTTCAGCCGCGCCTGCTCGACGCGGGCCTCCCACTCGCGGCGCACCAGCAGCACGGTGGCCAGGAAGAACACCTGGAACGCCAGGTAGACGCTGGACGCCACCCAGCCGCAGATGTTCGCGCAGATCGGCGAGAGCACGACGAAGAGGCCCACGGCCTGGACCACGACCCAGCCCGCCGCAAGCTGCACCGGCAGATAGACCGCCAGCTGCCAGGCGATGATGACCAGCAGGAACCCCACGTAGAACTCGGGCTGCGTCCCGCACATGGCGAGCGCCGCGCCGGTCTGGGCCGCGAAGGCCGCGCCGCGCGCCCACCTCGAGAGCCGGGCGGGGGTCGTGCCGAGGGCAAGCGCCACCCCGAACGCGGCCCACAGCGGGATCCACAGCTGCGCCTTCGCCCAGGTCAGGCCGTCTTCCCCGTGCGCCGCGCCGTTAAGCACCGGCCACAGCATCGCCGCCCAGACGAAGAGGCTGGTGAGCCGAAGAAGCCTGAGGAAAGGCTGGGACATGGCCGCTCACCCTAGCGCGGTTCGGTTCGCGAAACCTGTGCCGAAAGTCATGGCCGGCGCCCATGACCTCCCGCACTTACCGCCACGCCATCGCCGCGCGACCCTTGGACCATCGATCGTTCAAGGAGACGTCCATGAAGCTCGCCCTATCCGTCGCCGCCGCCGGGCTGGCCCTCTGCGCCGGCGCGCTGGCCATCGGTCCCTCGGCCGCCGAACACGCGCGCGTCGCCGACGCGCTGAAGGACCCGCGCCGCCCCGCCGACCAGTTGGCCGCCGACGCCCGGCGCAAGCCCGCCGCCGTCATCGCCTTCCTGGGGCTCAAGCCCGGCGACAAGGTCGCCGACTTCATGCCGGGCGAAGCCTATTTCACGCGCCTGTTCAGCGACGTGGTGGGTCCGAACGGCCGCGTCTATGCCGTGCTTTCCGCCGAGATGGAGCGGCACTGCCTGCCGGCCGAGTTCGCGGGCACGCATGTGGTCCAGCATGACGCCTCCTACCGCAACGTCCGGGTCTCAAGTCTGCCGGTCATGAAGTTCGCCGCGCCCGCGCCGCTGGACGCGGTATTCACGGCCCAGAACTACCACGACCTGCACGACAAGATGAACGAAGGCGCCGACGTGGTGGCGGTCAACCGGGCGGTGTTCGCCGCGCTGAAGCCGGGCGGGGTCTATGTGGTGCTCGACCACGCGGCCGAGCCGGGCTCGGGCGTGCGCGACACCGAGCGCCTGCATCGCATCGATCCGGCCGCGATCCGCCGCGAGGCCGAGGCCGCGGGCTTCGTCTTCGCGGGCGAGAGCGACGCCCTGCGCAACGCCGCCGACGACCACGCCAAGCTGGTCTTCGATCCGCGCATCCGCGGCCGCACCGACCAGGTGATGCTGAAGTTCCGCAAGCCCGCGTGAACAACCCCGTCCGAGCCAGGGCGCATAGCAAGAGGGCGGCGCCTCGGTTGCCCGAAACACCGCCCTCTGATCCAGATCCGTTGGGGGATCCAGGCCTTCGAGGTCGAAGGGTCCTCACGCTCCGCTGGGTCGCCCCAGCTCGGCTTGCGGCCGCCTCGATGTCCCCGGGTTGGGAGGGCTCGGACGAACCGAAACCAACCGTCCCCCGGGAGCCTCCTGCCCGCTTGCGCCCCGGTCGCCCGGTCCGCCGCGCCGCTTTCCCTCTCGGCGAATTGACGATGCCAGCGGCCCCGGCGGCGCGCAACGGGGACACCCCAGACGGCTGTGGGCGGACCGCCGGAGCGCCGGTGGACAGCCTGTGGAGAACCGTGTTGAGCGGCCACACTCTTCCGCAAGATCAGGCGGTTGGAGTTATCCGCAGCTACCCCGCGCTGGCCGCCCGCGGGGCGCGGCGCACCTCGACCACGCGCACCCGCGCGCCATCCAGCACGAGCGCCAGCTCGCCGCGCTTGAGCCTCAGGGCGTCCTCGCCGAAGGCTTCGCGGCGCCACCCCTTCAGCGCCGCGGTGTCGGCCTCGTCGTCGTTGGCGATCAACTCCAGGTCGGCGACGGTGGCGATCAGCTTGGAGGCGACGCCCGCCTCCTCGGCGCGGGCCTTCAGGAGCACCTTGAGCAGCTCCACCACCGCGCCGGCGGCGGGCGAGGCGGGCGCGCGGTTCTTCTCGATCACCGGCGCATAGGCTTCCGGGTCCTTCAGCGCCTCGCGCACCGCCGCCAGCAGGTCGGGCCCGAAGCGCGAGCCGGAAAAGCCCTTCGGCACCGAGCGCAGCCGGTCCAGCGCCTCGGGGTCGGTCGGCGCCTGGGTGGCGATCTCGTCGATCGCTTCGTCCTTCAGGATGCGGCCGCGCGGCTGGT
>Ga0134128_10007595_pt1 | contig 13098 bp, 11 predicted proteins | sample KB31754_FD_96462 | JGI IMG/M metagenome (GOLD analysis project Ga0134128, IMG submission 96462) | Terrestrial soil microbial communities with excess Nitrogen fertilizer from Kellogg Biological Station, Michigan, USA - KB3-175-4 | ecosystem: Environmental > Terrestrial > Soil > Unclassified ... | reverse complement strand
GAATTGCTGCGGCGCTTGCGGGAGCGCATAGAACTTGCCGGGATGGATGCGGCTCGGCACCAGATAATCGCGCGCGCCTTCGGGCGAGGAGGCGGTGAGGATCGGCGTCTGGAACTCGGTGAAGCCCTGCTCGATCATGCGCCGACGGATCGAGGCGATGACCTGCGCGCGCAGCATGATATTGGCGTGGACCTGCTCGCGCCGCAGATCGAGGAAGCGGTGCCGGAGCCGCATATCCTCGGGGTACTCCGCCTCGGTGTTGACCGGGAACGGCAGCGGCTCGGCCTCGGAGAGAACCTCGAGCGCCGCGATCTGAACCTCGACTTCGCCGGTCGGCAGCTTGGGATTGACCGTCTCGGCCGAGCGCCGAACCACCTTGCCGCTGACCGAGATCACGCTTTCGAGCTTCAGCGCGTCGACCTGCTTGAAGAGCGGCGAGGAGATGTCGATGACGCATTGCGTGACGCCGTAATGATCGCGCAGATCGATGAAGAGAAGCTGGCCGTGATCGCGCTTCCTGTGGACCCAGCCGGCAAGGCGGGTTTCGGTTCCGGCGGCCGCAAGGCGCAGCGCGCCGCATGTCGTGGTTCTGTAAGGGTGCATGGCGCACAGAAGGCGTGGAGCGGCACCGCTTTGTCAAGCGGCGGCGGGGACGCGGCGGGGCGCAGGAAATTGGCTTTGCTTCAAGGCCGGCCTTTGAATCTCCTCGCCAAATTGGCTTTGTTTCGTAATTTCGAGGGGTACCCGCAGTCCCTTTCATTGCTCGACGCTTTTTGCGTACGTGCATTTGGGAGCGCTGGCCCGGCTCGTCAAGGCCAAGCCGTCACAAAGCTTAAATGCGCAAGCGCTTTTTGCCGCCCTTCGGCGCCCCCTTAAAGCTGCGCCGCGGAAAAGGTATTACAGCTTTCCACGGTGCCGGTCTTGAAGCCGGTGCTGAACCAGCGCGTGCGCTGCGCCGCCGTGCCGTGGGTGAAGGAATCGGGCACCACGTAGCCCTGCGCGCGCTTTTGCAAAATGTCGTCGCCGATCGCCGACGCGGTTTGCAGCGCCGCCTCGACATCGCCGGGCTCGAGAAATTTCCATTTCTCTTCCGAGCGGTTGGCCCAAACCCCGGCGAAGCAATCGGCCTGAAGCTCGATGCGAACCTGCACCTCGTTGGCCCGTGGCTCGCCTGCCTTGCGTTGCAGCTCATGCGCCTTCGGCAGAACGCCGAGCAGGTTTTGCACATGATGGCCGACCTCGTGCGCGATCACGTAAGCCTGCGAGAATTGGCAGGTCTGGCTGCCGGCTCGGCAGCCGTGAAGTTGCGTTTCGATCTCGCGGAAAAAGCCGGTGTCGAGATAAACCCGCCGATCCTCGGAGCAATAGAACGGGCCCATCGCCGCTTGCGCAGCGCCGCAGGCCGAGCGCGTCGCGCCGGAAAACAGCACGAGCTTGGGCGCCACATAGGCGCCGCCATGGCTGCGGAAGATCTCCGACCAACGGTCTTCGGTGTCTCCCAGCACGGCGGCCACGAATTGGCCGCTCTGGTCGCCCGGCGCGCCGGTCGTCGCCGGACCGCCTCCGGGCGCGCCTGCATAAGGCGCTTGGTCGTATTGATCCCCGTTGGTCAAAATCTCCGCGCCGCCGAGGAGAGCGAGCGGGTTGATGCCGAAGACCCAGCTGATCAGCAAAAGCACGATAATCGAGCCGAGGCCGAGATGCCCGCCGCGGATTGGATAGCCGCCGCCAGCCCCCATGCCGCCTTGGCCGCGGCGATCTTCGATGTTGTCGCTACGGCGAAAATCGCTCCAACGCATCAGCCGCTCCCGACCCGAAGGCGCGAAAGGAACGTGCCCACGCGAGTCACCGCCAGCACGTCCTGCATCGACACGAGGGAATAAGGTTCACCGGAAATCGCTTCGACCGGTGCCGCGCAGCCAAATCACAAAGGGCGCGTCATTCGGCGGCCAGTCTGCGGCACGGTACCACCGCGCGCGAGGGCTTTCAAAGTCCCGCCGGTCGGCGCCCCTCGCCCTCGGCTCCGCTTTGTTGTATAGCGCCCCGCAATGACCCTCCTTGCCGATTCGGACGCGCTAGCCGCGTTTTGCCGCCGCCAGGCCGCGGCCCAATTCATCACCGTCGATACCGAATTCATGCGGGATCGGACCTTTTGGCCGATCCTTTGCCTCGTCCAGATCGCCGGCCCCGAGGAGGCCGCAGTGATCGACCCGTTGGCGGCGGGAATCGACCTGACGCCGCTGTTCGAGCTGATGGCCGACCGCAACGTCCTCAAAGTCTTTCATGCCGCGCGTCAGGACATCGAGATTTTCGTCAAGCTGACCGGCGCGGTGCCGGCGCCGCTCTTCGACACCCAGGTCGCCGCCATGGTGTGCGGCTTCGGCGAGGCCGCGAGCTATGAGACGCTGGCGAGCCGCTTGGCCGGCGCGGCGATCGATAAATCCTCGCGCTTCACCGATTGGGCGCAGCGGCCCTTGACCGAGCGCCAGCTGCGTTACGCCATGGCCGATGTCGTGCCGCTGCGCGCCGTCTATGAGAAGCTCGCGGCGCGGCTCGAGAAGACCGGCCGCGCCTCCTGGCTCGATGAAGAGATGGCCACGCTCACCGACGCCGAGACCTATCGCCTCGATCCCGCCGAGGCGTGGCGGCGCTTGAAGCTGCGCTCCAACAACCGCCGCATGCTGGCGCTGGCGCGGGCGCTCGCCGAATGGCGCGAGACGACGGCGCAGCTTCGCGACCTGCCGCGCAGCCGCGTGCTGCGCGACGAATCGCTGCAAGAGATCGCGGCGCATGCGCCGCGGAGCGCCGCCGAGCTCGCGCGCTCGCGCGGCCTCGGCAAGGGCTTCGCCGAAGGCAAGTTCGGCACGGAAATTCTGGCCGTGATCGAGCGCGTGCTGGCCACGCCCGAAAGCGACTATCCGGTGCCGCCGCCGCGGCGCGACCCGCCGCAGGGCATCGGCCCGCTGGTCGATCTCTTGCGCGTACTCTTGAAGCTGCGCGCCGAAGAGAGCGAGGTGGCGCCGCGCCTCATCGCCGACGCCGAGGATCTGGAGCTCCTGGCCGCCGACGACCGCGCGGCCGTCAAGGCGCTCGGCGGCTGGCGCTTGGAGATTTTCGGCCGCGATGCGCTCGATCTGAAGCACGGCCGGCTCGCCCTGACCGCGTCCGGCAAGCGCATCAAGCTGGTGCGGCTCGATACGCCCGAAAGCGCCGCCGCGCAGTAGGTTTCGCTGCAGCCAGATCCTGCGCCCTTCGACAAGCTCAGGGTGAGGATGAATGATGGATGGCATCAACCGTCGATGCCGGAAGAGATTTCCCTCATCCTGAGCGCGAGCGCCGGTCGGCGCGAGCAGTCGAAGGACGCATGCCGCTCATGCAGCGTGAGATAGCCGGCGCGATCGGTGGCGTTCCGCTCGCTATCTGGCAAGGATGATATGCGTCGCCTTCTCGCCGGCGACATGCGCGGCGACGCGAAAGCCGAGCTTCGGTAGATCGATGCCGGCGAAGAAAGCCTCGCCGCGCCCAAGCACGACCGGCGCGATGGCGAGGTGAATTTCGTCGACGGCGCCGGCTTCGAGATATTGGCGCACGGTCGCGACGCCTCCGCCGATCTTGACGTCGCGCCCGCCCGCCGCCGCCCTCGCACGGTCGAGCGCGGCGTGAATTCCATCCGTCACGAAATGAAAGGTGGTTCCTCCCGCCATTGCGATGGGATCGCGCGGATGGTGCGTCAGCACGAAGACCGGCGCGTGATAGGGGGGATTGTCGCCCCACCATCCTTTCCACGACTCATCGGGCCATGCACCGCGCACCGGTCCGAACATGTTGCGCCCGAGGATGAAGGCGCCGAATCCCGCCATCGAACGCGCGGCGTAAGACTCATCGATTCCCTCCGCCCCGCCACCCTGCCCGGTCATGGCGCGGAAGGTGCGCGTGTCGAAGAACCAGCCATGCAGCTCGAGGCCGCGCTTGCCGAGCGGGTCTTGTAGGCTCTGTTCGGGGCCAGCGCCGAAACCGTCGAGCGAAAGCGAGAATCCTGCGACTCGGACCCGCGACACTGGCCGCTAAACCCGCTTTAGTTCCGTGGCACGGCCGAGCGCCTTGCCGAGCGCATCGAGCCGGCGCTGCACCGCCTCGCCGGCGAGCAGCGCGTTGTCGGATAAGAGGGTGAGGACGAGCTTGCTGTCGCCGAGCTTCAAGGCGCTGCCATCGAGGAGGCCGGGAACGCCGCCCGTCAGCGTATAGGCAAGGCGCAGCGCGAGGCCGATGGCGCGGGCGGCTTCGCGCTCTTCGCCATCGAGGAGACGCATCGACGGCACGCTGTCGATCAAGGCGCTACCGCCATAGCGCGCGGCGAGGCTGGCGGCGAGGAAGGCGCGCTCGCTGTGATCGAGCCCGCCGACCGGCATATAGAGCGCGTGACGCAAGGCCTGCTCGGCGCGGTAATCGGGATGGGCGCGCCAGGCAATGTCGCCGAGGAGCGACGCCGCCCGCCGCAGTCGCAGCCGCTCGGGAGTCTCCTTGGGGAAGAGCGGCGCGCTCCAGGCGATCAGCGCCTCGGCATCCTCGCCGAAACGCGGATTGGCGCGCGCTTCCTCGGCGCAGGCCGCGAGCAGCGGATCGATGCGCTGCTGCGCCGCGTCCATCAGGCTGTAGAGATGGCCCTCGCGCAGGCCGGTCGCCGAGAACACCACCTCTTTCGCATCGATGCGGCGCAGGATGCGTGCGAGAATGCGCGCGGCGAGCGGCACCACCTCCAAGCGCTTGCGCGAGATGGTCGAGATTTTCTCGAGCGATTTGCGCGATTGCCGCGCCATCAGGTCGAGGAAGTTCTGCGCATCGTCGCGCGCGAGGCGATAGCCTTGGATGATGTGGAGCGGATAGCCATGCTGCTCCATATGCATGCGCGCGATCGCGCGCCACGCGCCGCCGACGGCGTAAAACCGCGGCTCCGTGTCGCGCCCGAGCCAGGCAACGCTCTGCAAATGGCGGTCGATGATGTCCTTCGCCTCTTTGTCGCCGTCGGCTTCCTCGACAAGGCGCAAAGGCCCGATCGGCAAAGTGGCGACCGACCCGACCTTCCCCGCGCCGACCGCGGCAAGCTCGATGCTGCCGCCGCCCAGATCGCCGACCACGCCGACGGCGCCCGGGATCCCCGCGAGCACGCCGAGCGCCGAGAGCCGCCCCTCCTCCGCGCCCGGCAAGACTCGCACGCGAATGCCGAGGCGTTTCTCGATGTCGTTGACGAAAGCGGCGCCGTCCTCGGCATCGCGCACCGCCGCGATCGCCAGCACGTCGATCCGCGCCGCGCCCGCGGCGCGCGCCAGGGCGACGAAGCGCTGGAGATTGGCCTTGGCGAGGACCACGCCGTCGGCGTTGAGCGCGCCGCTCTTCTCGAGGCCGCGGCCGAGGCCGCACATCACCTTTTCGTTGAGGAGCGTGTGCGCGGCGCGGCGCGGCGCGTCATAGACGACGAGCCGCAGCGAATTCGAGCCGATATCGATGACCGCGACGCTATAGGGTTGCGTCGATGCTTCGGTTGCCGATGCGAGGCGGCGCGTCATCTTCACCCGGTCTGATCCACGCCCATCCGCCTATAGCTAGCGCTTCGGCCTTTGCACGACAAGGCGCGGCGCCGCCCGCGCGCGCTGCAACGCGCTGCCTCGGCCGGAGAGGCTCGGATTTGTCATAAAATAATTATGGGCGCTGAACGCGGCGGGGTCTTCGCTGACGCGGTGATAGACGCCGGCGACGTCAAGGTCCCAGCTCTGCGCCTCGTCCTGCAGCGAATGAACCATGATCTCTTCGAGCACCTGGCGATGGACGGTCTCGTTCTCGATCGGCACCAGCGCCTCGACGCGCCAATCGAGATTGCGCGGCATCCAATCCGCCGAGGAGATGAAGACCTTGGCCTCGGGCGAGGGCAAGGCGTGGCCGTTGCCGAAGCAGACGATGCGGCCATGCTCCAAAAAGCGGCCGATGATGCTCTTGACGTGGATATTGGCGGAGAGCCCGGGCAGGCCGGGCCGCAAGCAGCAAATGCCGCGAACGATGAGATCGATGCGGACGCCGGCCTCGGAGGCACGATAGAGGTGATCGATCATCCCGGGATCGACCAGCGCGTTGAGCTTTGCCCAGATCTGCGCCGGCCTGCCGGCGCGCGCATGAGCGATCTCGGCATCGATCAGCTCGCCGAGTCGGTGGCGCAGAGTGAGCGGCGCCACCGCGATCTTCTCCAAGGTCGCGGGCGTCGCGTAGCCGGTCATGTAGTTGAAAAGCCGCGCCGCATCGCGGCACAGCGCCGGATCGGAGGTGAAGAAGCTCAGATCGGTGTAAACCTTCGCCGTGTAAGGGTGATAGTTCCCGGTGCCGAAATGGACATAGGAACGCAGCGCGCCGCTCTCGCGCCGCACGACGAGCGAGACCTTGGCGTGGGTCTTCAGCGAGATGAAGCCATAAACCACCTGGACGCCGGCGCGCTCGAGATCGCGCGCCCATTTGATGTTGGCTTCCTCGTCGAACCGCGCCTTCAGCTCGACGAGGGCCGTCACCGACTTGCCGGCCTCGGCCGCCTCGATCAGCGCGCGCACGATCGGGCTGTCGTCGCTGGTGCGATAGAGCGTCTGCTTGATCGCCACCACCGAGGGATCGCGCGCCGCCTGGCGCACGAACTGCACCACCACGTCGAAGCTTTCATAAGGGTGGTGGACGATGATGTCCTTGGCGCCGATCGCGGCAAAGCAGTCGCCGCCATAGTCGCGGATGCGCTCCGGGAAGCGCGGATTGTAGGGGGTGTAGAGCAGGTCCGGGCGCTCGTCGACGATAAGGCGGCGCAGATCGGCAAGCCCCAACAGCCCGTCGAGTGCGATCACGTCGCTCTCCGAGACGTCGAGCTTCTCGCCGAGGAAGAGCCGCAGATCGTCGGGCATGCCGGCTTCGACGCAGAGCAGGATCACATGGCCGCGGCGGCGACGCTTCAGCGCGCTCTCATAAAGGCGGACCAGATCCTCGGCCTCTTCTTCGACCTCGACCTCGCTGTCGCGCAGGATGCGGAACATGCCCTTGCCGATCACCGAGAAGCCGGGGAAGAGGTGATCGAGAAACTCGCCGATCACGTCCTCGAGCGAGATGAAGCGCAGAATCTTGCCCGGCAGCCGGATGAAGCGCGAGATGGTTTGCGGCACCAGCAGCAGCGCTTCCATGCGGTTGCCGTCGCTGCCGCGCGACAGTTGAAGCGCGAAGCCCAGCCCCCAATTGGCGATGAAGGGAAAAGGATGGGCGGGATCGACCGCGAGCGGCGTGAGGATGGGAAAGACCTCAGCCCAGAAGCGCTCGGTGACGAAGGCCTTGTCCTCGGGCGAGAGATCGCGCGGCCCGACCACGGCCAGTCCCGCCTCGCCCAGCAACTCCCGCAGCTCGCGCAGCACCACCTGCTGGTCGCGCATGAGCGTGCCGGAGCGCCGCGCGATCGCCTCCAATTGCTGCGCCGGGGTCAAGCCGTCCTGGCTCGGCGTCGCGATCCCGGCCAGCACCTGGCCTTTGAGGCCGGCGACGCGCACCATGTAGAACTCGTCGAGATTGTTGGCCGAGATCGACAGGAAGCGCAGGCGCTCGAGCAAGGGCTGGCGCGCATCCGCAGCCTCGGCGAGGACGCGCTCGTTGAAGGCGAGCCAGGACAGCTCGCGGTTGATGAACCGCTCCGGCGCGTGCTGGTCGATCCCGGTGTCGGCCGCCGGCTTCACCTGCGCCATGAAACCAACTCCATTCCAAGCGTTTAAGCTTCAGTCTATAACGCCAAGATGAACATGTCATTGCGCGCTCCGGAGGGTGCGCGGCAGGGCGCGAGCCGGCCGTGAAGACGCTCTATCTCCTGCGCCATGCCAAGGCGGAAAGCCAATCGGCCTCCGGGGATGCCGGGCGGAAGCTGACCAAGCTTGGCCGCAAATCCGCCGAGGCGATCGCCGCGTTCCTCGCCGGCCTCGCGCCGGCACCGGCGTTGGTGCTGTGCTCGCCCGCTCTTCGCACCCGCGAGACGCTCGAGCGGGTGCTGCCCGCCCTGCAGCGCCGGCCGCTCGTCGCCTTGGAGGACGCGATCTATCTCGCCGAGCCCGAGGCGCTGCTGCGGCTGTTGCGCGAGACGCCCGAGGCGATGGCGAGCCTCCTCCTCATCGGCCACAACCCCGGACTCCATGAGCTCGCGGTGCGGCTGGTCGCCGATCCGGGGCCACTCGCCACGGAATTCCCGACCGCCGCCCTGGCGGTGCTGCGGCTCGAGGGGGAATGGGCCGCGCTGCGCTGGCGCGGCGCGACGCTGTCGCTGTTTCAAACGGCCGATTCGCTCAGCCGGGACCGCGCCCCGCGAGGCGCGTGAGAACCTGCCGCGCGAGCGGCACGGTGATCGCCCGCGCTTCGGCGAGCGAGGCGGCATCGAGCGCATCGACCGCGGCCTCGGCCGCGGCGAAAGAGCGCTCGAGCTGCACCAGCAGATAGGGAATCACGTCCTCGCCTATGGCGAGTTGGCGGTCGGCGAAAAGCTTCACCAGCACCGCGCCGAGCACCGCCTCGTCGGGCGGCTCGACCGCGACCGCGGGGGCGGCGAGAAGACGGGAGCGAAGATCGGGCAGCGCGATGCGCCAGCGTGCCGGCGGCTCCGCCGCGACGATGAGGAGATGCCCGCGGCGCTCGGCGAGGAGGTTGTAAAGATGCAGCAGCGCCTCTTCATCTGCCGCGTCGGCATCGTCGACGACCGCCGCGCGCCGGCCGGCGAGGCGCTCGGCCACGGTCGCGGAGGCGAGATCGCGCGGCTCGATCATGACTGCGCCGGCACGCGCACGCCAGACTTCGCTGAGATGCGTCTTGCCGCTGCGCGGCGGCCCGCACAGCGCCAGCGCCGGACCGGGCCAATTCGGCCAGCGGTCGAGCCAGGCAACCGCCGCTTCGTTGCAGGGCGCGACCAGGAAATCCGCCCGGCCGAAAGCGGTGCGGTGGCCGAGATCGAGCGGAAGCTGGGTCATGCACCCGTCATCCCGCGCCGCTCGGGCCGGAGCGGTGAGGATCGTAAAGCGAGCTCGCGAGGTAGCGGCTCAGCGCAAAGCGCACCAGCACGCCGGTGACCGCCGCCGCGGGCAGCGCCAGCAGCACGCCGACGAAGCCGAACAAGGCGCCGAAAGCGAGCAAGGCGAAGATCACCCAGACGGGATGGAGATGGACCCGCGCGCCGACGAGCTTGGGCTGAAGGATGTTGCTCGCGATGAGGTGGCCGACGAGAAAGATGACCGCGACCACCGCGACCTTTGCCCAGGAGCCGAACTGCATCGCCGCGAGACCCCCGGCGAGAAGCAGTCCCGTCGCCTCGCCGATATAGGGGATGAAGGAGAGAATGCCGACGACGAGGCCGATGATGAAAGCGAAGTCGAGGCCGAAAAGGCTCAGCGCCACCGCGTAAAAGACGCCGTCGATGAGGCTCACGATCGCTTGGCCGTGGATATAGCCGGCGATCGTCTCGTCGACGAGGCGGAGCTGCTGGCGGATCGTCGGCGCATAGGCGCGCGGCAGCCAGAGATCGATCCGCGCGGTGATCTTGTCCCAGTCGCGCAACATGAAGAAGGCGACGAGCGGCGTGATCAGCAGCAAGGTGAGAATATTGGCGAGGGCAATGCCGCTGGTGAGCAGACGTTGGGCGAGGCCGGCCACCCAGGTGAGCACGGCGCCCGTCCAACTGCCGACGATGTCATGCACCTTGGCAAGGTCCTCGGGCGGCAGTTTCTGCTGCGCCAGATCGAGCAGCGCCTGAAGTTCGGTGCGAACGAAGGTTACGGCGCCGGGCGCGTTGCGCGCCAATTCCGCCGCCTGAAGCTGGATCACCGGCACGATCAGGACGATGACCGCGACCACGGCGAGGAGGAACAGCAAGAGCGAGAGAAGCGCCGCAAGCGAGCGGTGCACTTGCCAGCGCGTCAGCATCGCGACGAACGGCGCCAGGAGATAGGCGATGGCGAGCCCGGCGACGAACGGCAGGAGCACGCCGCTCAGCAAATGCAGCATGAGAAAAAACAGGGCGAGCGCGCTCAACCAGAAGACGAGCTGGCGCGCGCCGCTCATGGCTTTGCTTCGCTTCCTGTCGCCAACACGCGGCCCCAGCGCACGAGATAGCCGCCGCCCGACAGGATGGTGGTCGCGGCAACGAGATAGGTCAGCGCCGCCACGGCGCCGTCGCCGTTGAAGCCGAAGGCGGATTGCGCGAGCGCGACGGCGATGAGGATGAGCTGCAGCGTCGTGTTGAGCTTGCTGACCAGCAGCGGGCGCCAGCTGATCGTCTGCGCGAGCGCAACCGCCAGCAGGAAGCCGCCGATGATGAGGAAGTCGCGGAACACCACCATGATCACCAGCCAATTCGGCAGGTGCCCGGCGATGCCGAGGGTGACGAACAGCGTCACGATCAGCGTCTTGTCGGCAATCGGATCGAGCAGCGCGCCGAGCTCCGAGCGCTGATTGAAACGCTTGGCGATCCAGCCATCGATGGCGTCCGAGACGCTCGCGGCGATGAACACCCAGAAGGTCGCGGCGAAATTCTCCGACAGGATAAGCCATACCACGACGGGCACGGCGAGGAGCCGCGCCAGCGTGACGAGATTGGCGAGGCTCATTGCGCCGGCGTCGCGACCGGCGCAGCGCCGTTTTGCTGCGCGCCGCGCTGACGCAGGAGCCAATTGGGATCCTCGCCGCTCAGATCGAGGTTGCGCTGCGCTAGGGCGGTCTTCAATTGCGCGGCGTCGCCGACATAATGCAGCGAGACGAGCGCGCGCTGGCGGTCGATGGCGAGAATCTCGGTGCGCTGGATCGCCGGGATCGCGGCAAGCCGGTCGCGAATGGCGAGCCATGTCTTGAGATCGCCGGTCGGCACCGCGACGGTCAGCGTACCCGTCTGCTGGTAATTGATGATGTTGGCCTGCTTCCAGGCGTCCTGGACCTGCGCGGCGGTGCCGGCGACGGCGCGGGCGAGAAAATCCGGATCGCTCTCGCCGGCATTGGCGGTGAAGGTCCCGGTCCAGCTCTGCTCGCCGCCCGGCGAGCCCGGAACGAAGCGCGTGCTGCTGATGCTCGCGGTCTTGCCGGTGCGCCCGTCGCGGATCGTCGCGCGCGTCACCAGCACGTCGTCATGGCCGTAATTGGCGGAAATCGCCTGAAGCTTCGCATCATCGCCCTTGTCGGCGCCCGCGGCATCGATCGCCGACACATCCTCGATCTCGCCGAGCGGCATGACGAGCGGCACGAGGCCCTGCGGCGGCTTGGAGGCGCCCCACGCGTCGCGCCACGGATTGGGATCGTCCCACAGGATGGGGCCATTGTCGGTCTCGAGCACCGCCAGAACGATCAGCGGCTTCGAGGGGGTGACCGCGAAGGGCACGCCGGCCGCGCGCAGCCGCTGCTCGACCGCGTCGGCGTTGAAGTGGAAGGTGTAATCGGCGAGATAGCGCACGGTCGAGCGCCGCTCATTCGCGACCTCGAAGCCTTGGATGAGGCTGTTGAGGTCGGAATCGCTCGGCGCCGTCAGTTTCCCGCGATCGGAAGCGAGGGTGATCCGGTCGAGCAAGGCGGTATAGGCGTTGCGCTCGCCCGCCAGCCGCGCGGCGTCGCGCGCCGCGCTGGCGCTGTCGGCGGTCGCATCGACCGGCACCGACACGGCGAACACATCGGTCCCGTCGGCCGCCAAGGCCGCGAAGGAGAGGAAAGCCGCCGACGCCGCGGCGGCGAAGCTTAAGAAAAGCCTGCCTCTGGTCACGCCCGCACCCGCCCTCCTGCGAAGAGCATCGGCTCTCGTCGCTGCAAGTGCATCCTGCGCCCTTCGACTACGCTTCGCTCCGCTCAGGGTGAGGAAAAAGGGTTGATGGCATTAAGAAAAGCGCCTCATCCTGAGCGCGACCCTGAGCGCAGCGAAGGGGAGCAGTCGAAGGGCGCACCGCCGCTTTCCAGCGATATGCGATTGCCCCGCCCTCCTGGGGCGAGGGTCTTACCCCAGATCGCGCGCCAATGCCATAGATCGCGCGCCAAGCCTTGCGCTATGGTCGCGGCCGACCGGCGGGAGGCGGATCGATGAAGCTTGGGCTCGAAGGCAAGGTCGCACTCATTACGGGATCGAGCCGCGGCATCGGCCGCGCGATCGCCGAGGCCCTGGCGGCGGAAGGCTGCGGCATCATGCTAACCGGCCGGGACGCGGCGGCGCTCGAGGAGAGTACGCGCGCCATTGCCGCCCTCGGCGGTAAATGCGGCACCCACCTGGCGGAATTGCGCGAGGAGACCGCGCCGGCCGCGCTGGTTGAAGCGGTCAAACGCGATTTCGGCCGGCTCGACATCCTCGTCAACAATGCCGGCGCCACCAAGCGCGGCGATTTCCTCGCGCTAAGCGACGCGGATTGGCAGGACGGCTTCGCGCTCAAATTCTTCGCGCATATGCGCCTCGTGCGTGCCGCCTGGCCGCTGCTCAAAGCCGCCGGCGGCGCCATCCTCGCGATCGGCGGCAATGGCGCGGCCAAGCCGACCGCGGACTTCACCATCGGCAGCTCGGTCAATGCCAGCGTCGCCGCCTTTCACAAGGCGCTCGCCGATATCGGCAAGCGCGATGGCATCCAGGTCAACACCGTCCATCCCGGGCACGTCGACACTGACCGGATGCGCCGGCAGATGAAAGCGCGCATGGAGAAATCGGGTCTCGACATGGCGGCCCAGATCGAGGCTTATCGCCGCGAGCTCAACGTGCCGCGGCTCGGCCTTCCGGGCGATGTCGCCGCGCTCGCCGCCTTCATCCTGTCGCCGCGCGGAAGATGGTTGCATGGGGCAACCATCATCATGGACGGCGGCGAGATCGAGATGCTCTAAACTCCGACTCTCAGACGCGGAAAGGATGAGAGAGACGTGAACCGCATCGATACCGAGAGCTTCCGCCTGCGCCGCTTCGCCGAGAGCTTGGTCGAGGCGGGCGAGTGCGAGGTTCGCGACGCGCCGATCGATCCGATCGATTTGGGCGGCGTGCTCGACGGCAATCAGAAGGCGGTGTGGTTCCGCGCCGCCGGCTCCGAGCGCGCCGAGCTCATCGGCAAT
>Ga0134128_10007594_pt1 | contig 13098 bp, 10 predicted proteins | sample KB31754_FD_96462 | JGI IMG/M metagenome (GOLD analysis project Ga0134128, IMG submission 96462) | Terrestrial soil microbial communities with excess Nitrogen fertilizer from Kellogg Biological Station, Michigan, USA - KB3-175-4 | ecosystem: Environmental > Terrestrial > Soil > Unclassified ... | reverse complement strand
CGCGCCAGCGTTGTTTCTATTCCCCCCTCAGTTCCAAGCCAGACTATGCGCCACCCGGCCCGCTTCAAATACTCCGCCACGGCAAGACCGGGAAATACATGTCCGCCGGTTCCTCCCGCCATGATGATAATCGTATGGCTCAAGACGCCATTCCTGTATTTTTCATATCCGATAACCTCTTGCCAACTGCCGGTTTTCCCAATCCGCGCGCAGCAGCACCGCCAGCGAGAGGCAGCTTGCAACTATGCTGCTGCCACCAAAACTCATCAACGGCAGGGTGAGCCCCTTCGGCGGGAGCACTCCCATATTCACGCCCATGTTGATGAATGTCTGCACTCCCAGCCATACACCGATACCTTGCGCCACGAGTGCGGGAAAATGACGTCCCCTGACTGCCGACTGGCGGCCGATCATGAACGCGCGTGCAATCACCCAGGCAAACAACGCCAGCACGATCAGGACGCCGACGAAACCAAGCTCCTCTGCAACCACAGCCAGAAGAAAGTCGGTATGCGCCTCCGGCAGATAGAAAAGCTTTTCGACACTTGCACCCAGGCCGACGCCCAGCCATTCACCGCGTCCGAATGCAATCAGCGCATGGCTCAACTGGTATCCTTTTCCGTAGGGGTCGTCCCAAGGATCCAGAAACCCGAAGAAACGCTGCATGCGATAAGGGGCGTTCCAGACCAGGGCAAGCAGGCCGGCAATCAGGAAACCAATCAGTCCGGCGAACAGTTTCAGATCCATTCCTCCCAGAAACAATATCGCCATCATGACAGTAGTAATGACAACGAAGGCGCCAAAATCCGGCTCGAGCAGCAGGAGAGCCCCCACGATGAGCGTGATGATCAGCATGGGAAGAAAACCCTTGCGAAAACTTCCCAGGAAGGCGGATTTGCGCACGGTGTAATTGGCGACGTAGATCACCATGAACAATTTCATGAATTCCGACGGTTGAAGATTCACTACCAGCAAGGATATCCAGCGACGGCTACCGTTGATTTCTCGGCCCACGCCGGGAACCAGCACCAGTGCCAACAGGCACGCACCAAGCAGAAACAGGTGGAAAGAATATTTCTGCCACGACTCCATAGGGACCTGGAACGCAACCACAGCCACCAGCAAACCCGCCGCGACATAGGCAGCGTGCCGGATGAGAAAATAGGCCGGGTAACCACTGCCATCAGCCTCGGCAATCGAAATCGAGGCGGAATAAACCATCACCAGCCCAAGGCTCAGCAAGAGTATGGCTGTCCAGATCAGGGCCTGGTCAAAATCCGCAGACAGAACTTTCTGCTTTCCGGTACCGTACTGATAAATCATCTGATCAATGCCATCCTGCAACCGCAACTGAATTGCCGCCTGCACATGCGACCTGCATGCTTTTTACCGCCGCAACGAACACCTCTGCCCGATGCACATAGTTGTCGAACATATCCAAGCTTGCGCATGCCGGCGACATCAGGACTGCATCACCCTTCCGCGCCAGCTGAAAACTTTTCCGAACCGCCTCCTCCATCGTTTGAGCACGATACAGAGGCACTCCGCACTCATTTATCGCCACTGCAATTTTTTCCGCATCCCGCCCGATGAGCACCACTGCGCGCCCATGCTCGCCTATCGGCGCAGCCAGGGGTGAAAAGTTCTGCGCCTTTCCATCTCCGCCGGCAATCAAAACCACCGGTTGCCCAAGACCTTTCAGAGCAGCCACCGTTGCACCTACGTTAGTACCTTTTGAATCATCGTAGAAGGTAATACCACTGAAAGCGGCCACTTTTTCAACCCGGTGAGGCAAGCCCCTGAATTCGCGGAGCGCCTGTAACAAAGGATCAAACGGGACGGCCAGGGTGCGACATAGCGCCAGTGCCGCCAGCGCATTTGCGCAATTGTGCCGGCCAGTAATGGCGAGTTCGCTGGTTTTCATGAGACGCGCGTCTCCCTGCATCAGCCAGGTGTCTCCACCCTCGCGAAGCAGGCCGAAATCGCAGTCACTTTGCGGCATGCCGAGACTGAAAGTGACGTGAGGTCTTCCCGCTAACGCCATTTGCCGGACGATAGGATCACCGCCATTCAGGATTTGCACGCTCTCGCTGTCACCCCTGCCTCCAGCGCCAGTCTCGTTGCTGCCATCAAGAAATATCCGCGCCTTGGCAGCGGCGTATTCCTGCATTCCCGCGTAGCGATCCAGATGATCCTCGCTTACATTCAACACCGCGGCCGCATCCAGCCCCAGGCTCTCCGTGGTTTCCAGCTGGAAACTGGAAAGCTCCAGCACCCACGCCTGCGGCATTTTTCCTGCATCTTCCCGGCGCATCAATGCGTCCAGGACCGCAGGACCGATATTTCCCGCCACTTCGACGTCCCACCCCGCTTTTTTTAACATTGCCCCCGTCATGGCGGTCACCGTGGTTTTGCCATTGGAGCCGGTAATCCCGATGAGCTTTGGCCTGCAAATCCCCGCATCTCTAGCCGCCCAGGCAAAAAGCTCCATATCCCCGACCACCGGGATGCCTTCTTTCAGCGCCTGCTGCACAAGAGGCTCCGACAGGGGCAGTCCAGGACTGATTGCGATTAAATCCACGCCGGAAAAAGCTCTGGCAGCCAGGGAACCCGCAAAAACCTCCGCCTGCGGCAGCGTCCTGTTAAACGCCTTCACACCCGGTGGCTTGTTTCGGGTATCAGCTGCTCGCACCAGCGCTCCCCGCCGAAACAACCATTTTGCCATGGAAAGGCCGGTCTCTCCGAGGCCCAGCACCAGGACAGTTCTGCCTTGCAGATTCATGATTTCAACTTCATCTCAGCTTCAAGGAAGACAAACCGAACAACACCAGCATCATGGTAATGATCCAGAACCGGACCACTACCTGGTTTTCCTTCCAGCCTTTCAATTCATAATGATGATGCAACGGCGCCATGCGAAAAACGCGCTTGCCGATCAGCTTGAATGAAGCCACCTGCAACATGACCGACAGGGTTTCCACTACAAACACGCCTCCCATGATGAGCATAACGATTTCCTGTCGCACTATCACTGTCACGATTCCAAGTGCCGCGCCCAAGGCAAGCGCTCCGACATCTCCCATGAAGACTTCCGCCGGATAAGCGTTAAACCACAGAAAAGCAAGACCTGCACCGGCCAGAGCGCCACAGAAAACCGCGAGTTCGCCGGCCTGGGGAATATGAGGAATACCGAGATATTTTGCGAATACCGCATGGCCGGCCACATAGGAAAAAATCGCCAGGGCGCTGCTGATCATTACGGTAGGCATGATAGCGAGGCCATCCAGTCCGTCGGTCAGGTTTACCGCATTGCTGGTACCGACGATGACGAAATAGGCGAGCACCACGAATCCTGTCACGCCAAGCGGAACAGCTACCTGCTTGAAGAAGGGAACGATCAGGGTTGTCTGCGCGGGCAGTTCAGCCGTCAGCACCAGGTAGAGTGCCACCACGATCGCAATGGCCGATTGCCAGAAAAGCTTCGCCCTGGCGGAAAGTCCTTTTGGATTGCGATATACCACCTTGCGGTAATCATCCACCCAACCGATCATGCCGAAACCCAGGGTTGTAACCAGAACAATCCACACGTAGCGATTGCTGAGATCCGCCCAGAGCAAGGTGGTAATGGCGATAGAGACGAGTATCAGCGCTCCGCCCATGGTAGGCGTTCCTGCTTTGACCAGATGTGTCTGGGGACCGTCATCGCGCACCGCCTGGCCGATCTTGTAGGCGGTAAGTTTCCGTATCATCGTCGGACCTACTATAAACGAGATTACCAGTGCGGTGAGCGCGGCCAGAACGGTACGCAACGTAATGTAACTGAACACATTGAACAGGCGAATGTCTCTGGCAAGCCATTGAGCAAGCTCTAGCAGCATGACAGGCATCCGTGTGAAATATCCCGGGATTTACCAGAATCTCCGAAGAAAACCATGACGTCCATAACCTGATTCACGACCCGTAAACTCATAACCCGGATTCCAGACGCTTTACGACTCGCTCCATCTGCATGAAACGCGATCCTTTGATCAGCAGGGTAACGTCCGGCCCGGGTAGTGTTTCTATATCTGCCAGCAGATCCTCCATTTTTCTGAAATGGCGAGCTCCACTGCCGAATTTTTCCGCCGCGTACGCACTCAAATCTCCCAAAGCCATGAGTTCGTCTATCCCCGCAATTCGCGCTTCGTCACCGATCTGTTCATGAAACTCTCTTCCTTTATCGCCCAATTCTCCCATATCCCCCAGCACCAGGACTTTTTTACCTTCCGCCCTTGCAAGCACCGCCAGCGCCGCCCGCACCGAGTCTGGGTTGGCGTTGTAACAATCATCGATCAGCGTTGCGCCGCGCACACCGCATTTTTTTTGCATTCTTCCTTTCACTCCGCCAAATACGCTCAATCCCGACGCAATCGTCTTCGAAGGCACACCGACCGCTACGGCCGCAGCCGCAGCCGCCAACGCATTTCGCACGTTATGTTCGCCCGGCACCTGAAGAGTCACCTCCTCGATCCCTTGAGGTAAAATCAGTGTCATTTGCGCGCCGGAAAAAGCCAATTTGTAGGCTGCGCTCACTTTTGCCTTGCTCTTCAGACCAAAATCGATTATCTGCCTGCCACCCGCAAGTTCACGCCACAGCCCATTGTGCAGGTCATCTGCATTGATAACCGCTATTCCCTGCTGGCCGAGTCCCTCGAAGATCTCACCCTTTGCGCGGGCTACTGCTTCAACTGACCCAAGTCCCTGAATGTGCGCATCGCCGGCATTGGTGATGAGCGCCACCGAAGGCTTTGCAAGGCGGGTAAGGTATGAGATTTCGCCTGGATGGTTCATGCCCATCTCTATGACGGCATACCGATGTCGCTCACGCAATCGCAAAAGCGTAAGCGGCATGCCTATATCGTTGTTGAGATTTCCCTGGGTTGCCAGCACTGCATCCGGAGTGTCCGTCTGCACCCCTCCCGCCGCCTGCTCCGCGGCGCGCCTTAAAATGGAGGCGATCATCTCCTTTACGGTCGTCTTGCCATTACTTCCCGTTACTGCGACCAGCGGTACGGTGAAGCGCTTGCGCCAGTATGCCGCCAGCTGTCCTAATGCCAGCCGTGTATTCTGCACCTGTATCAGGGGAATCCCGTATTCCTGATCCCCGGTCAACCTGTCCTGCTGCACCAGGGCCGCCATTGCGCCTCTGTCCCGTGCCTGGACAATAAAATCGTGGCCATCGAAGTTGGGACCGACCAAAGCGACAAACAGATCACCCCGCGCAAGTGCGCGGCTATCTGTGCTCACTCCGGTGAAATCGATCTTTCCAGCAACCGGTCGATCGTGCTGGACCCCGACCAGGGTTGCGGACACGACCTGGGCTGCCTCCTGCAAACTCATCATATTCGCGCCTGCGTCTTCTCCGTCATCAATGCTCTTCTCGCGACCTCTGCATCGCTGAAAGGAAGCTTTTTACCACCTGCCTCCTGCCAGGTTTCGTGCCCCTTACCCGCGATCAATATGACATCGCCCTTATGCGCACCCTGTATCGCGCGATAGATCGCGCCAGCCCGATCCTTCTCGATGCGATGATTGGCGGCAGCTCCCACGGCGATGTCACGAATAATGGAATCCGGATCCTCGCCCCGCGGATTGTCACTGGTGATGATGGCTTCGTCAGCCAATCGGGTCGCCACTTCCCCCATCAGGGGACGCTTGCCTTGATCGCGCTCGCCCCCGCAGCCGAATACGCAGACAAGCCTTCCTGATCCCGTCTCCAGCTTCCCGCCAGGGAAACCGGCGTCCACCGCTTCTCGCAGCGTGATCAATACCTTTTCCATGGCGTCCGGAGTATGAGCGTAATCCACAACGATGAGGGGCTCATCTCCCTCCCCCCCTATCTGCTGCATGCGCCCTGCTACAGGCTGAACTTCCTGCAAGGCTCGGACCGCTTCCGCGAAAGCGATACCGCTTGCAAGCAGGGTAGCGAGCACCCCTAATAAGTTGGAAGCGTTGAAGCTGCCCAGCACTTCCGTTTTAAATTTCAGGGATTCCGCTTCAAATTCAATGTCGAATTCCAGTCCGGCCATGCTTGCCCTGAGATTGCGACCCCATAGCATCCTGAATGGGCCAGGATCAGGATGCGCGATTGCTGTATCGGCAAACCCATAGCCGATCATGCCGATTCCAGTTCCTTCCAGATCGTGCAGAAGCTGCACGCCAAATGCGTCATCAAGGTTCAGCACGGCATACTTGAGCCCGCTCCAATGAAACAGTCGCGCCTTGGCGGCTGCGTACACTTCCATGTTGCCGTGATAATCAAGGTGATCGCGCGAAAGATTGGTAAGCATGGCAACTGCAAACATCGCTCCGTTTATCCGTCCTTGTACAATCCCATGTGACGAGACTTCCATTGCCACGCATTCCGCGCCACGCCGCAAAAAATTAGCTATTTTAGCTTGCAATAACACTGAATCGGGGGTGGTATTTGCAGAAAATTCCATTTCTTCGGGAAAACCGGCTCCCAGCGTGCCGATGACGGCGGCTTTACGATCCAGTGCCGCCATCGCCTGGACAATCCAGTGGCTGCAGGATGTTTTGCCGTTCGTTCCCGTCACTCCGATCAGCCATAGCTTTTGTGAGGGATGATCATACAAATAGTCTGCGATGAATCCCGCCCTGGATTTCAAATCCGAGACTGGCAGATTGGGTGTTTTCCATTGCGGGTCCCACGCAAAGCCGTCGCGTTCCCACACTACTGCGCGGGCACCCCGCTCTATCGCTTGCGGAATGAATTTACGTCCATCCGTCTTTTCTCCGGGATAGGCCAGAAAAGTATCCCCCGGCTTCACGGTGCGGCTGTCAACCGCAAGATGTCCCATCCTGGCCCCGAGCCGGTCAAGCGCATGGAAATCAAAACCGGCTTCGGAGCCGCCGGGACGTTCCGATATCTTCCTCCCCGACCTGGGACTCATACATCACCCTTGTTGTCCTTGGGCGGAGCGGCTGTCAGGGATGTCGCATTGCCGCCCGGCCCATCTTGCGGCACATTCTGCATGTGCAAGATGCCGTGCATCACCCGGCTGAAAACCGGCGCCGCCACCGTCCCTCCGTAATATTGTCCAGCCGACGGCTCGTCCAGCATCACTGCAATGACATATCTCGGATTCGACACAGGCGCATAACCGACAAAGGTCGAAAGATAGCGGTTTTTTGCATAGCCTCTGCCTTCCAGCTTGTGCGCGGTTCCAGTCTTCCCCGCCACCCGATACCCGTTGACCTGCGCCCGCGGAGCGGTACCGCCCGGCTGCGCCACCATCTCCAGCATACGGCTCACGGCCAGCGCTGTGTCGCGTGAAATCGCGCGCTTGCTGACGGGAGCCGAGTCCAGCTTCAGCAGCGATACCGGTTTTATTTCACCTTCCGCGGCAAAAATCATATAAGCGCGAGCAAGCTGCATCAGGGTCACCGCAATGCCGTGACCATACGACATGGTCGCCTGCTCGATGGGACGCCAGGTTTTATAAGGCCGCAGCTTGCCGCTCACCTCACCCGGAAAGCCGGAGCCAGGCAACTCTCCGAATCCTGCTCCATTCAGCATTTCCCACAGTGTCTGCGGCGGAAGCGACAGCGCGATCTTTGCTGAACCGACATTGCTGGATTTCTGGATCACCTGCGTGACAGTCAAGGCCTCTGTCCTGTGCGCATCGCGTATGGTGGCCTTACCTATGGAGAATGAACCCGGCGCGGTTTGAAATACAGTGTCCGGAGTGATTCCCCCTGCTTCCAGCGCTGCCGCCACCGTAAACGGCTTGAGCGTGGAACCCGGCTCGAACATATCGGTGACAGCCCTGTTACGCGACTGCGCGCTATTCCTGTTGGACCGGTTGTTCGGGTTGTAGGTCGGGAGATTCACCAGGGCCAGGACTTCGCCTGTCTTCACATCGAGCGCCACCAGGCCGCCGGCCTTGGCCTTGTGGCTTTCCACCGCCTGCTTCAATTCACGGTAGGCGAGGTATTGTATTTTGCTGTCTATCGACAGCGCCATGTTCTGTCCCGGCCTCGGGGCGCGGATGCTTTCGACGTCCTCGATGATATGGCCTTTGCGGTCCTTGATGACTCGACGGCTTCCCGGTTTTCCGGCAAGCTCATCCTGCCAGGCCAGCTCAATACCCTCCTGCCCCCTGTCGTCCAGATCGGTGAACCCGAGGACATGCGAAGTCAGGTCTCCCGCAGGGTAGTAGCGCCGGTACTCGCGCTTGAGGAATATGCCCGGGATTTTCAGTTCGACGATGCCGGCCGCCACGGCTGGTGACAAATGCCGCTTCAGGTATACGAAATCGCGCCTCGACGCTGCCCGGGAACCCTGGGAGACCCCTGCCAGCCCATCCAGACGCTTGTGAAGCTCATCCGCATCCATATCGATCAGACCCGCGAGCCTGCTTAACTGCTCGGGGGTGGCAGCCACATCCTGCGGACTCAGCCATACGGATTCCACGGGAGTGCTGATCGCCAGGGGCTTGCCGTAACGATCGGTGATCATTCCCCGGTTTGCGTTCATTTCAAGCACACGGCCATAACGCGATTCGCCCTTCTGCTGCAAAAACCCATTGTGCATTCCCTGCAGATAAGCAGCGCGTCCTGCCAGGCCAGCGAATCCAAGCAACAATAAACCCACCAGGAGGCGTGAGCGCTTCGCGGGCAGGATAACAGGCGGCTTTTGATTGGCTTTCATGATTTCGATGCTTCCTTGGAGTCGGTCGAATCGACAGGTTCCCCCACGGGATGACTCAGGGGTATGGTCTGGATAAGCTTGGGGTCCGGCAGGCGCATTTGCAGTTGCTCCGTGGCAATTTTTTCAATACGGGCATGCGTCGCCCAGGTGCTTTGCTCAAGCTGCAACTGCCCCCATTCCTCCGCCAGCTGCCTCGCCAGCTGCTGCTCCTTTTCCAGTTCCACAAACAGCTTGCGCGCCTTGTGCTGTGAAGTCACAACACCCAGCGCGCAAGCGACGAGAATTAAGGTCAACAAAATATTTATCTTAATCACACCGACCTCTCATCAACCAAAAACGCGCAACGAGATTCCCCTAAGTGGTGTTTATCCGCTCCGCCACGCGCATTATTGCGCTGCGGGCGCGAGGATTGCATTCGACCTCCGCCACGCCGGGCCGTACCGCCTTCCCGACCCTCTGCAGATTTGCTCTGCTGAAACGCCGCACCTCGTCGGCGCGCAGCGGCAAGTGCTTCGGCAGTTTGTCGGAATTCGCTCCTTCACGTATGAAACGCTTCACTATTCTATCTTCCAGCGAGTGAAAACTGATGATGACCAACCGGCCACCCGTCTTCAGCATCTCGACACACTGCGGTAAGGCAAGCGACAGCCTCTCAAGCTCCTGATTGAGGTAAATCCGGATGGCCTGAAAGGTACGCGTCGCCGGATTTTGTTTTGGCTCACGCGCGCGCGCGGGTATGGCCGCTGCCACGATCGCGGCAAGTTGACCGGTAGTGACGAGAGGTTGTCGCGCTCTAGCCTTAACAATCGCTCTTGCAATCTGCTTAGCAAACCGCTCTTCGCCATATTCTTTTATCACCTCTTCCAACTGGACTTCCGACGCCGAAGCCAACCACTGAGCTGCTGTCTGCCCCTCTGTTGTATCCATGCGCATATCGAGCGGTCCCTCCATGCTGAAACTGAAGCCGCGCGTGGCGTCCTCGAGTTGCGGTGACGACACGCCCAGATCCAGCAATACCCCATCGATCTGACCGACATTCAACTGCCGCAGCACCTCCTGCAACCTGGAATAACTGCTGTGAACCATGCAGAAGCGTTCATCTCCCAAATTCCGTCCAACCGCACAAGCGGCCGGATCCCTATCGAAGGCGATCAGTCTTCCGTTCTTCCCCAAGCGCTCCAGTATCAGCCGACTGTGTCCACCCCGGCCAAATGTCCCATCCACATATATCCCATCCGGCTTGAGTGCCAGCGCTTCCACCGCCTCCTGTAGCAGAACAGTGGTGTGCTTCCCTGCCTCAGCCACAAATTACAGTGAAAAACCTTCGAGTTCTTCGGGAATACCGTCTCTGAACGAGAGCGCGCGCTCCATCTGCAGGTTCCATTTTTCGCTGTCCCACAACTCGAATTTCGCACCTTGTCCCACCAGAACCACCTCTTTGTTCAAGTCCGCAAATGCCCGCAGAGAGGGAGGCACAAGAATGCGACCGGCGCCATCCATCTTCACATCGCAGGCATTGCCAACGAGAAGCCGCTGCAAACTGCGGGTTTGCGGATTAAAGCTGGAAAGACTGTTGAGCTTTTGCTCTATGGGCTCCCATACGGGCTGAGGATAAATCAACAAACACTTGGAGGGGTCGGCAGTGACAATCAGATGACCGGCGCAAAGGGATATGAGCGTCTCCCGGTATCTTGCAGGCACGGCGAGTCTACCCTTGTTATCCAGACTGACAGGTGTCCCACCGCGAAACATTGCTCCCTTTCTTTACTTTACGGAGGAAAACTGCAGAAAATCGTCTCCCACTTCTACCCACTTTTACCCACTGTAGTTAAAAAAAAAGCCAAAGTCAAGGAAGAGAATGAGGGATTATAAAAGGTAGGGGAGTATGGAAATTTCCGGTCTCGACTATGGGAAAAGATAAATGTTCCGGGTGCAAGCTGTCGGTGGGAGAGGTCTGCATTCGGGCCGGTAATGCCCCCGGAACGACTTTTTACACGCTTGCTTTTGTTGGGTGGCCGTCTATAAACGTATTGTCTGTCCCGCGTCCACACCTGCATGGAGGAAAGATGAGCACAACGAGGATGCCAGGCTTTACCGCCGAATTTGCCGTCAAACATCAATTTGCAATTCGAGTTTCTACTTTAATTTCCACACTGTAGCTCGACTACAGTCAACAGAAGAGGAGTCCGAAATGAAGCTTAAACGGGTTGGACACTGCTCAGTCATCTGCGGAGTATCGAGTGCTGACAGTGCCTCGCCGGAACTTGAATTACGTTTATTTGCGCGATGCCGATATGACTCCGGGGACGCCTGCTATCAACCCGAGAACACGCCGCAATTGATCCACGTTGCCAATCTTGATCACGAACTGCATGGTCGCGTTCAGGTCGCGGCTATGGGCGCGGGTAGCGACGACATTAATTTTTTCACGCGACAGGATGCCCGAAATGTCGTTCAGCAGTCCTTGCCGGTCCCGCGCCCGAATCTCCACCTCCACGGCGTAACTCGCATCTTTGGATGAATCCCATTGAGCACTGAGGAGGCGCGCTGCGCTTTCGCCGGACAAGCGAGACACATTGGCGCAACCTGCCCTATGGATAGTGATTCCCCGTCCACGGGTGACAAAACCAATGATGGGATCAGGCGGCACAGGTTTGCAGCACCTTGCCAATGTCGTGAGCAGCTTATCGACCCCGACGACGAGTACGTCTCCCTGGAATTCTGAGGTGAGGGTCTGCTTTTTGATGACTGGCGTTTCGGAAACGGATAGGCCAGGTTCGGTCTCTCCGCTCAAGAATGCCGATAGCTGACGTGCGCTGATATCCCCCCTTGCAACGGCCGCAAGAAAGGAATCAAGTCTGGCAAACTTGAACTCGGCTACCAGCTTATCCAGGCTCATTGCAGTCATGCCATGGCGCTGCAGTTCCTTTTCCACCAAAGCCCGGGCTTGTGTGAGGGAAGCAGTACGCATTTCACTGCTGAACCACTGCCGGACTTTCGTCCGGGCGCGCGAGCTCCTGATATACCCCAGGGCAGGGTTGAGCCAGTCGCGGCTGGGGCCCCCTTGCTTGATCGAAATGATCTCCACCCTTTGCGCATTTTGCAGCGGGTAATCGAGGGGCACCATGACGCCATCCACCTTGGCCCCCCGGCAGCGGTGCCCCAGGTCGCTATGCACGTGGTACGCAAAATCCACGGGAGTGGCTCCTTTGGGCAGTGCAATCACTTTCCCTTGCGGCGTCAGTACATAGACCGAATCTTCGAACAGTGCAACCTTGAAATGCTCAGCCAGTTCTCCCGCGTCCTCGACATCATTCTTCCACTCCAGTATCTGCCTTAACCAGGCGATCTTTTCCTCATACCGCGCGTCCCGCTTTGCACCTTCCTTGTAACGCCAATGCGCAGCGACCCCCATCTCCGAATGACGGTGCATCTCATGGGTCCGGATCTGCACCTCGACCACTTTGTCTTCCGGACCGATTACCGCAGTATGCAGGGATCGGTAATCATTGCCTTTCGGCTTGGCAATATAGTCGTCGAATTCCTTGGGGATCGGCACCCAAAGATTGTGCACCAACCCCAATGCCGCGTAGCAATCCCTGACTTCGTCCACGAGAATGCGAACGGCACGGGTATCCTGGATTTCCTTGAAGTCCACGCCCTTGCGTTTCATTTTTCTGTAAATGCTGTAAATGTGCTTGGGACGTCCTGTGATTTGAGCCTTGATCCCGGCTTGATGCAGTTCATTTTGCAACTTGTCAACCATCAGGGCGATATATTGTTCCCTGCTGCGACGGGTTTCCTCCAGCAACGTGGCGATTTTTTTATAGCGTTCAGGTTCGGTGATCCGAAACGACAAATCCTCCAGCTCCCACTTCACTTGCCACAGCCCCAGTCGATTGGCAAGAGGCGCGAAGATGTTCAGGGTGACCTCAGCGGCCTCCCATCTTCCGGCAATATTGCTGGCAGCGACGTAGCGCATCGTCTGCAATCGGTCGGCCAGGGCGATGATCACCACCCGGATGTCCTCCGCCATCGCGAGCAGCATCTTCCTCAATGCTTCAATCTGCGCGCTGCCGTTCCCGATATTGTCCGTGCTGCTTGCTGATCGCAGCACCTGGATTCGACCGACGCGCCTCACACCTTCCACGAGATGAGCGACCGTTGGACCAAAAGCGGTTGCCAATTCTTCTTCATACTCCTCCAGATACCCGGGAACTGCATGAAGCACTCCTGCTGCCAGCGTATCGCTGTCCACCCGCAATCCGGCAAGAATCCCCGCGACTCCATCTACATGCGAAGAGAGCAATTCACCGTTAGGCAGGCTTTTATCCATATAGAGTGGCTCGCAAAAAGCTTGCGCCCCCCGGAGCAGGCCGATTTCT
>Ga0134128_10007592_pt1 | contig 13099 bp, 6 predicted proteins | sample KB31754_FD_96462 | JGI IMG/M metagenome (GOLD analysis project Ga0134128, IMG submission 96462) | Terrestrial soil microbial communities with excess Nitrogen fertilizer from Kellogg Biological Station, Michigan, USA - KB3-175-4 | ecosystem: Environmental > Terrestrial > Soil > Unclassified ... | reverse complement strand
TCCTGGATCACGTCCAGCGGCGCCGCCTGCGCGGCATTGAGCTGGGCCGCGCTGAGCAGGCCGGTATCGAAAAATTCCTGCAGCACCAGGTTGCGTCGGGTCAGCGCACGCTTTGGCGCACGGCGTGGATCGTAATAACTCGGCCCCTTGACCAGACCCACCAGCAGCGCGATCTCCTGCGGGCGCAACTCCTGCAGGCGGCGCCCGAAATAGAACTCCGACGCGGCACCGAAGCCGTGCACGGCCTGGCCGCCCTGCTGGCCCAGGAAGACGTCGTTGACATAGGCCTCGAGGATGCGCCCCTTGCTGTAATGCATCTCCAGCAGCAGCGACATCAGCGCTTCATTGATCTTGCGCGAAAACGTCTGGTCGCGGCTGAGGAACAGGTTGCGCACCAGTTGCTGGGTCAGCGTGGAGCCGCCCTGGACGGTATGGCCGGCACGCAGGTTCGCGAACGCCGCCCGCGCGATCGCGCCGAAGTCGATGCCGATGTTGTGCTTGAAGTTGCGATCCTCGACCGCCTGCAATCCGCTCAGCAACAGCGGCGGCACGTCGGCCAGCTGCACGAAGCGACGCTCTTCCTGGGTGGCACCGTACAGCGTGGCGATGCGGGCCGGATCGAGGTGGGTCAAGGCGATCGGCTTGCCGCTGGCGGCATCCTGCACCGACTGCACTTCACCACTGCCCACGGTCACCCGGATCCGCTTCGGCAGTTCGCCGCCATCCGGTCCGGCATAACCACGCGAGGAGATCGTGTAGCGCGAACCCTGCTTCATCCAGCTGCCGGCAACCTCGCCGCGGCCGTCATGGCTGTAACCGGCGAAGGTCAGCTCCAGCTCGAGTGCGGCCGGCGACATCGGCTCGTCCGTGCTGAGCGGCAGCGGCCGCGCGTACACGCGCGTCGGCACCGCGAAGACCAGGTCGCTGAAGCGGTCCTGCACGCGCTTGTTCAGCACCAGCGTGTACGGCAGCACGAAACCCACCAACAGGCCCAGGCCGGTCCAGAACGGGATGCGCAACCACGGCCAGCTGCGCCGGGCGAACGAACGGGTGCGGGTCAGAAAGGCCAACGTGGAGGAATCCTGCAATCAGATGTTTCGATCATAGGGCCTGCATCCCGGCGCGCCCATGAACGTGGAGGGCGGTTTGCGGGCAAAACGCAGGCAATCGGTGCGGTCCGAACGGGGTCAGAGTCACTTTTCGCTTGCGGAAAGTGACTCTGACCCCCCGCGTGGCGACGGCTCCACCCACATCGCGGCCTCGGGCTGGAATGGCCGTGGCTGGACGTGCAGCAGACGTTGCAGTTCATCGTTGTCGGCAACCAGATCGCTGTCGAGCCGGCTCAACGGGCCACGCAGCGGTGGACACATTTGCCGGCCCAGCCGCAGCAGCCACACCGGCAGCCGCAGCGGCACGGTGGCACGCGGCAGGCTTCGGCGCACCCGCGCAAACATCTGCGGGTAGGCCAACCGCTCTCCGCCACCGATCGACAAGATGCGCCCGGCGGCGGCGGGGCATTCCAGTGCCGCCAGCACCGCCATCGCGATGTCGTCGGCGTGCACCGGCTGGCGCAGGCCACGCCCGCCGGGGATCGGAAACAGACGCGTGCGCAGGGCGCGACGGGCGATCGGGGTAAGGCTCTTGTCGAGCCCCGCGTCGTAGACCAGGGTCGGACGCAACACGGTCCAGGCGCAGCCATGACGCGCGCAGGCGGCGGCCAGCGCCACTTCGCCGGCGCGCAACTGACGGGATATCTCGCGTTCGGCCGGCACCGCCGAGTCGCGTTTGGTTTCGGCGCTCATCGAGCTGGTGGCGATCACCCGCGGCGTGTCGACCAGGGTGGCGTGCGCCAACCAGTCGGCCAACGCCTGCAGCGGGCCGAAACTGATGATCGCCGACAGCGCGGGCAGCGCAGGCATGGCGTGCGGCAGGGCCCCGCGCAGCCACACCACTCCATCCCTTGATGGCCGCGGGACCCGGCTCAAGGCCACGATCGGTTCGCCACCGGCAGCCAGGCGCGGCAGCAGGAAATGGCCGATCTGACTGCTGCCGCCGACGACCAGGATGGTCATGCAGAGCTCATTGCCCGCCCTGCAGGCGGGCACTCAGGTCGAGCAGGCGCGGATGGTTCGGCGCCAGCTTGCGCGCACGCGCCAGTGACTGCCCGGCACCAATGCGATCCCCACTGCTCAACTGCTGCTCGGCGCGGTCCAGCCAGGCACTGGCCAGCTGATTATTCAGTGCCCCTTCTGCGGGATCCCCCGGCGCCAGCTCAACCAGGTTGGCCAGCATGTCCCCAGCCTGCGCCAGCTTGCCGGCGGCGAGCGCCTGCCTGAACTGCTGTTCCACCTCGCCCGCCAGGCCTTGCAGGCCATTCAATGCAGCGGTGTTGTTGCCGTCGATCGCCAGCGCACTGCGATACAGATCGTAGGCGCTGTCGCCAGGCGGCATCATGATGTTGCCGTTGCGGGTAGCCAACTGCGCGCGCCGTACCAGTTGCGCCACCGCGGCGCTCTGCTGCGGCGACAACACGACGGTGGCCACCGGCGCATCCTCGTCAACGGTTGCGACGCTGCCCGGCGGCGACGGGGTGTTGCTGCGCAGGCGTGCACGTGCCGCCGCGAGATCCGCCGACTTCGGGGCCAGTTCTGCCGCCTCGTCGAGCAGCTTGTCAGCCTGCTTCCGGTCACCCGCGTCGATCGCCGCGTTGGCCTGCACGGTCAATGCCTGGGCCACGTCGCCCAGGCCGGATTTCGCGGATGCGTTGTCGGGGTCCAGCGCGAGTGCGGCCTTGAAATGAGCCAGCGCGGTATCGTCGCCATCGCCGGCAATGCGGCCCGCGCGCAGCGCGTCCTGTCCCTGCTTGAGGGCAGTCTGCAACGCGCCATCTTTCTGCTGGCGCAACTGCGCCTGCAATGCGCGCAGGGCCGGCAGCGCACCATTGTTTGGCTGCAAGGCGGCAAGCTGGTCGATGCTGGCGCCGGCCTTCGCCTGATCGCCGGACTCGAGTGCGTCGTGTGCCTGCACCGCCAGTGCACTGCCCACCAGATCCAGCCCGTGCGTGGCCACGGCATTGCCGGGGTCGGCCTGGAGCACCCGTCGGTACAGTGCGCCGGCGCCCTGCGGGCCATCCAGTTTGCCAGCGGCCAATGCCTGCTGCGCCTGGTCGACCAGGTCCACCGTCTGCACCTGCGCAGCCTGCGCGCGACTGATCAGCGTATCGAGCCGGTCGACGTCGCTGCCGCCGCCGAGCAGTTCTCGCGCCACCGCCGCCTGTTGCTGGGCCTGGGTGAGCTTGCCGGCTTGCAGCGCCGCATCGGCGCTGGACAATTCCGCCTGACCTACCTGGCGCAGGCCGTCGCGAGCGCGATCATTGTCCGGCTCCTGGGCCACGGCCTGCTGGAACAGCTCGCGCGCACTGGTGCCGTCCTGGCCGTCCAGACGGCCATCCTTCAGGGCCTGCTGCGCCTGCTCCAGCACGGTATTGAGGTCGGTGCGCGGAAGCATGCCGCGGAGGCGGTTCTGGCTGAGCCACAGCGCACCGACCATCACCACGACCAGCAGCAGCAACACGGGAATCAGCCAACCCGGACCTCGTCGCGAAGACGGCATCGAGGACGCCCGCCCATGACGGGAACGACGCGGTTCGACGGTGACCTGCGGCAAGGCGTCGGCGGCGCGCGCGCGCGGGTCGTCCACGCGGTCGAGATCACCCAGGGTGGGCTCGTTGCGAAGATGTGGCCTGTTGTCGTGCGGGTCCCGGCGAGTGCTCATGATCCCTGGCGCTGAATGTACCTGCCGCAGCTTAACATCGGGCCGGCGCGCGGCTTCGCGGCGCGTGTACCGGCGTTCAGCATTCAGCCGACGCCAACCCGGCGCACATCGGTCACGTTCGGCAACGCCAGCAACTTGCCCAGCAGGGTCGACAACTGCTCGAAATCGCGCACGCGCAGGGTGTAGTGCATCTCCACTTCGCCGCTCTGCGGATGCGACCGGCTGGACGAGGCCATGATGTGGGTGCCGGCGTTGCTGATCACATTGGTGACGTCCTTCTGCAACTCCTTGCGATCATAGCCGCGCAATTCGATATCCACTTCGTAGGCCTGGCTGGCGGCGTGCCCCCAGCTGACCTCGATCACCCGATCCGGTTCGCGCCGCAGCAGCCGCGCCAGGCTGCGGCAATCGGCGCGGTGCACCGACACGCCGCGCCCCTTGGTGATGTAACCGCGCACGGCATCGCCCGGCAGGGGCTGGCAGCAGCGTGCCAGTGTGGTCAGCAGGTTGCCGACACCCTCGATGCTCAGCGCGCCCTGAGCGAGCGTGGTCGGGCGCGCGGGTTGCGGCGCAGGGGGCGGCGCGGGCGGTTGTGCCGCTTCCTGCAACACGCGAGCGACCTGGCCCGGGGTGACCTCGCCCAGTGCCAGTGCCGTCAGCAACTCGTCCTGCGTCTGCAGATGGAAAAGCGCGGGCAGCTTGCCCATTTCGGCCTGCGGCAGCGCCAGTCGCCTGAGTTCGCGCTCGAGCATGCCGCGGCCGACGGCGAGGTTCGCGTCGTGCGCGATGCGGCGAAACCATGCGCGCACCTTGTCCTTCGCGCGTGCCGTGTTGAGGTAGCCATGGTGCGGCGACAGCCAGTCGCGACTGGGCTCGGTTGCCTTGGTGGTGAGTATCTCGACCCGGTCGCCGCTCTGCGGCTGGAAGGTCAGTGGCACGATGCGGCCGTTGACCTTGGCACCACGGCAGCGGTGGCCGACCTCGGTATGGATGAGATAGGCGAAATCCAGCACGGTGGCACCGCGCGCCAGATCGAACACCTCGCCCTTGGGGGTGAGCAGGTAGACCCGATCCTCCAGCAATTCGGTCTGCAGCTCCGCCGCGAGGTTGCTGTCGTCGCCGCTGCGCGGCTCCAGCAATTTGCGCATCCAGGCGATCTTCGCCTCGAACTCGGCGTCGCTGCCGCCACCTTCCTTGTAGCGCCAGTGCGCGGCCACGCCCAACTCGTTGGCGCGATGCATCTCGTGGGTGCGGATCTGCACTTCCAGGGTCTTGCCGGCCGGACCCATCACCGCCGTGTGCAGCGACTGGTAGCCGTTCGGCTTGGGCCGCGCGATGTAGTCGTCGAATTCGTTCGGCAGATGCGGCCAGCGCGCGTGCACGACGCCCAGCGCGCCGTAGCAGTCGGTGATGCTGTCGACCAGCACGCGCACCGCACGGATGTCGTACAGGTCGGAGAAGTCCAGCGACTTGCGCTGCATCTTCTTCCAGATCGAGTAGATGTGCTTGGGTCGCCCGGCCAGCTCGGCGCGAATGCCGGCCGCATCGAGCGCCTGCTGCAGCTCGTCCAGCGATTGGCGGATGAAACCCTCGCGGTCGACGCGCCGTTCGTCGAGCAGCTTCGCGATGCGACGGTAGGTGTCCGGCTGGAGGTAGCGGAACGCCAGATCCTCCAGCTCCCATTTCAATTGCCAGATGCCGAGGCGGTTGGCCAGCGGCGCATGGATATCGCGGCTCAGCCGCGCCAGCGCATCAGCCTGCTCCGGCGGCAGCGCCACCGCCGCACGCATCCGCGCCAGCTGTCGCGCCAGCAGCACGAACACCACGCGCAGGTCACGCACGATCGCCAGCAGCAGCCGGCGCAGGCCTTCGGCGGCGCCATTCGGCGTCCGTTGTGCGTGCAGGGCCCACACCTGCTCGGCCGCTTGCTGGCCGGCCACCAGGCGCTGCAGTTCCGTCGGCAGTCCGGCACGACGCATCGCCCACAGCTCCGGAGCCACGCGCGCCAGCTCGAACCACAGGGCGGCCGCCTGGGTCTGCGCATCGCAGCCGAGCATGCCCAACAGGTCGAGCGTGTCGCCGCATTCGGCTTCGCGCAGCGGCAGCGTGGCCGCGGCCTGCAGGGCCTCGGCCAGCGCGGCCGGCAAGCTGCCGGCACGTTCGCGCCACGGCGTCAGGCTGGTTGCAGGTGCGGGTTGTGGCATGTCGGCTGGGATTCCTTGCGTGCAAGCATAGTAGCGAGAGCGCGGATCGCCTTGCGCGCGACATCCGGTCCGGCCGGGGCGCTTGGCTTGGAGTGGCTTGACGCGCAGAATCGACATTTGCCATCCGCATCCAGAGGAAGTCACCCATGCCTATCCGCCCTCGCCACCTGCTGCCGTTCCTGCTGCTCCTTCCGCTGTGTGGCCCGACCGCATGGGCACAGCAGCCGTCCAGTGGATTGCAGCAGCGCATGAGCAGCGCCGAATTCAAGGCCGCCGGACTGGACAAGCTGTCGCCGCAGGAATTGCAGAACCTCGATGAGTGGCTGCGCACGCACGCCAAGGTCACCACCAAGATGGTCGACTCGAGCGGCAAGCCGGTGTTCTATGCCGACAAGAAGGAGCGCCGGAAGATCTACACCCGGATCAAGGGGCATTTCGACGGCTGGAGCGGCAGCAACGAATACACCCTGGCCAACGGTCAGGTCTGGAAGCAGATCGGCTCGGATAGCGTATCGTGCATGACCGCGGACAACCCCTCGGCCAAGGTCAAGCCCTCGGCGATGGGCAACTGGCTGATGTACGTATCCGGCTGCAACGACAGCGTGCACGTGGAACGGGTTCGCTGAGAGGTTGTGATTGTTCAACCTCTCCGTCCGGCCATGGCGAGGGCAAGGACGCCCGAGTTGAGGCAACGCAGGAGCCGTTGCCCGATGGCCTGACCCGGACCGAGCACGCAAGTGCTTGATGCGCGCGCGAGCCCGGGCGTGTACCGAGCTCGCGATAGAAGAAAACCACGGGAAGTGGTTTTCTTCACAAGATCTGAGCCGACGGCTCAGGTCAACGCGCCAAGCGCCTTCGCCAGGCGTTTGGCCGATACCGGCTCGGCGGTTTTCAGCTCCTGCGCGAACAGCGACACGCGCCATTCCTCGATCAGCCAGCGCAGCTCGGCCAGCTTGGCCGGATCGTTGCCGGCGGCGCGATGCTGCAGGTACGCACGCCAGTACGGCATCACCTGCAGCATGCGCTGCTGGTCCTTCGCCGGGTCCTGGCGCAGGCGCTCGCCGCGCAGGCGCATCGCCTTGAGATAACGCGGGTAGTGCGCCAGCCGCGCCGGCGGCAGATCACGCAGGAAGCCGGGCGTGAGCAGCGCATCGAACTGCTCGCGCATGTCGTCGTAACTGGCGCGGGCGAAACCCAGCAGCGGCGGCTGCAACCATGGCTTCATCTCGGCCTGGGCCTCGATGATCGGCTCGGCCAGCTTCAGTCGCTCGACGCCGGCACCGAACAGCTCGCGCGCGCAGTGCGTGCGCAATGACTCGAACGCGCCAGCGGTGCGCACATTCAACTCATGGCGTTCCAGCAGGTCGGCGAAGCCGCCCTCGAGCAGGTCTTCGCGCAGCGCATCGACGCTGCCAAGCGGCGCGTATTTCAGGGCCAGCCCATTGCCGATCGGCAGGCGCCGGCGCGCCTGCTTCGCCTCGCTGGCCAGGGAGTTGCGCAGCAGCCGCACGACGCCCTGCCGATGCGCCGCGAACGCCTCGTCGCCGCGTTCGAACACGCGCAGCGCCACCGTCTCGCCCAGGTCGACCAGTGCCGGGAACGCGGTGAGGCTGCCGTCGGAGCGCACCTGCGCCGGGATCGCCTCGAAGTCCCAGCTGGCCACGTCCTCGCGGGTCAGCTCGATATCGGTCTTGCGCGAGAACGCCTCGCGCGCCCGGCCTTCCCATTGGCCACGCAACGCAGCAAGGTCGCGGCCGCTGGCCAACGTTTTTCCTTGCTCGTCATGCAGGCGATAGCGCATCAGGAAGTGCGGCGGCAGCTGGACCGCGGCGAATTCGCCGGCGGCGATGTCGACGCCGGTGGCACGCTTCAGGAATGTCGCCAGCACCTTCGCCAGCGGCTCCTCGCGCGGCGACTCGGCCTCGAGGAAGGCGTGCGCGAAATCCGGTGCCGGCACGAAGTTGCGGCGCAGGACCTTGGGCAATCCGCGGATCAGTTCGGCCACCTTGTCGTCAAGCAGGCCAGGCACCAGCCATTCGCAGCGTGCCGCGGGCAGCGCGTTCAACATCGCCAGCGGCAAGTGCAGGGTCACGCCGTCCGCTTCGTCGCCGGGGACAAAGCGGTATTCGAGCTTGTACTTTTGCGGGCGAATCTCAAGCGCTGCGGGAAACGCCTTCGCATCCAGTCCCGCGCCGCCGGCCATCACGTCATCCAGCGACCAGCGCAGCGCGGCCTGCTCGGCCGGGCGCGCCTTGCGATACCAGGCATCCAGCGCGCGGCTGCTGGAGATTTCCTCGGGCAGCTTGCCCTCGAAAAAGGCAACCAGGTCGTCCTCGTGGCGGATCAGGCCCTCGCGCCGCTGCTTCGCCTCGATGCCCAGCGCGTCCTCCAGCACGCGCTGGTTGGCGCGCACGAAGTCCGCCTTGCTGTCGACATCACCGCGTACCAGCGCCTCACGCAGGAAGATCGCGTGAGCCAGGGCAGGGTCCTGTTGCTGGAAGATGACCGGCCGCTTCTCGACCAGCACCAGGCCGAACAGACTGACCTGTTCATACGCCACCACGCAGCCGCGCTTCTTCGACCAGTGCGCGTCGCGGCAACTCGTGCGCAGCAGGTGCGCCGCCTGCTGCTCGATCCACAAGGGTTCGACACGCGCGTTCGCCATGCCCCACACGCGTCCGCCCACATCGAGGATCTGCGCGGAGAAGATCCAGTTCGGCGGTGCCTTGGCCAGCGCCGAGCCGGGGAATACCTGGAACTTGCGCTCGCGCGTGCTCTGGTAGATGCCTTTGTCGTCCTTGCGACCGACCTGGGTCGGCAGGCCAGCGAGCAAAGAGCGATGGACCGACTCATACACACGTTCCACCGAGCCGTCGCCCTCGCTCCCTCCCCTGCTTGCGACCGAAGGAAGCGGCCGTCGTACAGGAGAGGCTTGGGGCGGGGTGCGCTTTTGACTTTGCATGGCGAGGTCAAGAGCTCTCCCCCCTCCCGACCTCCCGCTGCGCGCAGGGGGAGGAGCAGTGCGTGCAGCTTCTGGCTTTCCCTCCAGCTTCCACCCCAACTCCTGCACCACCAGCAACAGCTGCCGATGCAACTCGCGCCACTCGCGCATGCGCATGAAGTTGAGAAAGTGCCGCGAGCACCAGTCGCGCAGCTTCGACTGGGTCAGTTCCTCGTGGGCGTCGTGATAGGCGCGCCACAGGTTCAGCACGCCGGCGAAGTCGGACTTCGGATCGGCGAACACGGCGTGCGCCGCGTCGGCCTGCTGGCGCGCATCGGAGGGACGCTCGCGCGGGTCCTGGATGCTGAGGAAGGAGACGATGGTGAGCAGTTCGCGCAGGGCATGCAGTTTCTCGCCCTCGACCAGCATGCGCGCCAGTTGCACGTCGATCGGCAGCCGCGCCAGGGTGTGGCCGATCGCGGTGAGCTTGCGCTTCTCGTCGATCGCGGAGATCTCGGTGAGCCGGCGGAAACCGTCGGCGATCACGCGCGGGTCGGGTGCTTCCAGGAACGGGAACTCGTCGACCTCGCCCAATTTGAGCGCCAGCATGCGCAGGATCACGTTGGCCAGCGACGAGCGCAGCAATTCCGGATCGGTGAACGCGGCGCGACTGGCGAAATCCGCCTCGTCGTACAGGCGATAGCAGATGCCGGGCCCGACGCGGCCGCAACGGCCCTTGCGCTGGTCGGCGGCGGCCTGCGAGATCGGCTCCACGTGCAGGCGTTCGAGCTGGCTGCGCTGGCTGTAGCGCTTGACCCGCGCCGTACCGGTGTCGATCACGTAGCGGATGCGCGGCACGGTCAGCGAAGTCTCGGCCACGTTGGTGGCCAGCACCACGCGGCGTTTCACGCCGGGCTTGAACACGCGATCCTGGTCACCGGCCGAAAGCCGCGCGTACAGCGGCATGATCTCGGTCTCGCGGTACTGCCGGCGCGACAGCAGCTGGTGCGCGTCGCGGATCTCGCGTTCGCCCGGCAGGAAGATCAGCACGTCACCACGCGGATCGTCGTGGCTGATTTCATCGAGCACCGCGGCAATGTGTTCGGTGTTGCCCTGTTTGGGGTCAGGTTCATTTTTCGCTTGCGAAAAGTGAACCTGACCCCGTTCGAAGCCGACCGGTCGCCAGCGCAGCTCGACCGGATACGCCCGCCCTTCCACTTCGACCACCGGCGCACCGCCGAAGTGCCCGGCGAAGCGCGCCGTGTCGATCGTCGCCGAGGTGACGATGATCTTCAGCTCCGGCCGCTTCACCGCCAGCCGCTTCAGATAGCCGAGCAGGAAGTCGATGTTGAGGCTGCGCTCGTGCGCCTCGTCGATGATGATGGTGTCATAGGCACTCAGCCACGGATCGCCCTGGGTCTCGGCGAGCAGGATGCCGTCGGTCATGAACTTGACCAGACTGCGTTCGGACACCTGGTCGTTGAAGCGCACCTGGAAACCCACCACCTCGCCCAGCGGCGTGCCCAGCTCCTCGGCCACGCGGCGCGCCACCGAACGCGCGGCCAGCCGGCGCGGCTGGGTGCAGCCGATCATGCCGGCTTCGCCGCGACCGGCGGCCAGGCACAGCTTGGGCAGCTGGGTGGTCTTGCCCGAGCCGGTCTCGCCGGCGATCACCACCACCTGGTTTTCGCGGATCAGCTTGACGATGTCCTCGCCGCGCACGCTGATCGGCAGCGATTCGTCGAGCCGGATCTCGGGTTTCGCCGCCACGCGGGCGCGTCGCCTGGCGGCGGAACGCTCGATATCCGCGCGCAAGGCCGCCAGCTTGTGCTCGTCGGGCCGGCGCGACAGGGTGCGCCAGCGACCCAGCAGACGGCCGAAGTCGCGGCTGCACACCTCATCCAGTCGCCGGCGCAGTTCGCGCAGGCCAGGATCGAAGATGGATTCGGGTGGAGACGGATGGGCATCGTTCATCGGACCGCACATGATAGCTGCTGGCATCCTGCCGATCCGATAGCCGCCGGCTATCGAAGGCATGCAAAGGTTTCATTTCATTCGCGGTCACCGACCCGCTACTGTTGATCCATCTCATTCACCCACCCGGAAGGAGCAGCACATGGCCATTTCCATCGGCATCGGCAAGAAGGACCGCGAAGCGGTCGCCAGGCACCTGTCCAAGCTGCTGGCCGACACCTATTCGCTGTACCTGAAGACGCACAGCTTCCACTGGAACGTCACCGGGCCGCAGTTCAACAGCCTGCACCTGATGTTCGAGACCCAGTACAACGAACTCTGGCTGGCCGCCGACGAGGTGGCCGAGCGCATCCGCACGCTGGACGTCTTCGCGCCGGGCTCGTACAGCCAGTTCGCCAAGCTCAGCTCGATCAAGGAAGAGTCCGGCGTACCGGATTGGAAGGACATGGTGGGCCAGCTGGTCGAGGGCCACGAGATCGCCGCCGCCACCGCCCGCGACGTGCTCAAGGCCGCCAATGCCGCCGGCGACGACGGCACCGCCGACATGGTCACCGGCCGCCTGAAGGAGCACGAGAAGACCGCGTGGATGCTGCGCTCGTTGCTGCGCTGAATCCTCTCCAGTCCCGTCAGGCAGGGCCGGCTTCGAGTTCGCCAGCCTCTCCCGACGGGCACGTCCCCGCCCGGAAGCCTCCGCCGCGGCTGACCTTGTGCTGACCGCGCCCGACGATCTTTATTGAGCCCGGTGCCCTGCATTGGTTAAGCTCCCCGGGTTCCACCGCCTGTCGCGCAGGCTTCGCCGGGGATTTTTTTGAGCGCCACCGCAGCCAATCACAACAGCCGGCATCCCCTGCTCACCGCCATCGTGCTTGCGCTGGTTGCGGCGGCGCTGAACATCGGACTGTGGTGGTGGGGCAACTATCCGCATGGGCCGGGGGACTGGCACGGCAAGATCGACGGCTTCGCCCTGTCGGCATTCCAGCGCTACCAGAGCCCGCTGAAGGGAGATTTCCCCAGCGACGATCAGATCGAAGGCGATCTCAGGCTGCTCAGTCGCTACACCTCGCGCGTGCGCACCTACTCGATGCTGCAGAACCCGCAGCTGCCGCGACTGGCCGAGAAGTACGGGCTGAAGGTGATGGCCGGCGCCTGGATCGACCGCCGGCTCGACAACAACGAAAAGGAGATCGACACCCTGATCGCCCAGGCGCGGCACTACCCGGGCACGATCAACCGGGTGATCGTGGGCAACGAGGTGTTGCTGCGCAACGACATCAGCGCCGACGACCTGATGGCCTACCTCGACCGGGTGCGCGCGGCCCTGCACCAACCCGTGTCGACTGCCGAGCCGTGGCATATCTGGGAGAAGTATCCCGAGCTGGTGCAGCATGTCGACTTCATCACCGTGCACCTGTTCCCGTACTGGAACGGCATCGCCCGCAAGGACGCGATCGCCGACGCGCTGGCCCGCTACAACCACCTGAGACTGCTGTATCCGGGCAAGCCGATCGTGATCGGGGAGATCGGCTGGCCGTCCAATGGTGACCGCTTCCAGTACGCCACGCCGTCGGTGTCGAACGAGGCGATCTTCCTGCGCGACTGGCTCAACGTGGCCAGGCGCGACCACATCGATTACTACATCATGGAAGCGTTCGACCAGCCGTGGAAGGAGCAGCTCGCCGGCCGCACCGAAGCCTACTGGGGCATGTTCAATGCCGATCGCCAGCTGAAGTTTCCGTTCACCGGGCCGGTGACCGAGGACACCGCGTGGCCGTGGAAGGCGCTGGCCGCCAGCCTGCTGGCATTGCTGCCGATGATCCTGTTCGCGCGCCGCTTCAGCCGCTTCAAGCTGGTCGGCCGGTTCTTCTTCTGCGCCCTGATCCAGCTCGCTTGCGGCCTGATCGTGTGGGCCGCCACATTGCCCTTCAACTTCTACCTGAGCTGGATCGACTGGACCATGCTCACGCTGTTGTTTCCGGCGCAGATCGCAATCCTGGCGATCCTGCTGATCAACGGTTTCGAATTCACCGAGGTGTTGTGGCGACCGACCTGGATACGGCATGCCGGCATGCTGCGGCCGGACCATCCGGACCGGCAGCCGTTCGTGTCGATCCACCTGGCCTGCTACAACGAGCCGCCGGAAATGGTGATCGTCACGCTCGATTCGCTGGCCGCGCTGGACTACCAGAACTACGAAGTGCTGGTGATC
>Ga0134128_10007589_pt1 | contig 13101 bp, 11 predicted proteins | sample KB31754_FD_96462 | JGI IMG/M metagenome (GOLD analysis project Ga0134128, IMG submission 96462) | Terrestrial soil microbial communities with excess Nitrogen fertilizer from Kellogg Biological Station, Michigan, USA - KB3-175-4 | ecosystem: Environmental > Terrestrial > Soil > Unclassified ... | reverse complement strand
TGCGCTCGGACGGCTGGGAGCTCCCGATGACATCGCGCGAGCGGTGGCCCTGCTCGCTTCCGACGATGCCGGCTGGATCACCGGTCAGGTGGTCGAGGCCAGTGGCGGGTACAAGCTGCTGTAGCCACAGCCGGGTGCATCCGGCGGGATGCCGTTAACTACTTGACCCTAAAGCCCTGTCGCGGTTCCCGCTTACGGACGCGGAGCCTCGCCGACCGCCCGAATGTTGATGGCTCACTGCCAAGGCGGTCCAGCATGACTTCGGGTCGATCGCCGAGCCTGATGCCCAGGTGGTTGACCAGCCGTAGCGACCCGGTCTCATCGAGCTGAGCGAACAGGGCGAGCTCGGTGAATGCGGGCCCGCGCTGAACCAGCGCGCCGCCCGAATTGTTGCAGATGCCCCCGATCACCGTTGCACCGACGCACGATGAGCCGATTATGGAATGAGGATCCCGATTCAGGGGCTCGAGCTTCCGTTCTAGGTCGTAGAGTCTCCGGGCGGCACCGGCCTCGATGCATACCCTGGCTGTGCGCCAGGTTTCGACCAGGGTCTTGGGCCTGATCACGGCCAGCGCCGGTCCGCCGCCGAACCTGTAGCCTGTCGAGTGCGGAGAGACCGCATCCGGGCGCGTCAACACGTGCCGTCGGCCCACGATCAGCTTCAATTCCTGCAGGATCTCTTCCGCAGTCATGTGGAGAAAGTCGAATGCAGCGTATCAGTTGACGTCCATTCTCAACAGCTCGAGAAGCCCGGCGCGGCCTGCCAATTCGACAGGCCGCGTCGCGGCCAACGACTCGAGCGCCCGTCCATCCTTGAATCCGTGTCCGCTGAGCACACACACGGTATGACGCTCAGGCGCCAGCCGGCCGGCGCGGATGGCGGCGACTGCTCCCGCCACCGATGCGGCGCCGGCGGGCTCGACCAGCAGCCCCTCCGATCGTGCGAGCTCATGTTGCATCGCCACGATCTCTTCGTCATCGACGAGTATTCCGAATCCGCCGGTGCGCCTGGCCTGAGCAATGCACGCCGACCCATCGAGATCCCGAGCCACCGCCAACCCGCTGATCTGGGTCACGGTGCTGACGCTGCGGGCCTTTTCCAGGCCCCCGTTGAGTGGGGTGACGATGGTGTCGTTCAGTCGGGGCTGAACGACATGCAGGCGTGGCGACAGGGGCATCTCGCGGCGCAGGTCCGCGAAGCCCTTCGCGATGCCCAGATAAAGACCGCCGCCGCCGGCCGGCGCGAAGACGTCATCAATCTCATGGAGTTGCCGCGCGAGCTCAAAAGCAATGGTTTTGATCCCTTCCATGGCCCGCGGGCAGAACACGAAGGCCGAGACAAAGAATGGAATGCGAAGGGATGCGCAGACTTCACGCAGCCGGCCCGAGATCAACCCGCTTTCCGCCGGGTCGACACCGAAGCCCTTTACCCGGACTACGCGCGCTCCATAGGCGCACATCTGCGCCAGCTTGGAAGCAGGTGCGTTGTCGTTCACGAACAGTGTGCAGCGCAGGCGAAATGCCGCACTCATGGCTGCGATTGCGGCGCCCGTGTTACCGGATGAGGTACTGACACAGGCCTTGGCCCCATCTTGAATCGCCAGGGCCACGGCCAGCCCTGCGAAGCGGTCCTTGTACGATCCCGTCGGGTTGCACTGCTCGAGCTTGAAGTAGAGGTTCCGGAGTCCGTGAGCGGGCCCGATCGAGTGGCTGCGGACGAGAGGGGTGAAGCCCTGACCGAGATCACCAAGGTGCGGCTCGCGCAGCGGGGGCAGGTGCGCCCGAAAAGCGTCGTACACGCCGGCCTGTCTCATCAGCTCTCCCAGGCTTCTCATCGTTGCGGAACGGGACTAGAATTCCATAGAGTAGATCATGAATTCCACTCCTTGAGACATTGTACCCGAGCCGCCAAGGACGGTGCATACGTGGTCGCGCTGGCTGCATGATGATGGCAACGGCAGCCTTGTTAGCGGACGTACGTGCTGCTGTCGGCGAGTGTCCGACCTGGTCGCCCGAAGACAATCGGATCATCTGGATCGATATTCCTCGTGGCACCATCCTGGCTACCGATCCATCGACCGGCCGCTCCGAGCGGTTTGCCTTCGGAGCGCCGATTGGAGCCATCGCCTTGCGAAGCGCCGGAGGCTACATCGTCGCGAGTGGACGAGGATGCTGGACCCTCACAGCGCTTGGAGCCCAAGCTGTGGTGTTTGCCGACACCGGAAACTCTCTGCCGTGTGTCCATTTGAATGACGGCAAGGTCGATCCGGATGGTGGCTTCGTCGTCGGGGAAAGCTGCGGGGAGCAGCAGGCGATGCGGGGGCGTCTTTACCGCTTTGATGTCACGGGCGAGCGCCACGTTCTCATGCAGGGGGTCACGATGAGCAACGGATTGGATTGGAGCCCGAGCGGGCGGGAATTCTATTATGTGGACACGGCGAGCGGCGGCGTCGATGTCTTTTCCGTAGCCGCAGAAGGGCAGTTGCGGGACCGTCGGCGGCTGGTGAGCGTGAGTCGCGAAGAGGGGCTGCCCGACGGACTGTGCGTCGATGCGGAGGGTTGCCTGTGGCTATCCATCTGGGGGGCGGGGATCGTCAGGCGCTACACGCCCGACGGTAAGCCCATCGCCGAAGTCAGGGTACCTGTCGCGCGTGTCAGCAGCTGCGCATTCGGTGGGCCGGGTCTACGAGACTTGTTCATCACCACCGCATCGGTGCGCAGCCCGACCGGGGGCGAGCCGGAGGAGATTGCGGGTGGGTTGTTCGCCGTCCAGACGGACACATGCGGCCAGGAACCGAGAAGGTTCGCCGGATGATCGGGACCCCCAGCTACTGCCGACTACCTGCGTCGACTATATTTGAGGCCTCACTCTCCTGAGACCACTATGATGGCGAGATCGAAGAAAGCGGCTCCGCCGGAGCCGATCGAAGACGAGCCTGGTTCCGCCGGCGATGAGATCGCCGGCACGCGCTCGGTGCGCCGCACCTGCACGATCCTGCGCTTCGTCGGCCAGGCAGGTGAGGCGGGCGTCACGCTGCAGGAAGTAGCGGTTGCCAGCCAGCTGCCGAAAAGCTCAGCGCACCGCTACCTGCTCGTCCTCGAGAACGAGGGATTCGTGGAGCGCGATGCCGATACGCAGTGTTACCGGTGGGGGCCGGCCTTCATATCGCTGCAGGCGCGCCAGTCCGATTGGCTCATCGAGCGCGCGCGGCCGCTGCTGGAAAGGGTTCGGGACGAATGGGACGAGACGGTCAACCTGGGAATGTTGGTCGGCAAGTCGGTCGTCTATCTCGACATCGTCGAGAGCCCGCGGGCGGCACGGCTCGCGGCGCGGCGCGGCGACCGGGCGAGCTTGCACTCGAGCGCGCTGGGCAAGGCCATCGCAGCGACCTTTTCCGATGAGGAAGTGACCACCTTGTTGGCGTCGACGGGAATGCCGCGACTGACCGAGCGCACGATCATCGATCCCAAGACGTATCTTGCCGAGCTGGCACGGGTGCGCGCACTCGGGTTCGCCGTCGATGATCGGGAGAACGAGGACGAGGGTCGCTGTGTCGCCGTGTACATTCCGGGCCTGCGGGCGCCGGTCGCCGTCAGTGTGAGCGGACTCGCCTCCCGGCTCGGGAAAGATTCGGTGGGAGAAGCTGCAAGGAGCCTCATGCGGATAGCGGCGGAGCTTTCCGGCACCCCCGTGCGGCGAGGGGCGCCGGCACCGGGGTCGGAGCGATCCGAGCGAGCCGCGTCACGCAACGCGAAGCGCTCCAAGCATCCATGAGCCCCGATCCGGTCAGGGATCGGCAACGCAGATTGCAGGGAAAGACGGCCCTGATTACCGGTGCATCGCGCGGCATTGGTGCTGCGGTCGCAAGGGCATTTGCCCGGGAGGGAGCCTATGTCGCGGCCCTCTACTACCCCTCGGACACGATGCGGCAGCTTGCGGAATCCGTGGTCGCCGGCATTCGCGAGTCGGGAGGCGAGGCATGCGCCGTGGCCGCCGATGTGACGCGCAATGACAGCGTCATGGCCGCGGTGAACGAGGTGGTCCACAGAGCGGGCGACATTCAGATTCTGGTGAACAACGCCGCGGACCAATCGCGCAAGCCGTGGCTCGAGATCACCGAGGATGACTGGGACCGCATGCTGGACGTGAACGTCAAAGGCGCCTGGCGCTGCGCTCGCGCGGTCTACCCGTGCATGCGCAGGCTCGGTCGGGGCAAGATCATCATGGTGTCGTCGAACACCGTGCAGCACGGCTGGCCTAAATCGCTCCACTACGTGACCAGCAAGGCTGCGCTGGTTGGCTTCACGCGTTCCCTGTCGCGCCAGGTCGGCGGCGAGCGTATCTGTGTCAATTGCGTAATGCCGGGGGCGATCGTCACGGAGCACGAGCTGGAAACGGCGTCGGACCGCGCAAACACCGACGAGCGCATCATCCCGCTGCAGGCGGTCCAGCGCCGCGGCGATCCCGAGGACCTCAACGGCCTGTTCGTCCATCTCGCCGCAGAGGAAAGCGATTTCCTGACGGGACAGACGATCGTCATCGACGGCGGCTGGACGTACGCCTGAGCACTCGCTGAATCTGAACGCTCCGCGGCGCGTGACAAACCCCGCGCGCTGAAGATACCGCGACTCTCGGGCAGGCCCCGGAACGTAGTTCCACAGGGTGGCATTGCAATTCCACCAGATGGCATGCTATATATTCCCCGAAGCCGAATCGCCCGAATTCGGCGTCACGCCTCCGGGGGACAGCTTGCCGACATCCAATCGAACCCTGCACCACTGCCTTGGCGCCACGGTTGCTCTTTGTATGGCCGTCGGATGCAGAGATGTCTGGAGTGCCGATGCGCCGGCTGATTCGGCAACGCAACTGCAGGAAGTGATCGTGACGACGACCCGTCGCGCCGAATCCATTGCCAAAGTGCCGATCAGCGTCAAGGCCCTGACTCGAGGCGATCTGGCGGATGCGAACATCAAGAGTATTGCCGACATATCCGCGGTAACGCCGGGCCTGCAATTCGATACGCCGCAGGGAGTGCTGGGCACGGTTACGACGATCGCCATCCGTGGCCTTAATACGATTGTGGGAGCCTCGGTCGTGGGCATCTATCTCGATGACACGCCGATACAGACCCGCCTGCCTGCCGTCGGAAATATCGGTAATCCATACCCCGCCGTATTCGACCTGAGCCGGGTCGAGGTGGCGAGAGGCCCGCAGGGAACGCTGTTCGGCGCCGGTTCGGAGGCCGGCACCATCCGTTTCATCACCAATCAGCCCAGCCTGGACACGACGAGCGCGTACACCCGCGCCGAGCTGAGCTCGACTCAATACGGAACGCCGAGCTACGAGCTGGGCGCCGCAGTCGGTGGCCCGATCGTACCGGGCGAAGTGGGGTTTCGCGTGAGTGCCTGGGGCCGCCACGACGGCGGTTACATCGACCGCGTCGACCCCGGAACGGGCGCCGTTACGGCGCGAAATACGAATTCCGGCGACAGCGCCGCGTTCCGGGCGGCACTGGCCATCAAGGTGAGCGATACGGTCAAAGTCTCGCCGTCGATGTTCTATCAGGATCTCAGCCGGAACGACAGCAACGCGTTCTACGGCAATTTCTCCGATCCCTCCAGGGGCCGGTTCGAGAATGCGACGCTCCTTCCTGATACGGCCAACGACTATTTCGCCCTTCCGGCCGTGAAAGTGGAGGCACGGCTGCCGTTCGCCGATCTGACCTCCGTCACCTCGTATACGCACCGGACGGCGAACGTTCGCGACGAGATCGCGGCCCTGATCGGCGGCGCGGGGATAGCGAACTACGGCAATCCTCTCGGGCCGGACTTTCCGACATCGGCTGCCGATGCCGCTCCCATGCCCACCGTGCAGAACCTGCGCGCGATCACGCAGGAGCTGCGGCTCGCCTCGAATCGGCCTGATGCGTGGGTAACCTGGGTGGCGGGTCTCTTCTATGACCACCGGACTCAGACCGACGTCCTTACCATGGAGCCCTCGCTCCCGGCGGATCCCAGCGGGGCACTGCTGGGGTTCTTCTACCAGAAGGTCGTGGATGACCAGATCGCCGCCTTCGCGGAAGGGGATTGGCACTTCGCCAGCAAATGGACTCTGACGCTCGGTGAGCGTGTCGCGCACATCAAGACCGATCAGTTGAACCTCAACGGCAACGGCATCTTCAACTCGCCGATCCCGCGATATCAGTTTTCTGCACCTTATACGCCGAATACGCCCCGCGTGTCCGTCGCTTATCAGGCCAACCCGGACAACATGTTCTATGTCTCTGCGGCGAAAGGCTTTCGACTGGGTGGCGGCAGCAACCCGGTTCCCGATTCGTGTGACGTGACGGTGCCGTCCAGCGTCAAGCCCGACTACGTGTGGAGCTACGAAGTGGGCTCGAAAAACACACTGTTCGGAGGCCGCGCACAGATCGCCGCGAGCGCATTCCACATCGACTGGCGCTCCATTCAACAGGTCATCGTGCCCCCGTGCGGCGTCGCCTACGTGACCAACACAGGGAATGCCGTGAGCAACGGCTTCGATCTCGACATGCACGCCCGGATGACGGACAGGCTGACCGCAGGGCTGTCGGTGGGCTACGTGGACGCGCATTACACCGAGGATGTTCTCGACAGCGCCGGCCGCCCCCTCGTCCAGAAAGGCGACACCGTCGGCCTTCTGCCGCAGGTCAACCCGCCGTGGGAGATCAATGCAAATGCCAGGTACGAGATTCCGTGGGGCGGACAGAGCAGGCCATACGCGCGGGTCGAGTACCAGTTCCACAGCCGCAATCCGGGCCCGTTTACGAGCGGCATCACGGCCTCGGCCAACTATTCGCCGCAACTCGCGCCCAATCCCGCGACGAACCTCGTCAATGCCTCCTTCGGCATGGTTCGGGGAGATCTCGAAGGCACCCTGTTCGTCAACAATTTGTTCAACAGCACGCCGCTGTTGAACAAATGGCTCTGGGTACCTCAGGCACGGGCCATCTTCTACAATACCTTCCGGCCGAGGACGATCGGGGTCTCGCTGAGCTATCAATATTGAAGACCGGAATAGGCGGGATGGGTTGCGAGGCGAGCAGGCGGTGCCATGAAGAAGCAGCGACGGGCGGTGCGGCGGATGCATCGGGAGTGGTGCGCCTCAAGGGCGGAGCAATCAGCCCCTTCGGATTGACGGCGCTTGCGATAGGGCTGACATCACCGGCGCTCGGTCTGTACGCACTCTGGGGCCCGATGCAGGCGACCGCGGGGCCCATTTCGCCGCTGATCTTCCTCGCCGCGATGGCAGTGACACTGCCTACTGCGATCTCCTATGCCGTACTCAACGGCTACGCGCCATCGGCGGGCGCGGCGTCGACCTGGGTATGGGTGGCCGTCGGGCCGGCCGCGGGCTATCAGGCAGGCTTGCTGATGACGACCTACTTCGTCATGAGTGTCATCGCCTCGCCGCTGCTCTTTGCCGTGTTCTTCACGGACCTCCTGCGCAGTCTCGACCTCCCGATCTCGGGACTTGAGGGGCTGTACATCGGGATCGCGGCCGCGACGATTCCGACTGCGCTCGCCTGCCGTCGTGGTGCAAAATCGTCGACGAGCACCACGGTGGCGCTGATGATCGCCGAAACGGCGGTGATGTTGGCGCTTTCAGCGACCGTTCTCTTCGTCAAAGGGTTCCGGGCGGGGGGCTTGAACCTGAGCCCCTTCGAGCCGGCTGCCGCCACACATGGCTTGCGTGGATTCTGGTCGGCGATCATTCTCGGGATGCTTGCCTATTGCGGCTTCGATGTCGTCTCGAGCGCAGCCGAGGAAACCGGCGCTCCCCGCAGGCATCTGCCGAAGGTGATCCTGCTTACGATCGTCGCCATCACGATCTTCTGGGCCTTCAATGCCTGGGTGCTCACCCTCTCCACACCCGACCAGCAGGTGAGGGAGTATGCGAGACTCGGGCAGCCGGCAGTCACTCTGGTCGCCCAACACTATTGGGGCTGGGGCGCGCTCATCGTCGACGTAACGGCTTTGACGGGCGTTACCGCCGTTTACATCAGCAGCGTTCAGGGCTCCTCGCGCATCATCTTCTCTCTGGCGCGACACGGCCTCCTGCCCCGGCCCTTTGCCAGGCTGCGCGGCCAGTCACTCGTGCCCTGGAACGCGGTCGCAGCTGTCCTTGCGACCGCGCTCGCATGCGACTTCGTTACCGTCTCGCTGCTTCGCAATGGCGTACAGAGCTTCGGTTGGTGGGCCAACGCCATGGTTTTCTTCGCACTGTTGACCTTCATCTGCGTCAACATGGCCAATGCCGCTCTCTTCCTGCGGCGTGCCGGACCGGAATTCGGCATCCTGAAGAGTCTGGTGATTCCCGCGGCGGGTCTGGTGCTCAACGGCGTCCTGCTGCAGCAGGCCTTCTTCTCCGCTCTTTGGTCAATGGATATGCTCCAGGGAAAGAGCATAGTCATCGGCTGCGTGGGGCTTCTCGCGACCGAGGCGGCGGCGGTCATCTGGATGCGCAGGTCCTCACCGGCGCTGTTCTCCGGCGGCGCGCCAATCGCCGCCGAGGGTGCGCAGATTCATGCGCTCTACGCTTGAGGGCGGGTCGCGCAGACCGGCAGCTCATCCCGGGTTCGCATGGGGTCGGCGTTGGCCGTCAGAAATCGCACGAGCTCGGCATGATTGACGATCCAAACGTTCCTGGCCCTGAGCCAGTCGATGAGCTCACTGAGAACATGGCACCTGTAGCCGCGGCCCATCACCTCGGGATGCATGGTCAACGTGACGTGGCGCGATTCCTCGATTGCGTTCTGCATCTCGCGGGTCCAGGTACGCAGCAGAGCCTCAGGATCACTCATGAGGCCGCCCGCTTCCCGGGAGAATCGGAAAAACACCCAGTCGTCGAGGCTCCAGTCGATCGGAAGCTCGAGGATCTCGTGGCCGCCATGTCGCAGTGTGTACGGCTCGTCGTCACCCATGCAACTGCTGTCGTAGAGGAATCCTTCGCGGTCGAGCAGCTCGAGGGTGAGTGGTGTCAGCTCCCAGCCGGGCGAGCGGTAGCCGGCCGGCCTGCGGCCAAGGACCTCGGTCAACGCGTCCAGGCCGCGAAGCAGCTCATCGCGCTCTTCGGTCGGCCGGACGGTGTCCGTGAAAAGGTGATGGTAGCCGTGGTGACCGACCTCGTGGCCCGCATCGGCCAGGGCTTTGATCGCCTGCGGGTACTTGTGTGCGACCTCTCCAGGTACATAAAAGGTGGCTGTGACTTCATGACCGCGTAATACCCGCAGTATTCGCTCCAGCCCTTTGCCTATGCCGTACTGCGCTTCTGACAGCGTGGTAAGTCGTCCGCTGAGGCGCCGCCAACAGTCACCGGCATCGGCATCTACGTCGAACGTCAGAGAGACGGCCGCCGGCGCGCCCTTTGGCCAGGGAGTCGTTGCGATGCGAGTTGGGGCTGAAGTTGTATTCACAGCAGAGTACCTCGGCATTCCTGGGTTGCGGGGGCGAGTGTCGCGGCGTAATATGGAACTTACATTCCATGGGATGGAATAATGACGATGATAGCTCACTCGGCAGCGGAGGCGCCACCTGGAGACTGCAGGCATGACTACGACTACGACAGAGACCCCCGTGACGGAAGCGGCCCGCAGGACGTTCCGCAAGTCCGGCGAATTTCACGAGCAGGCGCGGCGGCTCATCGCGGGCGGTGTCAACAGCAACGTGCGGTTGGCCGCCGATCCTCTGCTCTGTTTCTCCAAGGCCAAGGGATCCATGCTCGTGGACCTGGACGGCAACGAGTACATCGACTACGCGCTTGGCATGGGGCCGGCAGTGCTCGGTCACGCGCCGCCATTCCTGATCGAGGCCGTACGGGCGTCGCTGAGTCGTGGGCAACTGTTCGCCGGACAGCATGAGATGGAGCTCGAGCTGGCAGGGCTGCTGCACGAATGCGTCGCCTCGGCCGAGTTGGTGAGAATAGGCCTGTCGGGTTCGGAGATGATTCAGACCGCGCTCCGCGTGGCCCGCGCGCATACGGGGCGCAATGCCTTCATCAAATTCGAGGGACACTACCACGGTTGGTTGGACAACGTGCTGGTCAATCTTTCTCCGCCCGCGGGCGGCTCGCGGGAGGCGGTACCGTATCCGGTTCACCTCCAGAGCTCAGGCCAGTCCGCGCTTGCGGCCTCGGAAGCCTTCATTCTGCCCTGGAACGACCTCGAGCTCCTGCGGCGGTTCCTCGACACGCATGGCAGGAATGTGGCCGCGATACTGACGGAGCCCGTGATGTGCAACACAGGGGTAATAGCCCCCCGCGGAGGATACCTGGAAGGCATACGAGAGCTGTGCGACCGCCATGGTATCGTGCTGATCATGGATGAGGTGATTACCGGGTTTCGGCTCGCCCTGGGTGGCGCCCAGGAGAAATTCGCCGTACGGCCGGACCTGTCGGTCTTCGCCAAAGCCATGGGCGGCGGATTCCCCATTGCAGCGCTGACCGGTCGCGCCGATCTCATGCGCCTGGTGGACCTGGGGCGGGTCAATCACTCCGGCACTTATAATGCGAACCTGGTTGGCGTCGCCGCCGCGATCGCGACTTTGCGCCATCTGATGGCTGCTGACGGCTCCGCTCTGAAGGCGATAGCCCTCGCCGGCAGGCGGCTGATAGAGGGGATTCGGAAAGTGGCGGCCGGCAAGTCTGCCAACCTGCGGGTCATGGGCTACGGGCCCGTGTTCAATACGATGTTCGGCGATGATGAGAGCATCGTGGACTACAGATCCTACATTCGTACGGATGTTGCAAAGCAGAAGGCGTTCATCAAAGCATTGACTCTGCGCGGCGTCCGCCCGACCCCGAGAGGTACCTGGTTCGTTTCCTCTGCCCATTCTGATGAAGACATTCAACGGACCGTCGAGGCTGTCGGGCAGGCGCTCTCGGACATCGCCTCTTCGTAGGCCAACTGGTCCTGTGTTTCGCACCCAAGATGCGAGTGCTGTTCGCAAATCTCTTCCATGAGACCCACACATTCGCCGGCGGCCGGACGCGGCTGGCCGATTTCACCGTCGCACGTGGCGATGAGGTCCTCGAGAAGCTGGGCGATGGCTCGAGAACGGATGGATTTCTGTCGACGGCCGCCCGGCTCGGGCTGGAAGTCGTGCCGGCAGCCGATTACGTGGCGCTTGCCTCAGGCCCGGTTTCGGATGAGGTCATCACTGCATTCTTGAGGGACTTCGAGGCGGCCGTGGCGTGCTCCGAAGGCTCGATTGACGCGCTCTTCGTCGGTGTGCACGGTGGGATGGTCTCAGAGAGCATGGACGACGTGGAGGGATGCCTGCTGCCTCGGTTGCGCCGAATGGCAGCATGTCGGTCGCGGTCCGGCTCCAGGGTGCCGGTCTACGGAGTGACGGATATGCACGCCAACGTCAGTTACGACATGGCTGCGAACGCTGCTTTACTCACTTATCAAAAGAATCCGCATACCGACGCATATGCGACAGCGGCGCGGGCGACGGAGCTCCTGGCGGCGACGGAACAGTCGGGGCAGACCCTCTTCACGTCCCACTACGCCCTGCCGATCATCCTCAGCCCAGCGGAGACGGCCACTGCGGATTCCCCTCTTGCCGAGGTCGCGGCGATTGCCCGCGCCTATGAATCGGAAAACAGCGACGTCGTGGCGGTGAATGTTCACGCAGGGTATGCCTATGCCGACATCGCCGATACCGGTGTGTCGATCGATGTCCTCGCCAGGACCCGGGGGCTGAAGCACACAGCGCTGCTCGAGGAAGCGCGCGCCATCATGTCCGCTCACGCTCGCCGACCGAGGCCGTCCGCTCCCGGGCCGGACGAAGTCCTTGCAACGGTTTCCGCGGGCAATCCGGCGCCGGTCGTGATCGCGGATCCCTGCGACAACGTGGGCGCGGGGGCGCCCGGAGATACTACAGGCCTGTTGCGGGCATTCCTGCGCCGGCAGGACCTCAGGTCCCTTGCGGTGCTCTGCGATCCGCTTGCGGTCAGCGAGTATTGGAGTTACGCCGTCGGGAGCGAGTACGATGTTTCGATCGGTGGCAGAAGCGGCGTGGACGGGCTGGGATCCGTCAACGCCGCGGCCCGCCTCATCCTGAAGGCTGACGGGAATTTCGAGCTCCTCGATCGACAGAGCCATATGGCAGCGTCGGTCGGGAGCAGAACGACACAAGGGCGAACGCTGGTGTTTCAGATCGCCCGCGCAGTGGTGGTCGTGCACTCCCGTCGGACTCTCCCCTTCGACCTGGGGCAGCTGACCTCATTGGGGTTGGACCCTGCTGCGTTTGACGTGATCGGTGTCAAGGCAGCAGTGGCCCATAGACGCGCTTACGAGAAGGTTGCTCGTGGGTTCGCCGTGGCGGAGACATCCGGGTGTTGTCCGGCCGATTTGAGGTCGTTGCCGTACGAGCGGGTGCGGCGGCCCATCTTTCCGCTTGATGCGCTTCCCGACTTCCGGATCTGGGGCAACCGGTGATCGATGTCAAGTTCATTCCGGCCCCCGCGGCCCGCCTGCCCTTCAGTGGGGCGGTCGTTGCAGGCGATCTGGTATTCATATCGGGCCAGGCTTCGGTGGGACCGGGCGGTGAGATCATCAGTGGCAGCTTCGAGGATGAGATGCGCCGCTCCATGGAAAACCTGCGCGCCGTTCTGGCGAGTTGTGGCATCGATTGGTCGGCGGTCATTCAGACTCGAAACTACATCAAAGATCCGCAGAACCTGCCGCTGTTCAACGGCATCTACGAGGAGTACTTCCAGCCCCCGTATCCGGCCCGAACGACCCTCTCCCATTGCCTGGGCCAGTTGAAATTCGAGATCGATGCCATTGCGGTACTACGCCGCGCCGGTGCCGCATAGACCCATCCCCCTAGGTCCCGTTCCCGGAGCGCTTTCGATTATGTTGTGGCGCGTGACCGGGATCTGTTTCAATATCCTGCGTCAATTGCGTCGCCAGCTGAGACGGTATGCCCGACATCCCGGGCTGAGGAATAGCTCCGGAGGCTCATCATGAGATCGTCGTTCCCCGCTTGGGCGAGAGTTGCCATCATCATCGCCCGTATCATCTACGCGGCCGTGTTCGCCATGGCGATGGCGTT
>Ga0134128_10007588_pt1 | contig 13101 bp, 12 predicted proteins | sample KB31754_FD_96462 | JGI IMG/M metagenome (GOLD analysis project Ga0134128, IMG submission 96462) | Terrestrial soil microbial communities with excess Nitrogen fertilizer from Kellogg Biological Station, Michigan, USA - KB3-175-4 | ecosystem: Environmental > Terrestrial > Soil > Unclassified ... | reverse complement strand
TGCTCGTGGCGTGGTCAGGCACCTTGACGTTCACCCGGACGATCCGCAGCCGCGCACGATTGCCCAGATTGTCGCGATCGTCCGCGCGGGTGGCGTGATCGCCTATCCGACCGACTCCTGTTACGCGCTCGGCTGCCAGCTCGGCAACGTCGAGGGCATTGCCAGGATCAGGTCGATCCGTCAGCTCGACGACCGGCATCACCTGACGCTGGTGTGCCGGGACTTCGCGCAGCTGGGGCAGTTCGCGCGGGTTGGGAACGCGGTGTTCCGGGCGGTGAAGGCCGCGACTCCGGGCAGCTACACCTTCATTCTGCCGGCGACCAAAGAGGTGCCGCGCCGGCTGCAGCATCCGGGAAAGAAGACCGTCGGGGTGCGGATCCCCAAGCACGTGGTGGCCCAGGCGCTGCTGGCCGAGCTCGGAGAGCCGCTCGTGTCCAGCACCTTGCTGCTGCCCGGCGAGGACGATCCGATGACCCAGGGATGGGAGATCGCCGACCAGCTCGGCGACGCTCTGGACGCGGTGATCGATTCCGGCGACTGCGGCACCGAGCCGACGACGGTCATCGACCTGTCGCTGGACGAGCCCGAGATCCTGCGGCGAGGAGCCGGCGACCCGTCCTTGTTCGAGTTATCCGATTAGCTGGCCCGGGGGTTAGCTGGCCCCGTGGTTAGCTGGCCCCGTGGTTAGGTGGCAGAGCCGCCGGTGGCCAGGCGCATCAGGTCGGTGTTGAGGTCGATCAGGTCGGTCCCGCCCGCGCTGCCCAGCTCGTGGTTGTAGGACTGCCAGGACTCTTCCCTGATCGTCGCGGCGAACTCGCTTTCCATCAGGACCACCAGCTCGAACGCTGCCCGCGTGATCCGTTTGTTGAGGGCGGGGTCACCCCAGTCCTCCGGTGCCGCGAACAACGAGGTCGGCACCGCCATCGTCCGCATGTAGGCGAACATCGGCCGCATCTGATCGTCGGTGACCAGGGAGTGCCTGGCCGTTCCGGCGGTCGCCGCGAGAATGACCGGCTTGGCGATGAGCAGGTCGTTGTCCAGCACATCGAAGAACGAGGTGAACAGGCCGCTCGGGCCGGCCTTGTAGACCGGAGTGCTGGCGATGAGGCCGTCGGCTCCGCCGAGCGTGGTGATCGCCTCCTGGAGCTTGGGCGTGATCAGCTGGGAGACGAGCGCGGTCGAGATGTCGTTCGCGAGTTCGCGCAGGTCGATGACCGTGGTGCCGACCGCGTTCCCCCGGCTGGCGGCCAGCGCGGCTGTGCGTTCGGCCGCGCGCTGGGCGAGCAGCTTCGTGGAGGAGGCGTCGCTCGCGCCGGCGCTTACGACCGCGAGCCTGAAGGTCTTGCTCGGGGCTGGTGAGTTCATGAGTGGAGTTTCTGGCAGAGGGACGTCAACTGGCTGAGTTCGGTGTGGTCGAGAGACGCGGTGAGCGTGCGGGCGACGCTGCGAGCGTGACGGCGGCCGATCTGACGCTGGCGTTCGCGGCCGGCCGGCGTGAGCGATACCAGGACGCCGCGGCCGTCGGCGGGATCTGGGCGGCACTCGACCAGACCCCGTCCAGCCAGGCGGTGGACCAGACGGGACAGGCCTGGCTGGCTGAGCAGCACGTGATCGTTCAGGTCGCTGATCCTGGTCGGCGCCGGGCATTTGGACAGGGTGTACAGCACGTCGTACTCGCGCATCGACAGGTCCTGCCAGACGCGTTCGGCGGCGAAGCTTCTGGTCAGCGCCGCGTGAGCGGTTAGCAAGGACTCCCAGGCCGCGTTCGCGGTGACGTTGTCGCGGGCCATTGTCAGCGGGCCGCGCGGGCGGTGGCGGTCTTGGGGTCGGGCTTGGTGCCGGTCTTGGGGCCGGCCTTGGGGTCGGTCCTGGGGTCGGTCCTGGGGTCGGGCTTGGCTTCGGCCGCGTCGGCGTAGGGGACCGGGCCGGCGAGGTTGTCGCCCCGGTTGGCGTTCGGGCGCGGCTGGCGGGCCGGCTGGTCGCCGTACTTGGCCTTGACCAGGCTCTCGTGCGTCGGAGCCTGCGGGCTCTCGGGGTCGCGCCTGGCCTCGATCTCCTTGCGCAGCACCGGCACGACCTCGCCGCCGAGCAGCTCAAGCTGGTCAAGGACGGTCTCCAGCGGCAGGCCGGCGTGGTCCATCAGGAACAGCTGGCGCTGGTAGTCGCCGAAATGCTCGCGGAAGGTCAGCGTCTTGTCGATGACCTCCTGGGGGCTGCCTACCGACAGCGGCGTCAGCTTCTCGAACTCCTCCATGGTCGGCCCGTGGCCGTAGACCGGCGCCTCGTTGAAGTACGGCCGGAAGTCGCGATGGGCGTCCTGGGAGCTCTTGGCGATGTAGGCCTGGCCGCCGAGGCCGACGATCGCCTCTCTTTCCGAGCCGTGGCCGTAGTGGGCATAGCGCTGCCGGTAGAACCGGATGAGGCGCATGTAGTGCTCTTTGGGCCAGAAGATGTTGTTGGCGAAGAACCCGTCCCCGTAGTACGCGGCCTGCTCAGCGATCTCGGGGCTGCGGATCGAGCCGTGCCAGACGAACGGAGGCACGTCGTCGAGCGGGCGCGGGATCGAGGTGAAGCTCTGCAGCGGGGTGCGGTACTTGCCTTCGGCGTCGACCACGTCCTCGCGCCAGAGCCTGTGCAGCAGGTTGTAGTTCTCCAGCGCGAGCGGCAGTCCCTGGGTGATGTCCTGGCCGAACCACGGGTAGACCGGGGCGGTGTTGCCGCGACCCATCATCAGGTCCATCCGGCCCTGCGACAGATGCTGCAGCATCGCGTACTCCTCAGCGATGCGGACCGGGTCGTTGGTGGTGATCAGCGTGGTCGCGGTCGACAAGACCAGCCGCTTGGTGGTGGCCGCGATGAAGGCCAGCAGCGTCGTCGGCGCTGAGGAGAAGAACGGCGGGTTGTGGTGCTCGCCGATCGCGAACACGTCAAGGCCCACCTCCTCGGCCTTCTGCGCGATCTTGACGATCCCGGCGATCCGCTCCGCCTCGCTCGGAGTCTGTCCGGAGACGGGATCCCGGGTGATGTCACTGACCGAGAAGATCCCGAACTGCATGCCTGCCTCCTAGGCGTCCCGGCCCTTCGGTAGCCGGGTCACGTATATGCGTTTGCATGTATCTCAACGCCTAGGAGGCCGCGCTATTCCCGCGACCGGTCAGGCGTCGCGCGTGGTTGCCGGGATCGTGGTATCGATGCGGGCGGTTGTGCCCCGGATCGGGGAGAGTTTGCCGCGCTAGCCGCAACAGCGAGCCGGGGAAACCGTTTCAAACGCCCGTTCGACGAGCGTCGGGTTCGTGGGGCTATCTGGGTGACTCACCCGGCAACTGAGCTGCGGGCTTTGGCCGAGGGTGCCGGTTAGCATCTCGCGTCATGCGATGGACGCGAGTCTTCGGCATATCCATGAGCGGGTTGCTGAGCGCTGGCTGCCTTGTCGCAATGCCCATGCCGGGCATGGCGGCAGGCATAGCGCCCGCGCCGCACTACTCCCTCCCGTCCCTCCCGCCAGCCGCGCAGGCCGTGAATAACGGTAATCCCGGTGTTGTCGTCGGTAGCGGCAACCCCGCCAGCTGCACGTCGGCCGCGGTGGTCAGCGCGGTCGCGGAGGGCGGGAACATCTCCTTCAACTGCGGCCAGAAGCCGGTCACAATCACCATGACCGCCACCGCCAAGGTAGTGAACACCAGCCACCAGATCGTGATCGATGGCGGCGGCAAGGTCACGCTGAGCGGCGGCGGCAAGATCCGGATCCTGTACATGAACACCTGCGACGCTCGGCAGCTCTTCACCAGCGACATGTGCTGGGAGCAGCAATGGCCGAGGCTCGTCGTGGAAAACCTGACGTTCGAGGACGGCTACGCGGGCACCCAGCAAAGCGATAAGGCCAGCTACGGCGGCGGCGCTATCTACGCCGAGGGCGGCCAGCTCAAGGTCGCCAACTCCAATTTCATCGACAACCGGTGCTACAAATGGGGCCCCGACATCGGCGGCGGCGCGATCCGCGCCTACGGCATGTTCATGAACAGCATTATCTACATCAACAACGACACCTTCACTGGCAACTGGTGCTCCAACGGCGGAGCGATCAGCGGCCTTTTCGCGAACTTCGACGTCTTCGACAGCGTGCTGACCGGTAACAAGGCGCTCGGCTGGGGCCAGAACCCGGCGATCAAGGGCACGCCGGGTGGCGGCAGCGGCGGCGCGATCTACACCGACGGCAACCACTACAACCTGATCATCGACGGCACCACGATGAGCGGCAACACCGCGACCGAGGGCGGCGGAGCCATCTTTTACGTAGTCAACTCCGGCGGTGGTGGCCTGAAGATCGAGTACTCAAGGCTGCGCGGCAACCCCAGCGGCGTATTCCAGAATGCCCCTGGCATCTTCGACCACGTCGACGGACACAATCAACCGCCAGACGTGATCTACTCCACGATCTACTAGGCCTGCGAGCCTCAGTGCACGCGCAGCGTCACGGTGTGGGTGCGGTGCGCGGCGCCGCCGCGCTCCCATGGTCGGCGTTGCTCGAACCGCAGCTGGTACTCACCTGGCTTACTGGCGCTGACCAGGAAGACCTCGTCGACTGAGGCTCCTGGCGGTGGCGGAGTCGAGGGCGGCGGGGCTGGCGCCTGCCTGGCGCTGACCGGCAGGTCCTCTTGTCCGGGCGCGAGCGACCAGCGGTAGCCGGCGGCACCTAGTCCAGGGAGCCGCAACTCGTGTTCTTGGCCGACGCTTAGATCGGCTTCGGTTGCTGTATCCATCTGCTTGTCTCCGGTACGCCAGCCTTGCCGACAGGGGGCCTGGCGGCAAGGCTGGCTTCAGTTTTCGGCTACTCCGTACCCAGGCTGGACCATCCGGACCAGCCGCCGCCGGCCGAGGTCTGGAAGTTGTGGTAGACGGCGCCGTCGGTGCCCCTGACGTATATCTCGACGCGGCCGTCGGTGTTGGTCTGGACCGCTGGGTCGCTGGTCGCGACTCCGCCCAGGCTGGACCATCCCGACCAGCCGCTGTTAGGCGCGACCTGGTAGTTATGCCACACGGCGCGGTCGCCGTAGATGGCGAACAGTTCCAGGCGGCCGTCGGCATTGCTGGCTATCGCCGGGTGGCCGAGAAGCTGGCCGCTGAGGCTGAACCATCCCGACCAGGTGCTGCTACCCGGCGAGGACTGGTAGATGTGCCAGAGCGCGCTGTCGGTTCCGAGGGCGAAGACCTCGAGACGACCGTCGGCGTTGCGGCCGACGATCGGGTCGCCGCCCAGGACGTTACCCAGGCTGGCCCAGGCAGACCAGCCGCCGCCGGGCGCGGTTTGCGAGATGTGCCACAGCGCGCCGTCGCCGCCGCGAGCGAATACTTCCAGCCTGCCATCGGCGTTGGTGGCCACGGTCGGCTGGCCGGTGATGGTGCTGCCGAGGCTGGTCAAGGCCGGCCAGCCCTGGCCGGGTCCGGCTTGCGTGCTGTGCCATAGGGCGCCGTCGCCGCCGCGGGCGAACAGGTCAACCCCGCCAGTGGCATTGTTCACCACGACCGGCCTGCTGGTGATGGTGGTGCTACCGTCCAGGACGGTCAAGCTCGACCAGCCGCCCTGTGGGCCTTGCCAGCAGTGATACACGTGGCCGTCGGTGCCGCGGGCAAAGACTTCCAGCACGTTGGACGGGTTAGCGATGACGAAGGGATCGGTGGTGATAGTGCTGCCCAGGCTGGACCAGCCTGAGTAGCCGCTGGCGCCCGCCGAGGTCTGCCAGCAGTGCCACAGGGCCTTGTCCGGGGTGCCGCGCACGAACACTTCCAGGATGCCGTTGGGGTTGCGGGCAATCACCGGAACGCCGCTGGCGACACCCTCGACGGCCCACATCTGTGCGTCGACGCCGCACTGGCCGTAGGCGATGAGGAAGAATCCCTGGGCGCCCCACCCGGTACCCCAGCTGTTCTTGCAGATCCAGGCGCCCTGGGTGTCGTCGTAGCCGATGACGCACACGCAGTGGCCGCCGTCCAGGTTGCCGGTGCTGTGCTGATACACCCCGCCGGCGTAATACATGAAGTCGTCGTAGACGGTGAGGCAGGTGACCAGCGGCCCGCGGGTGGCGAGCCACGCCTTCATGTCGGCCACCGACGTCAGCGAGTGCCAGCCGGTGATGTTGGTGACGCGCTGCTGCCAATTCGCGCACAGGTTGGTGCAGTTCTGGTCGCCGGCGACGTAGGGGTAGCAGGCCGCGTCGGCGACGCCGGGGAACTGGATGGCCGTCAGCGCCGGCGGGACCGTCCAGCCGCCACTCGCTCCCTCGCACATCCGCCCCTGCGACCGGGCGACGCAGTAGAACAGCTGGGCCTCGGAAAGCTGGATGGCGAGGTTGGGGTTGACCGTCCCGATCCGCATGGCGCTCTCAGTCGCCGCGGAACTGCCGAAGGAGACGCACGAGCCGCAGGCGCCCTGGTTCAGGATCGGCGTTACCCAGTTATAGCCCTGGAAGTTCCGCCAGTCGACGGTGCCGATCGCCGGCGCCGCGTTCGCCTGGGCCCCGGCCGCTCCGGCCGCCGCAGCGGGGGCGTCGACGGACGCCGCCCCCGATGTCGGTGCCGGTGCGGACGCCGACGCTGCCGTCTCGGCGGAGCGTCGTTCCCGTTCGTCCAGGCTCGGTTCGTCCGATCTCGGCGTGTATCCGAGGTGCTTTAACGCTTCTTCGTGCTCGAGCAGGGCCATGCTGGTCTGGGCCGGGTGCCAGCGGTGGCCCTTCTCATTGATGGCCGCGTGAACGTCGTCTAACGTAATGGGGAACTTCGACATCGATGCCTCTCCGTTATGGCGGAGCGATGAATACCGAAACTTTATTAAATTGCATGAGTTACCCCGGACGGAAAGGTAATCCACGCGAACTAAATAACGGCACGGCAACACTTTTTAATGCTGCCATCGGTGTTCCTCGCCCCTTGCCGGTTGTTCCTAATCTTCGATAGGAATAGCCTCACCTTATTCCGGCGGACGCACCCTGTCTATGCTTCGGAGTCGAATTAGGAAAGGTTTAATTTTCTCAGAAACACGGTTGTTTCCAGCTGTTCACTCGTGTATCAGGGCTGACATTTGTGCTCGGTCTGGCTGTTGCCACGGTATGTCGGACAGGTCAGGGATAGGGTTGCTTTAGCTGTGAGTTCGCAGGAGGATTTGTTATGGCAACTTCGAAGTTGGCAGATATAAGCAGTAATGGCCGGAAGTGGCGGCTGCGCCCTAGGTTGCTGCTGCTTATCGCCCTTCCGACCGGTGCGGCGCTGGCTCTTGGCGGTGTGAGCATTGCTGGTTCGTGGCAGAGCGCGGCCGCCGACCAGCGGTCAGAGGCCTTGGCCGGCCTTAGCGCCAAGATCACTCAGCTCGCCTTCCAGGTCGAAGCCGAACGGGACGCGATCGTCTGGTACATAGCGAACGGGGTGAACGGGCGAGCCAGCCAGCTCAACCGCCACGCCAATCCGACGCACAAGGTGGCTTCTGAGGACCGGTTGCAGATAGTTCAGCAGCAGTTCCGCTTTACCGCACCCTGGCTCCGGGCGGTGGCAACTGGTGTCACGGAGGTCGGCTCTGGCTATCCGCCCGGCGTCCAGGGCGCCGCTAGGGCAGTGGCCGCCAAATTGCGCAACCTGCCGAGCTTGCGGGATCTGGCACTCAGGAGCCAGATCGCGGCACCGGATGTGCTCGGAGACTACGACAACCTGCTGGACGTGTTGCTGTCCTTCGACGACCAGCTCCCGCTCAAAAGCGACGACCCGCAGCTGATCTCGACGACCCGGGCGATGGCGGCGATCTCACGGTATGAGAGCGAGGAAGCGGTGCAGCGCGCCATCGTCATGTACGGGCTCACCGCTCGTTCCGTGAGTTCGGGCCTGTTGACTGAATTCAATGCATCGGTGGCGAATCAGGAAGCCGATTCCGCCGAGTTCGAGAACTTCGCGACCGCTAGTCAGCTCACGATGTTCAATCAGTCGCTGGCTGCTTCTCTTGAAGATCGCGTAGTAGCCGATGAGGAGGAGTTCAGCCAGAACGCCGATCGGCTGGCCGGCGTGACGATTGTTCCGCAGGACTGGTACGGCGCGGAATCGGACACTATCGCCGTCACTCATAAGTACGAGGAAACCCTGGCCAATTCGATTATTGAAAGGGCCAGGGTATTGCACGATCGGGCGGTTACTTCTGCCCTCGTCGTCGGCGGCATCCTCGCGGCTGTCCTGGTGTTCTCGTTGCTCCTCGTGATGTACGTCGGGCGCTTCATGCCTGAGCGGCGACGCCTGGCTACAGTCCTGGGGTTGAGTCCGTCGAGTTGACCAGACGGGCGGCGGGGTACGTCACCCAGTCGACCTCGAGGATCTTTCCAGCCCTGACGATGGTGGTCACCTCGGCTTTGAGCGTGCTTGTGGTGCGGTCGAAGATCCGTTCCTCCCTGACATAGGAGCCCTTGTACACCGGCAGCGTCGACGTGTCCCGGATGGTGAGGGCGATAGCGGCGCCGGTGACACCGTGGAAGGTCACTACGCCGAGTGACTTGACGCCGGGTATGCGGGCTCCGACCTCAAAGGCGGCGGCTCTTAGCTTCGGCGAGGCGTTGGCAGACCGCAGCAGGTCGGTGATCTGGGTCAAATCCTCGGCCGGGCCGGGCGGTCCGCCTTCCCAGTTACGGCTGCGGATCAGCTTGGCGAGCTTGGCTTCCTTGGTGGGCAGCTTGCCGAGTCCCGGCAACCCGATGCTCAGCTCGTGCTTGGGGAACCGCGGGTTGGCCGGGGATACGTTCAGATTGGGTCGGCCCGCGGCGATCCAGTGGGCCCGGTCGCGGGCGGAGGGGAAATGCGAGTAGATGACGGTATTCCGGCCGTGGCCAGAGCCGTCGGCCGCGATCCACATCTGAGTCCGGACGACCTCCAGCACGTGGATGTAGCAGTTCTGGTAGTAGCTGCGGGCCTCATGGGGGTTGATCGCCTTGAGACACAGGCCGCCGAACCCCTTAGTCTCGGAGTACCAGAATTGGCCCGGCCCCGGCATACGGAACGTCGGCTGGACGGCGGCGACTTTCGCCAGCGTCCGCAGTTCGAGCGGCGCGCTAATCTGGGGCTGGATCTGCGTCTGGCGCGGGTGCGGCAGGTGGCGGGCCGAGGGAGCGATAGCCAGCACCAGGCTCGCCGCTACTCCGACCGATGCCACGGACGCGGCGATGACGGTCGTCCGGGCGAGCCCCCCGCGGCGGGCGATCTTGCGGTGGACGGCCTCGATCGCACCGGCATCGGTGGTTGGGTCGGGCACCAGGGTCAGCAGGGCCGCGCGGATGTCGTGTTCGGTCCTGGCCATTACAAGCTCCTCTCAGCATTGGTCTGATGCCTGCCGTCCTGGGTGGATTCGTTGGCGGAGGTGACCCTTAGCGCGGTGAGCGCGCGGGTGGCGTAGCCGCGGACGGTAACCGGCGTCACGCCGAGAAACTGGGCAATCTCGGTGTCGGAAAACCCTTCGAAATAGCGCAGCACCATCACCGCCCGCTGCTGGCGGGGCAGCTTGCGCAACTCTTCGAGTAGCGCGTCACGATCCGCGACGCTGGTCGCGTGATCGGGGGTTATCCGCTGGTCAATATCGGAACCACGGCCGCCTGGCATCGTTCGCCATAGCCGGCGCCGGGCCGAGACGAACTCGTTGACGACCATCTTGCGCACGTAGAACTCTGGCCTATCGAGGGAGTTAATCCGTCGCCACTTCGCGTGCGCACGAAGCAAAACTTCTTGGACGATGTCATCGCCACTAGACACATCGCCGGCCAGCACGGCGGCGAACCGCCGCATCGACGGCCCGTGCCGGGCCGCGAACTCTTCAAAAGTCACCGCGCCTCCGTTCGGATAGTTCACCTCCTACACGCGGCGGGAACGCGATTTGTGGTCCGGCTTGAAAAGCGCCTGCCCGCTCCGGTGCGCGAATGCGACCGGAACGGGCAGGCTGGGGTGTTAGCTGCCGGTTACCGCGAACCAGGCGTCGGTGCCGGTCGGGCCGGTCACGAACACGATCGGGGCGAAACACGGCTTGGGGAGGCTGATCTTGGTGAAGATCGTGGAGTCTCCCTTGGAGCTGGCCTTGAAGTCCGCGGTGCTGACGTTGGTCACCGTGGCGGTGTTCCCGGCGCCGATGGTCTGGCAGCTGACCAGGGCCCGGTAGTCAGGGAACGGATTGGTGTCGCGCAGTTGCGCCGGTACCGACGGATCATTGGCGAGCACCAGGCCGTGCACCCGCACGAACAGCCGGCCGTCGCGGGTGAGCGTGCCGTGTCCTGACTTGAGAATCCACGGCAGGCCGCCGCCATTGACGCCGCGAATCGGATTGGCGGTGCCCTGGAACGGGCCCGTCACGGGCGTCATCGTGTCGAATCTCAGAACCGTGGCATCGTGATGGTGGTGGTGACGGTGAGTCGCCGGGGCCGCTGGGGCCGCAGAGGCCGCCACGCCCTGCAACGCCACGGCGCCTACCAGGGCGGCCGCGCTAGCAGCACCCAGCATCCAGCCGAACTTTCGCATTGAAAATCCCTCCTTGCCTAGCGCGCCGGCAGCGCGCTACTCGCCCATTGGGGTTCGGTGCATCACACGTTCGTTCGGCCGTGACGGTTCAGTCAGCGTTCGGGCCTTGACGTCGGCCGGGGCGCCGAATAGCGTCCAGGGCATCTAATAGGAAACTTTCCTATTAGATCTTGGTCTCTAGTAAAGGAGTCAGCGGATGAGACGACACCGCGCCGTGCTAGCTGTCCTGGCCGTCGCGACCTCTACTTTTGCCATTGCCGCGACTGCCGCCAGCGCCTCTGCCACAACCGGGGCCGTCGCGCACCGGGGTCTCGCGCACCGGGGGCTCGCGCACCGGGGTCTGCCGCATCAGGTCTTCGCGCCCTACTTCGAGACCTACGACACGACCGACGGTGGTCTGGCCGCCCTGTCTCAGGCATCCGGAGCGAAGTTCCTCTCGCTGGCCTTCCTCCAGACAGCGCAGGCAGGGTCGTGCACGGCCTACTGGGACGGGAATACCGCGACGCCGATTGCCGCATCCAGCTTCGGCAGCGACATCGCGGCCATCCAGCGCGCGGGTGGCAATGTCATTCCGTCGTTCGGCGGGTTCACGGCGGACACCACCGGCACCGAGTTGGCGGACAGTTGCACCGACGTCCACGCGATCGCCGCGGTCTTCGAGAGCCTGATCACCACCTATCACGTGAGCCGTATCGACCTGGACATCGAGGCGACGTCGCTGTCCAATACCGACGGGATCAACCGGCGAAATGAGGCGATCGCGGAAACCGAGCGCTGGGCCCGGGCCCACGGGCACCGTGTCCAGTTCGCCTACACGCTGCCGACGTTCCCCACTGGGCTGACTTCGGATGGCGTCGCCGTCCTGCAGAACGCCATCGCCGACCACGCCAGGATCGCCGTAGTCAATCTGCTGACGTTCGACTACTTCTTCGGTACCCAGCAGGACATGGTGGCCGATACCGAGACCGCCGCTGAAGGTTTGTTCAGCCAACTGCAATCGCTGTATCCGTCGTCCTCGGCTGCGCACCTGTGGCACATGATCGGCGTCACGGAGATGCCCGGAATCGATGATTTCGGGGCGGCCGAGACACTGAGTGAGGCCGACGCCAGTGCCGTGCTGACCTGGGCTCGGCAGCACCGGCTCGGATTCCTGTCGTTCTGGGCACTGCAGCGTGACAACGGCAACTGCCCGGGGACTAAGGGAGCAGGTAACTGCTCGGGGCTTGACCAGCAGACCTGGTTCTTCAGCCATCTATTCGAGCGATTTACCCGGTGACGGCGGCCAAAACTATCGCCCCGATGTGCGGTCTTTTGCGGCGATTGCCATTGCGTGCAATTGGCGGATAGGGGATCGTTAAGCTTGCGAGGCCCCGGCTACCCCCCCGGTCGGGGCCTCGCCTTCCCATGACCAGCAGAAGCCCACGACGGTCTTCTCGACTGACCTCAGGTACCGCTGCACTCCGTGCCTGCTGAGCGGCACCTGTTCACGCTCGATGATGTCTCCGCTCGCGCTGGCCCAGACCGCCCACCAGACGCGGGCCGGCAACTTGTCCGCATGGAAAGTCACGCTCAGGTTCAAGTTCTCGAGCCGCTGCATGACCGCCCGGCGGAACTGCCGCTCATTCGGCTCTTCCAGGTTGCCCTGGCAGCCCCAGATCGTCTCGTACTCAAGGCTGATCGACTCGCCGACTGACAGTTCCCGCGCGAGCGGGATGGTCGTGGCATACACGCCATCGCTGATCTGGTACAGCTCACCAGAGATCTCACCGCAGCCCTGCCCGACCTCCAGCGTCAGGGCGTTGGTGTCGTAAATGTAGGGGATTCGGTCCAGCCCGTCGGCGGTCGCCTCGACTACCTGGATGGTGCGCGTCCGTACCAGGTGGCCGTCTGGGCCGACGTCGACGTGCTCGTGCATGGACACCGTCTGATGGCGGCGCGGGCCCAGAGCCTCACGCAGGTCCATGGCGGCCTTGGAGCCCATGGCATTCTGGCCGGAAAGGACGGTAACCCTTCCTGAGCCCTCCCAAAGTCGCCACAGCTGGCCGGCGTGCGGACCGGAGATTCCGAACGCGTCGATGAACAGCGTCAACGTCGACCGGCTCAGCAGCGAACCGGACAGGGCCCGGGCCACGGTGTCCTTGAGCTGACGGGCCATCACGTCCTCGTCGCCAGGGACCCGGGGGCTGCTCCACAGATGCCGGGCCAGCACCTCCGCGACCGCGAGTTGGTTGATCTCGGCAGGCCGCGAGCGCACCACGTGCTGCTCCCAGCGCCGGCGGTAGCGTCCCGGCTGAGCCAGCAGTTCGCGCAGGTGCCCGGCCGCCGCCCGGCGGCCGGCACTAGCCCGAGCATCCGTCACGAGCGCCTAGTCCCTGCCTGGTGTGCGAACCAGTTGGTGTGCGAACTATCTGGTGTGCGAACTAACTGCGACATCTACCGAATACTTTACGGCTCAGGGAATAGTTGAGGGGGCGGCCCGCCGCTACGGTGGCGGGCCGGACTTTTTCCGCGTTCCGGCAGTGGTGCTCCGGAGTCGCCCCGGCGGTGTCGCCCCGGCGGTGTCGGCCCGGCGGTGTC
>Ga0134128_10007584_pt1 | contig 13106 bp, 18 predicted proteins | sample KB31754_FD_96462 | JGI IMG/M metagenome (GOLD analysis project Ga0134128, IMG submission 96462) | Terrestrial soil microbial communities with excess Nitrogen fertilizer from Kellogg Biological Station, Michigan, USA - KB3-175-4 | ecosystem: Environmental > Terrestrial > Soil > Unclassified ... | reverse complement strand
GCGCCGCTCAGTAGTACACGTGATGCTGATACGTGAACGCCACGTGCTGCCCCTTCTGGATCAGCGGATAGAACCGCGCCGCCTTCAGCGACTCGGCGTTCGCCACCGCGAGCGGCTCGGAGCCGGTGGTGTTCTTCACCATCTTCACGTCCACCACGGCGCCGTCGGTGTTCACCTTTGCCTCCAGGCCGATCTCGCCGCGGCGGCCGCCATTCGGGACGCCGAGCGGCGCCACCATGAAGCGCGGCGTCTCGCCTTTGATCGCCGCCGCTTCCTGCGCCGTGATCAGCTCTTTGGCGTGAGCCCAGCCGCTGCCGTCGACCGTGCGCACCTCCACCCAGTCGCCCTGCTTGGCCAGGATCGACACCGTCTCGGTGTAGCCATAGGTCGTGATCACCGGCGCCACGTCGTTCGGCTGCGCGTAGATGCTCATCTGCGGCACGCCGACGTAGCGGATCTCGATCGCCATGCGCGGCGTCTCGGCGGACGCCACCGGCACCTGGCGTTTGGTGCCGCAGGCGACGAGGAGGAGGAGAACGAGAATCGCGATTTTGCTTTTCATGGCCGTCCCTCGATTGCGAACCACTGTCCGCCCGGGACAACCATTGGGCTGTGATTTGCGTCAGTAGCCGACGTGATAGTCGTACAGGAACGGCGTCCGCTTCCCGCGCCGCACGATCGGGACGAAGCGCGCGCGCCGCAGCGCCGCCACGTTCATCGCTTCGAGGCCGCGCGAGCCCGTCGTGTTGCGCTCCACTTTCACGTCGATCACTTCGCCGTCGCTGTTCACGGTGGCGACGAGGTCGATCTCGCCGCGCGCGCCCGGCTGCGTGACCGGCGCCGGCGCGATGCGGAAGCGCGGCTTCACGTTGTCGGTGGCCGCCTTCGACTCCGCGGCCGACGCCAGCTCCTGCCCGCGCGCCCACCCGCTCCCCGTCGCCGTCCGCACCTCGGACCACTCGCCCTTGCGCGACAGCACCGAGACCGCCTCGCCGCTGTCGTAGCGCGCCACGACGGGGGAGGCGTCGCTCGGCGTGGCGTGAATGGCCAGCGCGTCGCCGCGCACGTACTCGACGGCGATCGGCGTCCGCGCCGGCGGCTCCGGCGCCGGCTCTTTCGCGCATGCGACGGCGAGTGCCAGCGCGACGACGACGGCCCTCATCCGAACACGTCCCGGCGAATGAACATCGCGTAACTGACGGCGATCGCGCCGATGGCCCACGCGCAGAGCAGAGCGATGCAGAACATCATCGACATCCCGTCGTACGGCGGCGGCTCGCCGCTGTAGTAGTCGGACAGTGGCAACGCGCTGACGAAGAGGTACTTTCCCATCGTCCAGTCGGGGCTGATGCGGGTGAGGATCGTGCCGCCGATGAGCGAGGCCAGCATCGTCCCGATCGCCGCGGCGCTCGACTTGAACAGCACCGACAGCAGCAGCGCGATCGCAGCGACGCAGAGCAGCGCGAACCACTCCAGGCCGAACGCGATGAGCGTGTCCTTCCACAGCGGCAGCTGGCGGATCGTCTCGGCCTGCAAGCCGGTGTCGGTGATCTGGAATCCGGTGAACGTCGGCGCCGTCCAGCCGCGCGCCGGCAGCAGCGCCGACGGAATGACGAACGCGAGCAGGCCGCCGCAGGCGAGCGTCAGCGTCGCGAACATCCAGAGGGTGACGAGCTTCGAGGTCAGGATTTTCCATCGCCGCACCGGCCGAGTGAGCAGCAACTTGTCCGTTCCTTCGGCGTTCTCCGCGGAGACGATGTCGCTGCCGAGGACGCCGACGAGGAGCGGCAGGAGGAGAAAGCCGGCCACGTTGACGAAGCGGCGCACGAAGAGCGGCGCGGTGGGCCGCTCCGGATCGATGTCGTGGTCGATGTAGAACTGCAGGCGGTTCACTTCCGCGCGCAGCGAGCGGGCCCACGACGAGTCGGTGCGGCCGACGCGGCGCAGCTGGTTCTGCATCGAGGCGACGCGTTGCTGCAGTTGCACGCGCCACTCGCGCCGGACGTTGCGCTGCAGGATGCGGTGCTGCGAGTACGTCACGATGCCGATGATGGCGATGAGAATGCCCATCACCACGGCGAAGCGCTTCCGCCGGATCAGCTTCAGCGTCTCGTTGCGAATCAGCCCGATCAACATCAGTCGACGGTCTCCCCACCGGTGGTCTCGAGGAACAGCTCCTCGAGCGTGTGCACTTTCCGCTGCGCGTGAAAGATGGCCACGCCGTTGCGCACGAGCTCCGCGAGGAGCGGCGGCGTGTCGCTCTCCTCGATGGCGGCGTCGATGACGCCGTCGTGGATGGCGTGGACGACGTTTTTGTCCGCGAGCACGAGCGCCGCTTTGTCGACGTCGTCGACGCGCAGTTCCATCTCGCGGCGGCTGGAGATGAGCTCGCGGACGTCGCCCTCTTTCAGAATCCTTCCTTTGTGAATGATGGCCACGCGGTCGCACATCAGCTCGACTTCGCCGAGGAGATGACTCGACACGAAGACGGCCATGCCGCGCTCCTCGGCGAGGCGGCGCAGCAGCGTGCGGATCTCGCGGATGCCGGCGGGGTCGAGACCGTTCGCGGGCTCGTCGAGGATGAGGAGCTGCGGATCGCCGAGCAGCGCCTGGGCGATGCCCAAGCGTTGGCGCATGCCGAGGGAGTAGGTGCCGACCCGTTGGTCGAGGCGGTGCTCGAGCGCGACGAGCTCGGCGACGCGCGCGATCTCGCCGCCCGGCACGCGCAGCATGCGCGCGAAGTGCTCGAGGTTCTCGCGCCCGGTCATGAAGCGGTAGAGGTCGGGATTCTCGACGATGCAGCCGACGCAGCGCATCGCGTTCTCGAAGTCGCGGCGCAGGTCGTAGCCGCAGATGGTGACGCGTCCAGCCGTCGGACGGATGAGGCCGACGAGCATGCGGATGGTGGTCGTCTTGCCGGCGCCGTTCGGCCCGAGGAATCCGAAGACTTCTCCGTGACGAAGCTCGAACGAAGCGTTGTCGACGATGGTGCGCTGGCCGATGACTTTCGTCAGCCGCGACGCGACGAGCGCAGGTGACACGGCTTCGATGGGGTTTGCTTGCGTCATTGTTTCCGGGCGAAAACGGGCCTCATGGTACCGTGACCGGCCGATGCGGCGCGTCCTTTACTGGCTCGTTCCAGTGACAGCAGCGGCGATCGCGATGGTGACGTTCGCCACCGGGTTCATTGCCTACTTGCGCGGCGATCTCGGCGAGGCGGTGACGGCCGCGCCGCGCGCCGTTTCCTCGACGCCGCCGCGCGGAATCCTCTCGCCGCTGATCCTCGGCGACTCGCTCGCGCGCGGCGCCGGCGACGAGAGCGGCCGCGGCATCGCCGGGCATCTGCTCGACGAACTGCACCACCGCCAGATCCTCACGCGGACCGTCGCGAACATCGCCATCAACGGCGCGCGCACCGGCGACGTGCTGCAACAACTCGAAAGCCACAACGTGCGCGAGGTGGTGGCGCAGGCGAACGTGATCATCCTCTCGGTCGGCGGCAACGATCTCTGGACGGACTACAACTGGCGCGCCGGCACGCCGCGCGATCCCGAGGGCGTGATGAAGACGGTGCTCGACCGCGTCGACAAGATCGTGCGCGAGCTGCGCGAGCTCAGCCCGAAGTCGCGCATTTTCGTGATCGGCCTCTACAACCCGTACGCGAAAGGCCCCCTCGGCCCAATCCTGACGATGTTCGTGAACCGCTGGAACGCCATGCTCGCCCAGCGCTTCGCGAACGATCCGAACGTGATCGTGGTGGAGACGTACGACATCTTCGCGTTTCGCGACCGCCTGTCGATCGACCGGTTCCATCCGAAAGGCGAGGGGTACGCGGCCATCGCGCGGCGGATCGCGGACGCGCTGTAGCCAGATCCCTCCGCTAACGCTCGGGAGAACGACCGAAGGCCTCCGGCGGGCGGGCCCGGCCCGCATCGTTGGTCGCCTCCGGCCAAACGCACGCTTCTCGCACGAACGCGATCCGCGCGCTGGCAAATGCTTCGGGCCGTGCCCGCCCGCCGAAGGCCCTTGGCGAATTCAATTGCGGTACTTATCGCCGCCGGTGTTGAACACCACCACCGTCTCGTCCCGCGAGATCGCCCCCTCCGCCAGCAACTGCTCCAGCGCCAGGAACGCAGCGCCGCCCTCGGGGCCGACGTCTACGCCTTCGGCCAGCCGCGCGGCGGCGGCGGCGGGCTCGATCTGCGCATCCTCCACGGCGATCGCGCCGCCGCGGGAGTCGCGCAGGGCGTGGAGCATCAGCCGGTCGCCGATCGCGCGGGGGACGCGCAGGCCCCACGCGGACGTCTGCGGCGACTCCCATTCGGGCGCGGTGTCGAGACCCTCAGACAGCGCACGCACGATCGGCGCGCAGCCGGAAGACTGCACGGTGTACATGCGCGGGCGCTCGTCGTTGATCCATCCGAGGCGTTGCATCTCGTCGAAGGCCTTCCACATCCCGATCAAGCCCGTGCCGCCGCCGGTGGGATAGAGAATCGCGTCGGGAAGGCGGCCGAGGTCTTCGAGCAGCTCGTAGCCCATGATCTTCTTTCCCTCGACGCGGTAGGGCTCCTTCAGCGTCGAGAGGTCGAAGCCGCCGTTGTCGGCGATGAACTGCTGCACGCGCTTCGCGGCGTCCGTAATCACGCCGGCGACCAGTTCGACCGTTGCGCCGTAGCCGCGGCACTCATCGACGATCGACTTCGGCGTGTCCTGCGGCATGGCCACGAACACCGGGAGGCCGGCGCGCGCGCCGTAGGCGGAGAGCGCGGCGCCGGCGTTGCCGGCCGTCGGCGCGGCCAGCGAGCGCGCGCCGAGCTTCCGCGCCATCGTCACCGCCGCGGCCATTCCGCGCGACTTGAACGAGCGCGTCGGATTCTTCGACTCGTCCTTGATCCAGACGTTCTCGTGGCGCGTCGAGCGCAGCAGCGGCGTGCACCCTTCGCCGAGCGTCACGATCTCCCCCTCCGACTCGACCGGCAGCACATCGACGTAGCGCCACATGTCGCAGCGCGCGCGGAGCGACGGCGTCTCCTTGAAGTCGTACTCGACCAGCAGCGGCGCGCTGTCGTCGAGGCAGAGGTTGTAAAGGCGGTCGATCGCGTACGACCGACCGCACTGGGAACAGCGAAGCGAAACCGCGGGGCGCACTACTGCTTCTGAGCCTTCGCGTCCTGAACGGCCTTGTCGACGTTCTTCTGGAACTCGTCGACCGACTTCTGCGCCTCGCCCGGCTTGTCCTCGTACTTCGACATCTCGTGGGCGAAGGCCTGCAGCGCGCTCTCGTACTTCGAGAGCACCTGGCGGTTGTAGGCGATGGCCGGGTCGACCTGCTCCTGCGACTTCGCCGACTCCGCGCGCTGCTGCTCCATCCCGTCGAGCATCTGCTTGTACATCGCCTTCGTCTGCTCGTCCTTCGCCTCGTCGTACTGCTTCTTGACCTGCTTGTACGACGCGTCCATCTGCGCGGTGAACGCCTGCGAGGCCTTGCTGGAGAACTCGGCCATGCTGGCGGCGAGGATCTGCCCCTTCACCCACTGGTACTCGGCCGTGTTGTAGTGCAGGTCCTTCGCGGCGCGGAGGTCGGCGGTGAACATCTCCGCGGCGGCGCCCATCGTCTTGAACCCTTCGATCATTCCGCCGATCGACTTGTCGCCGGCCGCCTTGGCTGCGTCGGCGTGTTTCTGCGCCTCGGCCTTGGCCACCTGCGCGATCGCCTTCTCGTGCTCGCGCACCTTCAAATACATCTGCACCTGTCCGTCGGTGAGGTGACCGTCTTTCGGGGGATCGTATTTGTCGTTGGCGATCTCCTTCATCAGGTCGGTCGTCCCGCGCTTTTGCAGGTCCTGCTGGATGGACGCCTTGTCCATCGCTTCCTTCACCTTGCATCCGGTGAGCGCGACGCCAAGACAGAGAACGGCTGGGAGAATTCGACGCATTTTTCCTCCAAATAAGGTTTGAATGAGGCGAGAGTGTAGCATCAGAGGCGCGTGCGGATGCTGTTCGTCAGCTCGTCGAGGCCGCGGAGAATGCGCTCCATGTCGGCGCGGTGCTCCGCGCGCAGCGACTCGATCTGATCTTCGAGCTCGCGGACGCGGATCTCGAGGCTCGGTCCCGGCGCGGGCGGCGGTTCTTCGACCGCGACGGCGACCGGTGCCTCCTCGACGAGGGCGGCGGCGTCGAGCTCTTCGACGTCGTCGATCGGCACCGGCACGGTTCCGGCGAACGTTGCCGGCCGCTCGCGCCCCTCGGAGAGCAGCTGTTCGAGCGAGACCTCTTCCATCCGCTCGTACGGGCTCGACTCCGCGAACGGCACCGAGTCGGCGAACGGATTGATCTCCGGCGCCGTCGATTCCGCGACCGGCGCCGCAGGCGCTGCCGCGGCGGGCTCCGGCTTGATGTCGAGCTTCGGCCGCACCGGCGCGGGCGCCCTCTCCGACTTCTTCTTTTCGACCGGCTCGGCCACGCCGCTCTTTCCCTTCAGGCGGCCGTAGAGATGCTTCGCCGTGATCTTCGAGATCAGGTGGAACGTCTCCATGACTCCGTCGCCTTTGAGCGCCGAGGCTTCAGTGTAGGGGTAGCCTTCGAAGCTGAGCTTTTCCTGCAGGTCTTCGACCGGGAGCACGCCGGGGAGATCGCGCTTGTTGTACTGGATCACGATCGGCGTGTCGTTCGGATCGATGTTGTTCTCCTGCAGGTTCTCCAACAGGTTGGCGAAGCTCTCGCGCGTCGCCTCGACCATGGCCGGCTGCGAGTCGGCGACGAAGACGACCGCGTCGGCGCCTTTGAGCACGAGCTTGCGGGTCTCGTTGTAGAAGACCTGGCCGGGAACCGTGTAGAGCTGGATCTTGAGGTTGAACGCGCCGACCTTGCCGATGTCGACCGGGAGCAGATCGAAGAAGAGCGTGCGGTCCGTCTTCGTCGCCAGCGACAGCATCTTTCCCTGCTGGCCCGGATCGAGCTTGTCGAAGATGACCATCAGATTGGTCGTTTTGCCGCAGAGGCCGGGACCGTAGTAGACGATCTTCGCCGTCATCTCGCGGGTGGCGTGGTTGAAGAGGACCATGGGAGCCAAAAGTATCGCACACGGCGTTCAACGTTCGCGAGCGCGCGCCGTAGGAGCTGACATGAAGCGAGTTGCGGCCGTCACCCTTCTCCTCCTCGCCGCCTGTTCTTCCGCCGACTACGACCAACCGCCGCCGCAGCGCCCGCGCGCGCGGCTGCCGCAGAGCGCGCCGGCGGCCGGTGCGCTCGACATGCTGCCGCCGGCGCAGTGGTGGCACGACCCGCAGATCGCCGCGGCGGTGAGCCTTTCGCCCGAGCAGTTCGCGCAGCTCGACAAGATCGCCAAGGAGCACGAGGACGAGATCGCGCGCCTTGAGCGCGACAGCAGGACCGCGGCGCGCGACGTGCGCTCGCTGCTCGACACGGAGCAGCCGGCGGCGCCGGAGATCGTCACCGCGGCCATGCGCCTCCGGGCCATCCGCGACAGCGCCTTCGAGCATCAGGCCCAGCTCCTCGCCGCCGAGCGCGCGCTGCTGACCAAGCGGCAGTGGGAGTCGCTGCAGAGCGCGATGCAGGCGGATCGTCAGGAGCGCCGCGACGACCGCTACGGCTCTCCGCGCGGGCGGCGGGGCGGGAGGGGAGGCGGGCGGTGGCCGGGGATGTGAGCGACGACGACGCCTTCGAGATCCCCATCGAGGACTCCCTCGACCTCCACGCCTTTCGCCCCGGCGACGTGCGCGACGCCGCCCGCGACTACCTCATCGCGGCGCGCGAGCGCGGCTTCCGCGAAGTGCGTCTCATCCACGGCCGCGGGCGCGGCGTGCAGCGTGCAAACATCCAGCGCATGCTGCAAACGCTCGACTTCGTGGAGCGCTGCTCCGACGATGCGCACCTCGGCGCTACAATCGTGGTATTTCGATGAGCACCCTCTTTGAAGAGCTGAGCCGCGTCAAGACCTACGAATACACCGAGGACGACGTCGTCCGCTTCGAGGCCCTGCACGAGGAGATCCGCGCGCTGAAGACGCAGCGCAACGCCGTCATCGTCGCCCACAACTACTACCGCCCCGAGATCCTCAAAGTCGCGGACTTCGTCGGCGACTCCCTCGAGCTCGCGCTCATGGCTTCGAAGGTCAAGGACGCCGACGTCATCTGCTTCTGCGGCGTCCACTTCATGGCCGAGACGGCGAAGATCGTCAATCCCTCGCGCACCGTGCTGCTGCCGAACCTCGCGGCCGGCTGCCAGCTCGCCGACTCCGCGCCGGCCGCCGACCTCGCCGCGCGCATCGCCGAGCTGAAAAAGGAATTCCCCGACCTCGCCGTCGTCTCCTACGTCAACACCACTGCCGCGGTCAAAGCGCTCTCCGACATCATCGTCACCTCGGCGAACGCCGCGAAGGTCGTGCGCACGCTCCCGAACGCCAACATTCTCTTCGTCCCCGACCGCAACCTCGCCCGCCACGTCGCCGAGCAGGTGCCGGAGAAGAACATCATCCCGTGGGAAGGCTTCTGCTACGTGCACCAGCAGATCACGCCGCAGGAGATCGCGCGCATCCGCGCAGCCGACCCGGACCTCGCGATCCTCGTCCATCCCGAGTGCCGCGAAGACGTCGCCCACCTCGCCGACGCCGTGCTCTCCACCTCGGGGATGGTGAAGTACGCCAAGGAGCGCCCGGCGACGCGGTTCCTCGTCGTCACCGAGTGCGGCCTCTCCGACCGCCTGGCCATGGAAGTGCCGGACAAGACCTTCCTCAAGGGCTGCAAGCTCTGCACATTCATGAAGGTGACGTCGCTCGAAGATGTGCGCGATTCGTTGCAGTTCCTGCGCTACGAGATCGAAGTCCCCGAGGAGATCCGCGTGCCGGCGGAGCGGGCCCTGCGGCGGATGTTCGAGGCCACGGGGTAGGCGCGCCCTTGCACGTCTTTCGCAAGGACCGAGCCCGGCAGGAGACCTGAACGATGCTCGAACCAGCTCGCGGTGAGGACAAGTCCAACGCGAAGATCCTCGCGATCGAGGACGATCCCGAGGTCCTTTCCCTCTACAAGACGTACCTGCAGAAAAAGGGCTACGAAGTCCTTTCCGCGTCGGGAGCCGTCGAAGGCATCAGCCTCCTGCAGCGCAATCCAGACACCCGCCTGATCCTCCTCGACCTCAACCTCCCCGGAATGAGCGGCGAAGAATGGATCGCCTGGTACGTGCAGCAGGGAAAGCAAACGCCCGTCGTCGTCGCCTCGGGGAAGGGAGACATCCTCACGATCACGAAGGGCAACAACATGACCGCCGCGCTGACGAAGCCGTTCCACATGGAAGAGCTTCAGGAGCTGATCGAGGTGTTGTTAGCGGACGACTGGCACGAGCAGGTGAGCGTGGACAAACGGACGCATTAGCCGTCGTTGCCGATGGCCTCGACCGGGCAGTTGTCGAGCGCGTCCTTGCAGAGCGTCTCCTCCTCCTCCGTCTCCGGCTGTTTGTAGACGTAGGAGAAGCCGGCTTCGTCGTTGCGCTGGAAGTTCGCCGGGGCAGTCTCGCGGCAGAGATCGCAGTCGATGCACTGCGAGTCGACGTAATAGTGGCCCGCCGGTTGCCCTGCGACTTTGTCGTTCGGATCAGCCATATGATGACCGCACCGCCAAACGAGGAGCTCGCATGAAAACATTTCTGGCCACGATCTTTATCGCTACCGCGGCATTCGCGCAGCCGATGATGCCGATGCCCGAGAGCGTCTCCGTGAGCGGCACCGGCCGCGTGACGCTCGTGCCCGACCGCTTCACCTTCACCGCCGGCGTGCAGACAAACGCGCCGACCGTCGACGCCGCCGTAAACGAGAACAACGAGCGCGTCGCGCGCGTCGTCGCCGCGCTCAAAGCCGCCGGCGCGAAGCCGGAAGAGATGCAGACCTCCGGCTTCTCGATCTATCCGCAACAGGATTTCACGCAAGGCCAGTTGCCGCGCCTCCTCGGATACCAGGTCAACAACAGCGTGACCGTGCGTAAGAAAGAGATCGCCTCGGCCAGCAAGCTGCTGCAGGTCGCCATCGCCGCCGGCGTCAACACCGCGTCGGGGCTGAACTTCGAAGTCTCCGATCCGACGCGCGGCCGCGATCAGGGGCTGAAGGCCGCGTTCGACGACGCGCGCGCCAAGGCGGCGCTGCTGGCGCAGGCGGCCGGGCGGACGCTCGGCCGGGCCATGCACATCACGGAAGGGGGCGAGCCGGCGCCGCAGCCGAGGCCGATGATGGCGCGGGGAGTGATGGCTGCACAGGCTGCCGTGAGCGAGGTCCCGGTCGAGTCGGGCACGCAGGAAATGACCTTCACCGTGTCGGTCACATTCGAACTCAAGTAGGCATCACGGCACCTCCGTTGCAACTACAAATAACGTGGGAGCCTGTGTGCGGCCCCAACATTAAATAGATGGAGGAACGCATATGGAGAACCGTGACAAGGACAAGATGAGTCAGGGAAGCAGCGACGTCTCCAAGAATCTGAACAAGAGCGACAAGTCGGCCGACTTCGGGCAGAACATCGGACGTTCGGAGGAGAAGTTGAACGAGCCGATCAGCCGCCGAAGCGGCAGCGTTGGTGACAGCGGCATGGAGAGCGGTTCGTCCGACCTCGGCAGTTCGAAGTCGTCGGACCTCGGCTCCAGCGGCATCTCCAGCGACAAGGAGAAGTCGGGCACCTGGGGCGACAGCGGCAAGAGCTCGCGCCACTGAGTCGGCCCCCACTGCTGACGGAAGGCCGCGCGTTGCGCGGCCTTTTCTTTTGCTATCCTCCGCCGCATGCCCGACATCGAGATCACCGCCGCGACGGCTGCGGACGTCGACGCCATCAAGGCGTTGCTCGACTCGAACGCGCTGCCGACGGCGGGCATCGACGAGCATTGGCGGACGTTCGTCGTGGCGCGCGACGGCGGCAAGCTCGTCGCTTGCGGCGGTGCCGAGGCGTATCAGTTCGCCGCGCTCATCCGCTCGTTCGCCGTCGATTCCGACTACCGCAGCCGCGGCCTCGGGCGCCGCATCGTGCGGCAGCTTCTCGACCGCCTGGCCTCACGCGGCCTACGCGAGTTCTACCTCCTGACGACGACGGCGGAGGACTACTTCCGCAAGCGCGGCTTCAAGACCATCGACCGCGACGAAGTGCACCCGCAGCTCCTGAATTCGCGCGAGTTCCAGGATGCCTGCCCGTCGTCGGCCACGTGCATGCGCCTGGTGATGTTGGCGTGAGAGTCTTCGACGTCCACCTGCACATCCAGCCGTGGCGCATGATGCATCCCGAGGCGCTGGCGTTGGTGGCGGAGGATGAGGCGCACCGCGACGCCGGCACGATCCTCGACTCGCCCGACAACGTGCTGCGCTTCCTCGACGCCAACGACATCGAGCGCTGCTGCTGCATCAACTACGTCTCGCCCGACGTGATGGGCTTCACGCGCGACGTGAACGACTGGATCGCGGAGTTTACGCGCGACCATCGCGACCGGTTGCTGCCGGCCGGCTCGGTGAATCCGCTGCACGAGATGAACGTCCGCGACGAGATCCGCCGCGTGCTCGACCTCGGCATCCGCATGATCAAGATCCACCCGCCGCACCAGCTCTTCTCGCCGAACGCGTACCGCGGAGAGCTGTGGCAGCTCGCGGAGATCTACCGCGAGTGCGAGGCCCGCCGCGTGCCGGTGATGTTCCACACCGGGACGTCCGTGTTCCCCCGCGCCCGCAACGTCTTCGCCGACCCGATGCCGATCGACGACGTGGCCGTGGACTTCCCCGAGCTGCGCATCATCCTCGCGCACAGCGGCCGGCCGCTCTACGGCGACACGGCGTTCTTCCTCGCCCGCCGCCATCGCAATGTGTTTCTCGAGCTCTCCGGCATCCCCCCGAAGGCGCTGCCGAAATACGTCCCCCGCCTCGCCGACATGAGCGCGAAGGTGGTGTGGGGGACGGACTGGCCGTCCCCCGGCGTGCACTCGCCGAAGAAGAACGTGGCGGATTTTCTGGGGCTGGGATTCAGCGACGAGGTGAACCGGCGCGTGTTGCGCGAGAACGCGGAAGGGCTATTTACGTAAGGCGCACGCCGTGCGTCCTACGCGCGGAATCGCTAGTTTTGTCGCGAGTGATGCCATCCGCCACTGACGTATACTTGCATGCGTGGCCGAGTTTCGTGAAACCCAGATGTTCACGCGAAGCATCACAGCATTATTGAGCGATGACGAATATGCAAAGTTGCAACATCTTCTCGTGCTCGATCCGTCAACCGGAGATCTGATTCCTGGTACGAGAGGCCTTCGGAAGCTACGTTGGCATCAGCCGGCGCGCTCGAAAGGCAAGCGCGGCGGCATCCGCGTCATCTACTACTGGTACGTTGCGGGTACGTTACTTTACATGCTCGTCGCGTACTCGAAGGGCGAGCAAGACGACCTCACGCCGCGCGAGAAGCGGTTGCTCAGCAAGCTTGTCGCAGAGGAGTTCAAATGAAAAAACGACTTTTCGAAGAGCTGGTCGCAAGCATTAAAGAGGCTGGGCGCATTCACCGTGGTGAAGCGGCGCCGTCACGAAGTTTTGTTTACGAGCCTCAGGATGTGCGCGGCATACGAGAAAAGCTTCACAAGTCGCAATCTGAATTTGCACAAATGATCGGCGTGAGCGTCGCCACGTTGCAAAATTGGGAACAGGGTCGTCGGCAGCCTCGTGGCCCTGCGCGGGCGTTGCTGCAGGTGGCGTCAAGATCGCCTCACGTCGTTGCGAGAGCGCTCGGCGCGAAAATCCGTCGAGGAGCCTAACGGCCCAGCACCTTGTTCAACGCCTCGAACGACCCCACATCCGACCACCCGAAATCGCCGCGGATCGCTGCGACGTTGCGGGCCTTCTCCATCAGTGCGTAGTCGATCGCGATCGCCGGCGCCTCCTCGTAGCGCTCGCGCGTCACCTGCGCCAGCTCGGGCGCGTGCTGCGCGAGCGCCGCGCGGAACACCGAGGCGCGCCAGACGAACATCGCTGCGTTCCAGGTGTAGTTGCCGGCGCGGACGAACTCCTCGGCCACTTCGCGCGAGGGCTTCTCCGTGAAGCGCACCACGCGCTGCACGCCCGGCTCGATCTCCGCGCCGAGCTCCTG
>Ga0134128_10007583_pt1 | contig 13108 bp, 19 predicted proteins | sample KB31754_FD_96462 | JGI IMG/M metagenome (GOLD analysis project Ga0134128, IMG submission 96462) | Terrestrial soil microbial communities with excess Nitrogen fertilizer from Kellogg Biological Station, Michigan, USA - KB3-175-4 | ecosystem: Environmental > Terrestrial > Soil > Unclassified ... | reverse complement strand
TCCCGGCAGGCCGGCACGCCGCAAAGCACCTTATTTTGGAATGAATACAAAACAAGATGAATATGCGCATTCATCTGCCTGCCGAACCGGTCGTGAGCGCGCGAGCACGCCCGCCGGCCGCCTCCCTCCGGATCCGCCCCCTCTAGCACGGCACATGCCGCCGCAAACCCAAACCAGCGACTTATTCTTCTACGCGCCCTATGTCCGCGCAACCAGGGCTAAGTGCTTCGGGCCGAGGCCGGGGCCGAGGCCGGGGCCGGGCAGTGCAGTGCAGGGCAGGGCAGGGCAGGGCGCGGCGCAAAAGCCTGGCTACTCGGCTGGTGAGCGCAGGTGCCTGGTGAGGCTGGCGCGGGCCGCCAGATCGGAGTCGGCCGGATAGGCGACCTCCTCCAGGCAGAGCGGGTGGGGCGGAGCGACTCTGAGGCCCGGATCCCGGACGGCGGCCGTCAGGACTTCGGCCACCCACTCGGCGGGGCGAGTTCCGTCGCCTACCGCCAGCAGCGCCCCGGCGAGAGCCCTGACCATGTTGTGGCAGAACGCATCGGCCACGACCGTGGCGACGGCGATGCCGGGCTCGGTGCGTTGCCACTCGAGCCGCAGTAGTTCCCTGACGGTGGTCGCGCCGAGCCGCTTCTTGCAGAACGCACCGAAGTCATGCTCACCCAGGCATGCTTGCGCGGCCTGGTTCATCTTGTCCAGGTCGAGGGCCTCACCGTAAGCGAGGGTGTCCCGGCGACGCACCGGATCTAGCCGCGTCTCGTCGTCACACACCCGGTAGGAGTAGCGACGCCAGAGCGCCGCGAACCTCGCATCGAAACCGGGCGCCGCAATGCCGATCGCGTGCAGCCGGACATCGGGCGGGAGCAGCCGGTTCAGCCGGAGGAAGGCCCGAGGGGCGAGCTTGGCCCAGGCCTCTTCGTCCACGTCCACGTGCGCCACCTGGCCGCGTGCGTGCACACCACTGTCGGTACGCCCGGCTACGGTGAGAAGCGGCGGCTGCGCGGTCCTGAGCGCGAGATGGAGGGCATCTTGGACCGCCGCCTGGACGGTCCGCAGTCCGGGCTGCACAGCCCAACCGTGGAAGTCGGCGCCGTCATAAGCCAGGTCAAGCCGCAGCCTGACCACAGCGCGATCCGGTGCGACGGAGCCGGGCGATGCCGGACCGGCGGGCAGTACCGGGCCGGCGGGCAGTACCGGGCCGGCGGGCAGTACCGGACTGGCGGGCAGTACCGGACCGGCAGGCAGTACCGGACCGGCGGGCGATGCCGGGCCGGCGGGCAGTGCCGGGGTGGCGCTAATGTCCGCCGGGCCTACGACGTCAGCCGAGCCCGCGGCGCTGTCAGCTCCAGTGGAGTGCGGCACCAGCGGACTCGGCTCGCGGGTTATAGCGGGCTAGAACAACGGCTTACTTCCGTCGGCCTAGCTCTCCTCGTCGTCAGAACTCGTGGACTCGGCACCGGCATCGGCGTCCGTGTCGGCACTCTCCTCATCGGCACCAGCGTCATCGACGCTGTCCTCGACGACGCCATCGGTGATCACGTCGTCCTGCTCGACAGCGTCCTCTTCGGCCGTAGCCGTGGCAGCCGCGGCAGCCGCGGCCGCGCGCCCGCCCCGGCCAGCGCCCGAGCCGGTACCGCCCGCGGCACCAGCCCCTGGCCGCCGTGCCCGACGGCGCTGCGTGGCCGGCTTGACCTCGGTCGGCTCGGTGATGAGCTCGATGACGGCCATGGCCGCGTTGTCGCCCTTGCGAGGACCGACCTTCGTGATCCGGGTGTAGCCGCCCTGCCGGGTCGCGTAGCTCGGCCCGATCTCGTCGAAGAGCGTCTTGACCACGGTCTTGTTGGTCACCACGGTCAGCACTTGCCGCCGGGCGTGCAGGTCACCCCGCTTGGCGAAGGTGATCAGCCGCTCGGCGACCGGCCGCAACCGCCGGGCCCGAGCCTCGGTGGTGGTTATCTTGCCGTGCTCGAACAGCGCCGTAGCCAGGTTCGCCAGCATGTGCTGCTGGTGCGCTGCGCTGCCGCCCATTCGGCGACCCTTGGTGGGCGTGGGCATCGAAGACTCTCCTCGGTGTTCCTACAAACTGTCCGTGCTACCTGTCAGCCGGTCCGTACCGGCTGATCAGTACTCCTCGGTTTCGACGTAAGCGTCATCGTCGTCGGCACCGTAGCTGTCCGCCGCCGTTCCGGGGTCGAATCCGGGCGGCGAGTCCTTGAGCGCCAGACCCATGTCGATCAGCTTCTGCTTGACTTCCTCGATCGACTTGGCGCCGAAGTTGCGGATGTCGAGCAGATCCTGCTCGCTGCGGGCGACCAGCTCGCCGACGGTGTGGATACCCTCGCGCTTCAGGCAGTTGTACGACCTTACCGTGAGGTTCAGTTCCTCGATCGGCAGAGCCAGGTCTGCGGCCAAAGCGGCGTCCGTCGGCGATGGGCCGATGTCGATGCCCTCGGCCTCCAGGTTGAGCTCCCTGGCCAGGCCGAACAGCTCGACCAGCGTCATTCCCGCGCTCGCGACAGCGTCACGGGGACGCATGCACGGCTTGGTCTCCACGTCCAGGATCAGCCGGTCGAAGTCGGTCCGCTGCTCGACTCGGGTGGCCTCGACCTTGTAGGTGACCCTGAGCACCGGCGAGTAGATCGAGTCGATCGGGATCCGTCCGATTTCCTGCCCCGGCTGCTTGTTCTGGGACGCCGAGATGTAACCGCGACCGCGCTCGACCGTCAGTTCCATCTCCAGCTTGCCCTTGGCGTTCAGGGTGGCGATGTGCAGCTCGGGGTTGTGCACCTCCATGCCGGCCGGCGGCGCGATGTCGGCCGCCGTGACCACGCCAGGACCCTGCTTGCGCAGGTACATGTGCACTGGCTCGTCGTGCTCGGAGGAGACGACGAGTTCCTTCAGGTTCAAGATGATGTCGGTGACGTCCTCGCTGACCCCGGGCACAGTCGAGAACTCATGCAGCACCCCTTCGATCCGGATGCTCGTCACGGCCGCGCCAGGGATCGACGACAGCAGCGTGCGGCGGATCGAGTTGCCGATGGTGTAGCCGAATCCCGGCTCGAGCGGCTCGATGGTGAACCGCGACCGGAACTCGCCCACCTGCTCTTCGGTGAGGGTCGGACGTTGTGCGATCAGCATTGTGCTGTCCTTTCCGCCTGCCCGCTATATGACAGGCGACTAGGCCTGGTGGCACCTCGCCACCAGGAATTCCGCCCGGCGCCCCGGAGGCAGTGTCCCGAGACGGGTGTCCCGAGACAGCGCCCAGAGGCCGGGCAGGAACGTCTTACTTCGAGTAGTACTCGACGATCAGCTGCTCTTGTACCAGCGTGTCGATCTGCGCGCGGGACGGGAGCGTGTGCACGAGGATCCGCATCTTGGCCGGGATGACCTCGAGCCAGGCCGGCACCGGCCGCTCGCCGGCTTCGGCTTGCGCCACCACGAACGGAGTGAGTTCGCGCGACTTCGGCGCGATTTCGACGATGTCGCTCTCGCTGACCCGGAAGGACGGGATGTTGACCTTGCGCCCGTTGACGTGGACGTGCCCATGCCGGACGACCTGGCGGGCCATGTCCCGGCTCTTGGCGAACCCGGCGCGGTAGATCACGTTGTCGAGACGAGCCTCGAGGATCTGCAGCAGCGCCTCACCGGTCTTGCCCCGGGTCTTGGTGGCTTCGGTGTAGTAATTGTGGAACTGATTCTCGAGGATGCCGTAGATCCGCTTGGCCTTCTGCTTCTCACGGACCTGGAGCAGGTACTCGCTCTCCTTGGGCCGGTTACGGCCGTGCTCGCCCGGCGGGTAGGGCCGGATCTCGATCGGGCACTTGGGCGAGTCGCACTTGGCGCCCTTGAGGAACAGCTTTGTCTTTTCACGGCGGCAGCGCTTGCAGTCCGCACCGGTGTATCGAGCCATGATTAACCCCTCAGACCCGGCGCCGCTTAGGCGGGCGGCAGCCATTGTGCGGAACTGGCGTTACGTCCTGGATGGAACCGACCTCGAGGCCGGTCGCCTGAAGCGACCTGATCGCGGTCTCCCGGCCGGAGCCAGGGCCCTTCACGAACACGTCGACCTTGCGCATGCCGTGTTCCATCGCGCGGCGGGCGGCCGATTCGGCGGCCATCTGCGCAGCGAATGGAGTCGACTTCCTCGATCCCTTGAAGCCGACCTGGCCCGATGAGGCCCAGGAGATCACGCTTCCCGACGGATCGGTGATCGACACGATGGTGTTGTTAAACGTGCTCTTGATGTGAGCGTGCCCGTGGGCGATGTTCTTTCTTTCCTTGCGGCGTACTTTCTTGACGCCGGTTCGGCTCTTTGGAGGCATCCTGCTCGTCAACTCCGGAGGTGATCGGTCCTATGACGCGCCGGGCTGACGCGATGCCGCCCGGCACCTGACTGGACTACTTCTTGCCGACCTTCTTCTTGCCGGCCACGGTCTTGGGCTTGCCCTTACGGGTACGGGCGTTGGTCTGAGTGCGCTGGCCGTGAACGGGCAACCCGCGACGGTGCCGGATGCCTTGATAACATCCGATCTCGATCTTGCGCCTGATGTCGGCCTGGACCTCGCGGCGAAGGTCACCTTCGACCTTGTAGTTCGCGTCAATCCAGTCCCTCAGGTGCACGAGCTGGTCATCCGTCATCTGGTGAACGCGCGTGTCGCCGCTGATCCCGGTCGCGCTCAAGGTCTCGATCGCGCGGGTGCGGCCAATGCCGTAGATATACGTCAAAGCGACTTCTAGCCGCTTCTCCCGTGGCAAGTCAACGCCAGCTAGGCGTGCCATCGTGGGCAACTCCTTTGCATCTGGAGGTCCTCCGCCCCGACCCTGCGTCCTTTGCCCAAGAGGTCTTGCCCCGGACGCAGCCCCGGCCTCCACCCGGGGGTGCTCCGCTCGCCCTCGGGCGAGCGGAGTGCGGTGCGCGTATTAACCGTCAGCGCTGCTTAGCCCTGACGCTGCTTGTGCCGAGGATCGGAGCAGATGACCATCACCCGACCATGGCGGCGAATGATCCGGCATTTGCTGCAGATCTTCTTCACGCTCGGCTTGACCTTCATCGGTAAATCTCCTTAGGTACTCAGGTCGCAAGCATTCAACCACCAACCTGCGGTTCACATTCCCGCGCCCGTGATTCGGGCTGCTTGGACTGAACTCGGCAGTGGTGCCCGACCTGCGCACCTACTTGCTTGTTACTTGTATCGGTAGACTATCCGTCCGCGACTTAGGTCATAGGGGCTCAACTCAACGACGACTCGGTCGTCGGGCAAAATCCTGATGTAGTGCATCCGCATCTTGCCGCTGATATGAGCTAGAACCTTATGCCCATTGTCGAGTTCGACCCTGAAGAAGGCATTGGGGAGCGATTCGACAACCGTACCCTCAATCTCGATGGCACCGTCTTTCTTGGGCATATCCTCCGCGCTTCGCTGCTCGTGTTCGTTCTCTTCTGCTCTTGTCTCTGGCCTGCACTGCTTAGTCGCCACAGGCTTGCCGCGCCGTCAGCATCCGCAGCCGCTAAGACACAGACAGCAGGAGAAACGCAACCTCAGGGGTTTGCTTCCCAGGCAGCAGACCAATGCTCGCGCATCGGTGCTAGGCCAAGTGACCAAGTGAAAGGCCGAACCTTGCTGAGGAAGAGCGGTATGCCACGCCACAGCAGAAGACAGCCTTCTGGGCCGCAGTCAGTCTACTTCAGCAGACCCCGCAAAGCGAACCGGGTCGCCGAACCGAGATGTTGATCTTGACACCGAAGTTGGTGTGCCCCTCCGGCGCTGCCTGGCCGTGTCGGCTGGCCGTGGCTCTAGCTGTCGCCTGAGCCGGGGAGCTGGTCTGGGGGTCGAGAGTCGAGATGGCCCTGCGGGCCACCGCCCCGGCCTAGGATGCCCGGGCCGGCCACCCAGCGGACGCCCATGATCGCGCCGATCACTCCAGCGCCAAGCAGGGCCCAGCCGCCCCCGCCAAGAATCCAGATCACCAGGCAGATGATCACCAGAGCCGACCACCCAGCCCAGCCGGCGATCCAGCCCGGCGAGAAGCGACCGGTGCCGCGGCCGAGCTTGGCCAGCGCGGATCCGACGGGGTCAGCGTCGGCGCCAGTGCTTAGGTAGGAGGCGGGCAGGCCCGTGCGGACGGCCCGGTCCCTGGGCAACGCCGCGTCCGGCAGCGGATAGAGATTAACGGCAGGCAGATCGGCGGTGAGCTGATCGAGGTCGGCGATCGTCTTGGCTTCGTAGACCGCATCAAGCCGCTCGTTGAACTCCTCCGGGTCCAGCCGCCCCGCCGCATGGTGCTCGCGCAGCTGGCGGGCGGTGCGATCCCGGTCCTGATCTGATGCCCTGATACTAGGGTCGGACGCCATTACGGCCTCCTTGCACCACTTCGCTCTTCAGCCACAGTCTCATAGTCTTCTCCGGCCGGAACAGTCTCTAGCCCGCCCAACCCGCCCTTCCCGACCTTCCCGTCCAGCCCGCCCGTCGCGCTCAGCTCAGCTACCTCGCCCAGGCCGGCGAAATCAGCCAGTCCACTGAGACTAGCCAGGCCACCGCGGCCGCCGTCCTCGGCAGTCGTCACGATGGGGCCGTCCGGCGTGATCGCGACGGTGTGCTCGAAGTGCGAGGCGAGGCTGCCGTCGGCGGTGACCACGGTCCAGTCGTCTTCGAGCAATATGGTGTGCCGGTCCCCGAGCACCAGCATCGGCTCGATCGCCATGGCCATGCCCTCGGCCAGCACCGGACCCCGGCCCGGGCGGCCGTAGTTCGGTACCGGCGGGTCCATGTGCATGGCCGAGCCGATGAAGTGACCGGTGTACTCGCGGATCACCCCGTAGGGGCCGCTGGCCAGCGCGCTGGTCTCGATCGCGTGCGAGATATCGGTCAGCCTGGCCCCGGCCTTAACAGCGGCTAGGCCGCGCCACATCGCCAGCTCGCAGGCCGCCAGGAGCGCGACCACCTTGTCGTCGCGGCCCGGCACCGCCCCGCCGACGATGATCGAGCGGGCGGCATCCCCGTGCCAGCCGCCTACGATCGCCCCGGCGTCGATCGACAGGACGTCGCCGGCGACGAGCTTGACGGCCTTGCTTGGGATCCCGTGGACGATCTCGGCGTTGACCGAGGTGCAGATGGATGCCGGATAGCCGTGGTATCCGAGGAACGACGGCACCGCCCCCGCCGAGCGTATGATCCGCTCGGCGATAGCGTCCAGTTCGGCGGTGCTTATCCCGGGCTCGGCCGCCGCGGCGACCTCGCTGAGGACCTGCGCCACCACCAGCCCTGCCTCACGCATCCGCGCGAGCTGGCTAGGCGTCTTGATTTCGATCCCGGATCCTCGGCTAAGCCGCATACTTCACGCCTCCCACGACCACCGTAACCCCGCCGCGATCAGCGGACGAACCGCCGCAGCGCCAGCAGCGCTCGATCGGTTACGTCATCGACGGGGCCCGTCGCGTCTATGCCCAGCAGGATGCCCTCGTCGGCGTAGTACGAGATCAGCGGCTGGGTCTGCTGCTGATAGACCTCGAGGCGATGCCTGATCGTCTCCTCGCGGTCATCGTCGCGCTGGAACAGTTCTCCCCCGCACTCATCACACTTATCGACGACCGACGGGGGGTCGAACGCGACGTGCCACACCCGGCCGCACTTGCGGCAGGTCCGCCGCCCGGACAGCCTCCTGGTGACCTCGTCGTGGTCGACCACCAGTTCAAGCACCAGGTCGAGCTTCAGGCCCCAGTCGGCCAGCATCTTCTTCAACGTCTCGGCCTGCGGCACGTTCCTGGGAAACCCGTCAAGCAGGAATCCCGACTTCGCGTCGTCCTCGGCCAGCCGGCTCTCCACCATCGCGATCGTGACCGCGTCCGGTACCAGATCGCCCCGGTCCATAAAGGCCTTAGCCTGCCGGCCAAGCTCCGTCCCGGTGCTCACGTTGTAACGGAAGATGTCACCTGTCGAAACTTTTGGTATCGCCAAGTGGGAGGCTATGAACTGGGCCTGTGTCCCCTTGCCCGCACCGGGTGGCCCTACGAGGACGACTCGCACTACCTGAGGAAACCCTCGTAGTTACGCTGCTGCAGCTGACTTTCGATCTGCTTGACCGTGTCGAGTCCGACTCCCACCGCGATCAGGATGCTCGTGCCGCCCAGCGGGAACTGGTTGCCGGCGCTCACGAGACCGATAGCGATCATGGGAATCAGGGCGACTACGCCCAGGTAGATCGAACCAGGAGCGGTCAGCCGGTTGAGCACGAACCGCAGGTACCCGGCGGTCGGGCCACCAGGCCTGATGCCCGGGATGAACCCGCCGGACTTCTTCATGTTGTCGGCGACTTCATCGGGATTGAACGTGATCGACACGTAAAAATACGTGAACAAGACGATCAGGATGAAGAAGCTGACCATGTAGATCGGGTCGTCACCACGTACCAGGCGGTTCTGGATCCACTGGGCCCAGCCACTGACCTGGCCATTGGTATTGCCGAACAGGTTCGACGCCAGCACCGGGATCGTTAGCAGTGATGAGGCGAAGATCACCGGAATGACACCGGCCTGGTTGACCTTTAGCGGGATATAGGTCGAGGTCCCGCCATACATCTTGCGGCCGACCATCCGTTTGGCGTACTGCACGGGGATTCGGCGCTGCGCCTGTTCCATGAACGCGACCGCCCCGATGATCAGCACTCCGACCGCGCACACCAGGAGGAAGACGAAGAGGTGCTCGTTCTGCAGGACCGTGTTGAGCTGGCCGGGAACCACGGCGATGACCTGGGTGAAGATCATCAGCGACATGCCGTTGCCGACGCCGCGGTCGGTGATCAGCTCACCGAGCCACATGATCACCGCAGTGCCGGCGGTAAGGCAGATCACCATCGTCGCGATGGTGAACACCCTCTCGTTGACGAGCAGCGTCGAGGCGCAGCTCGAACCGAACAGCTGGGTCGGGTTCTCAGCGAGCGCGACGACCGCGGTCGACTGCAGGATCGCCAGCCCGATGGTCAGGTACCTGGTGTACTGCGTGATCTTCGCGGTACCCGACGGGCCTTCCTGACGCAACGCTTCCAGCCTTGGGATCACCACGGCGAGCAGCTGCAAGATGATGCTAGCCGTGATGTACGGCATGATTCCCAGCGCGAACACTGTCAGCTTGAGCAGCGCGCCGCCGCTCAGCAGGTTCACCAGTCCGAGAATGCTGGAATGCGCATTGCCCAGACAACTCTTCACCGCATTCTCGCTCACTCCCGGCGTCGGCAGCGAGGCGCCGAGCCGGAAGATCACGATGATGAAAAGCGTGAACAGCAGTTTCTTGCGCAGGTCAGGCGTACGAAAAGCCTGGTAGAACGCGGTCAGCATGCGCAGTCCTGAAGTCGAAGGGCCAGTCTCGTTGGGCACGATGTCATCTGCCGCTCCTCCTGGCTAGCGATCGGGTCGGTGAACCAGCCGCCTGCCTGGCCAAGCGTGACATGCACGCCGAAGTCTAACGCGGTGGAAAGACTACGGGAGCCTGCCTGCATGGTACCTGTGCTGCGGCCGATGCGGTGCATCGCGAAGCTGAGCTTCCGGTTCAGAGAGCGGTCGTCGAGCCCCCGGCCGCCGTGATCTTGTCGATCGCCGAGGCCGAGAACGCGTGGGCGGTGACCCGCAGGCCGCTGACGGCCTCGCCGGTGCCGAGGATCTTCACCAGTTCGCCGCGCCGGACCGCACCGCGCGCAGCCAGGTCCGCGGGCGTCACGTCGCCGCCATCGGGGTACAGCGCCGCCAGCCGGTTCAGGTTGACCACCTGGTAGGTGATCTTGAATCGGCTGTTGGAGAAGCCCTTCAGCTTCGGCAGCCGCCGGTGCAGCGGCATCTGCCCGCCCTCGAACGCGGGCGAGATGTTCGTCCTGGCCTTGCTGCCCTTGGTACCACGGCCAGCGGTCTTGCCCTTGGAGCCCTCGCCCCGGCCGACCCTGGTCTTCTTGGTGTGCGCGCCGGGAGCAGGCCGCAGGTGATGGATCTTCAGCCCGGCCTTACCGCCCGGAGCCGCAGACGTCGTCGCAGTGTCTGCCTTCGACACTTCCGTGTCAGACACGTTCAGTGCACCTCTTCCACCGCGACCAGATGGCGTACCACCTGGATCATGCCGCGGATCTCTGGCCGGTCGGCCTTCACGACGCTCTCGCCGATCCGGTGCAGCCCAAGCGAGCGCAGCGACTCCCGCTGCGGCTTGGTGCCGCCGATCTTTGATTTGGTCTGGGTAATTTTCAGCTCTGCCATCGAATGCTCCCGCTAATTGCCGGACTCGGCGGCGCTAGCCGCCGCGGCCCGCGCCCTGAGCATGGCCGCAGGAGCCACGCGCTCGATCGGCAGTCCGCGCCGAGCCGCGATCTCTTCTGGCCGGGACAGGCCCTTCAGCGCGGCCACCGTCGCGTGCACCACGTTGATCGGGTTGGAAGAACCGAGCGAACGCGACAGCACGTCGTGCACGCCAGCGCACTCAAGCACGGCGCGAACCGGCCCGCCAGCGATCACCCCGGTACCGGGGCTAGCCGGCTTGAGCAGCACCACGCCCGCTGTGTCCTCGCCGGTGATCATGTGCGGGATCGTACCGCCGATCCTGGGCACCTTGAAGAAGGACTTCTTGGCGGCCTCGACGCCCTTGGCTATCGCCGCGGGGACTTCCTTGGCCTTGCCGTAACCGACGCCGACCATGCCGTTGCCGTCGCCGACGACGACGAGGGCGGTGAAGCTGAACCGCCGGCCTCCCTGGACGACCTTAGCCACCCGGTTGATGGTGACCACGCGCTCGAGGTAAGCGGTGCCCTTTTCGGCCTGGCCGCCGCGACGGTCATCACGCCGATCGCGCCGCTCGCCACCACCGCTGCCGCTGCCCGGCCCGCCACCGCGCCGTGGAGGAGGTGCCATTAGAAATTCCTTCTTTCGCTTGAAAATTTTGCCGAGCTTCCCGCTACCGCGGGCCTTACCGTCCGAACCTGACTCGGTGCGGCGCTCGGCCTGCCGTGCATCGTCAGTGCTGCCTGCGGGGGGAGTACCCCCCGCAGGCCCCGCGCCTTCGGCAATCTCATAGGGCCAGTCCAGCCTCGCGGGCGCCGTCAGCGACGGCGGCGATCCGGCCGTGGTACTTGTTGCCGGCCCGGTCGAGCACGGCCGCCGAGACCCCGGCCGCGATCGCACGCTCGGCGACCAGCTTGCCGACCTCGCGCGCCTTGGCCGTCTTGTCGCCTTCAGTTGCCCTGACGCCGACCTCAAGGGTCGAGGCCGAGGCTAGCGTGTGACCGGCCACGTCATCGATCAGCTGCACGAACATGTTCTTCGACGACCTGTTCACGACCAGCCTTGGCCGTGCGGGGCTACCCGCGATCTTCTTGCGGACCCGAAGATGACGCCGGGTGCGCAGGGCCACCCGCTTGGCGGTACGGCTACGGCTGCGCACATGCGCCGTGGTCCTAGTGCTAGACATGGCTTACTTACCAGCCTTCCCGGCCTTGCGGCGGATCTGCTCGCCCGAGTAGCGCACGCCCTTGCCCTTGTACGGGTCAGGCTTGCGCAGCTTGCGGATGTTGGCGGCGACCTCACCGACCTGCTGCTTGTCAATGCCTTCGACGACGAACCTGGTCGGAGACTCGACCCGGAAGCTGATTCCTTCCGGCGGGTGGATCACCACCGGGTGGCTGAAGCCAAGCGCGAACTCAAGGTCCTTGCCCTTGGCCGTGACCCGGTAGCCCACCCCGACGATCTCCATCGTCTTGGCGTAGCCGGCGGTCACGCCGGTAACCATGTTCGCGATCAGCGACCTCGAAAGGCCGTGCAGCGCCCTGACCTCGCCCTCGTCTGACGGCCGGGTGACCGTGATCACGCCGTCGTTCTGGCTGACCTCGATCGGAGAGGAGATCTCAAGGCTCAGGCTGCCCTTCGGGCCCTTCACGGCGACGGCGCGGCCATTGATGGTGACGTCGACACCGGAAGGCACGCTGATCGGCATTCGTCCGATTCGTGACATCGTCGGCTTCCCTACCAGACGTAAGCGAGGACTTCCCCGCCTACGCCCTGCTTCTTGGCCTGCCTGTCGGTCAACAGGCCGCCGGATGTGGAGATGATCGCGACGCCGAGTCCGCCGAGCACGCGCGGCAGGTTGTCTTTGCGCGCGTAGACCCGCAGGCCGGGCTTGGACACCCGCTTGATGCCGGCGATCGAGCGTTCCCTCGTCGGCCCGTACTTCAGCGCGAGCACCAGGTTCTTGCCAACCTCGGCATCTTCCACGCGCCAGCCAGCGATGTAGCCCTCTTGCTGGAGGATCTTGGCGATGTTTACCTTGATCTTGGAATGCGGCATCGTCACCGCATCGTGATAAGCCGAATTGGCGTTACGCAGCCGGGTCAGCATGTCTGCGACCGGGTCGGTCATTGTCATTTGGCCCTATGGCCCTTCCCGCCGTGGTTTCCGCGCTTTTCCCCTCGCGGGGGTCCGGGGGTCGTCCCCCGGGTCAGCACAGACCTTCGACGTGAGTCGATTACCAGCTTGACTTGGTGATGCCCGGCAGTTCACCGCGGTGGGCCAGGGTGCGGAAGCAGATCCGGCACAGGCCGAACTTGCGGTAGACGGCGCGCGGCCGCCCGCACCTTGAGCACCTGGTGTATGCGCGCACCTCGTACTTCGGCTTGCGCTTCGCCTTGGCGATCAGGCTCTTCTTCGCCACTGTCAGTTCTCCTTGAACGGGAAGCCGAGCTGCCGCAGCAGCGAGCGGCCCTGCTCATCGGTGGTCGCGGTGGTGACGAGAGTGACATCCATGCCACGCTGCCGGTCCACCTGGTCCGGGTTGATCTCGTGGAACATGAGCTGCTCGGTGAGGCCGAACGTGTAGTTGCCGCGGCCGTCGAACTGCCGGTCGGACAGCCCGCGGAAGTCACGGATTCGCGGCAGCGCGATCGACAGCAGCCGGTCGCAGAACTCCCACATCCGCGTGCCGCGCAGGGTCACGTGCACGCCGATCGGCATGCCCTCCCTGAGCTTGAACTGGGCGATCGACTTGCGCGCCCGAGCCACGGCCGGCTTCTGCCCGGTGATCAGCGTCAGGTCCCTGACCGCGCCCTCGATCAGCTTGGCGTCCCTTGCGGCCTCGCCTACGCCCAT
>Ga0134128_10007581_pt1 | contig 13108 bp, 10 predicted proteins | sample KB31754_FD_96462 | JGI IMG/M metagenome (GOLD analysis project Ga0134128, IMG submission 96462) | Terrestrial soil microbial communities with excess Nitrogen fertilizer from Kellogg Biological Station, Michigan, USA - KB3-175-4 | ecosystem: Environmental > Terrestrial > Soil > Unclassified ... | reverse complement strand
CGATGTGCTTGGTCAAGGGAACGACGTCCAGTTTCGCCCTGCTCTTTACCGCGACGTCCATGGCGCTCCTCCAATTTCATTTTTGCGCGGCGTTCGCAAGACGAAGCGAACGCCGCTGTTTTGATTGACGCGCAACCCTACTCGGCGGCGACCGCGACCGGAGCCGCGGCGACGCCGTGGGCAACATCGCCGCTCGCGAGCGCGGCCAGGATGCGGTCGACCAGCGCCCGCGCCGACTCGGCACTCAGCTCGACCGCGACGCGGTCGCGGCCGCCCTCGCCTTCATTGGTGAAATCGATGGCGAGCACGTGATCGAGCGTCGAGTAGTACGGATGGTCGTAATAGACGTTGGCGGTGTCGATCCGCATCCAGCCCTTACGGCCTTTGGCGCTGCCGACCAGCGCCGTCTTTTCGACGATGTACGAGCACATCGCGTTCTCCTTTGCTGGCGCAGCGTTATTCGGCGGCGATGCTGGCCGACGAAGCCGCCAGATGTCGGTTGAAGAAGTTGAACACCTTGTCCCAGCCATCCATGGCCTGCTCGGGCCGGTAGGCGTCGCGCTGCCAGTTGAAGAAGGCGTGCCCGGCGCCGTTGTAGCGGTGGAATTCGTAGTTCTTGCCGAGCTTTTTCAGCACCGCCTCGGTGCGGTTGACCTGGTCCGCAGTCGGATTGTGATCGTCATTGCCGAAGATGCCGAGCAGCGGGCAGCTCATCTTCTCGGTCAAGTCGATCGGCGCGACCGGTCGCTTGTCGTTCAAGTCCTTCGGATTGTCGACGACGACATTGCCGCCCCAGCAGTCGACCGCGGCATCGATGTCCTTGAGCGTGCACGCGGCGAGATAGGTATGGCGGCCGCCGGAGCAGAAGCCGATGACGCCGATCTTGCCGGTCGCATTCGGCTGCGCGCGCAAATAGGCCATGGCTCCGGTCACGTCGCCCATCACCTGGGCATCGGCGACGCCGCCGGCGGCGCGGATGCGGGCGCCGAGATCATCGGGGCTCTCGTTCGGGCCGCCTTCGCGGAAATACAAATGCGGCGAGATCGCCGCGTAGCCGTGGTGCGCAAGCTTACGAACTACTTCCGTGGTCCACTCGCACCAGCCCGGAATGTGATGAATGACGACGACGCCGGGAAATTTGCCAGCCCGTGTCGGCCGCGCGTAATAGGCCTCGCCCTGGTCGCCGTTATGGCCGCGAAACGGCACCACCTCGGCCTGCAATCCTTGGTAATAGCTCATGATGCACTCCCTTGAATCCTGCGCCGCACTGTCGCTGAGCGCACGATTCATAGCACGGCGGGAGCGCGATGCCAGCGGCCGGTATCCGGCGTTTTACTCGGGGCAGCGGTGCAGGACCGCGTTATAGGTCTGGTCGCGGTCGACGAATTTGACGGTCTTGTCGGGTTGCGGCGTGAAGGTGAGGTCGCCGACCATGGGTCCGGCCGGGAATTTGCATTCGACGTGGAGCTTGTAGCTTCCACCGTCATGCTTGTTGTCCAGGATGCTACAGACGCCGATGTTGGACACGATCTCCTGCGCCGAGATCGTGACCTTGAGCGCCGCATTGTCCTTGCCGTTGCCCTTGCACGGCACGTTCTGCATGTAGGTTCCAGTGAGTGGAAAGTCGTCCGCGACAGCGCCAACCGATGCGGCGGCGAGCAGCAAGCACGTGGCAGTCAAGCAGAACACGCTTTTATTCAACACGTAAGCCTCGCATTCGGCCGATTGCTGCCCCAGCCATTGCGAATGCAACGGGGTTGCGACATCGGCCGGCTCCGCGCAACCGGCAAAATTTATGGCCAGCCATTGTGGCAGCTTAGCGCCCAAGAGGCGGCGCCGATCGCGAAGAAAAAGGCGGCGCCGCGTGGGCGCCGCCTTCGCGTTTGAATTTGACCGGTGCGGCTTAGTGCGCGGTAAGCCCCGAGGAGTCCTCCTCGACCGCCTGCTCCGGAACGTCGACCGGCTTCGCGGTCGATTCCTCCCAGGTGATCGGCTCGGGCTTGCGCGTCAGCGCACGCGCCAGCACCTCGTCCATGCGCGAGACCGGAATGATGTCGAGACCGCTCTTGATGCTGTCGTTGATCTCGACGAGATCCTTGGCGTTCTCTTCCGGAATGAGCACGGTCTTGATGCCGCCGCGCAACGCGGCGAGCAGCTTCTCCTTGAGCCCGCCGATCGGCAGCACGCGGCCGCGCAGCGTGATCTCGCCGGTCATGGCGACGTCGCGGTGCACCGGGATGCCGGTCATCACCGAGACGATGGCCGTGACCATGGCGACACCGGCGGACGGACCGTCCTTCGGGGTCGCGCCTTCCGGCACGTGGACGTGGATGTCGCGCTTGTCGAACAACGGCGGCTCGATGCCGAAGGCGACCGCGCGCATGCGCACGTAGGACGCCGCCGCCGAGATCGACTCCTTCATCACGTCGCGCAGGTTGCCGGTGACGGTCATCTTGCCCTTGCCGGGCATCATGGCCGCCTCGATGGTCAGCAGCTCGCCGCCGACGTCGGTCCACGCCAGACCGGTGACGACGCCGACCTGATCCTCGTCCTCGACCTCGCCGTAGCGGAATTTCGGCACGCCGAGATAATCGGCCAGATTCTTGTCGGTGACCGCAATCGACTCGGTCTTGTTGATCGTGAGCTCCTTCACCGCCTTGCGGATCAGGGTCGACAGCTCGCGTTCGAGATTGCGCACGCCCGCCTCGCGCGTATAGCGGCGGATGATCAAAAGCAATCCCTCGTCGTCGATCGACCATTCCTTGGGGTCGAGGCCGTGCTTGACGATGGCGTGCGGGATCAAGTGCTTGCGCGCGATCTCGACCTTCTCGTCTTCGGTGTAGCCGGCGATGCGGATGATCTCCATGCGGTCCATCAGGGGCGGCGGAATATTGAGCGTGTTCGCCGTGGTGATGAACATCACGTTGGACAGATCGTAATCGACCTCCAGGTAGTGATCGTTGAAGGCGTGGTTCTGCTCGGGATCCAAGACCTCGAGCAGCGCGGAGGATGGATCGCCGCGGAAATCGGCGCCCATCTTGTCGACCTCGTCGAGCAGGAACAGCGGGTTCGAGCTCTTGGCCTTGCGCATCGACTGGATGACCTTGCCGGGCATCGAGCCGATATAGGTGCGCCGGTGGCCGCGGATCTCCGCCTCGTCGCGCACGCCGCCGAGCGACACGCGCACGAACTCGCGTCCGGTCGCTCGCGCGATCGACTTGCCGAGCGAGGTCTTGCCGACGCCGGGCGGGCCGACCAGGCACAGGATCGGTCCGGTCAGCTTATTGGCGCGTTGCTGCACCGCCAGATACTCGACGATGCGCTCCTTGACCTTCTCGAGGCCGTAATGGTCGTTGTCGAGAATCTGCTGTGCCAGCGGCAGGTCCTTCTTGATCTTCGATTTCTTGTTCCACGGGATCGACAACAGCCAATCCAGATAGTTGCGCACCACCGTGGCTTCCGCCGACATCGGCGACATCTGCCGCAGCTTTTTCAGCTCGTGCTGCGCCTTTTCGCGCGCTTCCTTCGAGAGCTTGGTGGTCTTGATCTTCTCTTCGAGCTCGGCAACCTCGTCCTTGCCGTCCTCGTCGCCCAGCTCCTTCTGGATCGCCTTCATCTGTTCGTTGAGGTAATACTCGCGCTGGGTCTTCTCCATCTGGCGCTTGACGCGCGTGCGGATGCGCTTCTCGACCTGCAGCACGGAGATTTCGCTCTCCATCAGGCCGAGCACCTTCTCCAGGCGCTCGGTGACGCTCGGCGTCTCCAGAATCGTCTGCTTGTCGGGAATCTTGACGGCGAGATGCGAAGCCACCGCGTCGGCGAGCTTAGCGTAGTCCTCGATCTGCTGGACCACGCCGATCACCTCCGGCGAGACCTTTTTGTTGAGCTTCACATAGCCTTCGAATTCGTTGACCACCGAGCGCGCCAGCGCTTCGGCCTCGACCTGATCGCCTGAGGAATCGGCGAGCACGACCGCTTCCGCTTCGAAATACTCCTCGCGGCCTGTGTACTCCTTCACCTTGGCGCGCGCGGCGCCCTCGACCAGCACCTTCACGGTGCCGTCCGGCAGTTTGAGGAGCTGCAGCACGCTCGCCAACGTACCGACCGTGTAGATCGCGTCCGGCGCCGGATCGTCATCGGAGGCGTTCTTCTGCGTCGCCAATAGAATGAACGTGTCCGAGCGCATGACCTCTTCGAGCGCCTTGATCGACTTCTCGCGGCCGACAAAGAGCGGCACGATCATGTGCGGAAAAACGACGATGTCGCGCAGCGGCAGCACCGGGTAGGCGCGGCTTTCGCCGGCGGTCAGGGTCGGCTTCGGTTTGGCGGCGCTTGTCATGGCCCCAATTCCCTTATTGTTGTGCACATTCGCCGTGACCCGCAGGATGCGCTGTCGAGGCGAACTGCCGGTGAGCCGGGAGGAGCCGTAAGAGGGCGCGCACGAGGCTCGGCCCGGCAATCTTACGCGAGTTTTGGTACGCTCTACTCATCGCAACGCTATACGTGGCGTTGCGCAAGGGCCCTGTCAAGAAAGCCCGGATTTTGCGGCAAATTCCAGCCCGGTCGGTGCGATTCGGGCACCGAATCGGCCCGCCCAGGCGGGGCCGATTCCATGTCAGGCACTCGCGCCGCCGGCGTCGCTCGCCCGATCCGAGCGATCGGCGTAGATGTAAAGCGGCCGCTTCGAGCCGTCGACCACTTCGCGGAAGATCTCGACCCGCACCACGCCTTCGAGGCTCGGCAGGTCGAACATGGTGTCGAGCAGGATGCTTTCCATGATCGAGCGCAAGCCGCGCGCGCCGGTCTTGCGGTCGATCGCCTTGCGGGCGATCGCCGACAACGCCTCGTCGGTGAGCTTGAGATCGACTGTCTCCATCTCGAACATGCGCTGATATTGCTTGACCAGCGCGTTCTTCGGCTCGGTGAGGATGCGCTTGAGCGAAGCCTCGTCGAGGTCCTCGAGCGTCGCCACGACCGGCAGACGGCCGACGAATTCGGGGATGAGCCCGTATTTGAGCAAATCCTCCGGCTCGACCTCGCGGAAGATTTCGCCTTGCTTGCGATCCTCAGGCGCCATCACCTTGGCGCCGAAGCCGATCGAGGTGGAGCGGCCGCGCGCCGAGATGATCTTTTCCAGCCCGGCAAACGCGCCGCCGCAGACGAACAGGATGTTCGTGGTGTCGACCTGGAGGAACTCCTGCTGCGGATGCTTACGGCCGCCCTGCGGCGGCACGCTCGCGATCGTGCCCTCCATGATCTTGAGCAGCGCCTGCTGCACGCCTTCGCCGGACACGTCGCGGGTGATCGACGGATTGTCGGACTTGCGCGAAATCTTGTCGATCTCGTCGATGTAGACGATGCCGCGTTGCGCGCGCTCGACATTATAGTCGGCGGACTGCAGCAGCTTCAGGATAATGTTCTCGACGTCCTCGCCGACATAGCCCGCTTCGGTGAGCGTGGTGGCATCCGCCATGGTGAACGGCACGTCGAGGATACGCGCCAGCGTCTGCGCCAACAGCGTCTTGCCGGAGCCGGTGGGCCCGATCAGCAGGATGTTGGATTTCGCCAGCTCGACGTCGTTGTGCTTGCTCTGATGATTGAGCCGTTTGTAGTGGTTGTGGACTGCGACCGAGAGCACCTTCTTGGCGTAGTCCTGACCGATGACGTAATCGTCCAAAACCTTGCGGATTTCGCGCGGCGTCGGAATGCCGTCGCGCGACTTCACCAGCGAGGACTTGTTCTCCTCGCGGATGATGTCCATGCACAGCTCGACGCATTCGTCGCAGATGAACACGGTCGGACCGGCGATGAGCTTACGCACCTCATGCTGGCTCTTGCCGCAGAACGAGCAGTAAAGCGTATTCTTGGAGTCGCCGCCGCCAACCTTGCTCATTCCAGTCTCCGTACCGATCCTAAGTCGCGATCCTCGACGTCGCGATGCTCTATCTCTCGCCCCTCGAGGTCTTGACCGCCAGCGCTGCGCCCTACCTTACGAAGCGGCGCGCTAACATTCCGTAGCTCTGATCAACGCGCCTCCGGCACAGTGCCTATACGCTCCTATCCCGCACAAGCTGCCATGCTAACTGCCCGCGACTCAAGAATCCATTAACGATAACGCAAGTTCGCGCCTCTGTGTTTTCCGCATCACACCGCGATAAAACGCTTGACGCAAGGTCTGGAGCCGCCCTGCCCTACGTCGAATCGGTCTTTTTCGTGGCACCGCAGCCCCATGCCGGCCGCTTCGTGGGTTCGGTCACCCCTTGAGGGTCGCGACCTCGGCCGACTTGAGGGAGGGCTCCTCCGGGCGCTTCTCGATGACCTTGTCGATCAAGCCGAAATCCTTGGCCATTTCGGAGGTGAGGAACATGTCGCGCTCCAGCGCGTCCTCGATCTTCTTCAACGGCTGGCCGGTATGCTTGACATAGATCTCGTTGAGCCGCCGCTTCAGGTTCAGAATTTCTTGGGCATGTAGCATGATGTCGGTGGCCTGCCCCTGGAAGCCGCCTGAAGGCTGGTGGACCATGATGCGGGCGTTCGGCAGCGCAAAGCGCAAATCCTTGGCGCCTGCGGCAAGGAGCAGCGACCCCATCGAGGCCGCCTGTCCGGTGCACAGCGTCGATACCGCCGGCCGGATGAACTGCATGGTGTCGTAGATCGCCAGGCCCGAGGTCACGATGCCGCCCGGCGAGTTGATGTACATCGACACTTCTTTCTTCGGGTTCTCCGCCTCGAGGAACAGAAGCTGGGCGACGACGAGCGACGCCATGCCGTCCTCGATCGGCCCGGTGATGAAGATGATCCGCTCCTTCAACAGGCGCGAATAGATGTCGTAGGCCCGTTCGCCGCGGTTGGTCTGCTCGACCACCATGGGGACGAGGTAGTTCATGTAGGTGTCTTTTGGATCGCGCATGGATCACCTGTGCGGGATGTTTACCGGCTCGGCTAAGGAATCTGCCCGCTCAATGTGGCCGAGTCGGGCCGGGTCTGTCGAAGCCGCCCTGCTGTTCGAGAACCGCAACACATTCGACTACGCAGCTATCGCAGATATGTGCGGAATTTCCAGCGACAAGACGCGCGACATTGTCGGCGTGGCGGCCGGACAGCGGCCAAGTTCGCGACCAAGTCCGGGCCTTGGCGAGCGCAGTCGGCACGCCGCGCCATCCTGCCAATGCGTTCACGCCTCGGTTTCCTTGAACAGCTCTTCGCGCGACACCGGCTTGTCGGTCACGTCCGCCAGCTCAAGCACAAAGTCGACGACCTTGTCCTCGAACAGCGGCGCCCGCAAAGCGGCCAGCGCGCCCGGATTGTTGCGGTAATAGTCCCAGACCTGCTGCTCGCGGCCGGGCATCTGGCGCACCTGCTCCATCACGGCCGCGCGCAACTGGTCTTCGCTCACCGTTATATTGTTCTTCTCGCCGATCTCGGCAATGACCAGACCGAGCCGCACCCGCCGCTCGGCGATGGTGCGGTACTCCTCGCGCGCCTTCTCCTCGGTCGTACCTTCGTCGGCGAACGTGCGATTCTGCTGCTTCAGATCGTTCTCGATGGCCGACCAGACGTTATTGAATTCCTGCTCGACAAGGGTCGGCGGCGGCTCGAACTTGTGCCGTGCGTCGAGCTGATCGAGCAGCCCCCGCTTGACCTTTTGCCGCGAGGCCGAGGTGTGCTCGCGCTGCAAGCGCTCACGTAGCGCGTCGCGCAGCTTGGCAAGCGAATCCAGGCCGAGCGACTTGGCAAAATCGTCGTTCAGCGTCACCTCGCCCGGCGCCTCGACGGTCTTCACCGTCACCGCAAAGGTACCCGTTTTGCCGGCCAGATGTGTCGCCTGGTAGTCGTCCGGGAACTTCAGATCGAAGGTCTGGCTTTCCCCGGCCTTCTTGCCGATCAGGTTATCCTCAAAGCCTGGAATGAAACGGTCGGAGCCGAGCAGCATCGGCACATCCTCGGCGGAGCCGCCCTCGAAGGGCTGGCCGTCCATGGTGCCCTGGAACGAGATCGTGACCCGGTCGCCCGTCTGCGCCGGTTCGGTCTTGGCGATGAACGGTCGGTTTTGTTCGGCGATGGCGTTGAGCGCATGGTCGACTTCGGCGTCGGTCACCTCGGCGGTCTGCCGCTCCAGCTTCATGGTCTTGAAGTCGGTCAGCTCGATCGGCGGCACGACTTCGACCTCGACCGTGTAGGCGAGGTCGGCCTTGCCGTCGATGATGCCCTCGACCGCCCCCTCCTCTTGCGGCAGCACCACCTTGGGCTCGGTGGCGAGCTTGAGCCCGTTATCGCTGACGATCTTCTGGTTGGCTTCGCGGACCGCGGCCTCGATCACCTCGGCCATCGTCGATTTGCCGTAGATGCGCTTGAGATGGTTGACCGGCACCTTGCCGGGCCGGAACCCGCGCAGCTGCACGCGGCCCTTGAGATCATCGAGCCGCTCGTTGACCCGAGCCTCGAGATCGGCGGCCGATACCACGACGCGGTATTCGCGCTTGAGGCCTGCGGCGGACGTTTCAGTGACCTGCATTGCAACTACTCTATCATCGCGCGGATCAGCGCCTTGCAAACCGTTTTTGCCGTAAGCCGCCCATGGTGCGGGCGGAGGGGCTCGAACCCCCACGACTTGCGTCACGGGAACCTAAATCCCGCGCGTCTACCAATTCCGCCACGCCCGCGACACGCACGGCGGCCCGGCGGCGCGGCTTATATCATGCGCAATGAACGGGGCACTACAAAAATAGGCGTCACACCGCCGCCCCGGCAACGCGCGCTGGCGTATGCGACCGCACGACGCCGGGCGTCACGCGAGCAAGGCCGGGTAAACGCGCGGCAACGTCTCGGGCAAATCCTCGGCGATCAAGCCCGGACCGAATGCGCAGGCGGCTTCGCCGTGCAGCCAGACCGCCGCGCAGGCGGCTTCGAAGGCCGGCATATTTTGGGCCAGCAGGCCCGCCGTGATCCCGGTGAGCACGTCGCCGGCACCAGCGGTCGCCAGGTAAGCCGGGGCATTGCCCGCAATGGCAGCCCGGCCATCCGGTGCGGCAACCACCGTGTCGCCGCCCTTGAGCAGCACGACCGCGCCGGTCAAAGCGGCGGCGAGCCGGGCCCGGTCGAGTTTCGAGCCCGCTTTCGTCCGGGCGTCCAGTGCGTTGAAGGTGCGCGCAAATTCGCCTTCGTGGGGCGTCACAACAGTCGCCCTGTCACCCCGCGCTAGAAGCGCCTGCGCCAGCCGCTGCGGGTTGCCCGCGAAGCTGGTGAGTGCGTCGGCGTCCAGCACGACGGCGCGGTCGCAGGACAGCGCGGCCAGGGTCATGGCGCAGGTCGGCTCGCCTAATCCCAGCCCCGGCCCAAGCGCCACCGCATTCAGGCGCCGATCCGCCAAAAATCCCGTCAGCGCCTCTGCCCCGTCGACCGGCCGCACCATGATGGCGAGGTTCGCGGCGGCATTGACGGCCAGCGCCTCGCGCGGGCTGGCGATGGTGACGAGGCCGGCGCCAGCGCGCAGGGCCCCGCGGGCGGCGAGCCGCGCTGCACCGGTCGACCAGGACGGTCCCGACACCACCACCGCGTGGCCGCGGTCGTATTTGTGTCCGCTGAGCTGCGGCACCGGGAAGCGGTCGCGCCACAGCGCCGGGACATTTTCCCATGTGTTGGGAGCGATGCGCTGCAGAACCGCATCGGGAATACCGATATCGGCGACCCGGATGGCGCCGCAATAAAGCCGGCCCGGCAAAAGGGCGTGCCCGGGCTTCTTGCGAAAGAAGGTCACGGTCCGCGTGGCCGTCACGGCCGCGCCCATGACCACTCCCGAGGAGCCGTTGATGCCGCTCGGCAGGTCGACCGCGACGACCGGCGCGGCCTGCTCGTTCATCGCCTCGATCAACCCCCGGGCGGCACCCTCTACCGGCCGGTCCAGACCGGCGCCGAATAGCGCATCGATCACGACGTCGGCACCGGCCAGCATCGCGGGATCGGCGACGATTACGGCGCCGTCCCAGCGCTTGGCCGCAAGCGCGGCGTCGCCCTTGAGCCGGCTCGGCTCGCCAAGAAGCAGAAGCTTCACCTCGTAGCCGCGCTCGGCGAGCAGCCGGGCGGCAACAAAGCCATCGCCGCCGTTGTTGCCCGGGCCGGCGACGACAACCACGCAGGTACCCGCCGCGTGTGCCTCCATCACCGCGGCGGCAACCGCGGCGCCCGCCTGCTCCATCAGGTCGATGCCTGCCGTTCCGCCCGCAATCGTCAGGCGGTCGGCCTCGGCCATTTCGGCATTGTTCAGAAGCTCGATCATGCGGCCACCGAAGATAACGAAAGCGGCAGGCCGCGCCTATCGGTGAGCACCCCCTCGTCTTCCGCGACAGCTATTGACGAGAGAATAGGCACTGTGCCTACTTTTGCGGCGCAAGCCATTTCCGGGCACCGCAAAATCGGCCCCAGGCGCCGTGTACTGTACTGATCCGGCTTGATTATTTTCGCAGCGGCGACCCTGGCACGAGACCTGCTAAACCGACGCGATGGTTCCGCGCCTGCCTCGGAGCCGGGAGAATGAATGCGATGAAGAAGATCGAGGCGATCATCAAGCCATTCAAGCTCGATGAGGTGAAGGAGGCACTGCAGGAAGTCGGATTGCAAGGCATCACCGTCACCGAGGCCAAGGGGTTCGGCCGCCAGAAAGGCCATACCGAGCTTTATCGCGGCGCCGAGTACGTGGTCGATTTTCTCCCCAAGGTGAAGATCGAGGTTGTGCTCGGCGACGACATGGTCGAAAAAGCCGTCGATGCGATCCGCCGCGCTGCGCAGACCGGCCGGATCGGCGACGGCAAGATCTTCGTTTCGAATATCGAGGAGGCGATCCGCATCAGGACCGGGGAATCCGGAATTGACGCCATCTGATCGCCGATCTGAACTTGCCGGACCGCACCATGCGGCGTCGCGGCGACACACGTTTGGCTTTCCACCAGCACCACGAAAGGTACGCCTGCCATGACTACGCCGAAGAACGTCATGAAGTTGATCAAAGACAATGACGTCAAATACGTCGACTTCCGCTTCACCGATCCGCGCGGCAAATGGCAACACGTGACCTGCGACGTAACGGTCGTCGATGAGGACACCTTCGCCGAAGGCATCATGTTCGACGGCTCCTCGATCGCCGGCTGGAAGGCGATCCACGAGTCGGACATGCAGCTGATGCCGGATCCGGAAAGCGCCTGCATCGATCCGTTCTTCGCCGAGACCACGCTGGTGCTGATCTGCGATACGCTCGAGCCGCTCACGGGCGAGCCGTACAACCGCGACCCGCGTTCGATCGCCAAGAAGGCCGCCGGCCTGGTCAAGGCCATGGGCATCGGCGACACCGTGTTCTTCGGACCCGAAGCCGAGTTCTTCATCTTCGACGACGTGAAATATTCGGCGACGCCCTACAGCGTCGGCTACAAGGTCGACTCCATCGAATTCCCGACCAATTCCGACACCGAATACGAAGGCGGCAATCTCGGCCACCACATCGGCTTCAAGAAGGGCTACTTTCCGGTGCCGCCGCTCGACACCGCCCAGGACATGCGCTCGGAAATGCTCGCCGCCATGGCGCGCATGGGCGTCAAGGTCGAGAAGCATCACCACGAAGTCGGCTCGGCGCAGCACGAGCTCGGCATGAAATTCTCGCCCATGGTGCGCATGGCCGACCAGATGCAGATCTACAAGTATTGCATCCATCAGGTCGCGCAGGTCTACGGCAAGACGGCAACCTTCATGCCGAAGCCGATCTACGGCGATAACGGCTCGGGCATGCACTGCCATCAGTCGATCTGGAAAGGCGACAAGCCGCTGTTCGCCGGCAACAAATACGCCGACCTGTCGGATACCTGCCTGCAGTACATCGCCGGCATCCTCAAGCACGCCCGCGCCATCAACGCCTTCACCAACCCGACCACGAACTCGTACAAACGGCTGGTGCCGGGCTTCGAAGCGCCGGTGCTGCTCGCCTATTCGGTGCGCAACCGTTCGGCCAGCTGCCGCATTCCGCTGGCCTCGTCGCCGAAGGCCAAGCGCGTCGAGGTGCGTTACCCCGATCCGCTGTGCAATCCGTATCTGGGCTTTGCCGCCATGCTGCTCGCCGGCCTCGACGGCATCAAGAACAAGCTCAATCCGGGCGAGCCGATGGACAAGGATCTCTACGATCTGCCGCCGCGCGAGTTGAAGAAGATCCCGACCGTGTGCGGCAGCCTGCGCGAGGCGTTGAGTAATCTCGACAAGGACCGCGAGTTCCTCAAAGCCGGCGGCGTGTTCGACGACGATTTCATCGACAGCTATATCGAGCTGAAGATGCAGGAGATCATTCGCTTCGAGCACACGCCGCATCCGGTCGAATTCGAGATGTATTACTCGGCGTAGCCGTTCGGCCTATTCTCCCTGCATTGCGTCAACGGATGCAAAAGTTACGGGGCGCCCTGCGGCGCCCCGCTTTTTATCGGCCGCAACAAAATTATTGTACGCTGCGGCGCCGCATCATAGGACCGGCCTGACCGGCGGGCGCTTCCGCAAGCTGCGGCTGCAGTGTCCGCAACGGCACCACGGATGCGGCGCGCCCGGGCGCCGCGACCGCTTCGTCGGACAGCTCGACGCGGTTTCGCCCGTTGGCCTTGGCCCGGTAGAGCGCGGTATCGGCGCGGGCGATCAGCATGTCGATCGCCGCATGGGGCGAGCCGCAGGCCACGCCAACGCTGACCGTCGCCGGGATACCGTGACCGTCCGGCCCGGTCGTTGCCGCGGCAAACGCGTTGCGAATGCGCTCGGCGGCGACCGCCGTTTCGGCCATGGTGCCGGAGAGCAGCGCGACGAACTCCTCGCCGCCGACCCGGCCGATGATGTCGCCGCCGCGCATGGTTTTGCGCACCACCGTCGCGAACAACTGCAGCATCTGGTCGCCCGCGCCGTGGCCGAACGTGTCGTTGATCTTCTTGAAATGGTCGATGTCGAACGCCAGCACGCTCACCGGCGTCATGGTCGCGCCGTGGGCACCCATCATCGCGGCAGCTGCCTCGAAGAAGCCGCGGCGGTTGAGAAGGCCGGTCAGCGCATCGGTCGCCGCAGCGGCCTTGTAGGCGCGCACCGCGCGGTCCTT
>Ga0134128_10007580_pt1 | contig 13110 bp, 9 predicted proteins | sample KB31754_FD_96462 | JGI IMG/M metagenome (GOLD analysis project Ga0134128, IMG submission 96462) | Terrestrial soil microbial communities with excess Nitrogen fertilizer from Kellogg Biological Station, Michigan, USA - KB3-175-4 | ecosystem: Environmental > Terrestrial > Soil > Unclassified ... | reverse complement strand
GCTGCCTATGGTTGAAAATACTCCGCTCAAATTAACTTGCGGGTATCCCATGTCCGAGGGATTCTGTGTGGTACCCAGCAAACCATTGGCGGAAGCGAAAGTATTTCCAGCATTTGGATCGCCTTGGCCGCCTGAAACACTGAGCCAGCCGAAACGAAATTCATTCAGAAGGTTTGTGTTAAACGTGTGCGTTTCGCCGACGGAAAAATTGACCGAATGTGTCCTCAGCGTGCGGCCGAAGCCGGGCAGAAGCGCCTCATTCAACACGCTGGACCCAAAGGGATCGAATTCATTGGCATCGAAAACTGAGGCGCGAATAAATGCGGAGTCATTCATGGAGAACTGGTGGTCGATGCGCGCATTATACTGATTGGTATTGATATTCTGTTGGCCGACGGCGAGGAGATTATTCGCACCTATCTGTCCCGGCGTGGGAGGGGGCAATAGATCGAGCAGAGCATTTGCTGCCGCATTTATGTGGAAATTCGGATCACTGTTCAGATTTGTCCCTGAGTACGTGATTCCGGTGAAAGGATCTTTGAAAGAAGTAAATTTGCTGGAAAGGCCCGCCAAATTTCCCGCGCGCTCTGCGAGAGTCGGTACATTGAACGCTTGGGAAAGGGAATCGCGCGTTCGCTGGCCCTCGTAGTTCACGAAGAAGAAAGTCTTGTCCCGCAAGACCGGTCCGCCAAAAGTTCCCCCAAACTGGTTTTCACGGAAAGGCGTGGCCACTCCAGGGGTGGCGAAAAAATTTCTAGCGTCGAAAATGTCATTGCGCAGAAATTCGTACAGGCTGCCGTGAAACGCGTTGCTTCCGGACTTGGTAATGACATTGACCACTGCTCCGGATTTTCCACCAAACTCAGCGCTGTAATTCGTTTTCAGCATGTTGAATTCGCTGATGGCGTCGGTCGATGGGCTCAGTACGACGTTGTTGAAATATTCATCGGTGACATTCACGCCGTCCACGAGAAAAAGATTGTGTCCGGTACGGTTGCCCATCACATTGATCAGCTTGCCCGTTTGCTGCAGGGCGTCTCCGCGCGTCCCTCCTGGAGGGCTAACCACGCCTTCACCCAACAAAGTCAGCTCCAGGAATTCACGCCCTTTCAGCGGCAGGTCCACGACTTGCTGATTTTGAATGACGTCCTTAATTTCCGCCGACGGCACTTGAAGTATGGAGGAGCCCCCCTCGACCGTAACCGTTTCGCTTTGCTCCCCTAGTGCAAGCTCGAAATCCTGGCGGATGTGATCGCCGACGTGAAGCACGACGTGCTCCTGAACGGCGAGCTTGAAACCCGATGCGGAAACCGTAAGCGTGTATTCGCCAACGGGAAGTTGCGGAAGGAGAAATAGCCCTGATTCATTCGTTGTGGCGGTAAATTTTTGTCGCGTTGCGACTTGGGTGCCATCCACAGCGGCGCCGGCGATGACCGCGCCCGTAGGATCCTTCACTTGGCCAGCAATCTCCGCCGTGTTCATTTGGGCGAATGCCACGACGCAGCATAGTCCCGCAACGGTCACCAGGAACAAAAGTTTGCGGGCAGTCTCTGCTATTTGGTTCAGCACGAGCGAGCCTCAACGAAAGAAATCGGATGCCGGTCGGCTTTCTATCCGCATCCTTTTGCCAACTGGTCTTAAAATGTGGCAATTATAAACGCACCACACTGCCCATCACTGATATCTTGACACTATTTCGCGCAAGGTGCTAGCCTCGTTTTAGTGGAACCCCTGCACCATTTAGGTCACGGACACCGATGAAACTGGATCGTTTTCCAAAGCGATGGTATGTAATATGCCTCTCTTTGGTATTGGGCGTTTTGGTTTTGGGTATTGTCCAGTGGAGTTTCCTTCCGATATTGATTCAAAATGGTCCGGTCGGAGGCGCCGCGCTGGAAATGTCGGCGGGCCATTCCTCCAAATTTGCAGCTCCGTTCAAATTCTTGTTCGGTGACGAGTTGCAGCCGTGCATTGTGCGGGCGAGAGTCGCCGTGCGAAGGCTTACTTCAGCAATTTTAATTCTCGCGGAAGTTCCTGTTTACCGTTCTGAAGATTTATTTCAATCCAGTCATCATCTGCGCGCACCGCCTTCCGCTTAAAAATTTGCAGGGATTAACCTGCGATTGCCCCTATTAAACATTTGAGTAACATTCGGGACTTGTCTTGATGGAAGCTGTTTGAACTCCGTCCTAAGCAACATTCGACATGTTCATCCCGCTCCCATGACTATGGGCCGGCACGACCTGAGTTCTGATAGCTGTTGGCTTTCGTGTGGACTTTAATTTTGGAGAAACGATGACCTTACATCGGTTGGAGCCAGCCGTGCTCGAAGCGTTGGGGCAGTTGGATTCTTGCAGCGTGGCGAACGCGATTGAGACTTTTGGAGTGCGGCTACGTAACACAGGCTTTTCGGATTCCTCCATTCATTGTCTTTTCAACAATGCCGTTCCCATGGTTGGGTATGCCGCTACCGTGCGGATTCGCACCGCCGAGCCTCCCATGGAGGGAGAGAGCTATTACTACCGGCTCGACTGGCTGGATTATTTTTCCAGCATTCCGTCTCCCAGGATTCTTGTTCTGGAAGATCTGGACACGCCTCCCGGGCTCGGCTCTTTTATTGGCGATGTTCACGCGAATATTCTGCGTGTGCTGGGATGCATTGGCGTTGTGACCAACGGCGCAGTCCGGAACGTGGAAACGGCGCGGGAGCTGAAACTTCAGATGTACGCCCATAACTTGTCTGTTTCGCATTCGTTTGCGCATGTCATGGATTTTGGAAGTCCTACCCGCGTAGCGGGCATGGAAATACATTCCGGCGATGTCCTGCATGGTGACCGCCACGGTGTGCAGACGGTTCCGCTCCCAATCGCACCCGAGATTCCCGCAGTGGCCCACAGGATGAGAGCAGAAGAGCAGGAAATTATTCGCTTGTCTCAATCCAATGCCTTCACTGTCGAAAAGCTTCGTTCCATGGTGGATGCGCTCAGGGCCAAGAGGAAGAATTTGGAAGTTTGAAAATGCGATTGGAGATTGCGGAGGTTATTCCGTGAAGCTGATTCATCGGTTTCTGAATATTTCTTTGTTCCTGGTTCTCTTCTCTGCTGTTTTCGGTTGCGGAGAAGGGCGCAAGGCTGCCGCTGACGATACGTCGAATGCGCCCGAAGCTGCCGTCGTGAAGGTCACGCGCGGAAATATCTCCGACAGTCTGGAAATCGCGTCGGAATTCCAACCATTTCAGGAAGTCGACGTATATGCGAAGGTTTCCGGCTATATCAAGAAACTTTACGTCGATTATGGGACTCATGTGAAGCAAGGGCAAATCCTGGCCGTGCTGGAAATTCCCGAACTCCAGCAGCAGATCCAGCAGGACGAGGCGTCCATCCACCGCAGCGAGCAGGAACTTGCCCGCGCACACGAAGATTTAAACCGCGCGCAGTCGGCCTACAACGTCACACACCTCACCTACACGCGTCTCGCCGACGTGCAGAAATCGCGCCCCGAACTCGTCGCGCAAGAAGAAGTGGATGTTTCAAAGGGCAAGGATATGGAAGCCGATGCCGAAGTTTCCGCCCAAAAAGCAGCGCTTGCGGCGTCCGAACAGGCATTGCTTGTGGCCAAAGCTACCCTCGGTAAAGACCAGGCCATGTTCGATTACGCGCGCATGACGGCGCCATTTGACGGTGTGGTTACTCAGATCTACGCGTATAGCGGCGCGTTGCTTCCGGCCGGGACTTCCTCCAACAAGGGCGATTCGGCGCTCTGCCAACTGTCACAGAACAGCCTTTTGCGTCTCGTCATTCCTGTCCCCGAACGAGCGGTTTCCGGCATTCATGTTGGGGAATCCGTTGCCGTGAATGTTTCTGGGATGAATAAAACATTTGAAGGGAAAATCGTCCGCTTCTCGGACCAAATCGATACGAACACCCGAACCATGCACACGGAAGTGGATGTACCCAATCCCAAGTATGAAGTTGTGCCGGGAATGTACGCCTCCGTAAAAATCCCGCTCCATTTAGCGGCAAAAGTGTTGACGGTCCCGGTGCAGGCGTTTCAAGCCGGCAGTGAAGGCAAGGGTGTTGTGCTTGCGATAGGTCCGGGAAACAAGATTGAGCGGCGGGATGTAACCGTAGGACTGCAATCGGCCAACGATGTGGAAATCACCTCGGGCTTGCAGGAAAACGAGACCGTGATCTACGGAAGTCTGGGGCAATACCGTCCCGAGGAAGTGGTTGTTCCAAAAATCGTCGAGCCTGCGCACTTGCAATAGGAGATATAGATGCCATCATTTGCGGTCCGACATCCTTACTTGATTATTGTTTTCTGTCTCTTCGTCGTTGTTCTCGGGTTAACCAGCGTGGCCCAAATGCCGGTGGACATGTTTCCACCGATCAATATTCCCGTCGTATTGGTGGCGACCTTTTATAGCGGCATGCCGCCTCAGCAAATCGAAGCCGATATTACGGATACATTTGAACGGTTCTTCACTCTGGCGGGCGGCGTAGACCACATGGAATCGCGATCGCTGCCGGGCGTCAGCTTGATCAAGATCTATTTTCAGCCGGGTACGGATGCCGATGCCGATGTAACGTCCATATCCAACCTCGCTATGGCGGATTTGAGACGACTTCCGCAAGGAACACTGCCTCCCGTTGTACTGAAGGTGGACGCATCGAGCTTGCCTGTGTGCCTGCTGACGGTGAAAGGCGAAGGATTGGACGAAACTCAACTGCACGACTATTTGCAATTTCAGATTCGCAACCAGATTGCAGGTGTCCCAGGTGCAACCGTTCCGCCGCCATACGGAGGCAAGTACCGGCAAATCATGGTGTATGTCGATCCTCTCAAGCTGCAGGCTCATGAACTGAGTCCGATGGACGTGGTGCGCGCGACAAATCAATCCAATTTGATCTTGCCCGCGGGAGATGTGCGGCTTGGTCCCATCGATTACAACATTTACACCAATGCGCAGGTGGCGGATGCCAAAGCGCTGAACGAAGTGCCTCTCAAAACGGATGGAGAAAGATCGGTATTTATTGGAGACGTTGGGAAAGCGGTAGATGCTTCCGCTCAGCAATACAACATCGTGCGCGTGGATGGGCAGAAATCTGTTTACGTAGCTGTTCAGAAGCAGGGAGGCGACACGAATACCATCGCCGTGGTGGATGGGATTCGCAATGCCATCAAGAGCCTGCGGGATATTCCTTCGCAGCTGAAAGCCTTTGTTACTTTCGATCAATCTATTTTCGTGAAGCAAGCCATTTCCACAGTGGTTCGTGAAGGGGGAATGGGGATGCTCCTGACTGGAGCGATGATCCTGATTTTTCTTGGAAGCTTTCGCGCCACGGTTGCGGTTTTCCTGTCGATTCCTATTTCTGTGTTTATCACGTTTTTCATTCTACATAGCGCAAACAAATCGATCAATGCGATGGTGCTAAGCGGCCTGGCACTCGCCTTTTCGCGCTTGATCGATAATTCAGTGGTGGTCATCGAGAACATTTATCGTCACCTGGAGATGGGCGAAGAACCGGAGGTGGCCGCGGTGAAAGGAACAAATGAAGTGGCGCTCGCCGTGTTTGCCATCACGCTGGTGGGAGTCGTCGTATTTTTTCCGGTTACTTTTTTATTCGGAGTGAGTGCATATTTATTCGGGGCGTTGGCTCTCGCTGTGGTTCTCGCTCTGTTCTCTTCTTACTTTGACGCGGTAACCGTCGTGCCGCTGTTTTGTGCAAAATATTTGAAGGCCGTTCATCAACATGGACATGCGGAAGCAGGAAAAAAAGAGTCCTGGGGATCTCGATTTCACACGAGGTTCAACGCGAAGTTTGAAGTGTTGCTCAACTTTTATGAAAGATGGGTCCGAAAAGCGTTGGATCGTCCTGGTACGGTCGTTGTGGGATTCCTGATTGTTTTCTGTCTTTGTTTTCTTCTTTACCCATTTATGGGAATGTCGTTCTTTCCGCGGACCGACGCGGGTCAGTTCGTAATCAATGTAAAAGCGCCGACCGGGACGCGAATTGAGCTGACCGACAATTATGTAAAGCGTGTGGAAGACATCGTTCATAACGTCGTGCCGCCTGATGAACTGCAAACTGTCGTTTCCAATATTGGACTGACACCCGACCTCTCGTCATTGTTTACTCCCAATGCCGGCATGCATACCGCGTTCATTCAGGTGGGATTAAAGGAAGATCATAAGAAAAGCAGCTTTCTATACATGGACGAAGTCCGCACTCGAATCAAATCGGAGATTCCTGAGCTTCGAACTTACTTTCAATCTGGCGGTCTGGTCGACGCCGTCCTAAACCAAGGCGCTCCCGCTCCCATAGATATTCAGGTGAGTGGTATCGACCTGAACACGGACAATCGTATTGCGCAAGATTTGGCAAGGCAGTTCCAGGAGGTCCCCGGAGTTTCTGACGTTTACATTCCGCAGGATATGGATTATCCCGCGTTGCAGGTAAATGTGAATCGCGCGAGGGCCAGCGAACTGGGGCTCAGCCCTCGGGAGGTCGTCGACAATCTGATTACATCGCTTACATCCAACGCGATGATTGCCCCCGGATATTGGGTGGACCCTAAGAGTGGCAACAACTATCTTGTTACAGTTCAGTATCCCGAGAATCAGGTGCGCTCGATTCAGGATTTAAAGACCATGCCCCTCCGCGGCACTGATTTGAAACGACCTACGTACTTAGATCAAGTGGCAGATGTAAACGTGGTGCAATCGCCGACGGAAGTGGACCACTATCAGCTGCAGAGATCGATGGACGTGTACGTAGCGCTCTCCGGCGAAGATTTGGGCAAGCCTGCGAATGCGATTTCGAAAATCATAGCCAACACGAAGCTCCCCACCAACATTCGAGTGAACATGCGTGGACTCGTTGTGACGATGCAAAATTCGTTTCGCAGTTTCGGGATTGGCCTGGTTCTTGCTGTCCTGCTTGTTTATTTGATCCTGGTGGCGCAATTTGCTTCCTTTACTGATCCATTTTTGATTGTGCTGGCAGTTCCCACGGGGCTTGTAGGCGTAATCATTACGTTGGTTTTTACGGGAACCACGCTGAACATCCAGTCTCTGATGGGTATTGTCATGCTTCAGGGAATGGTGGTTTCGAACAGCATTTTAATTGTGGATTTCGCTAATGTGCTCCAGAGCGAAGGCCGCAGCGTAATCGAGGCCGTGGCGCATTCCTGCCGAATTCGCTTGCGCCCGATATTGATGACTTCGCTCGCCACGGTCGTGGCGCTTCTTCCTATGGCATTCAAATTGGAGACGGGAAGCGAAGCTTATGCTCCGCTCGCGTTAGCCATCATCGGCGGGTTGATCTCCTCCATTCTGCTCACAATTTTCGTAGTTCCCGCTGCGTATTTAATGATTTATCGGAATCGTAAGGCAGTGGATATTCCGCCGGGTATACAGGAGGCGCACTAATGGGTGGCGCTCGCCGAATCCGGTCTTTGTTTTTTTTCCCCGTCAATTTTTTGGCAGTCTTGCCATGCTTCGCGCAGATGGCGCCACCGGCACCGGCTGCAAATCAAACGTATGGTCAACCTTCTTCACAGTCGGGACAGGCGTCGGCGCAGCAGCCCCTGAACCAAACGGCGCAGCGCCTGACATTGGCCGATGCAGATGCCATAGCGATTAAAAACCATCCGCGGATTCAGGCCGCAACGCAACTCGCTTCCGCCGCCCTTGCGCAAGTGAGGGAAGTTCAATCTCTTTATTATCCGCAGGCAAATGGATCGCTAACCGGAGCCTACGCGGAAACGAATAGCCGTATTGCCGCGGGATTTCTAAACAGTCCGTCTGTATTCAACAAGTTTGCAGATGGTGTCGCTGTTAACCAATTGGTAACGGACTTCGGACGGACGCATCAACTGTCCAAGAGTTCGCATTATCACGCACAGGCAGAGCAGGAAAATGTAATAACGACGCGCGCTGATGTGTTGCTACGCGTGAATCTCGCCTACTTTAACGTGATGAAGGCTCAGTCTGTTCTACATGTGGCCGAGGAAACCGTGAAGGCACGCCAACTGGTTGCGGACCAAGTTTCCGAACTTGCCAAAAGCAGCCTAAAATCCGGTCTCGACGTAAGTTTTGCAAAGGTAGATCTTGCCAGATCTCAACTTCTTTTGGTCCAGGCGCAAAACGATTTGCAGTCTTCCTTCGCCCAGCTTTCCGATGCTCTCGGTTATCCAGATCAGCGGATGTTTCAGCTTGTCGACGAACCGCTCCTGGGAGCGCCTTCACCCGATGTTGCACCCCTTATTAACGAGGCATTGCAGAACCGCCCGGAAATCATCAGTCAGGGCTTGGACGTGCGCTCCGCGCAGAGTTATGCCACGGCCGAGCGCGATCTTTGGTTTCCTACAATCTCAGCCGAGGGGGTGACGGGTCTCGCTCCGTATCGCCAGGATAATTTGCCAAGCCGTTATGCAGCGGCGGCGTTTAACGTGAATGTTCCTATTTTTAATGGCCGCCTGTTTAACGCGGAACACACCGAGGCGACAGCGCGCAGCCATGTCCAGGAACAATATTTGCGCGAGCTTCAGAATCGTATCGCTCAGGATGTGCGCATGTCCTGGCTAAACGTGATGTCCGCCTACCAGCGGCTTTCGCTTACGCAACAACTGCTGGACCAAACCACACAGGCCTATGACCTCGCAAAAGGCCGATATCAGCTGGGTCTAAGTTCGATCATCGAACTGAGCCAGGCGCAATTGAATCTGACCGAGGCGCAAGTGGAGCAAGTCAGCGCGCAGTACGATTACGAAAGCCAAACCGCCAATTTGAATTACCAGCTCGGACGAGTGAAATAGCCGGTTCCGTCTTGACAATCTGAAATCCAGCAAACTATGCTGGCGGCTTGCGAATCGCCATCGGTTCCGATCATGCCGGGTTTGAGTACAAAGAAAAAATAAAAGGACTTTTGACTTCGCTTGGGCACGAAGTCCGGGATTTCGGCACGTTCAGCGCTGAACCTGTCGATTATCCTCTGTTCATCCGCCCTGCAGCGCAAGCTGTGGCTAACGGTGAATGCGATCGTGGGATTGTCCTTGGCGGCTCGGGAAACGGCGAAGCGATGGTTGCCAACAAAGTTCGTGGCATTCGCTGCGCCCTCTGCTGGAATTTGGAAACCGCGAGGCTAGCGCGAGAGCATAATGACAGTAACGTCCTTTCGCTTGGCGCAAGAATGATCCCTGAGGACTTGGCGCTGGAAATGGTGAAACTATGGCTGGAGACGCCGTTTGCCGGCGGGCGGCATATTCGCCGCATCGCAGAAATAGAATAAATTCCACTGTCAATCCCCGGAGCAACCATGAAACGTTTTTTGAAAATTTCGCTTATTGTTGCTCTGTGTCTCGTGGCCGTATTCGCCGTGGCAATCACGGCTACGATCGGATGGCGGCCGTTTATCGGGCCGCGTGCGCGTCCTCTGACCAATCGAACATTTCAATCGACACCGGAGCGATTGGCGCGCGGAAAATATCTTGTCGAGCATGAAGCCGCGTGCGTTGATTGCCATTCTCCGCACGATTGGACCCAGCACAATTCTCCGATTCCTCCGGGCATGGAAGGCGCCGGGCAGGATTTCAGGATGTTGAAGGGCTTGCCTGGCGATGTCTATGCGCCCAACTTGACGCCCGACCCGGAAACGGGTGCCGGGAACTGGAGCGATGATGCGCTTGCCCGGGCGATTCGCGAGGGAATCGGCCATGATGGTCGCGCTTTGTTCCCGATGATGCCGTACGAGGCTTACCGGCACCTTCCGGATGAAGATTTGGCGTCGATCATCGTTTTTTTAAGGTCGCTCGCGCCGGTTCGAAATCCTCTGCCAACAACGAAAATTATTTTCCCGGTGAAATATCTCATTCGAAGCGTTCCAGAACCGGTTACCGAACCGGTTTCGATGCCTGATGTTTCCGATCAGGTAAAGCGCGGCGCGTTTCTCGTGGCGATTGCGGGATGCAAGGATTGCCATACGCCGATGCATAATGGCGACCCTCTGCCGAATATGGAAATGTCCGGCGGACAGATTTTCGAAGGCCCGTGGGGCAGGGTAGCCACCGCCAACCTCACTCCCGATCCGTCCGGCATTCCGTATTACGATCAGGCTCTGTTTCTGCAGACATTGCGAACCGGTTATGTCAAAGCTCGTTCGTTGAGTCCGATTATGCCGTGGGCGCAATACGGCGGAATGACGGACGATGACCTAAAGGCGATTTTCGCCTACATAAAAACCCTAAAGCCCATTCATCATGTGGTGGACAATACGGAGCCGGCAACGATGTGCGTCGTTTGCAATGTGGCGCACGGCGGAGGCGACAAGAACCAGAAAAATTAGGGACTGCTGTTGCTGCACAGGCTTTAAACTGCGGATTTTAGTTCTTGCAAGAACCGAACGCCACAGGCCGAAGCCCGCGCGACTTTTTGCTACTGCCCGATCACAAGTACGGAAAAAGTGCCGGGAAGTACCGGAGCCCTTCCGCGCGGATTTTCCGGTGACGGAGCGGGCTTCGGCCCGAGTTCCGCACCCGCAACATAGATCTTTCCTGTTTGCCGATCGACAGCCATTGTGCGCGCGCCGGGCTGTGTCACCACTTTCTCGACCAGATCATACCGGCCGGGAGTTTTCTGTTTGTAAATCCAAAGCATTCCATCGGCACCCGTAGAAAAATAAGCAAGTCCGGTCCTTGGATCGAATTCCGCCGCGTCCACGCCGCCACCAATCGGATTTGAGGCCACAACTTTTCCTGAGTTAGCGTCCATGGCAATCATCATGCCCGCGCCGCGGCATCCAGTAATAATGAGCGAATGCGCGCGATCCATATCCATGCTGCTTGGCGCCTGGCAAGGCGCGGTGGGCCATGTTTCCAGCACTTTTAATTCTTTCGCATCCAGTTTCAAGGTTGTATTGCGATCCTGCATGTTTAGAAAAACGTGGCCGGCTTCATCCGAAGCGAGATGCTCAGTCCTGCCTCCCAGGTTTTCAATCGTGCCAACGATTTTGCCGGTTTTGGCATCGATGGCGGTGATGCGTTTGCTGCCGCGATCGGCGGTAAAAATGCGTTTGGTCAAATGGTCGTAAATAATTCCGTTCGGATCGTCGCCCACCCTGACTTCGCCGATCTTTGCGAGCGTTTTCAGATCGAAAATCACGACGGAGCCGGGATTACTTTCGCTGATAAATCCGCGTCCAAATTCCGAAGCGATCGCAGCGCCGTGCATGTCCGACCCGCCAGAAATTTTCCCGACGATGGCTCCTGAATCGAGATCCAGAACAACAATTTCCGTGTCATGAGACACATACAGCCTTCGCGCATCGCTATCGGCGGCAACATAATCCCAGCCACCATTGCCGGGGATGGGAATTTTTTTAATCACATGATATGAGCCCGCCGCGGACGCGGCGATTGCGAAAACTGGCAAAAAAGCAATTGTCCAAGTGGCAAGCCGCAAAATTCCCGGCAACATTTTTTTCATAGGATTTTCCCCAGATTGCAGATTAAAAAATGACGATCAGATATTGGCCACTATGGCGGAGGCATTCTAGTCCACAGCTGGAAGTTTGGAAACATCCCACCCGCCCCCAAGCGCCTTGACCAGAAGCACCGTGGAAGTCAGGCGTCGCGTAAGAAGACTCACCGCCGTGCGCTGGTTGGAAAGAGCGGCATTCTGTGCCGTAATCACCGTGAGGTAGGTGTCCAGCCCGCCCTTGTATCGATTCGTCGATTGATCGAGTGCGCGATTAGCCGCGGCGACGGCGGCATCCTGAGTCTTTGCTTCTTCATCGAGCACCCGAAGATCGGACAGCGAATCTTCCACTTCCTGAAATGAGGTGAGCACGGTCTGTTGATAGTCGGCAATCATTTCGTCGTAGGCCGCCAGCGTTTGGTCGGACGCTGCGCGTCGACGTCCTGCGTCAAAAACGGTTTCCGCGGCGGACGCGCCCACCGCCCAAATCGCGCTCGGTCCCGTCAGCCAATTCGGAAATTTACCGCTTTCGAAACCGCCGGAAAGGCCCAGCATGATGGTTGGAAAGAATGCCGCGCGGGCGATGCCTACTTGTTCATTGGCGGCCGCGACTCTTCTTTCCGCGCTGGAAATATCGGGCCGCCTTTCCAGAAGATCGGACGGAAGTCCGGGTGCCGGGACAGGAGGAATCACAGGCAGTTGCGCCGGATCGAGATGGAAGGAAGAAGCAGGCTGGCCAATGAGGACCGCGACGGCGTGCTCAAATTGGTCACGGGCCGAGGTAATGTCGATATCCTGCGCGCGTGTCTGCTCCAGCTGCGTGTCAGCCAGGTCCACATCTTCTCGCGAGGCGACTCCACCCCTGAAACGCTCTTCTGTCAAGTCAACCGCTTTTTGAAACGCCTGAACGTTCGAATCAAAAAGCTGCTTCTGAACGTCGAGCCCGCGAAGCGTCATGTAATCCAACGCGAGTTCCGCGTGCAGGCTTAAGCGAATCGTTTCCAAATCCGAAGCCGTCGCCTGCGCCAGATTGCGGCTGGACTGCACGGAATGGCGTACGCTTCCCCAAGCATCGACTTCGTAGGAAACCTCCCCTTGAACGAGCAAATCGGAATAGTTGGTGGGGGAACTCGCTCCATGCAATGACTTCGTCGCGGATTGGCGATTTTGAGTTGGCGAAAGCCCCGCTGTAACCAACGGATAAAGCAGCGACCTCGTTTGCCGCAGAACATCGCGAGCTTCCTGAAAGCGGTCAACAGCGGCACGCAACGATTGGTTGGAAACAGAAATCTTGTCTTCCAACGCATTCAGTTGTGGGTCCTGGAAGATCTCCCACCAATTGCCTTTTTGAGCTGTATCACTGGGCTGCGCGGGTTTCCAATTTGCATTTTCCTTGTACGAAGGGGGGATCTGCGTTGTCGGCCGCACGTATTTTGGACCAACCGAGCAGCCGCCGATCAGCAACAGTGCGAGAGAAAGAATTGGCAGCCTCGCGAACCGAAAAATTTTGGTTATGTAAGTAGTCCGAGCGACCCGGGCCATTACGGTTTCCTCTGCGCTGGAACAGGGGTTTCGGCGAGCTGGACCTGGGAGCCATCGCCGAGCGAGTCAGATGGATTCAATACGACCGATTC
>Ga0134128_10007579_pt1 | contig 13111 bp, 12 predicted proteins | sample KB31754_FD_96462 | JGI IMG/M metagenome (GOLD analysis project Ga0134128, IMG submission 96462) | Terrestrial soil microbial communities with excess Nitrogen fertilizer from Kellogg Biological Station, Michigan, USA - KB3-175-4 | ecosystem: Environmental > Terrestrial > Soil > Unclassified ... | reverse complement strand
TATAGAAAGGACCTGAACAATCCGCCAACTTCCGTTGGCGGGATTCCGGGCTCTTTGAGTATGAGTTTTATAGAAAGGACCTGAACAATCCGCCAACTTCCGTTGGCGGGATTCCGGGCTCTTCGAGTATGAGTTTTATAGAAAGGACCTGAACAATCCGCCAACTTCCGTTGGCGGGATTCAAGAATCATTTAACAAAAACCCTTACAGAGTGGAGTACAGGCAAATGAAGAGATGCAGGGAAGGGAGAGCGGTGTGCTTTGCGATCTGTATGAGTTGTTGCCGGAGCTTGCCGGGTTGATCGCCGTTACTGTTGCTGGTTCCGTTGCCGGTGTGTTGTTCCTCGCTCGCTAAGTTGTTTTTGAAATGCGTCCGGTACAGTGCCGGAGAGAATCCGTAGGTTGATTTGAAGTCACGCACGAAATGACTCTCGTCATTCAAGCCAACCTGGAACGCGATTTCTTTTACACTCAGGAAACTCGACTCCAACAGATTCTTGGCTCGTTCCATGCGCAACAAGCGCAGATAGCGAATGGGAGGCATTCCGACATCAGCTTTGAAAATGTGACAGAGTCGCCAAACCGAAAGGTTTACTGATTGGGCGAACTGCGCGAGAGAGAGTTCCCCACGAACGTCCTCCCGCATTATCTGGATGATTTTTTCGACTCTTTTATCCACAAAAAAACTCAGAGGGAGAGTTTATTGAAATCCGATATTAGTCGACATACTTGAGCACAAGCACTCAATAGCAACTTCTTTCTTGAGCAAAGCCTGTGAGGGGGTATATCGGGTCTGGGCGGAATTACCAAAGCGGTAAAACTGAGTCGGGCAAATAAAATGATCGCAGTTGCGAGGTGCGATGCCTTCGAAAAGAACACTTGGGAGGGCGTCGTTTGAAGGTCGCGACTTTTTACTACAGGTGACAAAATCCTGTCAATGAGAACACAAATTTGTGACTACTTTGAAAGGTTCATTTACATTCGTTCAGAAGCAGATTACACGGATAGAAAACAGATTTGCTCATCAATCCGTCTTCATCCGTGTAATCTGTGGCTGAAACTAATTGGCTGCCGTACTCGAAATCGAATTGCTTGCGAAGTTCGACACCCAGATCTTTGCGCCATCAAAAACAACTGCAAAGGGACCTTTGCCGGTTGCGTAAGTGGAAACGACCGAACCAGTCGAAGGAGCCAGCTTCATGACGTTGTTGTCGCCATTGCTTACGACCCACATGCTGGTTCCATCAAACACTATCCCTGAAGCTCCATCACCAACTTTGAACGTCCCAAGATTGAGTCCATCAGACGCGCGAAGTTTGGTAACAGTCTTGTCAAAATAGTTTGTGACCCATACGTTCTCGCCCTGACCGGCGACGCCGAAGGGACCTCTCCCGACCTTGTAAGTTCCCAACACTGCTCCGGCAAGGCTCAGCTTTGTAACGGAGTTGCTGAAGTTGTTCACCACAAAAACAGCCCCGCCAACAACCGCTACACCCATCGGCCGGTTGCCGACGGCAAACGTCCCGAGGTTCGCGCCCGCAGTCGACAGTTTGGTAACACTGTTGCCCTCGCGGTTTGCGACCCAGACGTTCGTACCGTCAAAGGCCAATCCTCCCGGACCATCGCCGGCTGTGTAAGTAGCGGTGACTGCCCCGGTCGATGGATTGAGCTTCATCACGTTGTCACTAACCAGATTCGCCACCCAGACCGAACCCCCTGCGGCGAGTAACGCAACCGGTCGCTTGCCAACCGCGAATGTCCCGGTGATCAAACCGTCGCTGACGCGGATTCGTGTAACCGAATCGGTAAATTGACTCGCGACCCAAACGTAGGTCCCGTCAAACGCGGCAGCCTCCGGTCCCGCTGTTGCCACTGTTCCACCGCTGAGATCTCCGGGTGCAATGGCCTCAACTGCAGTACCACCCGTCTTCGATCCGCTCCCGGCCGCAGCTGTACCCAATGGAGTTTCACTCATTGGTTGCGCATCCTGGGCTTTCAATATACCCGGCGCTATTACGGCTATCGCCAGCAACAATGCCAGACTAAAAACTCTCGTTTTGAGAATCATTTGGCACCTCCATTCGCACTCACACGGGTGGAATTTTTTGGCCAATCCACCCAACTTATTGTTTCTGCAATCCATTCGGGAGTAGACATGCCTGGGCAACCGCCCCAGCGTTCGAGCGGTTCGTTGCCATATTTGATCACTCCTATGTGGTTGCTGGTGTCTTTGTCCAATACCGGATCCGGATCGGTAAAGCCGAGCTTTTGTCTCAGCGTCTCCATGTCGTCCGGTGAACCGGTCAGGAACAACCAGCCCGGTTGCACCTTATGCATTTCTGCATAGTGCTTCAGGGCCATTACATTGTCCTCTTTCGGTTTGAGCGTGAAGGAATACATGAAGATATCCTTGCCGACGCGATCGCCCAGCAGCTTCTGCACGCGGACGAGGTTTCGAGTGACCGGCGAACAAATACCTTCACACTTCGCGTAGAACATGTTGAAGATCACGAGCTTGTCTTTCACCATGTCGTCGTAGAACTTCCGTTTGCGTCCTTCGTGACTGGTTAACACCAGATTCGGAAAGTAACGCTGCCTGATCCTCTCACGCGAAGATACCTGTTTGAATTTTGAGTTTACATCGATTGTTTGTGCATGCGTCAGTAATGGCACAGCAAGCGGAGCCGCACCTAACGCTGCTACCAAACTCCTGCGTTTTAGATCCGTCATCGCAATTCCTTTCTTCAGGTTTGAGTTCAGGTTTAATCCCGGCGAACTCGGAGAGTCGCGCGGGAAATCACACAACGACAACTACGGGTTCGTAATGTTGTCGCCGACGTCATTGATCTGTCCGAGCACCATCATCGCGTGGTCTTCGTGAACCACGTTGTGGCAGTGCAGCGGAAACTTGCCGACGAAGTCGCGGAAGCGGAAGTAAACCTTCGCCTCCATGTTGTGTTCCAACCTGAAAACGTCTTTCCGGCCTCGGGTAATGAGTCCGGTTCCTGACGGAGGATTGCCGTTGATTGTCAGCGTCTGGAACTCCTCGAAGTGCATGTGAATCGGGTGTTGCCAACCACCGGAGTTGTTCTGGAAGACCCACTTCTCAACGGTGTTGCGTTTAATTGCGAAGCGAATGTCGTTGCAATTCGCCAGTTTGCCGTTTACCTGCCATTGACCGTTGCCACGCTCGAACCGGAAGGTGCGAGTGATACGCGCCGTGTCGGTGGTATTTGGGAAGCCGTAGAAGTAAACGGCTTGATTCGCGGGTATGGTTGCCGGATCGATACTGTTGTCGGCTACCGCTGGACCATCAACGACGATCTGGAGGATCTTCGTTCCCTGTCCGGCGCTCAACACGTTTCCTGTCGGACCGCGGCCGTCTTGTTGTTCCAGTCTGTTTTCCAGATAGAACGTCTTTCCGGCCTGGCCCGTGAAGTCGACAATGACGTCGACGCGTTCGGCCACCGCAAAACGCGCGCTGGTCACAGAAACGGGTTTCTCCAACAGGTTGCCGTCGGTCGAGATCTGCCAGAACGACTTGGTTGTGTTGTTTGGTCCAAGCACAAACATCTGGTAGAAGCGCGATGGTCCAGTGTTCAGCCAGCGGAAACGATACCGGCGCGGGCTCACGTGCAACACAGGTTGGATCTTGCCGTTGACAAGGTATTTGTCACCGAGAATTCCATCTGTATTGAAAAGGTCGAACGCCAGGAGTCCGGTCTGCTCGTCAAACACCTTGTCGTTGAACACCATGTAAATGTCGAAACTGGTCAACGGGTTTTGTCCGTCGCCAAAGCTCGGTAGACGAAAACCGGTGTTCTCGTCACCAGTATCGAACTCGTTGAAGAGAATGTAGGTGCCCGCCAGGCCTTTGTACGTGTTCTCTGCCGTGTGATCGATGCGATGGTCGTGATACCAGAGTGTCGACATCGCTTCCTTGATATCGCCTGTGCCCGGATGAGTTGAATTAACTCCGGCCAGCACGTTTGGATAGTGATAATCGTAGAACTGACCCTGAGCAAAGAAGAAACACGGGAAGCCGTCGCTCTCGAGCGGAGTGTGACCGTTGTGTAAATGGGTTGTCACTGACGGCAAACCGAAGCCACCATTATTCGATGGCAGGTTGTTTCGCTGGCGGACGAGTATGGAACCATTGCCGGGACTGCCGAGCACTCCGTATCGCTCAACGAACAGCGGACCGGGCGTGATGCCGTTGAATCCCCAGATCGTTTGGGCCGGCAGTTCATTCGGAAGCGCCATCGACACGGTGCCTTGTTGTTGTATCAATTCATAGAACCGTTGTGGTGGAAACTGCGCGAATGCCTGGTGCGAAACGGTCCGACCCTCGCCGGCGGCAGTATTTGGAGCAATCGTGGGCGCAGGGGTGAGCGATGCGACCGGTTGGGCCACCGTGAGTCGCGGCATGTTTTCCTGGAACGGAGTGGTGGGTGGGCTGACAGGATCGTCAAAAACCATTCCCGCACTGTTGATTGGGTGTGCACTCAAACCTTTGATCGGGATCAGCATACCGGCACTCGTAAGCAATCCCATCTTCAGGAGATCGCGCCGTTTGAATCCGGCGGCGATCAGCTCGCGGCGATTGTGAGCCGCGATTTGCCTATCCTTTTCTTGTCTTCTATTCCGTTTGGAGATGTACGCCATCTGGAACTCCTCCTATTGCGTCTGGACTTTGAGCGTAGACCAGGCGCGCTACTCACGTGATTGATGTGACTGAGCCTTTACGACAATCGTTTGAAATGCCGCAAAGAATCGAACTCTTTTGATTGTTGTCGTCGAAGCACACCACTACCGACCGGGTTTTCGGGGTGGTGAAGTGCCTCGAAAGATACGGCTGTAGAAGTATTCCCCTTGTGCGATAACACTTTGCTTGCTAGACAGACTGGTAAGTTAGTTGAGCGAACTCAACCTACTCGAGCAGCCATCGAAGGCGCAGCTATTTGCTGTGAGTGGAAAGCCTCGTCCATGTACCACCTTGGGGTGGCGCAGTTGGACCATGCAGTTTTAAAGTGGCGGGAATGTATTATTCCATGCAAGCGAAAGTCAAGAAAAAAATGCAGCAAGATCCGCCCGAAATTTCAGTCGAGTTTCATACGGTTTTTGCACTCGTTGGCCCAGGTTTTTCATGTGGCTGTGTTGTTCGAACTTTGCTTGAGTCCCAGAGGGACTAAATGTTTCTGAGTCCCTCCGGGACTCAAGCAACGTTTGAGCAACACATTCAGTAATGGAGGATTAGTGTGTTGCAGCGGATTCACGCAGCGATCGGTTAGAGCGGGGGCAAGCCCCTCTTCCTGACTTGTTCTATTCTCGCTTGCGCAAACGTCGAATGGAACTTGAATCAAGAAAATAACAAGTCAGGAAGAGGGGCTTGCCCCCGCTGGTTGAAAAGAAACCCGCAACACACTAATACCCCAACTAGCCACATTTGCACAGAGAAGAAGGATGTCGTAAGTTTTGTGTAAAGCAATCTTCAGGAGGGTAATTTTCGCATGAAGTCATTTCGTCTCTGGTGTGCATCAGTTCTTACCGCACTACTTGTCTTTTCCGTTGTCATAACTCCCGCTCAGAAGAAATCACGCACCCAGGACGCTGCGCGTCACTCGAGTGAGGCTGCCAAAACCTTTACTGAGATCATGAATGTAAAGGACAAGGCGATCCCGCAGGAACTACTCGACACGGCGGAAGCCATTGCAGTCTTTCCGGGAGTGCTCAAAGGGGCATTCGTGTTTGGTGCTCGTGGTGGTCAGGGCGTGATCAGCCGTCGCGTCAAGGGAGGTTGGACCGCGCCTGCGTTCTTCAATCTTGGTGGTGGAAGTTTTGGAGCACAAATCGGTGCGCAAAAAACCGACTACATTCTACTCATCATGAACCCGAGCGGTTTGAATGGTTTGTTGAAAGACAAGTTTGAGCTCGGCGGTGAAGCGAGTATCGCTGCTGGTCCAGTCGGTCGGGAGGCTGCCGCGTCCACTAATCCGCGGTTGGATGCAGGCATACTTTCTTACTCGCGCAGCAAGGGCGCCTTCATCGGTGCGGCTTTGAAGGGAGCAATGATCACTCCTGACAATGATCTGAATGAGGCAGTGTATGGAAAGAAGGCCGACGCGGTGCTGCAGTCGCCGCCGATGACGTTTGCACAGATGCCACCTGCGGTGCGCATTTTCCCACGCACCCTCGTGCGTTACTCGATTCGTTGAAATTAATCAGGACAAACTCTTGACGCTTTTCTTTGGGCGACCTAGAATGCTTCGTCACCCTTAGCGGCCGACTGCGATCTCTCATACTACAAGCGGGAAACGGACCGGGAACTCCTGAAGCAAATGCTCCCACGAACGCAGCGACAAAAAGAGATTCTCGACTACATCACACGTTTCCAGGAACGCCACGGTTACATTCCTTCCTACGCACAAATTGCGCGTCAGTTTGGAGTGAAGTCACGCGCTACGATCGCAAAGCACATTGCTGCGCTCGAACGTCGTGGGTTGTTGGCCCGTGAACATGAAGACGGATCGTTTGCGCTCAATGTAAAAGTCGAAGACAAGAGTAGCGACTCGTTGTGTGAGGTTAAACTGCTCGGACGGATCGCCGCCGGCGCTCCGCTCGAAGTCGTCGATTACGAAGAACGCATTCCGGTGCCGCGCTTCCTGCTAGGTCGTGTGAAACCGGATCGAGTTTATGCGTTGCGTGTGAAGGGTGATTCGATGATCGACGAGCACATTTGCGACGGCGACATCGCCCTCATCGAGAACCGTACCGACGCGCGCGATGGTGAAATCGTCGTTGCGTTGCTCATCGAAGAGAATCAGGCGACGCTGAAGAGACTCTATCGCCGTGGCATGAACATCGAGCTGCAGCCGGCGAACTCACAACTCCAACCGCTTACGGTTCCAGCCAGCCAGGTGCGTGTTCAGGGAATCTTCCGCGGGTTACTCAGACCCAGTAATTAGCCAGAAATCCACCGTTTAGAAGCCTCTTACTGGCATCGTTGGCGAGCGTTGTAGCCAGTTGTCCGTGGGGTAGTTTGCATCAGCGCTGATGAGGTGAAGAGTGTAGGCGTGACGCGAGCGCGGTGATCTGTTTTCGAGGCTGCGGTGTGGAAGGAGTCCGTTTAGTAAGATGAGACTGCCTTTCGAAACCTCGAGTGGCTTTAGCTGATCTTCTGGCCATGGTTCAGCGTCGAAGACGTCAAACCTCATGCCTTCCGGCGAGCGTACCCAGCGCGACTTGAGCCCGCTTCGATGTCCGCCGGGTATGGCCCAAAGACAGCCGTTCTCGATCGTCGCATCCTCGAGCGCGAACCATAGACCAACAATGTCGATTGGATCGGTGTAGAGAAACGTGCTGTCCTGGTGACACGTCACTTCGCCGCCGATGTTTGGCTGTTTAAAGATGTACATCGACTGCAGGAGCAGAGGATTTTTCAGTCCGATTGCCGTCGCGATGTCTTTGATCTTCTGACTGCGCGAGAAGTGGTCGAAGACCGGATCGAGATCGTGAAGTGCGTGTCCGATCTTATTGATCGACTTTTCCTTCTCATACTTCAGCGTTCCGTCCGTGTTGAAGGCATTCTCCTCAAAGAAGAACCGGATCTTGTCGCCCGAGGTTAAGAAGTAGTCGTCGGTAGTCCGGTTCTGTTCGTGCGTCGAGAAGATAGAGACGACTTCGGCCGGATTGAAGTCATGGACCATCTTCGCCGCCCGCGTTCGCAGTTGATCGCACTCGTCCTCACTCGCAAAACCTTCGACCACGAGAAAGCCATCGTCCTGGTAGTTACCTCGTGAGTACATATAAAAGAATCAGCACCAGAAGAACGCCGATCGTGCCGCCGGCAATAAGCGTTTTGGACCAGTTGCGGCCGACTTGTATCTTCGTCACACCCGACGCGCCCTCGAACTCCGCGCTCATCTGGTAGTCTTTCCTGCGCTGGTCCATCAGGTCGGCGTTGTTGACGAAGTTTGCTATATCTCTCGACGCGTTCGCGTATTTGATCTCGCCGCGTTTCTTTTCAGCGACGAGTCGCATCGCCTCTTCGGCAGCCTTTGCCTTCACTTGTGCAGCCTGGTCCTGATCGAGATCGCTGAACACGTCTTCGAAGATGTCTTCAGCAGTGGGCTTAAACAGGCTGGAATCATTCTGCCGCACGAGTTCCGCACCGTTATCTGACTCTTTATCCATTCCACGTCTCCCGGAGATTTTTAACTGAATGTGGCCATAAGGTAAGTGAATGGTGTGCGTAACTTTTCCTTTGCCATCCAGGTTCGTCAAGGCGTCTTCGATATTACGCATTTCATCTTGCAACATCGCAACGGCGACTGCGCCTTCGAGTGCTTGTGCGTGCGCAAGGATCGCGCGCGCGGTTTGCATGTCGCCATTGGACAACCACGCCAGGCGCCTTTCGACTGCCTCTGGTAAGTTTGCGCGATATGCCTTCTGAATGACAGTCCTGACGAGCGGTATGACGTGCTCCTTCCAATCATCCGCCTTGACCTTGAGCGAGTGATGCTCCGGCTTGCGGTGTCGCTCTCTGAGCCTTCGCAACAACTCACACTTGCCCTCAAAATCAAGCACGAGGGGCAGGCTGTCAAGCAACCGATTGATAGTCAGCGCACTCGGCCGCACCCCGCCGTGTTTCCAGTGAGGATAAGTCTTGCGCGCGTACGCCGCCGGCCCATCTCCATATGTATCGGAGTAAATGTTGAAAAGGCGCGTCAATTGGTCCGGACTCAGCGCATAAAACCTCTCCAGCACATCCCGATCAAACCCACCCAACGCCGCCGACAGCTCAGCCTTCAGACTTGTTTGCCGATAATCCCAGAAGCTCATTTGAATCGCGTTCGCGGCAGATCTATTTTCTCATTGAGGCGGGTTCGGCAAAAAGCAAATATTGAGCGCGAGGCAAAGCTCAAGCCGACTGCGAGGTAGTACCGTCAGCATGTGGTAAAGCGAACAGCGACGAAACGCCGCCATTCTTATTCGGATCTTGATCTCAAATTCTGCCGAGTAGTAGAAGGATAAGAACGATTAATAGAATTGTTCCGATTCCTCCGCTGGGCCAATATCCCCAATTCCTGCTATAGCCCCATCTTGGGAAGGCCCCAATTAACAACAGAATGAGAATCACTATTAGAACAAGCCCCATTTAGACCTCCATCTCACCGTCGCAGAAGAATTAGCACGCCAGCCGCGATTGCAATTACTGCGAGTACGGTATTCACGGTCGGTGAAATTCGCACACTGAGTAGCGGTAATAGCCCGGTAAGAATTAACCAGACAGCGAGCAGGATCATCCCCAGATTTCTACCTGCGAGAGTGTTGGTTATAGCCAATGTTCTTCTCCTGTTCAGACTTCGGGGGATCTTTCCGGGGGGCGTTAGGACGAGTTCGTGGGGTCGGACCCATTTTGGATCGATGTGCGGAAAAAGCCAACCGATTGCGCGGTTAATTTATAACAGCACAACGCAGAACCGAACAAAGCGACTCTGGAGGCGCCTTCATTATTGCGCTGGATTGTTGTACAAACTGAGAGTTACATGGAGCCGGCTGCCGGAATTGAACCGGCTACCTTCTAATTACGAACAGACCAACGAGGAAAGAGCACGAGTTTCTTCACCGGTTCTACAGGTGGGTGTACATTGTACGTCCATGCGTGATATGTTCGGTTCCGTTGAGAAGGATAAGTTGAATGGCAAAGACAAACACGATGAAAGGTTCGACGCAGAAGGCCTCACGTTTTAGTATTCGTGTATCCGCCACTCAAAAGAGAGTCATTGCGGAAGCGGCCCGTATAAAAGACACAACGATTACTGATTTTGTGCTGGAACAGTCTCTCACTGCAGCGCAACAGGTTATAGCTGATCAAGTGCAATTCAGGCTTCCTAAAAAGCAGTGGAAAGAGTTCTGCGATGCGCTTGATGCGCCGCCAAAAACGATCCCGGGACTGCGTAAACTTTTAAGTAGGCCGGGACTATTTGATGCCAATCGCTGAAAACCTCACTCCGCCAGTACTGCTGACAAAAGATCATGATCGTAATTCCTTCGACTGTGGTGTGCCGGCACTTAATGACTATCTCAAAAAGTACGCTTTACAAAACCAGAAGAAGCACGCCGCGAGGACCTATGTTGCGACTCGTGGTAATCGAATAGTCGGTTACTACTCGCTTGCCTACGGCTCTGTATCGCTCGAAGACGCTCCGCATAGCGTAAAGTCCGGCCTACCGAGACATCCGATTCCAGTTATTCTCCTCGCTCGACTGGCGGTGGATTCAGCTGAGCAAGGACGCGGTCTAGGAGCCGCGCTGCTGAAAGATGCACTACTTCGAACGGTCCAGGCAGCGGAGATCGCTGGTCTAAGGGCAATGCTCGTTCACGCGAAGGATGATTCCGCTAAACGCTTCTATGAGAAGTTTGGCTTTGAGCCGTCACCAATCGATGCCTACCATCTATTTCTGAGGCTTTCAGATATTCTTTCGACTCTCGGATGATGATTGTAATAAGTGCTCATCGCAGATAACGAGACGCGGCCAATTGGATCGCTTTTATTATTGCTCTAAATTGTTGTAAGAGTTATATGGAGCCGGCTGCCGGAGTTGAACCGGCGACCTTCTAATTACGAATCAGGTCAAACGATAAAGAGCAAGTAAATTCAATTCAACAGGTTGCAGCCACGGCGGTTTTTTAGGAGTTTTTGATAAATCTATACGAAGCTTTATCGCTTCCTCATGCGCTCATCTAAATTCGCGTCACAACTACGTCACAAAGCAGGACGTAGAAATCGACCTAATCCTTGAGTTGTTGGTTTCAGTATTGGTGCCATTTTTACTGGGACTCGTATAACAAAAGCGCTTCAATGATTGACAAGTGGTGAACGCAGGTCACTTAATGGAAACTGCGGTCCTGGTTTATGAGGACGAGATAGACGTCGGAGGTTTTACCTCAAATTCCAACCTTCATAGTGCGGCGGTTACTTCTACTTCCCAATGGAGTGATCTAATGGCTAAATCAACGAAAAAACCTAACCCAGCCACATCCAAAGCTCCGGCAAGTGCCCCTAGATTTCCTTACGCGACAACACCAAACGCGCTCCGCAAGTTTCTAGAGTTAGTACCGAATAAGCCAAAGCCACCTAAAGTTAATGCCGATCTCCTGCGTGCATGGGGATTAAAGAATACAAACGATCAGACACTCATCCGTGTATTGAAGGCGCTAAAGCTTGTCGGGGCGAATAATGAACCAACCGAGCGTTACACAGAATACATGTCTCCTCTGAATGGTCCAGGCGTTCTGGCAGAGGCTGCGCGCGAGGTCTGGGCTCCTTTGTTCATCAGTTCCCACGAACCGCACCGCGAGGACGACAGAACACTGAGAAATTATTTCAATGTTCATTCGGGAGGTAGCGAGGGAACAATCGCACTTCAAATCCAGACGTTCAAGGCCGTTGCGGATCATGCAGACTTCGGAGCCGAGCCTAAGCGCGGTGGGGCGGGAGTGTCGGGGCAGACAATGACGGAGGGTTCTGGGAAACCGGGCACTGGTGCTCAAGGATCTGAGTGCGGACCACAAATCCACATCGACCTTCACATCCATCTACCTGAAAACAAATCACGCCGGGACTACGAATATATTTTCGAAGATATCGCGCGCTACATATTTGGGCGCGATGTCGGAGGGAATTCCAATGACCGAGACTGACTCTGCTGCGCGCCTCGCTGATGCAGCAAGTCGCCTAGGCCAGAAATACGGAAGAAACAGTCTTGCTGCAGTCGAATCAGACTCAGTTCGCGTCGGGCGCATTGTTAAGGCATTGGACGAATTCATGGAATGCGTCCGCTATTTGAATACGAGACGGAGCACCGGTGCAATTCTGAATCTTGATTCCGAAGCGGCGGTACAAGACGCCATTTATCTTATGCTTCGCCCTTGGATTCTTGACTTGGTGCCGGAGAATCCCACAGACAAAGTCGCAGGCCGATACACAATCAAGGACTTCCTGAGCAAGGCGGCACGAACAGTAGTCGAAGCTAAATATATTAGGGACGTCAATCACGGCAAGAATATTTCAAAAGAACTTCATGACGACATAGAGACCTATCGACATCATCCATCATGTCGCTATCTCATATTTTTCATTTACGATCCCAATGCTGTTATTCCTGACCGCGCCGCTCTTGAGCGTCAGATTGTGGTTGAACGCGTTTATGATGGGGTTCCTCTTACTTGCTACCTGATTCTGAAGCCCTGAGGATCAGGGCACGGGCGTAGAAAATAAAAATCTCCTGTATTGCACGTTGCCGCAGCCAGACGCGGCACACTCTTCAAATCGATTTGGTGTCATGCGGAGGATTATCGATGGCAAGGTAACCAAATTGCGGTTGCAGGGCTCAGGAGATTACCCTTACATAACCAGCCGATTCAGATTGACTTTCTTACGAGCAGCAAATAACCTCCCGCCGTTCTGATTTGAGGCTGATCCGAGCCGCTGCGTCCTCGCAAACTCGCCGCCAGCCTAGCAATCTCTAGCTTCAATTAGTCCTTGCAACGGTAAGAATGCCGTCCTTGAATACTCATGACAACGAAAAATGCTCATCAAGAAAATTCTTTCGAGTATGAGAAGTGGCTTACAGAGAAGGCCTTCCGGGAGCGCGAGCTTATACTAAGAGAACGAGAGCAAACTATCATGACGCTGAGCTTGAACTAAAACGCAAAGAGCAGAAAGTCTCAGCTTGGAGGAACCCCCTTTTTGTCGCTGTAATAGCTGCGACTTTGGCGGCAACTGGCAACGCGGTTGTGAGCTTCCTAAACGGGAAGTTTGAAAGGAAGCTTGAGGAAGAGAAGTCGGAACAAACCCGAATTTTAGAAATGATAAAGACCGGAGATCCTGATAAAGCAGCAAACAATCTGCAGTTTTTGCTGGAGTCAGGGTTGATCTCTAACGCTGAGTTAAAAGTTAAGTTAGGCCAATTCTTAGCGACTAGAAAACCGGGGAGTGGCCCAACACTTCCTTCTCAAGCTCCGCTTCAACTTGAAAGCATTATCGGCCAGGACGACGCTGTAAATGTGGAAAACCTCGGTCCGGGAAATAACTTAAGGAAAACGTC
>Ga0134128_10007578_pt1 | contig 13111 bp, 13 predicted proteins | sample KB31754_FD_96462 | JGI IMG/M metagenome (GOLD analysis project Ga0134128, IMG submission 96462) | Terrestrial soil microbial communities with excess Nitrogen fertilizer from Kellogg Biological Station, Michigan, USA - KB3-175-4 | ecosystem: Environmental > Terrestrial > Soil > Unclassified ... | reverse complement strand
TTCCAGGTGCAGGAAAAGCTCACCGCGCAGATCGCCCAGTGCATCCAGGAAACCCTGCAGCCGGCCGGCGTGGCGGTGGTGATCGACGCCAGCCACGAATGCATGACCACCCGCGGCGTGCACAAGCGTGGCGTGTCGATGGTGACCAGCCAGATGCTCGGCACGTTCCGCGACGACGCGCGCACCCGCGCCGAGTTCCTGCAGTTCATCGGCATCCACGGCGGCAGCCGCTGAAAGCGCGCCGTTGCCTGCTGTTGTTGGTGGCGCCTGTACTGCTGGCCACATGGTCACTGCGCGCACAGGATTCGCGCGATGATTATTTGCGACAGCTCGACAGCAACGGCGACGGCAAGGTCAGTGAAGCCGAATACGTGGCTTACATGAGTCGCGGTTTCGAGCGCATGGATCTGAACCACGACGGCATGCTGGAAGGCAGCGAACTCCCGGGCGGCCGCGGGCGGCCGATCACGCTGAAGGCCTTCCAGGACAATCTGCGCCGTCAGTTCCACCGACTCGACCGCAATCACGATGGTTATCTGAACGCCCGGGAATTGACCGCGCCCCCGGGTTGAGCTTGCGCTGATTCGCCCGACCGCAGATCGAAAGCGAGGCCTAAGCCGAAATCGCCAGCTTCTCGGAACGATACAGCTGCACGGTCGCAAGCACCGCGACTACCACCGCCACCATGCTGCCGCCAACGCACAGTCCCAGTTGCCCGCCTGTCACGCCATCGCCACGCAACAACTGCATGATTCCCAGGTTCTGCCCCAGCAAAGGCACCGCATACATCCACGCCTGTGCCTTGATCGGCATGAACGACAGCAGCAGGCCGGGAATGATCGGCACCAGCATCAGCAGCGAAATATAGGTCTGCGCCTCGCGATAGCTCTTGGCGAACGCTGCCACCATCGACTGCAACGTGGCCAGCAGCGCCACCAGCGGCAACATCAGCAGCAACACGTTCGCGGCGAAATGCAGGCCAAGATCCAGCTCCATGCCGATCCTTTCGGCGGGGAGGAGGCGACCGACGACCGCGAAAGCCAGCAAGGCAATCAACAGGCTGGCCAGCGAAAACGCGCAGATTGCCGCCAGCTTGCCGCACAGGATCTGCCAACGCGGCACCGGGTTGGCAAACAACGGCTCCAGCGATTGCCGCTCGCGCTCGCCGGCGGTGAGGTCGATCGCCAGGTACATGCCACCCATGAACAAGGTGATCACGAGGAAGTAGGGCAGCATCGCGAAAATCAGCACGGCGCGCGATTGCGGTGTCGCCTGGTCGCGCTGCGCCACCTGCAGTGGCCAGGCAATACCGGGCGAGAGGCCACGCGCTACCAGTCGCAGTGCGCCCTGTTGCCGCGAATAGCCCTCGATCAGCCGGGTCACGCGCTCCACCGCGGCACTGGCATCGCGACGCGACGAGTCGAAGAACAGCTCCACCTGTACCGGCTCGCCGCGGCGCCAGGCCTTGCCGTAGTCGGGCGCGATGCGCAGCACCACGTCGGCGTCCTGCTGGAGCACGGTCCGCTGCGGGTCGGCGACCGCCGGCCCTGGCACCACGCCGCCTGCCTTGAGCGCTTCGATCAGGTTGGGCGCGTGGGCGGCGCCGATCACCGGTACCGGCAACGGCTTGTCGGCTTTGTCCAGGTCGCGGTTCAGCGTGATGCTGATCAGCATCACGAACAGCAGCGGCCCCAGCAACGGCCCGGTAAGGAAGGCGCTGATCAGGGTGCGGCGGTCGCGCAGGTTCTCCTTCACCTCCTTGAGGAACACGGTGAGGATGGCGTGCCGGCGTTGCTTCGTGGGTCTTGCCGTGTTCATGCGGCGAGGCCCTCGTCGCTGCCGATGATCTTCACGAAGGCATCTTCCAGATTCGACTCGCCGGTCTGCGCGCGCAGCGCATCGGGCGATTCGTCGGCCACCACGCGCCCGTGCGCGATCACCACGATGCGATTGCAGAGCGCGCCCACCTCCTGCATGATGTGGCTTGAAAAAAGCACGCAGCGACCCTCGTCCTTCAGTCGCCGCATGAACTGGCGCAGGGCGCGGGTGGCCATCACGTCGAGCCCGCTGGTCGGCTCGTCGAGGATCACGTTGCGTGGATCGTGCACCAGCGCGCGCGCGATCGCCGTCTTCACCCGCTGGCCTTGCGAAAAACCTTCGGCGCGACGAGCGGCAATGTCGCCCATTTTCAGCGCCGCGACCAGCGCATCGCCGCGACTCTTCAGGAGGTCCTCCGGCAGCCCTTGCAGCCGCCCGAAATAGTCGATGTTTTCGCGTGCCGACAGCCGCTTGTACAGGCCGCGCGCATCGGGCAGGACGCCCAGCCCGCGACGCACGCCCAGGGGATCAACGGCCGCGTCGATCCCGTCCACCAGCACCTGGCCGCGGTCCGGCGCCATCAGCGTGTACAGCATGCGCAGCGCAGTGGTCTTGCCGGCGCCATTGGGGCCGAGCAGGCCGGTGATCTCGCCGTCACGGGCGACGAAACTCACGCCATCGACCGCTTTGACGGTGCCGAACGCCTTGTGCAGATTTCTTGCCTCGATCATGGCGCGGCTCCCTAGGGGGTTGAACCGTTGAAGTCGATGAAGATCGGCGTGGGCTGCAGTCGATCGAGACAACTCGCGCCCAGTGTTTTCGGGTCGAGCTTCTCCACGAAATGCCGGATCAGTTGCGGTGTGCAGCCCGCCGCCATCACGCTGTGCGCCTGGCCCCTGAGCACCAGCACGCGCGCATCCGTCAAACCCTTCGCCACTTCCTCGGCGTAGCGTGGCGGCGTCACCGGGTCGTACTGGCCGGCCAGCAGCAGCGCCGGCTTGCCGGACTTCAGCGGCTGGTGGAAATCAGCGGGACGGGTGCCTTTGGGCCAGACCGCGCAAACCGCCTGGAGCGCGTCGATCATGCGCGTGCCGAGGATGGTGTTCGCATCCTGCGGCCGCGGCGTCAGCAGGTCGGCATCCTCGCTGCAGATCACCGAATACTGCATGCCGCTGCCGGCCAGTTCGGACAGTTCGCCCGACAGGATCTTCGCCTGGCCCAGCAGCGGGCCGACGTCGCCGTGCGCAGCCGCATCGATCGACAGCGGCAGCAGCGCCGCCGTCTGCGGGGTGTAGGCGAACATGCGCACCACGCTAGCCAGCGCGTTCTCGTTCAACACCCGGGTCACGGTCTGCCAGGTCTGCGGGTCGCGAAAGCCGACTTCATGCGGGTTGGCGCGCAGCGCGTCGCGCAGCTGGTACAAGGTCTGGCCCGGGTCGCCGAACTTCCGCTTGCATGCCGGTTCAGCGCCGCAACGGGCAAACTGCGCCGTGAGCGCGTCATGCAGGTTGCGCGCGAAGTCCTCGCCCAGCACCAGCGGATTGGGCACCACGCTGTCCAGCACCACGCTGCGCACCGCATCGGGATGACGCATCATGTACTGCTGCGCCACCCGCGTGCCGTAGGACACGCCGACCAGGTCGAACGACGGCGAACCGAGCGCCTCGCGCACCTCCTCCAGATCCTGCACCGCGATGGTAGTGGTGTAGTAACGCGGATCGGCATGGGTGGCCAATTGCTTGAGGCAATCGGTGGCCTCGCGACGCATCTGCGCGGCATCGAAGCTGCTGTCGTCGCCGCCGGCCAGCGGGTGGCCGGCATCCTTGCAGCTAAGCGCGTTGGAGTCACCCGTGCCGCGCTGATCGAGCAGCAAAACATGGCGATGCGCCAGCAACGGCTGCAGTACCGTCGCGACGCTGGCCGCCGAATCGGTCGCCGCCTGGCCCGGGCCGCCGGCGATGAAGACCAGCATGTCCTTGTCCGACACCTGCGCACGCGAGCGCAGCACCGCCAGCTTGAGCCTGATGGTGCGGCTGTGCGGGTCGGCACGGTTCTCCGGCACCGGGAACATCGCGCACCACGCCGATGTGCTCAGCCCGCTGTTCGGCGCAGTCAGGTCGCACGCCGTCAGGCTTACCTCGCCGAGTTTCCAGGTCTTCGGTTTCGGCGGCGGCTGGTGCTTGGCCGCCGGCGACGCCAGCGTCGCGGGCCGGCCGTTGTGCTGTTCGCCCTGATCGGCGATGCGATGGGCCGAGAGGATCGCCACCGCGATGGCGACAACCACGCCCAGGCGCGCTCGGGGCTGCATGTTCACGATTCAATCCCGGGTTCGAAAATGGATTCGATCGACTGCCGGAACAGGCGCGCGATCTTGAATGCCAGCGGCAGGCTGGGATCGTACTTGCCGGTTTCGATCGCATTGACCGTCTGGCGCGACACGTCCAGCCGCTCGGCCAGGTCGGCCTGCGACCAGCCTTGCGCGCCACGCAGCTCACGCACGTGGTTGTTCATGGACGGCACCCCGGGCATCGACCACGATCACGTTGCCCGGACCGGTTGACGGAATCACCTGCCATTGCCGTGCTGCCCTGTCGTCCGGCGACGCCGCAGATAGGTGGTCAGCTTGAGCAACGCCAGCACCGCCAGCGCCGCACCCATGCCGATGAATATGCCGGCATCGAGCACGTCGCGCCTCAGGTAGGTGAATATTCCCACCACCGTCATCATTGCCGCGATGATCGACAACCGCCAATGCATCGGCATGGCAAGATCGCAGGACATGTCGCTGCCATAGCGACGGGCGATCCACCAGCGTGTCGCTCCGTAGCAGAACATCATCAGCGGGAACACCCAGATCAGGACGCTGCCATCGATCGGCAGCACCTGCGCCGTCGCCAGGAAGCCGCCGACCAGACTGCAGGCCGCGACCACCGCCGTGGCCACTCCCAATGCAATCAAGTGCATGCGCTGTTCCAGTTCGTCGCTGTCGCGTATGCGCTGCGCCATCAACCAGATCACGTAAAGCATCGGCAGCGCCGGTGCCACCGCCAGCATTCCCTTGAGCGGAATGCTGGCTACCGTGCGTACCACCGGCAACGCCAGCAGCAGGACCACGACATAGATCGACATCGCGACCATGAGACGCTGCTCGTACCGCCTTTGATTCAGACGTGGCATCGGAAATTCCTCAGAGCGGCTTCAGGAAATCGTCCAGCACCTGCTGGAACTTCGCCGGCTGGTCGAGCATCGCGAAATGCCGCGATGGCGAGATCGACACCACCTTCGCGTTCGGCGCACTCGCCAGCAAGCTCTGGTAGTACGCGGCCTTCTGCGCTTCGCTCATCACCATCGGCGCCTGGCTGAAATCCGGAGCGTTGTATGGCGAGATCTCCAGGATCGGCACCTTCGCGTTCTTCAGCCCCGCACGCAAATCGGACGCCAGGTCGTCGGCCATGTATTCGGCGGTCGCCTTGATGTCGCTGCGCGCGTTCATCGGCGCATAGCGCGCCGCCAGCTGCGGATCGATCACGCCGATGTGCTGCATGTAGACGAGCGCCTGCTGCTTGAATTGTTCCGGCGTCAGTTGTGCCATTTTCTCGCGCGTCTGCGCGGCAACGGCTGCGCGCTGCTTCGGGTCGAGACGATCCATTCCCGGAAAGACCGGCAGCCCGTCCACTGCAACGACACCCGAAATCAATCCCGCATGCTCACCGGCAAAGCGCAGGGCAAGCGTGCCGCCGAGGCTGTGACCGACCAGTACCGGTCTGTCGATTTTTTCCTGCCGGATCAGCTGCAGCAACGATGCATCGGCGCTGTCGAGCAGGTTGCCCGTCTGCCTGGGAGCAGGCACACCGTCAAACCCGGCCAGGGTCACGGCATAGACGACATGCGTCTTCCGTAGATGAGCGATGGCCTCTTGCCAGACCCATGGGCCACCTTCCAGGCCCGGGACCAGAATGATCGGCCGGCCATGGTCGCCGTGGCGCTCGACCTTGATGGTGCCAACCATGTCGGTGCCGACTGTCTGCGCACGCAGCTTCTCGCCACCGCACAGCAGCAACGCGGACGAGAGTACTGCGGCGTGCAAGACAACTTTCCCAATCCAAAAACCGGTCATGCGCATGTTGTTCACCTGGTAGTTGACGTCAAGCGACCTTGACATGCGCAGCTTAGGTGAAGCGCGAACTTTGTGTCAAGCGAGCTTTACAAATTTGGCTGGGACAGGGGTTCCGCGAAATCCAAGTGGAAAATTTGTAATTGACCTGTTAAAAGCTTGACCTAAGTCACACTTGAAGTGACCCGAATTTGTCAGGGACGAGCCGTTTTACTGACACGAGGGGTCACGTTGCGCAGTGAACGCACCCGCCGCCGCCCAACCGCCAAGCTCATCCGACCGCTTGCATGAGGGTTGGCACGCTGGTTGCTTATGACCCCATGCAAGTCTCAAAAACCCACCCGGAGAATTCCACCATGATGTTCAAGAAAACCCTGCTGGCCGCCGCCATGATTGCTTTCGGTGGCTTTGCCATGACTGCCACCGCTGCCACCGTCGCTGGCGGCACTTTCCAGGTTTCAATCACCATCCAGTCCTCCTGCTCGGTCAGTTCCGGTGCGGGTTCGAACATCGCCATCGGCAGCGTACCGGCCAACACCCCGGTCGCCAGCGCCCTTCTTAAGGGGACCAGCAACATCAGTGTGACCTGCTCCAACACCACGCCGTATATCGTCGGCCTGAAAACCACGGATGGCACGGCTGGCACCGGTCACATGAACGGTCCCGGCGGCAACGTCGTGCCCTATTCGCTCTTCCAGGATTCCGGGTACTCCACCGTCTGGGGCGGCACGGGTACGGCACCAGGTGCGGGCACGCAGGGCAACGACTTCTCTGGTACGGGCACCGGCGCGGCTCAAAGCATCCCGGTATACGCCCAGGTGACCAACCCGAATTTCACGCCGGGTGCTTACTCCGACACGGTTACCGTCAGCCTGATTTACTGATCGATGCCCATGCACTCATCCCTGCGCCATACACTGCATGCCGCGTTGCTCACCAGCTTTTTGCTGGCGAGCAACGCGGTGACCGCCAGCGGTCTCCAGGTTGCACCCGTGTCATTGAGCCTCGCACCGTCGAAGAACGCCGATGGCTTGTGGCTCAGCAACACCGGTGACGGCATCGTGCATGCGCAGGTAAGGGTGTACCACTGGACGCAACAGGGCGGCGAGGAACAACTCACGCCCTCGCGCGGCCTGATCATCAGTCCGCCGATGATGCAACTTGCCATCGGAGACAAACAGATGGTTCGGGTGATCCGGGTCGGCGCCCCCCCCAGTGGGGTCGGTGCCGCGGAAGATGCCTACCGCGTGACGATCGACGAACTTCCGATTGATACACAAGGCAAAAACGGCCTGCAGTTCGTGCTGCACTATTCGGTCCCCGTATTTGTGGAACCGGCTGGCACGGCGGCTGTCGCGCCAGAGTTGCAATGGGGCCTGCAGCGCGATGGCGACCATGTCGTGCTGCAGGTCGCCAATACCGGCACGGGTCATGCACAGCTTGCCCAGGTGAGCTACACGGACAACGCCGGCCACCGCATCGAGATCTCCGGCGGCCTGCTGGGCTACGTGCTCCCAGGCGCCACGATGCACTGGACGCTAAAACAGCCAACGGCGGCATTTGCCGGCGGCGGCACATTAGAGGCAATGATCAATGGCGCCAAGGCCACGCAAAAACTGCCGCTGGCCGATCACGCTCACTGAGGCCCTTCTGCTGGGGCTGCTGGCGTCCACGGCACATGCCGCGGCGGGGCACACGGCGACGGCCGATGGCGCTGCTTACGCCGCCAGTCCGGCACTGAGTCTTGATACCGCCGACTCGATGTCTGCCATCGGCGGTACCGATCTGTATCTTGACGTTACGCTCAACGGCAGCAGCAGCGGTCTGGCCCATTTCGGTCAGCGGGACGGGAAGCTGTGGGCAACGGTGGCCACTCTCCACCAGCTCGGCTTTGATCTGCCAATCGACACGCCCGACCCGGTACGCCTGGACAGCCTGCAGGGCGTGCAAGTCAGTTTCAACCAGGAACAGCAAAGCGTCGCGATCGTCGCGCCATTGAAACTGCTGAACCTGTCCACCCACGTTCTGAATACACAGCAGGCCGCGGCCCAGAAGGCCAGCGCTTCGCCCGGCCTGCTCCTCAACTACAACCTTTACGGCACACAGAGCAATGGCGGCGCTGGCAGTCTGAGCGCTTTCACCGAATTGCGCGCATTCAGCGGCAGTGGCGTGCTGAGCTCCACCGCCTTGTCACAGATGACCCACGGCGACGGCAGCTGGAGCAGCCGCTCGGTGCGCCTGGACACCAGCTGGAGTACTTCATTCCCTTCGGACCTACTGACCCTGCGCGTGGGTGACACGCTCACGGCCGCCACCACGTGGTCACGCTCCACCCGCATCGGCGGTGTGCAGATCGGCACCAATTTCTCGTTGCAGCCGTACCGCGTCACCACGCCCCTGCCGGAATTCATGGGCTCGGCCACCCTGCCCTCGCAGGTGGAGCTGTATGTCAACGGCATGAAGCAGTACAGCGGCGACGTGCCTGCCGGCCCGTTCCAGCTCAATACCGTGCCCGGCATCAATGGTGCGGGCAACGCCCAGGTGGTGCTGACCAATGCATTGGGACAGGTCACCACGCTGGACTTTTCGCTGTACAACACGCCGCAGCTGTTGCAGAAGGGGCTCAGCGACTGGTCGGCCGAGCTCGGCATGGTGCGCGAAAACTACGGCCTGAATTCGTTCGACTACGGTCACGATCCGGTCGGCAGCGGCACCTGGCGCCATGGTTTCAGCGACAACTTCACCGGCGAATTCCACGGCGAGGCCACTCGCGACCTGACCAATGCCGGCGCCGGCGGCGACTGGCTTCTCGGCAGCGCCGGCGTGATCTCGGGGTCGGCGGCGCACAGCGAGAACCATGGCCTGAGCGGCTCGCAATACAGCGCCGGTTACAACTGGACGAACAGCCGGTTCAACTTCGGCGTGAACGGCATGCGCGCCAGCAGCGGCTATCGCGATGTCGCCTCGCTGTATGGAGGCCCGCCGCCCGAGCTTAGCGCCAGCGCCCAGGCCGGCTTCAGCACCGACCATCTCGGCAGCTTCGGCATCAGCTACGTGCACCTGCGCTACCAGCAGCAGCCCGTCTCGCGCTACGGCAGCGCCTACTGGTACAAATCGGTGGGCCAGCGCATGTCGCTCAGCCTCAACGTGAACCAGAATCTGGACCAGCAGCGCGACCGCAGCTTCTTCCTGAGCTTCAACCTGTCGCTGGACGATCGCACCTACCTGAGCGCCGGCCTCCAGCATGATGGCGACCGCAATCTCTATACGGTGAATGCCACCCGGTCGATTCCCAGTGCGGGCGGCTTCGGCTGGCGCGCCCAGCTGCAGCAGGGCGATGGCACACAGGGTGGTCAGGCCGAGCTGGACTACCTGGGCCGCTACGGGCAAGTGCAGGTGGGTGCCAGTGACATCGGTGGCAGCGACTACGCCTACGCCGGTGCCAACGGCTCCGTGGTGCTGATGGGCGGCGGCCTGTTCGCCGCCCGCCAGATCTACAATGGCTTCGCGGTCGTCTCCACCGACGGCGTGCCGAACGTGCCGGTGAAGCTGGAAAACAACCTGATCGGCACCACCGACAAGCACGGCCGACTGCTGGTGACTCCGCTCAACGCCTACCAGAACAACAAGCTCAGCATCGATCCGATGGATCTGCCTGCCGATGTGCGCATCGCCCAGGTGGACACCATCGCCACGCCCACGGATCGTGCCGGCACCCTGGTGCGTTTCGGCATCACGCCGATCCGCGCCGCCTCGCTCATCCTGGTCGATGCCAACGGCAAACCGCTGCCCTTGGGCAGCACCGTGCATTTGCATGGCCACGCCAGTGCCCAAGCCGCCCTGGTCGGCTTTGACGGTTCGGCATACCTGGATACGCTGGACGCGCACAACGTGCTCGACGTGGACACGCCAACCGGCGCCTGCCACGTCACGTTCGACTACCAGAAGCAGGGCGACAGCATTCCGCAGATCGGGCCGCTGACTTGTGTCCGAGGGAGCAAGCCGTGATGCGTCCTGTGCGCCCCTGGCTCTGGCTCGCTCTGCTGTTCGCCGCCTGCCAGTGGCTGGCACCATCCGCGGTTGCCCCGCTGACTACAGCCCGTGCCAGCGTCGCCGGCGTCACATGCAGTGCAAACATCACCAGCATCACCTTCGGGAACGTTGATCCATCAGCTTTGAGCAACTTTTTCCAGGGCAATGCCAACAGCAACCTGCAGACCACCGGTTTTCTGACCTACACCTGCCAGAACATCACCGCCAGCGCGCAGAACATCGCCGTCTGCGCAAGCCTCAAGAACCCCGGTGGAGCCACCCAGCGCAGCATGGCAGGCCCGGGCGGCGGAACGATCAACTACCAGCTCTATCAAGATCCAGGCAACACGACGAGTTGGGGCAGCAAATCACCCACCACGTGGGGAAGCCCCTATGCGGCCAGCGTGGTGGTGCCGGCCAACGGGGTTTCGGCTCCGGTGACCGTCCCCATCTACGCCACCATCGCCAGCAGTCAGTTTCTCTTTCTCTTTGGCAATACCGGCAGCTACAGCGCCACCTATGGTGGTGGCGATGTAGCGCTTGATACCGGTCCTGCCGCTAATGGCTGCGCGGGTGCGTCGGGTGGTGGCAGCATCACGGGATTCACGGTGGCGGCGAACGTCGCACTGACCTGCCAGGTCACCACCAATCCGCTGACCTTCCCGGTAACCTCCACGCCGAGCGGGGTCACCGGAACGGCTACAGTGACTGTGAACTGCAATGATGGCGACACGGGCTATCAGGTTGGCCTGGACAACGGCAAGAACTTCGACGGCAGCAATCGCCGCATGCGCGGCGGTCCCATCAACAGCGACTACATCAGCTACGGCCTGTATCAGAACAGCGGCAACACGACCCCCTGGGGCAACACCGTTGGCAACAACACGCAGACCGGCACCAGCAAGACACAGACATTTACCATCTACGGCAAGGTCAACACGGGCCAGGGTGCGCCGCCGGCAGGTACTTATTTCGACGCCGTCACGGTGTACGTCTACTACTGAACCATGCACCTTTGAGCCTGCGATGCCCCCACCCTCGCCACCCTCGGAGCGGATCATGAGTACGACACTGCGGCGTTGTTTCGCTGCTCTTCTGCTTCTTGGCCTGGGATTATTCTGGGTGGCGCCGACGCACGCCACCAACATCACCTGCACGACCTCAATGAGCCCGCTGTCGTTCGGCACGGTGAGTCCCCTGTTGAGCCAGACGAACGCGAGCGCTCAGCTCACCTACACATGCAGCAACAGCTCGAATACCACTTACTCGGCAGCTCTCTGCTTCAGCATCGGTGAACCCGGTGGCAATCAGACCAACCCGCGGCAGATGAAACGCAGTTCCGGCAACTACTACCTCAACTTCCAGCTCTATCAGGATCCGGCTTATTCCATCGTTTGGGGCAGCGCGTATTTCGGTTCAAACACGCCGCTGATGGTCAGGGTGACGGTTGCCAAGGGGGCCCCTGTAAGCGGATCGGCAACCCTGTACGGCCAGGTATTGGCGGGGCAGACCACGGCATTGACCGGCAACTACAGTGACAACTACCAGAATGGTGACACCGCACTGGCCATCAACGAGGCGTCGGGAAGCAGCCCACCCGGATCGTGCGCTGGTGCCGTTCAGCAGACAAGCTATTTCCCCTTCAATGTCACCGCAACCGTGGCCAATGTATGCGCGGTCAGCGCGGGCGCCATACTCAATTTCGGAACAGTGGCGTCCACCGCCACCAATCTCTCCGGCAGCAACACCATTACGGTCGCATGCCCGTCCGGCACGGCCTATTACGTCGGCCTTGCCCCCTCGAACGGCAACACGGTCGGCGCCGGAACAATGACGGGCACCGGAGGCAATCCCGACCAGGTTCCCTATCAACTGCGCTCAGCCGCCGGCATGAACGGCAAGATCTGGGGCAACACCGCCACCTCAACGAAGGTAGGAAACGGCGTCGCCGGCAACGGCAACGGCAGCGGCCAGGCCCTCACGGTTTACGCCACCACACCCAATGCGAACTTCAGACCGGATACCTACACCGACACGGTCACCATCAATGTGAACTACTGAGTACCACGGTCAGACATGCCAAACCGGCACGTCGAGGCGTTGGACGTCAAAGGCTGGCCTCATCCCGCCGCCGCTGGAAATACCGGTAGCGTCGTCGAGGATCACGAGCACGGCAGCGCCATCGACCGCAAACCCCTCACCGCGACGAAATGTACTTCTCCCGCCTTATCTGCTTAACCGGCAAGCCGGCTTCCTGCAGTGCGGTGAACGCCGCATCGACCATGTTCGGGTTGCCGCACAGATAGGCGATGTCGCGCTCGGCGCTGGGGCCGAGCTCGGCCAGCACGTTCTGCACATGGCCGCTGCGATCGGTGGAACGCGGGATGGCACGCGCCTGCCGGCTCAGGCAGCCGTGGAAGAGGAAGCCGGGATGGGTTTGCGCGAACGCCTCGAACTCCTCGCCGTAGAGCAGCTCGGCTTCGTTGCGCGCGCCATACAGCAGCACCACCTCGCGATCGCCGGCGGCCAGCAGCTTTTCGATCTGCGGCAGCATTGCCCGGTAGGGCGTGACGCCGGTGCCGGTGGCCAGCAGCAGGTAGCGCGGGTGGGTGTCGGCGGCCTGCAGGCAGAAGCGGCCGTACGGGCCGCTGGCGTCGATCACGCCGTCCACCGGCAGTTCGCCAAGCAGCTTGGTGGCGGCGCCGCCTTCGACGTAGCTCACCGCGATCTCGATGCGTTGCACCGGCGAACTGCCGTCGCCCACGGTGGCCACCGAATAGCTGCGCTTGGTGGCGGTGCCGTCGTCGTAATGGAAGTGCACCTGCAGGAACTGGCCCGGCTGGAATGCCAGCGACTGGCCGTCGACGCGCTCGAAAACGAGGTGGCGAACCGTCGGAGCGAGCATGAAGCTGTCGGCGAGACGGAGCTGGAAGTGGTCGGCCATGGGGTTCCCGAAACAGTGTGTGCGTCGGGCGTGCCCGGACGGCAGGAGTCAGCCCCGTATAATAAGCGGCTTCACCCCCCTGGCGCAGCCCATGTCCGCACCGCACACCGATTCGCCCCCCGCGCTGGTCGTCGACAACCTGCGCAAGACCTACCGCAACGGCGTCGAGGCGCTCAAGGGCGTCAGCCTGACCGTGCAGCCGG
>Ga0134128_10007572_pt1 | contig 13120 bp, 9 predicted proteins | sample KB31754_FD_96462 | JGI IMG/M metagenome (GOLD analysis project Ga0134128, IMG submission 96462) | Terrestrial soil microbial communities with excess Nitrogen fertilizer from Kellogg Biological Station, Michigan, USA - KB3-175-4 | ecosystem: Environmental > Terrestrial > Soil > Unclassified ... | reverse complement strand
TTGGAAGTTTCAAGATTGATCAAGCTGTGCAACAACAGCCCTGCCGCAATCAGTACCGCCACTGAAATCGCTACCTGCCCGAGAACGAAAACATTTCGCACCCTCCCCGGAGCAGACATTCGGGAAGATTGCCGGATATTCCTTTTCCGGCTGGTGGCAACAAGAGCCGGCGCCAGACCGCATAGAAAACCCGTCAAGGTTGCCGCTGCCAGGGTGAACAGCAACACGCGCCCGTTCAGTCCGGCAGTCAAGGCAGCATGTGCCTGCGCGTTCAGCGCTGCCACGAGCAGCCGGCTGGAGTAATAGGCCAGAGCGAGCGCTGTGATAGTAGCGAAAAGTGTGAGCAAGGCGCTCTCGGTGAGCATTTGCCGTAAAATGCGCCAGCGTCCCGCGCCCAGAGCGAGCCGGATATCGAGTTCCTGCCGCCTCGCTGCTGCGCGCGCCAGCAGAAGATTAGCGACGTTGAAGCAGCCAATGAGCAACACCAGCCCCGCCACTGCCATCAGCAGGCGCGCCGGCAGTGAGAGCTTCTCCCGCAGGTCGGAAATTCCTCGCTCAGCGGGAAGCACCAGCAGATTGGCCATGATCTGCCTGCGTTCCACCTCAGGGATCCCCGAGTCGCGCGCGAGTTGCTGGAACAGCGGCTCCAGCGCGATCTTTGCCTGGTCCCCGCTGATGCCGGGCTGGAGCCGGCCCATGATATTCACCCACTCGCCGGGAATTTCCGTGCCCTGGCCCTTAAGCGGGCGTCCCAGCTTTAACGGCACATAGAAATCAGGGCGGTCGCCGACCACGGCGCCAAAAAATTCCGGCGGTGTGACGCCCGCCACAATCAGCGTCATATCTCGAACCGGCACCATTTTGCCGACAATGGCTTCATCGCCCTTGAATTCACGGCGCCAGTAGTCGTAACTGAGAACCACGCTGTTGCTGCCGTAGGCACCGCGGTCGTCGTCCGGAGTGAGCAAGCTGCCGAGATAGGGACGCACGCCCAGAACATTGAAGTAATCACCGGAAACCAGCAGCCCCTTGGCGGTATGCGGACGCTGATCGTGTACAAACTCTTCTGTATTCAGCGGCGCAAACGCTATCACGCCGGAAAAGACGCGCGTCTCATCGCGGAATTTATCGAGCGTGGAAGACTGCCATTCCATGGCGTGATACAGAGTGCCCGACGTGCCGAGAGCAACGAGTTCTTCAGGATGATCAACAGGAAGCCTGCGCAAGAGCAGAGGATCAAGGATGGAAAAGATCGCGGTGGTGGCGCCCACGCCGAGCGCAAGCGTAAGCACGCAAGTGAGGGCAAAGCCCGGCCTTCGGGCGAGCAGCCGCGCGCCGTATCGCACGTCCTGAATGAGCTCTCGCAACATGACAACGTGGAAGGCATAAGTTTGCCATGCCTTGCCCCGAAGAACGAGGGAACGAAGGTCTCATGCACGACTATGGCGTAGCGGATAGCAGAAAAAGCCGCCCGCAGGCGGCTTTGAACTCGGATAGCGACGGAATTATTTGAAAAACCCATCCGCCTGCGCCAGGCGCTTGTTCACCTCGTCCCAGTTCACCACGTTCCACCAGGCTTTCAGGTAGTCCGGACGACGGTTCTGATATTTCAAATAGTAGGCATGCTCCCAGACATCGTTGCCGAGGATTGGGAACTCGCCGTTGCTCATAGGATTGTCCTGGTTGGGAGTTGAAGTGACTTTGAGCTCTCCTGACCGGGTCTTCACCAGCCACGCCCAACCGCTGCCGAACTGGTTGGCGCCGGCCGTCTCAAATTTCTCTTTGAAGGCATCAAAGCTGCCAAACGTCTTGTTAATCGCGTCCGCAATTGCGCCGGTGGGATTGCCACCCTTCTTCGCTCCCATGATCTGCCAAAACATGGTGTGGTTCACGTGGCCGCCGCCGTTGTTGCGGACCGCGGTGCGCACGTCTTCGGGCACAGAGTTCAAGTTGCGGAGAAGATCTTCAGGGCTCTTGCTGCCGAGCTCAGGGTGCTTTTCAATGGCAGCGTTCAGCTTGGAGACGTAAGCTGCGTGGTGTTTGTCGTGGTGCAGGTGCATGGTCTGTTCATCGATGTGGGGTTCCAGCGCATTGTATGCGTAGGGAAGCGCCGGAACTTCGTGGGCCGTAATGGTTCCTTGTGCCATGGTTCATCACCTTTCCTTAAATTTATAAGTCCGCTGCAAGAGGCTACGGAAGCATTTTAAACCTTGGGCCGGATCGTCGCATGACACAGGACTGCACTCTAAAAGGCTGCGAAGGCGAGTTCCATCAATGTCTTCTGCTCCATCTCATGCGCGGTATGGGAGCCCGTGGCCGGCGTGGATGACCAGGAGCGCTTGACCGTACGCAGCCGCTGGCCGCGCAACAGCCGCTCCAGCAGAGGCACGACAAAAAATAGCGCACCCATGTTGGCTGGCTCCTCCTGAACCCACAGGAATTCGCGGGCATTAGTGTGCGCTGCGAGCGCAGCTTCAACGTCAGCTTCTGGAAATGGGAAGAGCTGCTCCAGGAAGATAATGGCCGTGCGCTGCCCGTTGCGCCGCTTGCGCTCGCGGCGCAGCTCATGTCCGATCTTTCCTGTGCAGAAGATGATCCGCTCGGCGTTGTTGATCTCGGGATCCTGAATCACAGTTTGGAAGCCGCCGCTGCTCAATTGGTTCAGCGGGCTCGCCGCATCAGGATGGCGCAACATGCCTTTGGGCGTGAAGACGATCAGAGGTTTGCGCCAGGTGCGTAACGCCTGCCGGCGCAGAACATGGAAGTACTGTGCCGCCGTCGAAGGCTGCACGACCTGGATGTTGTCCTTGGCCGCGAGTTGCAGATAGCGCTCTATGCGCGCGCTCGAGTGCTCCGGCCCCTGGCCTTCATAGCCGTGCGGCAGCAGCATCACCAGCCCGGAGAGCAGGCCCCATTTGTCTTCGCCGGCTACAAGGAATTGATCCACGATCACCTGTGCGCCATTCGCGAAGTCGCCGAATTGCGCTTCCCAAAGCGTGAGGCCGTCAGGATAGTCGCGGCTGAAACCGTATTCAAAACCCAGCACGGCAGCTTCCGACAAAATAGAGTTATAGGCCTCAAACCACGCCTGGTCGGGCGAAATATGCGACAGGGGAACGTACTCCTGCTCAGTTTCCGTATCGATCAGCACGGAATGGCGCTGGTTGAAGGTACCGCGGCGGGAGTCCTGACCGGAGAGACGGACGGGAACGCCCTGACGCACGAGCGAGCCGAAGGCCAAAGCTTCTGCCATACCGTAATCCAGGTTCAGCTTGCCCGTGCCCATTTTGTGCCGCTGCTCCAGCAGCTTCTTGATCTTGGGATGGATGTTGAAGCCATCAGGATAAGTCGTGAGCTTCTCCGTCATTCCGCGCAGCACTTGCTCATCGACGGCTGTGGGAACCTCAAGCGATGCGCTGTAGCGGCCCCCGACATACTTGTCCCAGTACTCTGGCAGCTTCCTAAGCACTGGAGATTTCTCCAACCTGGCAGCCTTGTCGTAGTCAGCGTCAATGCGCTCACGGTAGCGGGCTGTCATTTCAGTGGTATCAATCTTGTGCTTCTCCGCGTAAATCTGGAAGAGCGGCGGATGCTCGTTGATTTTCTTGTAAAGGAGCGGCTGCGTAATGGTCGGGTCATCCACTTCGCTGTGGCCGTGACGGCGGTAGCCAATCAGGTCTATGACCACATCGCTGCCGAAGCGGTAACGGTATTCGACGGCCATCCTGGCCACGCGCAGCACGGCCTCAGGATCTTCGGCATTCACGTGGAAGATCGGCACGGGCTGGCGCTTCGCCAAATCGGAAGAGAAACGGGACGTATGCAGCTCGCCCGGATTGGTGGTGAAGCCGATCAGGTTGTTCACAATGATGTGGATCGCGCCGCCAACGCTATAGCCTTTGAGTCCGGAAAAGTTCAGCGTCTCCGCCCAGATGCCTTGCCCTGCAAACGCGGCATCGCCATGCATGATGATGGGCAGGATTGCCTTCGGCCCGTTGGCGCCGGCATGGATCTGCTTGGCGCGGGCCCGGCCTAAAACCACCGGGTCCACGGCTTCCAGATGGCTGGGATTGGAAGCCAGGTGCATGCGCAGAGTTTTGCCGCTGCGCGTGTGATACTCGCCGGTGGCGCCTTGGTGATACTTCACGTCGCCGCCGCCCAAGACGCTGCGAGGATCCACATCTTCAAAGCCGGCAAAAACGTATTCCGCTGGAATGCCCACGATCAGGCTCATCACGGTGAGCCGTCCGCGGTGGCTCATGGCCATGATGCCGTGGGTAGCGCCGTGGTCAGCTCCGCTTTCAAGCACGGTATCGAGCAGCGGGATCAGCGCCGTGGCGCCCTCGCCCGAGTAGCGCTTTGTGCCCAGATAACGTGTCTGCAGGATCTGCTCAAAAACATCAGCTTGCATCAGCCGCTGAGTCAGCCAGACGCGGTCAACCTTCTGCGCGCGCGGATCCTCCATCTGTTCCTGGATCCACTCCCGTCGCTCTGGTTGCGGCAGGTGCATGAAATCGGCGCCAATGGTGCCACAGTAGATCCGGCGTGCCGCTTCGGCCGCCTCGCCCGTGATGCGGATTTCAGGGTAGCCGCCACCCAGAGGGCCCCCAAACGGATGGAGGTTTGCATCCATGTATCCCCAGCGGCGGAAAAGGTCGAAAACGCGCTCTCGTTCCAGTGATTGTTCGGTTTCCGGGAGTTCTGTATGAGTGCTCATTTCTCTGGTAAGTTTGCGTGCAAAGAATTAGGGACCACAAATTAAGCGCGACTATAAGCCCCAACTTATGAGGATATCATCCGGTGATATTCGATTGATTTCAGCCGGTCCTCGATTCATGCCACCTCTCTACGTCGAGTTCCAGCCAAAAAGCAAGCGTCCTGCGAAGGTTCGCAGGACGCCAGGCAGCCCTCCCCCAGAACTGCCTTACCACCGAGAGAAAGCATAGAACCACGCTGGCCCTTCGTCCACGTCACCTTGGTAACATTACCTGGTGTGGCCAGCGCTCCTGCGCGTGTCCGCGAATTGCCCGGTTATGTCATTAAAAAGTTGAGGTTTATGCCCATGAAACTTCGCACAGGCAGTTACATCTAATGTTTTGTTAGGATGACAGGTGGCAAATCCAGCCTCCCAGGCTGATTGAAACTCAGGAAAAGGGGATTCATGGCGAGCGACGGCATTTTAGAGGTGACGGACGGAAACTTTGACCAGGTGGTGCTCAAGAGCGACCAGCCGGTTATGATTGACTTCTGGGCAGCGTGGTGCGGCCCATGCAAAGCACTTGCTCCTATCGTGGACGAGGTAGCGGCAGCTTACCAGGGCAAAGTGAAAGTGGGCAAAATGGACGTGGACCGCAGCCCCGCGACTCCGCAGCGCTACGGCGTACGTGGCATCCCCACACTGCTGATCTTCAAGGGCGGCCAGGTGCAGGAACAGATTGTGGGCTATGTGGCCCGCGACGTGATTGAGAAGGCGCTCAACAAGCACGTGACTCAAAACGTTCAGAATGTGAAATGACGAATCGCCCGGCGCCAGCCGGGCGATTTTTTTTCGTGCCGGAATCCGACATTGTCCGGCTCGTATCTCTTCTCTAGTACTTTCTCAACACGCCGATCACGCGTCCCTGCAACTGAACAGATTTGGCCGGCACAACGATCGGCTTCATCGCTGCATTGGAAGGCTGGAGGCGAATCTTATCGCCTTCCCGGTAAAGTCGTTTGAGGGTGGCATCGCTTCCATCCACCAGCGCCACCACAATCTCTCCATCCCGCGCAGTGTTCACCTTCTCCACCAGGACGTAATCGCCATCCATAATGTGCTCGTCCTGCATGCTCTGGCCCTTGACCTGGAGCACAAACACATCTTTAGACCGCGTGATATCGCCGAGAGAAATGGTCTCAGGATTTTCAACTGCCTCTATGGGCTGGCCGGCGGCGATTCGCCCCATTAATGGCAGGGCGACCTCAGGCGGCTTCTGGGGTAGACGGCGGAAGAGGCCGCGAACCGGAAGCACGTCAATGGAGCGGCTGCGGTTGTAGTCGCGCTTGAGCAGCCCTTTCTTCTCGAGATTCGAGACGTGCTTGTGTACCGTGGCCAGGGAGCTCAAGCCGAGGCCGCTGCCGATTTCTTCGAAAGACGGAGAGTAGCCGTTCTTCTGGATGAAATCGTGAATGTAGTCGTAAACTTCGCGTTGCCGCTTGGTAATAGCCATACAGCGAAAGTATCCCGAACACAAGGCGAACTGTCAAGCTTTTGTTTGCAGATTTATTCGCCGAATGGATAACGAATAAGGTTCCCGGGGTTGCGAATGCCTGTAATCGACCTGCTCGATGCTCGTGCTGTTTGCAGCGAGCGTGGCCGCGGGTATTGTTCTATATTTCTTACCGAATTTCTTACCGAGGTTAAACCGGATGCGAGGACTCAGCTTTGGTGAGCTGCTCGATTACTGCGCAGAGGAGACCAACCGCTGGCGCGATTTCTTCCAGGCCAATCCCGGCGCTCTGGAGGTTTCCTGCGATATCGCTGGGACAAAGAATGTTCGCGAGCTGGTATTGCACATTATTGCCGTGCAGATGCGCTACGCAGAGCGGCTGCTGAATTCGCCGATCACCGAGTATGAATCGTTGCAAGGTAAGAGCGGTGCCGAGTTGTTTCAGCTTGCCCAAAAGAGTCTGGAAGATTTGCGCAGCTTTGCCGTTGCCGCCAATGATCCCGATTGGGAAGGGACTCTCAGCTTTCCCACCCGCACCGCCGGAACCCTGACAGCCAGCCGCCGCAAGATTTTCATTCACGCGCTGTTACACGGGGTCCGACACTGGGCGCAGTTGGCGACATTTCTGCGGCAGCACGGCTACAAGCAGGATTGGGCGCACGACTTCATCTTTACCGGCGCAATCGCGTAGACTAGACCAGCGGGCAACTCCACGGTCTTCTGCTTTCCTTTTTTGCACCGCGCGAAGGAAACTTGCGGTTTACAATCCGCCGTTCCCGGGCCCTCCATCGTCATCGCTCGTCATCCCGGCAAAAGGATCGTCATCATCCGATGACGCGCCTGAAGGCTGTTTGGCTGATGCCTGGTCGCCTGCTCCCGCTTGTTTCTGCTGCATCTGCTTTTTGCGTTGTTCGCGAAGCTGCTTCAACTGGTCCTTCTGTTCCGGCGTGAGCACGCTGAACATCTGCTGGTGCTGCTCTTTCCGCAACTGGTGCATCTTCTCGCGCTTCTGATCGTCGGTGAGAGAGCTGTCCGTGCGGATCGCCTTCGCCTGCTTCATTGAGTCCTGGCGGATGTTCCGGAACTGCTTCTTTTGGTCTTCCGTCAAATTGAGCTTCTTCGCCAGCCAGGCCATGCTCTGGTTGCCATGTCCCCGCCGCATGCCCATTCCCCTGCGCCCATGTTTGGGTTGTGTGGCCGAATCATTGCTCTGCGCTTGTGGCTGCGCTTTATCGTCCGGCTGCTGCTGGTCCTGCTGCTGCGCCCGCAACGCTATGGGCAAGCAAAGAGCCGCAGTCGCGGCGACGGTAACAAGACGTCGAAGAGAGTTTGGCATTAAGATCCCCCTTGTGATCCGGCCCATTCTAACCCTGGGTTTTGAGGTAAGTTTTCACACGAAAGTAACTTTTGCTCTATTGCGGGGTTCTGTCATCTGGCGGCAAAATCAACTGGGGGACCGCATGCGAAACCTGATTGTATGGACGGCGCTTGCGCTGGGCGCAACCCTTGTCTGTGCACAAGAGACGCCCGCGCCGCAGGGCGACCTGAATGCGGCCACACAGGCCATGAGCCGCGGCCACCATCATGATCATGAACACATGGCCGCGCACATGCGCATGACAGCGCTGCGCGAGCCCGCGCACGGAGACCAGCAACGCGCCCAGCATGTTGTGGACCAGGTTAAGACGGCCATCGACAAATACCGCGATTACAACAACGCGCTGGCCGATGGCTACAAGATTTTTCTGCCCAACGTGCGGCAGAAGATGTACCACTTCACTAACTATCTCTACGCAATGGGCGCGGCTTTTGAGTTCGATCCGACCAAGCCGACGTCTCTGCTCTACGAAAAACATGGCAACGACTATAAGTTGATCGGCGCCATGTACACGGCTCCGGTGAGCTTCACGGAGGATCAGCTTAACCAGAGGATTCCCTTGAGCGTCGCGCAGTGGCACCAACACGTGAACATGTGCCGCCCTCCAAAGGGACACGGGATCGAAATGCTAGGAACGCATCCCCGTTTTGGGCTGAATGGCTCAATCAGCACACGCGAGGAGTGTGAAGCCGCCGGCGGCACTTTCATGCCGCATGTTTTCGGCTGGATGGTGCACGTGTACCCGTGGGAAAAGACCCCGGACGAGGTCTGGTCAGTAGATCGCCAGCTTAAAAATCAAGCAGCGCAGACTGGGCACGAACACCACGACATGGCAGGCATGGAGCACAAGTAAGATTTCTGGCTAGTTTAACGTGAGGGGCGGCATGCCGCGTCTCTATCCTTCGGAGTCACCCGACTCAAAAAAATCTATTCAAACGTGATCAGCACGATTTCCGGTCGCGTCCCAACGCGTAGCGGCGGCCCCCACGTCCCCGCGCCAAAAGAAGTGAAAACCTGCATGTTGCCCACGCGCTGGAGGCCGTGAATAAACTTCCTCCAGACTCGCCGTGCAACCAAGGTGTAGGGGAAAAACTGTCCGCCGTGGGTGTGTCCGGAAAGCTGGAGTGAAACGCCCTCTTCTTCGGCGATGGGCAGCCGCACTGGGGCGTGCAGGAGGAGCACGCTGGCGCGGTCGCGGTCAATTTGCATGCTTCGCAAGAGGTGGCGATAACGCTCCGGGTCAATGGCGTCACGGTAATGCACTCCCAGCAACTGCAATCCATCGACGTTCACCTTCTCATTGTTGAGCAGACGGACGCCAGCTCGCACCAGCGGCGGCAGGTATTCGGCGTGGCTGTAAAACTCTTCGTGATTGCCCGGGATGTAGTAAACGCCTAGAAAAGCTTCGTCTTCTAGAACGGCTGTTTCGTAAGCGTGATCTTGTCCAGAACTTGTCGCTGACCGATGCCCTGAGTAGTTTGCATGCTCGACTTGTTCCGCCCTCCTCCGCGTCTCCGCGCCTCCGCGGTGAAAATCCTGCTCAGCACGCGAGATGAACTCTTGCCACGGCTGCGCCAGCTTTTCAAAGTCAGCCGAGGTACCGTCATAAACGTCACCGGCAAGGAATACGATGTCGGGTTGCAAGGCAGCCAATTTGCGAACCACGCGCCGAATAAACCGGCCATTGCGCACATGTCCAAGATGGGTGTCGCTTACCAGGGCGGCGGTGCGGCCGCGCCACGGTGCGGGCAGGTTAAGCAATGCGATCTGGACGCGGGTCACGCGCAGCCATGCAGCGTTGACGAATCCATAAATTGTAGCCAGCAGGGCAGCGCCGAATAGAATATCGGCAATGTGCCGCTGCGCCCACCCAAGCCGCGCCGCTACCGAGAGTCCCCAGACCAGCCAGCACAACACTGATGCCCAGAGGAGAAAACTCGCCAAGCCTAACCACGCTGATGCAAGCACGTAATACAGCCTCACCAGAGGATTATGGAAATACCATCCTAAAAGTGAAGCGGTGACGAACGTGACTGACAGCACGGCAAATGCGACTTTGACCGCAACAGAGGAAGCAAATCCGCCCAGGAAAGTAGCAGCGGTGAGATAGACGAGCAGATGCCCGGCCAAAATAATTGTCTCAACGATCGCAATGAAAACAGCCAGACGGCTTCGCAAAGAATGAGCGTCCTTTTCTTAAGTACAGTCTTTAGATGACGGACCGGCCTGAGACGAAGCGGAACATTGATAAGGTTTGACCATAACAGTTCACTGGCACTTTGGAAATTGCGGTTGAATCCGAAGTGAACCGCCTTCCTGTCCCTCTTCATTCAATGAACATGCAATCTCCATAAGAAAAAAACCTGTATCTCTCCCTCACGGCATGTTCGTAAGCCCGCAATATGTTTTCTTGTCCGGCCATAGCCGATACCAGCATCAACAAAGTGGATTTGGGCAAATGAAAGTTGGTCAGCAGCGCACTGACGACGCGGAAGCGGAATCCCGGATAAATAAAGATGTCCGCCTCTCCCGATCCCGCCGGTATCTTTCCTTCGTTCATCGCGGCGACATACTCGAGTGTTCTCACTGTGGTTGTTCCTACGGCGACGACCCGGAGGCGCTGGTCCAGGGCACGGGTAATCTGGGCAGCCGCAGCTTCCGGAACGTTGAACATCTCGCGATGCAGCTTGTGTTCTTCCACCCGTTCTGCGTGAACGGGTTGAAAAGTTCCCAGGCCGACGTGCAATGTGATCTCGGCGACCTCAATGCCGCGATCTCGAATCTGGCCGAGGATTTCCGGAGTAAAGTGCAGGCCTGCTGTGGGCGCGGCAACGCTGCCCCGTGCCTCAGGCCGCGCGTACACCGTCTGATACCGTTCGCGGTCTTCCCGCCGGTCAGCTCGGCTGATGTACGGAGGCAAAGGTACGTGGCCAAGCTTTTCGAGCGCTCCAAAGAAGTCCGGCACAGGTTTAAATTGCAGCGTGCGCTCCCCAAACTCGCCTCGGGCGATGATCTCCGCCACCAGAGCCGGTTCGTTCTCCCCAGCACGAGGCTCCGGCGTCTCCGCTGGGTAAAAGAAAATCTTTTCACCAACGCCGATTTTCCTGCCTGGACGAACCAGGGCCTGCCATTGCCCGGGAGCGGTCTGCCGGGTAAGCAGCACCTCCACCTGGCCGTGCAGAAAATCCTTTGCAGCGGGGTTGCGAGGACTGAGCGGCTGGGCGCGTTTGCCGGAGCGCCGGCCGAAAAGCCTTGCCGGGAACACGCGGCTGTTGTTGATCACCAGGAGGTCGCCAGGGCGAAGCAGGAAGGGAAAATCCCGGAAGTGCCGGTCCTCGAAAATGCCAGAATCCCTATGCAAATGAAGCAGACGGGAGGCGCTGCGGTCAGCCAGCGGCTCCTGAGCAATGAGCTCCTCGGGAAGCTGAAAATCGAAGTCTGATACCAGCACTGTCCCGATTATATGTGCTGCCCGGAGTGAGAGACGGCAGCACGAAAGCCAAGATCCCCCCTGCGGAATTAAGAGATTGACGAGCCAGAGGCTAAATGCCAACATATGCAACCAGCTACTTTCCTCGATTGGCCAGGGATTCTGCGGCTTCCCGTCGCTATGCAAGTCGATGCACGCTTTTGGCCGATTCACTGAAGTGGCAGCCCAGTACAGGTCTTTTTGCCCATGAGTTTCAGAGCCAAGATCTTTCTCATTGTCACTCTGGCCGTCACGAGTTGTGTGGCCCAGAGCTCCCGCAATTCTGACGCGTCAAATCCGTCTGCTGCCGCAGCAACCGCTCAGAGCCCATCACCGGAAGCAGACGCGGACAGCGCAGACATTCCCGCGATTGCCCGCGGCCACATCAGCGAAGAGGAATACCTGGCGCGGCGCGATCAGCAGATTCGGATGCAGCGCGGCATTGACGATCTGGTGCGTGACCCCCTGCTGCGCACCAATGCCATCCGGACTATGGAGCTGCAGGAATTCTTTTTGCATCAGTTGCGCAGTGGACAGGCGCCACTCGGGTTGCTGGCGCCCGCAGCGACAAACTCGTGGACTCCTCTGGGGCCGGATCCCATTCCCAACGGGCAAACTTCAGGCACCGTACTTGATCCCACCAAAGAAGTGCCGGTCAGCGGACGCGTGACGGCAATTGTGATCGACCCCTCCGATCCGACCGCCAACACAGTGTACGTGGGTACGGCGCAAGGCGGGCTTTATCGGACGCTTGACGGCGGAGCCACATGGACGCAACTGATGGACGCGGCACAATCCCTCGCAATCGGGGCTCTGGCGCTGGACCCGCTCGATCACACGGTTCTGTTCGTTGGAACAGGCGAAGGGAACAATTCCGCTGACAGCTTCTTCGGCGTCGGGCTTTATATCATTCACAATGCAACCACCACAGCCAACATGACTGGCCCGTTCAAAGCAGACGGAACCGGCAATGACGTTTTGACCGGACGCGCCATCACCCAGATCCTGGTTAATCCAGCCGATCCCAATAAAATCCTGGTCTCCACCGGGTCAGGATTCAGCGGCCTGAGTAATGATGTTTTCAATACTCTGCCCGCTCGTGGCGTGTATCTCTCGACGAACGCGCTCGCCGCCGCTCCTACATTCGCGAGGCTGAATGTACCGACCGCAGCCTGTCCTGATCCCGCCAATCTTTCATGCAATCGCATTATCAGCGACATGGTGATGGACCCTGCCAATCCCGCCAAGGTACTGGTGAATGTAGTTGGAGCGACCGATGGAGGGGTGTGGAGCAGTGATACAGATCCGTTTACCGGGACCGCCCATTGGACCCAGCAACTGTCACTCGGGACCGCCAGCTCGCCCGTTGTTGGAAAGTTCTCTGTAAACCGCGTGGGTACAACCACAACGTTCGCTCTCGCTGCCTCGGACAGCGGCCCCTGCCCGACCTCGACCGGCGCGGCCAAGCCGGGCACCTTGCGGACATCGCTCGATGGCGTGACCTGGACGCCGATCCTTGGTGCTGGAGGCTTTTGCGGAGGGCAGTGCGTTTACGATTCGCCTGTAGCTCTCGATCCGCAAAATGCAAAAGTGATTTATATCGGCGGCAACGGGGATTCCGCAGCGACTGCATCCCTTTCCTGTGGGACCGCTGCCCTGGCAAAAACAACGGATGGCTCTACCTTCAATCGTGCGGATACCCGTCTGCATCCGGACAGCCATGTAATTGCCATCGCGCCGGGAAATTCGAACATCATCTACACCGGAAATGACGGTGGCATTTTCAAATCCACTGACGGCGGCGCCACCTGGACCAGCCTGAACAACAGCACGTTCAGCGCAACTCAGTTCCAGAGCCTTGCGCTTCATCCCGCGGACGCTAACTTCATGATCGGCGGCACGCAGGACAACGGCACGGAGCTGATGAATCCCGCGGGAGCATGGACTCGCGCCGATGCCGGCGACGGCGGTTATGCCCTGATTGACCAGAGCAGCTCGGACACTACGAACGTGACCATGTACCACACGTATTTCAACCTGAGCGGGGCAAGCAACGGGATCATT
>Ga0134128_10007570_pt1 | contig 13123 bp, 16 predicted proteins | sample KB31754_FD_96462 | JGI IMG/M metagenome (GOLD analysis project Ga0134128, IMG submission 96462) | Terrestrial soil microbial communities with excess Nitrogen fertilizer from Kellogg Biological Station, Michigan, USA - KB3-175-4 | ecosystem: Environmental > Terrestrial > Soil > Unclassified ... | reverse complement strand
GGCCACGTTGGCCAGCACGTAGGCCGCGACCACGCCCAGCATGCCCAGCAGCAGGGCGCGCGGCAGCGTGCGCTGCGGATCGCGCACCTCGCCGGCGAGGTCGTTCAAGTAGTGGAAGCCGCCATAGGTGAACAGCACCGGCAGCAGCGCGCCCACGAAGGCGCCGCTGGATACCGGGTGCGCCGTGTCCGCCGCCAGCACGCCACCCAGGTGGCCGTGCGCCAGCGCCAGGCCTACCGCCACCAGCAGCGCGATCGCCGCCAGCTTCAGCACCGCGAAGATGTTCTGCATCAGCGCGCCGGCGCGGATGCCGAACAGGTTCACGCCCACGATGAACACGATCGCCGCCACGCCCACCGGCTTCACCCACAAGAGCGGCAGGTCCACCGCCTTGCAGAAGTAGTCGGCGAAGGTGGTCGCCACCGCGGCCACGCTGCCGGGGTAGTTGATCAGCGCCATCGTCCAGCCGAACAGGAAGGCCGGCAGCATGCCGAAGGCTTCGCGCAGGTAGAGGTAGATGCCGCCCGCCTGTGGCCGCCGCGAGCCGAGTTCCGCGTAGCACAGCACGCCGGTGAGCGTGAGCAGGCCGCCCAGCACCCACAGCACCAGCAGCGGCAGGCCCGAGGTCGTGCGCTCGGCCACCGTCGCCGGCGTGCGGAAGATGCCGGCGCCGATCACGCCGCCGATCACGATCATCGCGCCGTCCCACACGCCGAGGCGACGCAGGTACGAAGGGGAACTGTCAGTCGTCGTCATCCGGCAACCTTGGCATGGCGGATGGGGGTTCGACCAGTCCCCGTCGACAGGGGCTTGCCCGCCCGCAAGACCCGGGTCACGCTGCGCGCGGGAAATCCATGGGGGGCGCGATGACCAGAACCACGACGTTGCTGTTCCTGCTGCTGATCGCCGCGGCGATCTGGCTGAGCTGGCGCCATTGGCAGAACGCCAAGGCCCTGCTGCAGGACTGGGCCGACGCCAACGGCCTGCGCATCCTGCATGCGAAATCCAATGCGTTCTGGCTGTCCATGCCGCTGTCGATGTGGTTCACCACCTCGAAGTACCAGGTCGTCTATCACGTCTCGGTCTACGACGAGGCGAGCCATCGCATCCGCTCCGCCTGGGTACGGCTCGGTACGCGCTGGTGGGGCGTGATGGAGGGCGACGCGGTCGAGGTGAGGTGGGAGGACGCCGGCTAGCGCCGCGCGCGGCGCAGCACGCTTTCGGCCAGAATCGCCAGCAGGCCCGCCGCGAAAACGAGCGCATTCCAGCCGCCGCCCAGGTCCAGCAGCGGCAGTGCCAGCCACGCCAGCAGCAGCCACACCACGATGGCGAGCGCGTAGCGGCCGTCGTCGACGAACAGGCCCCAGAGCTCGGCCAGCAGTTTGCGCAACCAGCTCATCGCGCGACTTCCCGCGCCATGCGCCGGCAGCACGCCACGCACAGCGCCGCCACGGCGAGGAAGGCGCACGCCAGCACCGGGATGGCGCGATCCGCACCCGGCCACGCATAGCCCATGCCCTCGCCGGCCCAGAACGTGCCGAACGCGCACAGCAGCACGCCCACCGCGAACTTCAGCGTGTTCTCCGGCACCCGCGCCAGCGGCCGGTGCAGCACCACGCCCAATGCCGCCACCACCAGCAGCGCGGCCAGTGCGCCCAGGCTGGCCGGCCACAGCAGATCGGCGTGGCCGGCGCCGATGGCGAGCACGATGAACACCACCTCGATGCCCTCGAGCATGGTGCTCTTGAATGTCACCGCGAACGCGAGCTTGTCCAGGCCGGCGAGTGCGCCAGCCTGTCCGCCCAGCGCCAGCATCTCGCGCCGGTAGATCGCATCCTCGTCATGCAAGGCGAGCACGCCGGCCGCGCGCAACACGGCCTTGCGCAGCCAGCGCATGCCGAACAGCAGCAGCAGGGCGCCCACCACCAGCTGGAAGCCGTGCAGCGGGATGCGCGCCAGCGCGTGGCCGAGCAGCAGCACCAGCAACAACAGCAACAGCAAGCCCGTCGCGCAGCCCGTCAGCGCGCTGCGCCAGCCACGCGTGACGCCCACCGCCAGCACCACGGTCAGCGCCTCCACGCACTCCACCAGCGAGGCGAGGAAGGCGGCCAGCATGGATGGCCCGAAGTGGGTCCAGTGGATCAGCACGCGATATGACCTTCATGCGGGCAATGCGAACCGCGTGAGCATACGCCCTCCGTGCGAGGCAATCCCGCACCGGCAAATTGACAGCCTGCCGGGCCACGAAGACACTGCGCATGCTTGGCACGCCGGAGTCCCTCCGCGCGCCGTCCGGGCCAAGGGGTGCTGCGACGGATCACCATCCGCCACGCTTGGCCTGCGATGAACCCGGCAAGGGCGCCCTTTCCATCACCCTGGAGAGCCACCCATGTCCGTCCGCCTCGCCATCGCCACTTCGGCCGCCTATCCGGCCATCCATCCCGACGACGTCCAGCTGGCGGCGGCGCTCGCGGCGCGCGGCGTCCAGCTGCAGGTGTGCGTGTGGAACGACCCAGGCGTCGACTGGGGCAGCCACGATGCCGTGCTGGTCCGCACCGTCTGGGATTACTTCGAGCATTACGACGCGTTCCTGGCCTGGCTGGACCGGCTTGAACGCACGGGCACACCAGTCATCAACCCCGTCGCATTGATGCGCTGGAACAGCGACAAGCGCTACCTGTTGCAGCTGGAATCGCTGGGCGTGCCGACCATCCCCACCCGGCTTGCCGCGCGCGACGCCCTGCACGCGGCCCTGGCCGCATTCCAGGACCGGGACGTCGTGGTCAAGCCGTGCGTCAGCGGCGGCGCGTGGCGCACGGTGCGCGGCGCGGTGGGCGACCCCGCGTTCGACCGCGCGGTGTCGCAGTTGCCGTCCGGCGACTACCTGGTGCAACCCTTCGTGCAGGCCATCGTGGACGACGGCGAATGGTCGCTGCTGTTCTTCGGCGGCGAGTTCAGCCACGCCATCGTCAAGCGGCCCGCCGCAGGCGACTACCGCGTGCAGGAACAGTACGGCGGACGCATCGATGCCGTGGAACCCGATGCGGCCACCCTCGCCGCCGCCCGGCATGCCCTGGCCACTTGCATGGCGTTGGGCCTTGGCGACGCCAGCTACGCACGGGTGGATGGCGTGGTCGTGGACGGCCGCTTCCTGCTGATGGAGCTGGAGCTGATCGAACCCTCCCTGTTCCTTGCCGACCGACCCGATGCCGCCGAACGCTGCGCCCGCATCATCGCCGCGCGACTGGAGCCGCTGCACAGGATCGAAGCGCCGCGCACGGAGAACGCCTGATGGAACCCGCCGCGGACGAGCACCTGTTTTCCTACGGCACGCTGCAGGACGCGGCGGTGCAGCTTGCCACCTTCGGCCGCCGGCTCGACGGCGTACCCGACGCGCTGCCCGGCTATCGCCTCGAACAGCTGGCGATCCGTGATGCGCACGTCGTGGCTACCAGCGGAGCCGCGTACCACCCCATCGCGATGCGCAGCGACGACGCGGCGGATCGCGTGCACGGCATGGTGTTCCGCCTCACGCCACAGGAACTGGCACGGGCGGACGCCTACGAGGTCGACGATTACCGGCGCGTGGCCGTCACGCTCGCCTCCGGCCTGCAGGCGTGGATGTACGTGCGCGCAGAGTGATCGAACAGCCTTTACCCCGTTCTTGCTGAGCGTAGCTTGCGTCAGCAAGCGGAGTCGAAGCACTCCGTTGCCCACCCTTCGACTTCGGCGCAGGCGCCTGCGCTCAGGGCGAACGGCGGTGGCAGCGATCGGGGATAGGCGCAGGCCAAGTCCAGCCTGACCAGTCTTCGGCTGTTGAACAGCGCCTCGCCGGGACGATGGGCAAACCGGATTCCCATCACGTTCTAGAATCCTGCGTATCGCAACGATCGTCCCCGCTTCGTGCCCACGCCTTCCCGCAAGATCATCCATGTCGACATGGACGCGTTCTACGCGTCGGTGGAGCAGCGCGACGATCCGTCGCTGCGCGGCAAGCCGGTGGTGGTGGCGTGGAAGGGTGCGCGCTCGGTGGTCTGCGCGGCCAGCTACGAGGCGCGCAAGTTCGGCGTGCGCTCGGCGATGCCGGCGATCCGCGCCGAGCGGCTGTGCCCGCAGGCGATCTTCGTGCCGCCGGACTTCAGCCGCTACAAGGCGGTGTCGCGCCAGGTACGCGAGATCTTCGCGCGGCACACCGAACTGATCGAGCCGCTGTCGCTGGACGAGGCCTACCTTGACGTTACCGCATCGGACAACGGCCTGCCCTCGGCCACCGCCACCGCGGAGGCGATCCGCGCGGCGATCCACGCGGAGACCGGCCTCACCGCCTCGGCCGGCGTGGCGCCGAACAAGTTCCTCGCCAAGATCGCCTCGGACTTCCGCAAGCCCGACGGCCTGTTCGTGGTGCGTCCGCGCGAGGTGCTGGACTTCCTCGCGCCGCTGCCGATCGGCCGCCTGCCCGGCGTGGGCAAGGTGATGGAAGGCAGGCTCGTCGCGCTGGGCCTGGCCACCGTAGGCGACCTGCGCACGTTCGCAGCCGAGGAACTGGAGCAGCGCTTCGGCCGTTGGGGCCGCCGCCTGCACGAGCTGTCGCTGGGCATCGACGAACACCCGGTGACGCCCGACCGCCCCACCCTGCAGGTCTCCGCCGAGGACACCTTCGAGCACGACCTCACCCTGGACGAACTCGAACCGCACATCCGCCGCCTCGCCGAAAAGACCTGGGCGGCGCACCAGCGCGAAGCGAGCGAAGGCCGCATCGCGCGCACCGTAGTGCTGAAGCTGAAGACCGCCGACTTCCACACCCTCACCCGCAGCCTCACCCCCGCGCAGCGGCCGGGCTCGGCGCACGAACTGGCCGGACTGGCCTGTGCCCTGCGCGCCCGGGTGGAACGTCCCGCCGACAGCCGTTATCGCCTCGTCGGCGTGGGCCTGGCCGGTTTCGTCGACACCGACAGCTATGCGGCGCAGCGCGACCTGTTCGAGACGGTCTGACGCGGCCCTCCCGCGACAGGGCATGGCGCATGTTTTTGCGAACATCCGCCATTCATCCTGCCGACCGGCCACCGTCCTATGGTGATGGCGCCATGCGTCCCATGGCCAACCCAAACCTGAGGTTACGTCATGACCAAGACCATCACCGCCGCCCTGATCGCCGCGGCCTTCGCGCTGCCGGCCACGTACGCCCTCGCCGCCCCGCAACACGCAGGCGGCCACACTCCGCCCAGCCACGCGTCCATGCCCATGAACCAGGATGCGCACGGCGATGCAGTGTCCAGCGCCGCGCAGACGGCAAGGACGGACGACACCAACGTCGGCAAGGCCGTCAGCCCGGTCGCCAACGACAAGAACAAGGGCAAGCACGAGGCCAAGGGGCACTCCAAGACCCATCACCAGCACTGAGCCTCCTGCGTCCCCATGCGCGGCAAAGAGGGCCGGATCGACGGATCCGGCCCTCTTTGCATCGCGAGCCACGCCTCGCCGGCGCTCAATGCCCGTCGCGTCCGCCACCGAAGCGCGGCAGGTTCCAGCCGTAGCGCAGCGAGACGAAGCGCAGCGCGAAGCACAGCGCGATCGGCAGCCAGGTCGCCCACAGCGCGGGCCAGCCGAGCCGTTCGCCGAGCACCGCCAGCGCGGCACCCGCGCAGGCGGCGGAAGCGTAGATCTCCTTCTGCAGCACGACCGGCACGCGCGCCAGCAGCACGTCGCGCACGAGGCCGCCGCCGATCGCGGTGGTCATGCCGAGCAGGATCGCCACCTCCGCGTTGTCGCCGAACAGCAGCGCCTTGTGCGCGCCGTACACCGCGAACAGGCCCAGGCCCATCGCGTCGAACAGGCGCACCGGATAGGTCAGCCGCTCCACCTGGCGGTACGCCACGATGGTGGCGAGTGCAGCGATCATCGCGGTGAGCAGGTAGCGCCAGTCGGCCAGGCCCGCAGGCGGGATCGCGCCGATGCACAGGTCGCGCACGATGCCGCCGCCGCAGGCGGTGATGTAGGCGATCACCAGGATGCCGAACAAGTCGAGGTTGCGGCGCCGCGCCGCGGTGGCACCACTGATCGCGAACGCGAAGGTGCCGGCCAGGTCGACGAGGTTGAACACCAATTGTTCGTTCATGCGACCGGCTCGGGCGGGCATGCCGACGGTGCGGCGATGCCCGCCATTGAAACAGTTTTCGCGCAGGCGCTCAGCCCAGCTTGCGCGAGATCCCGAAGAACACCAGGTTGCCGAGACCGGTGGCGCCGGCCAGCACCGCGACCATGCCGGGGGTGACCTCCTGCCAGCCGAACCACTGGATCAGGCCGAAGCCCAGCGCCACCGACAGCAGCACGACGCCCCAGCGCAGCGAGGAATGGCGGCGGCGCAGTTCCTCGTCGCGCAGCACCGAATTGACCAGGTCGGTCGAGCCGCCGGCATCCAGCATGCGCCGGCGCGTCACCGCGTCCACGCAGACCTTGATGGCGTAGGTGATGCAGACAAACAGCGAGATCGGGATCAGTATGCCGAAGTTCATGGTTCCTCCTGGTCGGGTAAAGGGTGATGGCGGGTTTCGGGAACATGGATACCGGTCACCGGCCAACGGTTGCAGCCGATGCGCTGCAACCGTCGCGCGCCTGCGCGTATCCCTTGCGCCATGGATGACGCACACGCTTCCGACCGCGCCCTGGTCGATGCCGCGCTGGCCAACCGGCCAGGCGCGTTCGAACGCCTCGTGCGCGAGCACCAGGGGCTGTGCTGGCACATCATCCAGCGCATGGTGCGCAACCCGGAAGACACGCGCGAGCTGTGCCAGGACACCTTCCTGCGCGTGCACCAGTGCCTGCACCAGTACCGCGGCGAAAGCGCGCTGAAATCCTGGATCGGCCGGGTGGCGTACACCATCGCGCTGCGCCACCTGCAGCACAAGCGCATCCCGCTGGCCGAAGCGCACGAGGACGACGGCGCGCCGCTGGTCGAAACCGTGGCCGACGATTTCGACCTGGAATCCGCCTGGGCCGATGCGGAAACCACGCAGCAGCTCCACCGCGCGATCGAGGCGCTGCCGCCGCTGCAGCGCACGGTGCTGACCCTGTACTACCTCGAGGAAAACACCATCCCCGAGATCGCCCACATCACCGGGCTGGCCAGCGGTACCATCAAGAGCCACTTGTTCCGGTCGCGCCTGCGCCTGCGCGAGGCGCTGGAAACCTGGACGGGAGTTGCCGCATGAACCACGATCTTCCTCCTTTCGACGATCCTGCCCGCGAGCGCGAGTGGCAGGTGCAGGAACGCGCGCGCGACGCCGAGCGCCGCGGCCTCGATCCCGCCGCCGACGATGCCCGCGTGCGCCGCTACCGCCTGCTGGCGCGCGCGTTGCGTGAACCCATGCCCGGAGCCCTGCCGGCGGATTTCGCGCGGCGGATGGCCGCGCAAGTCGCCGCCGCGCCGTCCCGACGGCAGGTCGCCGGAACGCGCTTCGAATCCACGCTGGCGAGCGCGCTCGTCGTCATGCTGCTGGTCGCCGGCGGCGTGGTGCTCGCGTACTACGGCAACGCCTGGCTGCCCGCCTTCCGCGGCCTGCTGCCGTCCTCCGGTACGCCGGCCACGGGCTGGCTGCTGGCGCTCGGCGGCTGCCTCGGCGCGTCCTGGCTGCTGGGGCTGTGGCAGCGGCATGCGCACGGATCGACCGCCTGAGCCGCCGCCGGTATTCGCACGCGACCCGGGATCGACCGATCCGCTACGCTTCGCAGCCGATCCCGCTGCCGTCGGAGACCCCATGCACCTCGAACCGCCGAACACCCGGCTGGCGTCCTTCCGGGATTTCGCCAGGCACTACCTGATGATCGTGCTCAGCATCCTCACCGCGCTGGGGCTGGAGGCGTGGATCGAGCACACGCAACACGCCCATGCCGCGGCCACTGCCAGCGCGCAGATCGAGGCGGAAATCCGCAGCAACCTGGCCGATGTCGACCTCGACGCGCAGCGCGATGCCGAACAGCTGCAAAAGCTCGATGCGATCCGTGACGCCGTGACCCGGGATCTCAAGTCGCACGCGCCCGACGACGTGGTGCGCCAGCACATCCTCGCACTGACCAAGCGCGACTTCGACCTGCACTTGCAGTTTCCCACCCTGCGCCACGAGGCCTGGGACGTGGCCGTGGCCAACCAGTCCGCCAGCTGGATCGAGCGCGCCCGCATGCAGCGCTACTCCGCCGCCTACGCCAACGAGCGCGACAGCGTCGACATGATGCGCGAGGACACCGCGATCCTGATGAACGGCACGGGCATGGTGGACACCATCGCCGACCTGGCCACCGACGAGGTACAGCCGCGCCAGTTCCTGCACGTGATCAGCCAGATGCGCGCAATGCTGGACCAGACCACGCAGAATCTGCGGGATCTCAGGAAGCAGCTCAGTGCCGCGTTACCGCCTGCGTCGTCGGACACGACCGGAACCGCCAACCGCGCCTGATCGAGGTCGGTCGGATCAAAGCTCCAGCACCGCGTCCAGCCCGCGGTGCAGGCCGGTCAGGGTAGACACCTTGCGGATCGCCAGCAGCGCACCGTCCACGTAGGGCTTGGCGCTGCCGCCAGCGTTGTGGCGAATGGTCAGGGTCTGGTCCGGCAGGCCGAAGATCGTCTCGGCGCCGAGCACGAAGCCGGGCAGGCGCACCGCGTGCACCTGGCTGCCGGCCAAGGTGCCGCCACGTGCTTCGCGCAGGCCGCGGGTTTCCTCCAGCGGCAGTTCCAGCCGCGGCTGGCGCACCTCGCCCATGCGCGCTGCCAGCTCGCGTACGGTGCCGCTGGGCGCATCCGGCTTGCCGGCATAGGCGTAGTCGATGATTTCCCACTGCGGCAGGATCTTCGCCGCCATCTCGCTGAACTTGATCAGCAGCACCGCGGTGAGCGCGAAGTTGCCGCAGGCGAGCACGCCGCGGCCGCGCTCGCGCGCCACGGCGTCGATCCGCGCATAGTCCTCGTCGGTGAGGCCCGAGGTGCCCACCACCACATGGGCGCCGCGTTCCAGCGCGGCGAGGATGTTCGCCCGCGCGGCGTCGGGATGGGTGTATTCGACAAATACGTCGCAAGGTGCGACCAGCGCTTCGTCCGCACTGGCGAACACCGGCGTGGCGATGGCGGCATCGCCCAGTGTCGTGCCCAGCGGCTGCCCGGCATGCCGGCGCGATACCGCGGCGACCAGCTGCAGATCCGCACTGGCGGCGATGCCGCGCGCCAGCTCCGAGCCGGCCCAGCCGGTGGCGCCGGCAAGACATACCTTCAGCGACATGCTCACCTCGCAGATTCGTGCGCCATGCCGGAACGCGGCGCTCGCCGCATGCTTCATCGGAAGGCTGCGGCTTGCGATGGTATCCCTGCCTGCATTGCGCGTCATGCCTGAAGCCGCGTGCCGGGCGATCCGCTACGCTCTGCAGCTGGCCCGCCACTGTCGGAGTCCTCCGTGCACATCGAACCGCCGAACACCCGGCTGGAGTCCTTCAAGGATTTCGCCAAGCACTACCTGATGATCGTGCTCAGCATCCTCACCGCGCTGGGACTGGAGGCGTGGATCGAGCATGCGCACCACGCGCACGCGGCGGCCACGGCAGGCGCGCAGATCGAGGCGGAGCTGAGCGCCAATCTCGCCGACATCCGCAAGATGCACGATGCCGATGCGCGGCGCCAGAAGGCGCTGACGCAACTCGACGACTACCTGATCCAGGCCGTGAAGAGCGGCACCGACGCCGCAACCGTCAGGCAGCACGTCGCCGCGCTGACGAAGGGTCAGCTCTATCTCGGGCTGTATTTGCCGGAGATGCGCCACGAGGCCTGGGACGTGGCCGTCGCCAACCAGTCGGCCAGCTGGATCGATGCCAGTCGCCTGCGCCGCTACGCCACGATCTATGCCGACCAGGACGAATTCGAACGGCGCATCGTGTTCAACACCAGCGTCAACCTGCAGGGCTCGAGGATGAACGACGTTGATGCCGGACTGAAGGCCGGCACGATCCAGCCGCTCGAGATGATGAACGCCGTGAATTCCATGGACTCTTCGATAGGCGACACGGTCGTCGCGCTGGATTCCCTGGAACGCGGATTCAAACGTGAGCTGCCCGACCTCGTCGCGGCAGGGCCTGCATCGCCGCGGCATTGAGCAGGCGGTCCGCTGCGCCTCGCAACCGCCTTGCTTCCATCGGAGACAACATGCATCTCGAACCGCCAAACACGCGCCTGGACTCGTTCAAGGATTTCGCCAGGCACTACCTGATGATCGTGCTCAGCATCCTCACCGCGCTGGGGCTGGAGGCGTGGATCGAGCATGCGCACCATGCGCATGCGGCGGCCACGGCCAGCGCGCAGATCGAGGCGGAGATCCGGCAGAACCTGGCCGACATCGATACCGACATCGCCCACGACAGCGCTCGCATGCGGTCACTGGAAAAGCTGCGCAACCAGCTGGAAACCGATGTGGAATCGCATGCCACGATAACCGTCGTGCAGCAGCACATCCGCCAACTGGCACCCGACGGCATCGATCTGGACTGGCGCTGGCCGGTGCTGCGCCGCGAAGCGTGGGACGTGACCGTAGCCAACCAGTCGGCGAGCTGGATCGCGGTCGACCGCCTGCGCAGCTATTCCGCGGTCTACGCCGCGCAGGAAGCTAGCACCCGGCTGATATTCATGGATGTGCCATCCATCTTCGACGGTCCGCAAATGCAGAATGCCCTCCTCGACGCACGTACCGGCGACTATCAGCCTCGTGAGCTGCTTCACGTCGTCAACCAGATGTGCGGCGTCACCAGCGAAGCCACCCACGCCCTGCAAGGGCTCGCACAGCGAATCCACACGGCCGTGCCCGACTTGGCTGCCGCTCCCGGCACGGCACCCGCGACGCACTGAACATCCACGAAAAAGCCCGGCCGAAGCCGGGCTTCCTGCGAAGGGAAGCGCGATCACTTCTTCTTCGGCATGTACAGGTCGGTGATGGTGCCTTCGAACACCTCGGCCGCCATGCCCACCGACTCGCCCAGCGTGGGGTGCGGGTGCACGGTGAGCGCGATGTCCGCCGCCTCGGCGCCCATCTCGATCGCCAGCGCCAGCTCGGAGATCAGGTCGCCCGCGTTCACGCCGACCACGGCGCCGCCGACGATGCGGTGGGTGGCCTCGTCGAAGATCAGCTTGGTGAAGCCCTCGGTGCGCGCAATGCCGATGGCGCGCCCGGAGGCCGCCCACGGGAACTTGCCCACGCCCACCTTGAGGCCCTTCTCCTTCGCCTCGCGCTCGGTGACGCCCACCCAGGCCACTTCCGGATTGGTGAAGGCCACCGACGGGATCACGCGCGCGTCGAAGTGCGCCTTGTGGCCCGCCGCGACTTCCGCCGCCACGTGCGCCTCGTGCACCGCCTTGTGCGCCAGCATGGGCTGGCCGACGAGGTCGCCGATGGCGAAGATGTGCGGCACGTTGGTGCGCAGCTGGGTATCGACATTGATGAAGCCGCGCTCGGTGACCGCCACGCCGGCCTTCTCGGCGCCTATCTTCTTGCCGTTGGGCGAACGGCCCACCGCCACCAGCACTCGGTCGAACACGGTGGTGTCGGGGATGGACTCGCCCTCGTAACCCACTTCGATGCCTTTCTTCGTGGCCTTGGCGGTCACCACCTTGGTCTTGAGGTAGATGCCCTTGACCTTGCCGCCGAGGCGCTTCGCCAACGGCTTCACGAGATCGGCGTCGGCGCCTGGGATGATCTGGTCCATGAACTCGACCACGGTCACCTCGCTGCCCAGCGCGGCATACACGGTGGCCATTTCCAGGCCGATGATGCCGCCGCCGACGACCAGCAGCTTGCCCGGCACATCCTTCATCTCCAGCGCGCCGGTGGAATCCATCACGCGCTCGTCGTCCCACGGGAACGCGGGCAGCTTCACCGACTGCGAGCCGGCGGCGATGATGGCCTGCTCGAAGCGGATCAGCTTCTTGCCTTCGGCCGTCTGGACTTCCATTTCGTGCGGCGACACGAACGCGCCCGTGCCCTGCACCGTGCGCACCTTGCGCTGCTTCGCCATGCCGGCGAGGCCGCCGGTCAACTGGCCGACCACCTTGGTCTTGAAGTCGCGCAACTTGGCGAGGTCGAGCTGGGGCTTGCCGAACGTGACGCCGTGCGCGGCCATCGCCTCGGCCTCGTCGATCACCGCGGCAGCGTGCAACAGCGCCTTGGAGGGGATGCAGCCGACGTTGAGGCAGACGCCGCCCAGCGTGTCGTAGCGCTCCACCAGCACGGTGTCGAGGCCGAGGTCGGCGGCGCGGAACGCGGCGGAGTAGCCGCCGGGGCCGGAGCCGAGGACGACGAGCTGGCATTCGATATCGGGCTTCTTGCCGCTGGCGCTGGCAGCTTGCGGTGCCTTCCCCTCTCCCGCCGGGAGAGGGTGCCCCGAAGGGGCGGGAGAGGGTGCGGGGCTTACGGAAGCGCGAGGCGAGGCCGAACCCTCTCTCCCGGCCCCTCTCCCGGAGGGAGAGGGGAGAGAAGCAGCGGCGCTCCCGGGGGAAGAGGGGGGCGAGGCTTCGGCCTTCACCGAGGGAGAAGAGGCCTCGGCGGTTTCGAGGACCAGGATCACCGCGCCCTCGGATACCTCGTCGCCCACCTTCACCTTGAGTTCCTTCACCGTGCCGGCGGCACTCGATGGCACTTCCATCGTGGCCTTGTCCGACTCCAGCGTGATCAGGCTTTGTTCCTTGGTCACCGTGTCGCCGGCCTTCACCAGCACCTCGATCACCGGCACGTTGTCGTGGCCGCCGATGTCGGGGACTTTCACTTCGATCGTGTTCGCCATGGGGAATCCTTCGTCATTCTTTTCGCTCGATGGGGCGGCGTCGCGAGCACCCGCCCCTCACCCCGACCCTCTCCCCGGAGGGGAGAGGGAGTCAGGGCTTCAGAGCAAGAGCCGGCGGATGTCGCCGAGCTGCTTCGCCACGAACACGGCGAAGCGGGCGGCGAGCGCGCCGTCGATCACGCGGTGGTCGTAGGACAGCGACAGCGGCAGCATCAGGCGCGGCGCGAATTCCTTGCCGTTCCACACCGGCTTCATCGAGGCCTTGGAGACGCCGAGGATGGCCACTTCCGGCGCGTTGACGATGGGCGTGAACGCGGTG
>Ga0134128_10007566_pt1 | contig 13128 bp, 7 predicted proteins | sample KB31754_FD_96462 | JGI IMG/M metagenome (GOLD analysis project Ga0134128, IMG submission 96462) | Terrestrial soil microbial communities with excess Nitrogen fertilizer from Kellogg Biological Station, Michigan, USA - KB3-175-4 | ecosystem: Environmental > Terrestrial > Soil > Unclassified ... | reverse complement strand
TGCCAAGTACGATCAGAGCTGCGTCTATGTGGCCGATCTGGTTAACGAAGTCCTCTCTCTGCGCCCGCAGCTGCGAGATTATTAATTCCATTCCTTTCAAATTCATGTTTCCCCCTGCCGAATTGTAACAGTGGCCAACTCCCGCTCGGCGTGGGATTGCAGCAGAGCGGTGCATGCGCGATGCTCTGACGTTGTAAATGCGAGTTATCGTCGGCTACTACCCGCGTTGTGCATGACTACATTGCCCATGAGCGTCGTCATAATCCATCTTGCTCTAGCCATTATTCTCTTCTTCGTTGTGAACTGGATTGGTGAACATTCTTCGTCATTTGGATATCTTCAACTACCAGGATTGAATACGACCAATGAAAACACCGCTATCGCGGGCGAAAGGGTTTTATGGACATGGGCACCACGGCCGATCTGAGACGACACACCAGCCGTTCATCCTTCATTCGCATCAGTCCTGAATTGCTGGTGATAATCGAAGCCGATGCGCAGGGAAAATTGTCCTAAGTTTTGTTCCTACACTGTCGCGTTTAGGGCACCTGCCGCGTCTCCAGCGTACTTAGAATCTGTAACTTAGGGTAGTCACATTACTGTCCAAACGTCCATCCGTAACTTGTATGTGCGGGACTAATTTCCTAATCTCGCAGTATCGCGTTTCACGTTCAGTAGCAGGATTTTAATCTTCGTGGATCAATCGAAAACATCGTGGTCTAAGCGCGGTGCACGCCAAACCAGCGTCGCGTTCTGCGTCATTGTGCTGGGCTTCGTTTCCATCGCATTCGTGGAATCTCAAAATACTCCGAGCCTGCGTAAGCTGGTCTACAAAGTGGCTCCCAAGTACCCCCGCGAATTGAAGCAGAACGCAATCGGTGGAGTCGTTCGCTTGTCAATCTCGATCAGTCCTAATGGATCGGTAGGAAGAATCTCAGCCATCGGAGGCAATCCCATTCTTGTGGATGCAGCTACGTTGGCGGTCCGGCAATGGAAATATGTGCCCGCCGATCACCCGACCACCACCGAAGTCCAGTTGGATTTCATTCCGAGTCAGTAGCCGTTTCAACGGCTGCTTGGAGGACGGGCGTCCTCGCCCGTCTGTTCCGGGTCTCTGCAAAGACGGGCGGGATGCCCATCCTCCATCAAATCGAGAATGCCGTTTCACTAAAGCGTCATTCGCCGCGGATTGGGATTCGCGGACTCTCGTGGGAATGCTAGGCTGTCATGGAGTCTTCCAAATTGTCTCTCTCGACTATGTACCGCTGCTGCCTGCTGCTTGCCATCGTGACGTTTGCTGCCCCACCGCGCGCCGTCGGCGAAACTAAGCACGCAGCTACCAAGGTTGCGGATACCTACTCCTGGACCATTCGCTGGCAACCCGCACAGCTGGTGAACGGAGCTCCCGTGGTGATCGAAGTTGTGCCGCCGGTTCGACTGACGGCTCTTTCCGCAAAGTGGCTCGAACATCAAGTCCTTTTCAGCTACGACGCCGCCACAAAAGCCTGGAACGGGATTGCGGGAGTGAGTCTGGAGACTCGTCCGGGGACCTACACTCTGGATCTGAAAGGAACAACCTCCCGCTCAACAGAAATCGCGTTCTCCCAAAAAATTACGGTCCGGGCCGCGAAATATCCCAGCATCGCGGTGAGCGTGGCCAAGAGATTTACCGAACCCAGCAAGGAACAGCTGGAACGCATTCACCAGGACAAAACGGTCAAGCAAGACGTGTTTCAGCACACAGATCCGGAGCGGGAGTGGTCGGGGAAGTTCCGGGCACCGGTGGATGTTCCAATTTCCGACGTCTTCGGTACTCGTCGTACTTTTAACGGCAAAGTGCAAAGCATGCACCAGGGATTGGATTACGCAGCTCCGACCGGGACGCCTGTTTCCGCCGTCAATTCCGGAACCGTCCTCCTAGCCGGTCCCTTGTATTTCGAAGGCAACTGCGTCGTGCTCGATCACGGGCAGGGATTGCTGACGCTTTACCTTCACCTTTCGGAAATCAAAGTAAAGCAGGGAGAGCAGATCGAGCGCGGACAAGAGCTCGGTCTCAGCGGGGGAACGGGTCGGGCCACGGGACCTCATCTCCACCTGGCCGTACGCTGGCAGGGTGTCTATCTGAACCCCGCCACCCTGTTGACCCTCAAGCTGCCTTGACGGCAAGGATTCGCCTAAGTTGCTACAACCTGCCATCCATCAGTCTTCCTGCCCCGTTGCCCCCGCGAAAAATCGGAGAGGAACGGACTGAAGTTCGCAAGTCCAGGTTTCTGACCAGCCGGTGCAGGTAGTTGGCGTGCACTCCGAGGATTCGGGCCGCCTCCGTATAGCTGCCCTTGGCTTCTTCCAGGGCAGTAAGAATGAGATGTTTTTTCAATTGCGTGACCGCCAGGTGATACTTCGCCTCGTGAACACCGGGTGCGCGGTCCTTCTCCGCGACGGAGTCGGGTAAGTCTTCGGGGCGGATAGAATCGGAGACGCCCAGCACCAGCGCCCGCTCAATGGCATTTTCAAGTTCGCGCACGTTGCCGGGCCAGTTGTAGTTCATTAGTCCAGACATGGCTTCAGGAGAAATCTTCTTGGCCTTCACTTTGCATTTGGTGGCAAACTTGGCGACAAAATACTCCGCCAGAACGGGAATGTCTTCGCGACGCTCGCGCAAGCTGGGCAGGACCACCGAAACCACGTTCAACCGGTAGTAGAGGTCCTCGCGAAAGTTTCTGGCTTTTACTGCCGCTGCCAGGTCCTTGTTGGTGGCGGCGATCACGCGTATGTCGACTGAAATCGGACGGGAACCACCCAGGCGCTCGAATTCGCGCTCCTGCAAAACGCGCAGCAACTTGACCTGCAGCGCCGGCGCCAGTTCGCCGATCTCGTCCAGAAACAGTACGCCGCCATCGGCCATTTCCAGACGGCCTTTTTTTTGGCTCGCGGCGCCGGTAAACGCGCCCCTTTCATAGCCGAAGAGTTCGCTTTCGAGCAAGCCTTCCGGAATTGCCGCGCAATTGATGGCGACAAAGGGCCGGGCCGCGCGCGGACTGTTGCGATGTATGGCCCGTGCTACAAGTTCCTTTCCAGTCCCGCTTTCGCCGGCTACCAGCACCGTCGATTCGGTCGGAGCTACCCGCGACAAGAAATGGTAGACATCTTTCATCGCAGCGCTTTCACCCACCATGTTGTGCTGGAGATTGATTTCTGCCGCCAGCCGCTGGTTTTCCTGTTCCAGCCACAGCAGACGCCGCGCATTGTCCAATGCCACTGCGGAGATGCCGGCAATGCTGGCTACAAGTTCCAGATGGTCCCGATCAAAACGGGTCGCCGGACTGGTGGTGTCGAGGTAGATGCAGCCCAATACTCTTCGAAACACGGTCAGCGGAACGCACAACAATGAGCGCACTTTAAAGCTGAGCAGGCTGTCCACTCCGCTCAGGCCTCCGCTGCCCGGTACGTCCGCTCCCAGGATAGCCACTCCCTGGTCCATCACCTGGCGCGTGATGGTGCGGCTTACGCGCACCGGCTCCGCCCCCTTAGCTGGTCCGGGATGGGCGAAGAGAGAAGAGAATTTTTCGTTGCCCTTGCCATCCAGCAAGATTGCGCCGCGCTCGGCCGGCACCACTTCAAAAATTAATTCCAGGATTTGTGCCTGCAATTGGTCCAAATCGGAAATAGAATGAACCACGCGGCTGATTTTCAGCAGCACGTTGAGGTTCCTTCCCAGGCGCGACGCTGCCGGCAATTCTCTCAAAATTCGTTCCGGCTGAAGATAGAGAACATCCTGCGGTCGTATTTGTGCGGTGGCCTGCGTCAGTCGGTCGTCGAACTCGACGCCGTGAACGGCCGCTTCCTCGGGGTCTTCCTTCAGCAGGAATACGAGAACAGATTCGCCCACCGAGATTTGGTCGCCGTGATTCAACTGTTTTTCCGATATGACCCTGCCGTTTACGAATGTTCCATTGCGGCTGTCCAGATCGCGAAGGGTGTATTCATCGCTTTTGCGGGCGAGTACGCAGTGCCGCCGCGAAAGGGAGAGATCGCTAATTGCCAACGAATTGGAGGGATCTCGTCCGATTCGGACTTCTGGTTCGGTCAAGAAATAAGTGGAGTTTGCAAGGGGTCCCGCTGCTACCTGAATTCTGGGTTTCACCGTTTTCGTCCTTCGTTCCAGCTAAACGGTTTAGCACACTTTCCGCCTTTAGGAATAGCGGCCAACGGTCTTGTTCCACTATCCGAACAGATATAGCTCTATCCGGACGGATAGTGATCGCCCCTTCTTACCCCCTCCGTGGCTTCCCAAAATGCTAATAAAACCAATAAAATCACTATGATATAGGCTATTTGATGATTCGAGGGAGTGCTTCTTACGATGGCTGGATACGTGCTGAGAGCGGTGCAGCGTTGGCTCGGCAAAAGCGACGGGGGAAGCGCTTTCAGAGATTCTGCCGGGATGCGCTGGTCGGGAATCCGGGGGACCCCCTCATCGGATTCCCGATCCTTGTTTACCGCCGAGAACTCCAAACTGAGAACCGAGAATTTTTTTAAGTACAATCGTGTCGCGCCGCGGAACGCCGCTACTCGCCCATCGCGGTCAATCGTTGCGAATCCGCTGCCACAGTTTCTTGCACTGCGACTCCATCACGGAGGGTGACAATCCTCCCCGAGATGGCCGGGATGCGCTCCCCTGGCAGTAGAATTCCCACCAGGTTCAGCGGATCGGCGGCGGACAAAACAATCGTCTCTCCGGAGAGCGGCATTTTGCGCGTTGCCCGCAGCGACTCCACCGCCACGGGTACGGCAAACTGTTCGCCGAGGAAGCCATCCACAAAGCGTCCGCCCCGAATCTCGCCGCGATCTTCGAGCCGCCGGAAAGCCATTTGCAGTTCGCGCCACTTGGGAAGATTGGTTTCGCGCGATAGCAAGTCACGGAACACGATGCCGTAGCGCTTTAGCAGCATCCAGCAGGTCGCTTCGACGGCGCGATTACGGTCTGCCGCCTGGTCGGTGTACAGCAGTGCCCAGCGTCCGGTGCTGTGCCGCGGGCGTGCCGTCCGCCCATTGCCTTGCCCGGCGCGGCGCTTGGGGTCAATCAGCGAGCGCAGGTTGTCGAAGCCATCGGCAGTGATGAACCCACCCGCGACCAGTTCCCACAGGGAAGTCTCAACCTCGGCTTTCAGCCGCCCGGTGCCGCGAACGATGTCGGCGAAGAACGACGCTCCACGCTGTCGCAGGAAATCCAGAACCTGGCTCGCGCTCTCGCTCAGACCGCGCGTCTCGGGCTGCTCAACATCAGGACGATGCGGAGTCATCCAATCGGCCTCTTCGCGGACGAAGAAGGTGATCGGAGCCACGCTGGTCGGAATCACCCGCCGCTTGCCGGCCGCGGTGTCATCGAGGGTTGCGGGATGAGGCGACAGACGTCCCCAGCCAACGGCACCGGTAAGACAAAGCTGGTCGAGCCATTTGGGATCATAGTTGGCGACACGCCGGCCCAGAACGTGCCGTTCCCAGGCGTTGGCGGGAACCTCAAACCCCTGCAACTGGCGCAGCACATCCAGCATCGCGCGTTCACCCTGAACCTGCGCCCCCGCCGCCACATGCTGCCAGCGCAGAAGCCAGCGCATGAATTGCGCCGCAGTGACCGGCTCAATCTGCTTGCGCAAAGTGGCAACCGTCAACCGGTGAATGCGAGCCAGCAACCGCCGCTCACACCACTCCAGCTCAGGTTCGTGCGGCGTGGGCCCCCCTGCCCGCAATGCAGTGCCCGTGAACTGTCCTCGTAACACCGCACCGGAGGCTTCCATCCGAAACAAAGCCTTTTCAATCTCAGAAGCCTGAAGTCCAACCAGACCTCCAAGCTGTGAAGCCGTAGCCGGACCTAAATGCGACATCCAACCGGTGACGAGAGCCAGAAGTGCGTCGTCGGAGGACGGCAGCGGCGCCTGGATCTCGGGGATAGGAACATCAAACTCAGCACCCGGGAACAGCAGAGAAAATGTCTTCGACCGCTCCGCCGCCACCCAGTAATTCAATCCGGCGTGCTCAGCTCGAACAGCACGCCCATGTTCGAGGAGTCTGGCGAAGTGGCTCTGCCACTCGCTGGCGCTACGACTCACGTGGGGACAACCGTCCTCTGTCCGGTCGAGCGCAGCTCGGCGATGGGGCAAACCGTCAGAGTGAAATCCGAGCGTCAGTGGGGCAGTGTCCGGCGAAACCTGCGCAGCTTCGCTGAGCTGGACAGCCGGGAGTGGCTGTCCCCACGTGGTCTGGGGAAACGCAATCAGTGTGTGCAGCACGTCATGCAGTTCATCCGCGTCGCGCACATCGGGCCAGGCTTCTTCCCGTACCTGCGCAATCGCAGCCGGATCGAGCTTGCCCACTTCCTCCAGCACCGATTCCGGCAGAATGCGCCGCATCTCGACAGCGCGGGCCCGCCGTTCCTCAAGCGGAGCGTCATCGAGATACGCGTAGGGATTCGCATTTAAAATCTCATGCGAGAATTGCGATGGCACCGGCGTATCCACTGCCAGGCAATGGATAAGCCCCTGCTGAATGCCGCTCAGCAGGGCCTTGAGTCCGTCAATATCCATGGCCTCGGTGAGGACGTCTTTCATTACTTCCTTGACGAGGGGGTGATCGGGAATCTGAATATCACCCACGATATTTTCCTGACAGGCGGCCACGTCGGGGAACACTGACGCCAGCAGATCGTCGGATCGCATGCGCTGAATCTGCGGTGGAACTTTCTTCCCACCCTGAAAACGCAGCAACGCCAGCGCACGATTGGCATCCCAGCGCCAGCGCGTACCAAAGATCGGCGAATCGAGCGCGGCTTGCTCCAGAACGGGTTGCACAGTTTCGGTGTTGAGGAAATGAAAAACGTCTGACAGCGGGAAGCTGTGCTGCTCGGCCAGCGCGATGTTGAGGCCGTTGTCGGTAGCCGCAGCCTGCAACTCAAAGTTGAAGCTGCGACAGAAGCGCTTGCGCAGGGCCAGTCCCCAGGCCTTGTTGATGCGCCCGCCATACGGTGCGTGGATGATCAGTTGCATCCCGCCGCCTTCGTCGAAAAAGCGCTCGGCAATAATCGTGTGCTGCGTGGGGACATCGCCCAGCACGGCGCGTCCCTGCAGGATGTACTCGATAGCCTGCTCGGCGCCGGAATCGTCCAGCCCGCATTCTTCTTTCAACCAGGCGACGCTCTCGGCGACAGCAGCCTGGCTCTGCGAAATTCCAATCGGAGAGGTGTGGTGCAGACGGTCGCTGATTTCCTTGCGCAGACCAGCCACATGCGCCGAAAGCTCCTGCGTCCGCGCCGGGGCTTCGCCGCGCCAGAAAGGAACACTGGGTGGGGCGCCGTGGGCATCTTCCACCAGCACACGTCCCGACTTGCCTTCCACACGGCGGATGCGCCACGAGGTGTTGCCTAGCAGCATGATGTCGCCGGCGTTGCTCTCCACCGCAAAGTCTTCGTCAAGCGTGCCGACCACCACGCCCTCTGGTTCCGCGACCACGGTGAAGAGCGCAGTCTCCGGAATCGCGCCTCCGCTGGTGATGGCCGCCAGCCGGCTGCCCCGCCGTGGCCGGAGCTTGCGGTTCACTTTGTCATGATGGATGTAGGCGCCGTAGCGTCCGCGTCGCGACGCAATCCCCTCGGAAAGCATTTCGAGAATCGAGTTGTAGGTTTCGCGAGAAAGATTGCGATAGGGATAGGCCCGTGTGACCAGCGCGAAGAGTTCATCCTCGTTCCATCCGCCATCATCGTCTTGGTCTGCCTGGCGCGGGCGCCCCACCCGCGTTTCGAGAGCGGTACCAGTTCTGTGGTTTGCACCGGCCGATGCCGTATCGCTTGCCCAAAGCCCTGCGTTCGAATCCCCCGCTTCTGCTACGCCCTCCGGCGTTCGCGGACGGGGTGCCCGCGCCACACGTGCGCTAACACTTTCCGCCGCGCAAGCAGCTACAATCTGCTGCGCCAGAATGTCCAACGGGGCATCGGGAATGATCAGACGGTCGAGATCTCCCTGCCGGATTGCGCGTACCAGCGCGGCGCATTCTAGTAGATCGTCGCGAGTTCCGGCGAAGAAGCGTCCTTTGGGCACGGCGCCGCGCCAGTGGCCTGAGCGTCCTACTCGTTGCAGCGCGACCGCGATGGCTCGCGGCGAACTGATCTGCACGACCAGGTCGACAGCGCCAATGTCGATTCCAAGCTCCAGGGATGCCGTCGCCACCAGCACCTTGGCTTTGCCTTCTTTTAGCTTCTGCTCTGCGGAGAGCCGCAGCTTGCGGGACAGGCTGCCATGATGGGCGGCGACATTGTCTTCGCCCAATCGTTCGCCCAGGTGGTGAGCAATTCGCTCTGCTAACCGCCGGGTGTTGACGAAAACCAGGGTGGAACGATGCTGCTCAATCAGATCCACCAGCCGGTTGTAAACCTCGTCCCACATTTCGTTGGTGGTAATCGGCCCCAGGGCCGAGCCTGGCACTTCCACCGCGAGATCGAGCTTCCGTCTGTGTCCGACGTCCACAATCACCGGCGCCGGCCGGCCGTTTCCGGTCAGGAAGTGAGCAACTTCCTCGATTGGTTTCTGGGTCGCGGAAAGTCCGATGCGCACCGGCGGACGATACGTCAGAGCCTCCAACCGCTCCAGCGAGAGCGTCAGGTGCGCGCCACGCTTGTCGTCCGCTACAGCGTGGATTTCGTCCACAATAACGGTTTCGACATCGCGCAGAATGGCGCGACTCTTTTCCGCGGTCAGCAGAATGTAGAGCGACTCCGGTGTTGTGACCAGAATGTGTGGCGGCCGCTTCAACATGGCGCGGCGCTCATGCATTAGCGTGTCGCCGGTGCGGACCGCGGTGCGAATCTCCGGCATCAGCAAGCCGCATTCGCCCGCCATCTGAAGAATTTCGCTCAATGGGACTTCGAGGTTCTTCTGGATATCGTTGCCCAGCGCCTTCAGCGGCGAGACATACAGAACTTCAGTTCGGTCGTTGAGATCGCCAGCCAGCGCCTTACGCACCAGTTGATCAATACACGCAAGAAACGCAGCCAGAGTTTTGCCCGAGCCAGTCGGCGCCGAAATGAGGGTGGTTCGTCCGGCCAGGATATGAGGCCAGCCCTGCTCCTGAGGCTCGGTCGGCGTAACGAACTTTCGGACAAACCACTCCGCGACCAGAGGGTGCGCCCAGGCGAGAGAGGAGGGATGGGTGAACATCAGCAATATTCTAACACGTGACTTTCGTAAAACATTCGCCTATGCATGAGTGGCTATCCAGCGCGAAAACAATCATCTGGTCCTGCAGCCGATCACTGACGAATTTATCCACAGTCTCCGAGGTCGATTAAAGGGCAAGACTTCGCTTGTCGCGTGAGCGCGAACACCGGATTGAGATTGAGAAGGACCGGACGGCAAAATGAGTAAGAGCTATGTCCTCGATGCCAGCGCAGTTCTGGATTTTGCGGAAGACGGCCCCGGAGGCAAGCGCGTCGAACAGCATTCAAGACGCTCTCCTAGAGCGTAGCCGGGTACTGATGTCGGTTCTGAACTTGTGCGAAGTGTTCTATCACTCCTGGCAACGGCAGGGTGAAGACAGACTTAATCTCTCGCAATCGCTGCAGGCCGGCGGAATCAGGGCTCGTCACAAAATCCCATCTGTCGATTGCATTGCAGCGGGGTTGGCGATCCCGCACCAAGCTGTTCTGGTGACCTCAGACCGCGATTTTTAAAAGCTTGGCCGGCCGATTGAGGTCCTGTGAACTAGCTAGCAATTGGCAACTTGCAATTAGCCAAATCGGGGTTCTCCGGATTCAGAGCGATTTGGCCCCGCAAGACTCTTCGCCAGGTTTCGCTAAGTGCCACTTGCTGATTGGTCCCTGCCCACAAAACAAAAACCCACCGGTCGTCTGCTTGGGGCGTGCTCGGGTCGACGACCGATGGGCTACCGTTTCTCCTTACTCACCCTGTTGTTTTCAGGAGTAATTGAACCTATTAAACCCTAGTCCGACAGAAAGTTTCGTCCTTTTTTGTAAATATTTGTAATGCAAAACTTTACTCAGGAATTCCCACCGGCCGCGCTGCCATCAACTCGGTGAATCGGGGATCCTTGCGTAGTCCGGCGAACTCCGCGTCTTTGTATACGTCATCGATGCCCTTATAGCCTTCTTCCATCGCCCGGCGCAGGCATTGCAGCGAGCGGTCGGTGATCCCGCTCTGGGCATAGAGCCTGGCCAGCACATAGTAGAAGTGGGCCCGATCGCCCGGGGACGACATCTGGGCCAATACGCCTGAGTGCGACGTCCGCTCGAAGATCTCCGGATCCAGTTGCAGCGCCTGGTTGTAGCTGACGCTGGCCTTCACGTAATCCTTTTTGGAGAAGTAGGCGGCGCCCAGATTGCTGTAGAAGGATGCGGAGTCCTCGCGCAGCTTGATGGCGTCCTCGTAGCGTTTGATGGCGGCGCCGTACTTCTTTTGCAGATAGAAAATGACGCCCAGATTATTGTGAGCGTCGGCCAACTGCCGGTCCGCCTTGATGGCGCGCTCGAAGTCCTTACGCGCGTCGTTGAAGCGCCCCATCTGTAGCTCGTTGATGCCAATCTTGTTATAGAGCGCAGCGTTGGTGGGTTTCTTGGCCAGCGCGGCGCGGTAGTAGTCGAGTGCGTCCAAGTAGGATTTTTCCGCTCGCAGCACGTCGCCGCGCTGTTCCAGATTGGCAGGCGTGGCGTCTGCCGGAGGAGCTTCGGCCCGCCGAACCGCGGGCGAGCTGACCTCTACCTGCTCGGTTGAACGAGTCTGATCGAAGTGATGAATCTGAGCCAGCAGGGAAGAGGTGGGGGAAATCGCCGCCAGCAGGACGTACGCCAGATATTGACGACCCATAAGTCCGCTCCTGAAGACAGAGCCAACTCGGTGCGGGCCTGTCTACTGAGGACTCTTACCGTTACCGCCCGTGTCCGCCGGTTTGGCCGGCGGATCATTAGACGGCTTGTCATCCTTAAAGATACCCGCAATTTTGCCGAAAAATCCTTTTTTCTTTTTGTTGGGGTCTTCCGCCGTCACGTCTGGGGTCACAGGAGTGCCGGGTTGCACACCCGGAGGCGGAGGCGGGAGGGCCTTGTCGCCCCCTAAACCAAAGATCCGGCTGAAGAATCCGCGCATTCCCGTGCTCTGGTCGCAGGTCTCACTAGGCTCCGTACCAGCTATGAATGCCGCACTGTAGTCCTCCGGACAGGCAGGCGTAGCCAGCAAATTGGTGGTTTTGTCGAGTTGCACGTCCACCACGCCTGGGGGCTGGGAGAACTCACGTGCATCGGCGTACGGAGGCAGCATCACGGCCTTCTTCATGAACTCCGCCCAGATGGGAGCGGCAGTCTGAGCCCCACTCAACCGGATATCGCTGTAATCGTCGTAGCCCACCCACACGATGCACAACAGATTGCTGGTATAACCGGCGAACCAGCCATCATGCGAACTTCCGGTCTTGCCTGCTGCGGGAGCCGTGAAGCCACGCAGGCGCACCGGGTACGCTGTGCCGAAATTCATGACTCCTTCCATCATGGTGGTCATGAGGTAAGCCACGCGAGAATCCATCACCGGGCGAGTTTCCGGTTTGAAATCGAGGACGATATCGCCGTTCGCGTTTCGCACCGAGTTGACCAGGGTCGGCGATATGCGTACCCCGGCGTTGGCGAAGACGGTGTAGGCCGCCGCCATGTCCATGGGAGTGGCATCGTAAGCGCCCAATGCCATGGCGGGCGTGGCTTTCACGGATGCGATTCCAGCCGCTTTCGCCAGATCGGCCACTTTCTCGTAGCCTACTTCTTCCGCCAGTTGGACGGTCGCGTTGTTCAGAGACAATGCCAGCGCATAGCGCGCCGTCACGTCGCCGTGGTATTCCTCTTTGTAGTTGCGTGGCTCGTAGATCTGGTCGCCGTAGGCAAAGGAGCCGGGTGCGTCCTGGACCATCGACGCCGGAGTGAATACCGGGTTGGAGCCGTCCAATGCCGTGTTCATGGCGGCGGCATAGACAAAGGGTTTGAAAATAGATCCGGTGGGACGCTTCGCCACGGCATGGTTCAACTGGCTGACGCCGTAGTTTCGTCCTCCCACCAGGGCCAGAACTTCGCCGGTATGGGGATCCATCACCACCATAGCGACCTGGGCCTGAGGTCCGAGAAGAACTTTGGTCTCGTACTTGTTCTTTCCGACCTTCGTCCGTTTCGTGCGCAGCTTCGTGACCTGATCGTCCACCAGTTTCATTCCGGTTTCGACCGCAGCCGCCGCGGCCTTCTGCAGATCAGGATCAATCGTTGAGTAAATTCGATAGCCCTGGTCGTTCATCTGGCGTTCGTCGAGTTTGCTGATCAAGGTTTCGCGCAGCAGATCCACGAAGTAGGGCGCGTCGCTGGCTTCGACGTTGGGCGGAGCCAGCTTCAACGACGTGGCCTTGGCCTTCTCGGCATCCGCTTTGGCGAGGGTGTGAGTTTCCACCATGGTGTCGAGCACCAGGTTGCGGCGTTCGAGGGCGCGCTCGGGATGGCGATAGGGCGACAGATAGCTGGGCGCCTGAATAATTCCCGCGATCAGCGCAGCTTCCGCTGGGGAGAGGTCTTTCAGATCTTTGTTGAAGTACGCCCGCGCCGCCTGGGCAAATCCGCTGATCGTGAACGAACCACGCTGGCCCAGGTCAACGCGATTGGCATAGAACTCGAAAATCTGCTGTTTGCTGAGCTTCTGTTCCATCTCAAGCGCAATCAGCATTTCCGACAATTTGCGCTTTACCGTCTTCTCCGGCGTGAGGAAGAACGCGCGCGAAAGCTGCATGGTGATGGTCGAACCACCCTGCTCATGCCGCCCGTGGGTGACGTCGACCCATGTCGCTTCCGCCAGGCGCAGGAAGTTCACGCCCCCATGCTGAAAAAACCGCCGGTCTTCGATGGCCAGCACAGCGTCTACCATCAACTTTGGAATTTCGTCGTAGGTAACCAGTTCGCGCTTTGACCGCTGACCTGCGTCGAACAAGGACGTGATCATCTGCGGTTCAAGTTCGTAGGCTGCCAGATCGACTGATTTGCTGGTGATGCTGGCGACCTTGCCGCCCTGAAACCGGATGATGGCGGACTCCGGGCTGTGATAGGAG
>Ga0134128_10007565_pt1 | contig 13129 bp, 10 predicted proteins | sample KB31754_FD_96462 | JGI IMG/M metagenome (GOLD analysis project Ga0134128, IMG submission 96462) | Terrestrial soil microbial communities with excess Nitrogen fertilizer from Kellogg Biological Station, Michigan, USA - KB3-175-4 | ecosystem: Environmental > Terrestrial > Soil > Unclassified ... | reverse complement strand
GGGTGCGGGTGAGCGGGAGGAGCACGCGTGGGTGGAGCGAGGTGGGTGGAGCAAGGAGGAAGGTAACTTCTTCGACATCAAGATGCAATATCTAGACGGATCTCTGGTGAAAATTTACTTAGCCTTGCAAGGCTGGTGAGTGCGGGCACGTCACAGCGCGGACCGGCGAGGCAGCTGCCTCACCGGTCCGCGCTGTTGTGTGATCCGCGCGGTTGGTCCGCTAGGCCGGGAGCACCACCAGATCGCGGTCGGTGCGGTTCAGCCGCTCGCCGCCTCTTTCGGTGCAGATGACGATGTCCTCGATGCGCGCGCCGAACCGGCCCGGAAGGTAGATCCCCGGTTCGATGGAGAAGGCCATTCCTGGCTCAAGCGGCCGCGAGCTACCGGCGACGATGTAGGGCTCCTCGTGCGTCTCAAGGCCGATTCCGTGGCCGGTGCGGTGGATGAACCGGTCACCGAATCCGGCCGCTGCGATCATGTCGCGGCCCACCGCATCAAGCTGTTCCGCGGTGATCCCTGGTCGCACCGCTTCGACTTGCGCGCGCTGCGCGTTGAGCAGCACCTCGTACAGCTCAAGGAACTCCTTCGGCGGCTCGCCGACCGCGTACACGCGCGTGGAGTCTGAGCAATAGCCGTCGCGGGTCGTGCCGCCGATGTCGACGACCACTGGGTCACCGGGCTCGATCGTCCGGTCGGAGACGTCATGATGTGGGCTGGCGCCGTTCGGGCCCGCGGCCACGATCACGAAATCGACCCGCTCATGTCCCTCGGCGAGGATCGCGTCCGCGATGTCCCGGCCGACCTCGCGCTCGGTGCGGCCCGCGCGCAGCCACTCGCCCATGCGCGCGTGCACGCGGTCGATCGCGGCGCCGGCCCGCCGCAGTGCCTCGGCCTCAGCGGGCGTCTTGAGCTGTCGCAGCGCGCTGAGCACGCCACCGGCCAGGTCCTGCTCCGCATCCGGCAGAACCCTGCGAAACTCGGCCGCCTTCTCCACCCACATGTGGTTGTCCAGGCCGACCCGCTTGGCTCCGGACACGCGGGCGGCCGCGATCGCGTACGGGTCGTCGGTCTCGTTCCACGCCACGATCTCCAGACCCGAGGCTCCGGCCGCGGAGGCCGCCGCGACCGGCTGCTCCAGCGCGGGCACCAGCAGACACGGCTCCCCGCTGACCGGCAGCACCAGGCAGGTAAGCCGCTCGAAGGGCAGCGCGTCGTAGCCGGTCAGGTAGCGCAGGTCCGCGCCGGGGCAGACCAGGAGCGCGTCCAGACCGGCCCGCGCGGCGGCCTCGCGGGCGAAATGCAGGCGCTGCGCCGGGTAGAGGGCCGAAATCTCGCCGCCGTCAGACATGGCAACTCCAGAGCGTTCAACGGGACACTGATCCGCTCCATCCTGCCGCATCCCGGTCTTGAGAACTCGGCGGCGCAGCGCAGCGTGTGCCTAGAACGTGAAGCGCTCCTCCTAGAACGTGAAGCGCTCCTTGTGGATGTGGCGACGCGGCACCCGCGCCTCGCGCAGCGACTGCCCGGCGGCCTGGATCATGCTGCTCGATCCGCACAGGAAGACATCGCGGTGCTGGATGTCGGGCACCAGCGAGGTGATTCGTTCCGCGCTGAGCGGGCCCGGGTTGGCGTCCCGCGGACCGAGCAGGTAGTGCACCGTCAGCCGGCCGCCGGCGGCGAGCCATTCGAGTTCCCGGTGGAACACGATGTCGCCTCGGCGCGACGCGCGGTAGAGCAGCACCAAGTCCTCACCGGCAGCGGCCAGCGGATCGATCAGCGCGCGCAGCGGCGTGATGCCGATGCCGCCCGCGATCAGCACAACCTTGCGGCGGGTGCGCAGCGCGGCGGTCATGGCGCCGTACGGACCCTCGGCGAAGACACGGACGCCCGGTTGCAGCTCCTGCAGCGCCCTGGTGTGGTCGCCGAGCGCGCCGACCGTGATACGCAGCCACTCGCGGTTCGGGGCCGCGGAAAGCGAGAACGGGTGCGACTGCCACCAGAAGCCGCGGGCCAGGAATCGCCAGCGGAAGAACTGGCCCGGCTCGGCCTGGAGCCGGCGCAGGTGGTGGCCCGTCAGGTAGATGGACACCGCATCGTCGGACTCGCGCTGCACGTCGACCACGCGCAGCCGGTGCCGCATCGAGAAGATGACCGGCTTTACGACGCGGAACGCGAACACGGTCAGCGCCACCGCGACGTACAGGCCGACCGCGAACAGTCGCGCGCCATAGTTCGCGTCGAAGGTGCCGCCCGCGGTGAACTCGTGCGTGAAGAACAGCACGATCGCGAGGTACACGAGATAGTGCGTGTACTGCCACGTCTCGTACCGCACCCGCCTGCGCACGGCCCGCGCCGAGATGAATCCGATAAGGAGCAGAAGTCCTAGCCCGATCGTCGCGTCGAGCAGGTAGGGCATGTCGAGGATCATCAAGAACTGCGACGGTACCTTGTTCACAGAGCCGGCGTAGCCGAGGGTGATCAGGGCGGCGTGCGCGAGCAGCAGCAGCACCAGCGATTCGCCACTGGCCCGGTGCGCGGCGGTCAGCCAGTCCGAGCCGATCGCCCGCTCCAGCCACGGAATCCGGGCCATCAGCAGCACCTGGATCAGCACCAGGTAGGCGCCGAGCATGCCCGCGGCCTGACCGGCGGCGGTGGCCTGACCGCCGAGGTTGGCCAGCGTCGTGTCCGGCGTGTCCATCCAGAAGAAGGCCAGCACCGCGATCGCGCCCACGATCACCAGGCCAAACAAGCCGGCCGCGATGTACTCGCGCGGCGGCAACGCGCGTGTCGAAAGACGCGATCGGTGCAGCGGGCGCGCGCGGTACGCGAACGGCGTCGACACGGCTACGCGTTGCCCCGGCACGACCGGCGGCGCCTGACCGCCCGCTCGCCCCTGCGCTGCTACCCGAGACTGCGCGGCGACCCGAGACTGCGCCGTGGCACGAACCTGAGCCGCGACCCGCGCCTGCGGGGTCGGTCGACCACCCGACGGCGGCCGACCCGGCCCAGGCGGAGGCACGGAGACGGCACGATCCACCCATTCCGCCATGGTCTACAGCTCCACATGCCTGGTTGCGGCCTTGTCCCCTCCTGGGTGGCCTCTTGTGGGCGGTCCACGACGAAGAGGCGCATTCGGTTCATTGCCGGTTCGCGGACCGAGCTGTTACAGAACGCGTAGAACCGATTACGGGCTTCATCCGTGCGGACAGGTCGACACACCCGGCCCGAGTTTTCTTGGGAGCGCACTCGATGACCATCACGCATGAGCCGTCCGACCTGCTGACCGACGACGCCGCCGCCAAGCAATCCTGCGAAGCAGGCGCCTGCGCGCGCTTCGCGCTGAACCGGCGTGGCCTGCTGCGCGGCGCGGCGGTGGCCGGGACGGCGGTCGTCGCCGGGGCCGGGCTGTCCGCGTGCGGCCACATCCTGGACCCGAACGAGAACGCCGCGGACGGCGCGCCGCCCAGCGGCGCGACCGTCACCGACATGACCGCACCCCCGGCGACGGCCAGTGCGGCGGCCAAGCCGATGAGCGGCGGCGCCGGCATGGACGCGAGCAAGATGCCGGATCAGACCATGAAGACCACCGCCGCCATGCCGACCGGCACGCTGCTCGGCAAGGCCTCGCAGATCCCGGTGGGCGGCGGCGTCGTCTTCGCGAACCATCAGGTCGTGGTGACTCAGCCGAAAGCCGGAACCTACAAGGCATTCAGCTCGGTCTGCACCCATGCCGGATGCCAGTGCAATGAGGTAGCCTCAGGCATGATCAACTGCCCGTGCCACGGCGCCTCATTCAGCATCAGCGACGGTTCGGCGCTGCAAGGCCCGACTCAGACTCCGTTGCCCGCTAAAACCGTGACGGTCACCGATGGGGAAATCCGTCTCCAGGCGTGATCAGCATGGTTTCGGCGAGTGGCGCGAGCGCGGCCTGGATCGGGATCGCCGTCGTGGGGATCCTCAGCCAGGCCGCACCCGCGGTCTATTGGTTCGTCAGGAAGCGGCGCAGGACGTGACGGTCATGCCCTGACCGGTTCCCGTGCCCTGGAAGCCGAAGTTGGTCGTCTGCCCGGCGCTGACGCTGCCGTTATAGCTGACGTTCGCGAACTTCACCGTTCCAGTGCCGCTGGCCGACGTGTTCCAGGCGCTGGTCACCGCTGCGCCTGACGGAAGGTTGATCGTCACCGTCCAGGAGTGGATCGCGGACGCCCCGGCGGTCACGTTGACGCTGGCCGTGAAGCCGCCCTGCCACTGATTCACCGCTACCGCCGCCGAGCAGCCGCTCGGGGGCGGGGGAGGTTTCTAAGGCTATCGCTGGAAAGTTCCACAGTGGTTAGGCCATTGCTGGCCTAACGTCGGGGAGTCAGCGCCCGATCTCACGCGGCGCGGTGGTTTCGCGCACCACCAGCTCGGTGACCAGATCCACCCGGCTGGTCGGCAGATCCGCGCCGCGGGCCAGGTCGAGCAGCATCCGGGTCGCCGTCTCGGCCATGTCGCGCAGCGGCTGGTTCACCGTGGTGAGCGCCGGATCGGTCCACGCGGCCACCGGCAGGTTGTCGTAGCCGATCACGGAGACCTGTCCGGGCACGTCCAGGCCGAGCCGCCGCGCGGCCCGCAGCACGCCCATCGCCTGGAGGTCCGAGCCGGCAAACACCGCGGTCGGCCGGTCGGCCCGGTCGAGCAGCTTCAAGCCGTATTCGTACCCTGCGTCAACGTAGAAGTTGCCGTAGAGCACCAGCTCTGGATCGACCGGCAGGTCGGCCTCGTCGTGCGCGGAGCGGAAGCCGGAGACCCGGGCGCGGCTGCACAGCACGTCGCGCGGCCCTGAGATGATCGCGATGCGCCGGTGACCGAGTTCCAGCAGGTGCCTAGCCGCGAGCAGACCGCCGTTCCAGTTGTTCGAGCCGACGGTGGGCACCGAGGCGGTGGTCGCGCTGTCGGTGTCCACGACCACGAACGGGATGCGCTGGCGCTGCAACTGCTGGCACTGCGGCTGGGTCGGGCTGCACATGACGAACACCACGCCGAGCGGCCGGCCGGTCAGCACCCCGTCCAACCACGGCTGCGGCGGATGATGCTGCCCGCCGAGCTGCGAGAGCACGACGTTGACGCCGGCCGCCGCGGTCACCGCCTCGACCCCGGCGACGATCAGCATCGCCCAGATCGAGTTGAACTCGTGGAAGACCACTCGGATCTGGCCGGCGTCCGGCGGCTTGCGCGGCTGACGGCGGCGATACCGGTGCAGCTCGAGGCTCGCCTCGACCCGCGCTCTCGTCTCCGGCGCGACGTCGGCGCGGCCGTTGAGCACCTTGGAGACGGTCGCGATGGACACGCCGACTTCGTCGGCGATGGTCGCGATCGTCGGCGAGCCTGGGCTGTCATCCGCCTCGGGAGAGGTCATCGAAAGGCCACCTCTGTATGCAAAAACTTTCGGTGAGCATAGCAGCGGATTCAGGGTTGTACAAAGCAGATCTGTGAGACTTTCAGAGCGCTGCTCACGGCGCGCGAAGTGCGCTCCGGCAAGGAAAAGGCGCTGTTGGAAAGTCTTGACACGCTAGACGTGAAGGCCTAGCTTACCGCAACACACTGCGGTTCTGATCTCGAAACTTTCGATGCAGCGCGCAGCCCTACCGGCCGGATTTGGCGCCCTGGGCAGCGTCGGGGCGAAGGGGCGGCATGGCAAATCACGGGTCCGCGGACACGGACCGCACCGGCGAGAGCGCGCAGCGGTGGCGCGACGCACGGCTTTCGCCGGCCGAGCGGGCCGACGCCCTCATCGCGCTGATGACCTTGGCGGAGAAGGCAGCCCAACTGGTCGGCGTGTGGGTCGGTGCGGACGCCTCGGGGCAGGGGGTCGCCCCGCATCAGGACGAGATGCGCAACGGCACGCCGTGGCCCGAGCTGATCCGCTACGGCCTCGGCCAGCTGACCAGGCCGTTCGGCTCCGCTCCAGTCGACCCGGTGCTCGGCGCGCGCTCGCTGGCCGCCTCCCAGGCTCAGATCGCCGCCGCCAGCCGGTTCGGCATCCCGGCCCAGGTGCACGAGGAGTGCCTGACCGGGTTCGCGACCTGGGGCGCCACCGCCTTTCCAACGCCGTTGAGCTGGGGCGCGAGCTTCGACGCGGAACTGATCGAGCTGATGTCCGGGCGGATCGCGCGATCCATGCGCGCCGCCGGAGTGCATCAGGGCCTTGCTCCGGTGCTGGACGTCACCCGCGACTACCGCTGGGGCCGCACCGAGGAGACCATCGGCGAGGACCCGTATCTGGTCGGCGTCATCGGCGCAGCCTATGTCAGGGGTCTGGAACAAGCTGGCATCGTCGCGACGCTCAAGCACTTCGCCGGGTACTCGGCCTCACGCGGCGGCCGCAATCTCGCCCCGGTGCCGATGGGCCGCCGCGAACTGGCCGACGTGGTACTGCCGCCGTTCGAGATGGCGCTGCGGCTCGGCGGCGCGCGCTCGGTGATGCATTCGTACGCCGAGATAGACGGCGTTCCGGTCGCCGCGGACGAGGGCTTGCTCACCGGTTTGCTGCGCGAGGACTGGGGATTCACCGGCACGGTGGTCGCCGACTACTTCGCCGTACGCTTCCTGCAAACGCTGCACGGCGTCGCCGCGGCCGCTGCGGACGCCGCCGGCCTGGCGCTCAAAGCAGGGATCGATGTCGAACTGCCCACGGTGGACGCCTACGGCGCGCCTCTGCTCGAAGCGGTACGCGCCGGAACCGTTGATGAGGCGCTGGTCGATCGCGCTCTACGCAGGGTCCTGATCCAAAAGGCACAGCTCGGCCTGCTCGACGAACCTGCGACGGACGCCGCGGCGCATCCTGCCCCGGCTCAGTCGCTGGTCTTCGACGACGAGGAGAATCAGCAGATCGCCCTGCGCCTGGCCCGGGAAGCGGTGATCCTGCTGCGCAACCGCGGCGGCGTGCTGCCGCTGCCGACCGGTCGCCGGATCGCTCTCATCGGGCCGGTCGCCGACGAGCCGCTGGCGATGCTCGGTTGCTACTCGTTCCCGGTGCATGTGAGCGCTCATACCGGTCACGGTCTCGGCCTGGAGATCGCCTCGCTGCGAGAGTCGCTCAGTGAGCTGATTCCGGGCCTCGCTTACTCACCCGGCTGCACCGTGGACGGCGACGACACGTCGGGTATCGCCGCGGCGGCCGCTGTCGCAGCGGACTGCGACGTCTGCGTGCTGGCGGTCGGCGACCGTTCCGGACTGTTCGGCCGCGGCACCTCCGGCGAGGGCTGCGACGCGGCCGACTTGCGGCTGCCAGGGGTGCAGCCGGAGCTGGTGCGCGCCGTGCTCGCGACCGGAACCCCGGTTGTGTTGGTGCTGCTGGCCGGGCGTCCGTACGCACTCGGCGAAGAGGTCGAGGACGCCGCGGGCATCGTCTGTGCGTTCTTCCCCGGCCAGCGCGGCGGTCAGGCACTGGCCGAGGTGCTCACCGGTGTCGTGAATCCGTCCGGCCGGCTGCCGGTGAGCGTGCCGCGCGACGCCGGGGGCCTGCCCGCGACGTACCTCTCGCCGCCGCTCGGCCGCCGCTCGCAGGTCTCCTCCATCGACCCGACGCCCGCCTTCCCGTTCGGATTCGGGCTCGGATACACCGCATTCGAGTGGAGCGATGCGGGCGTGGCCGGGCATCGCGAGAACGGCATACAGCCCACCGAGTGGCCCGTCGACGGGGAAGTGACCGTTCAGATCACCGTCCGCAACGCCGGGGCGCGTCCTGGCACCGAAGTCGTACAGCTCTACCTGCACGACCCGGTCGCGCAGACGACCCGGCCGGTGGTCCGTCTCGTCGGCTTCGCCCGCGTCTCGCTGGAACCCGGCCAGCAGGCCCGCGTCTCGTTCACGGTGCCCGCCGACTTGGCCTCGTTCACCGGAGTGCGCGGCCGACGCATCGTCGAACCCGGAGACGTCGAGTTGCGCTTCGGCCGTTCGAGCGCGCACACCGAGGCGGCGGTGCCCTTGCGCCTGGTCGGCCTCGAGCGGGAGGTCGGTCATCAGCGCCGGCTGGTCTCGGTGATCGAGGTGGAGGCCGGCGCCCCGCTTACGCACACCGCACCGGAGGCCGGAGGATGAGATGAGCACCCCGAGAACCCTGGACCCGCCGTCGGGCGCCCGGGCCGCCCCGCGGTCGCGGCCGGGTCGGACCCGCCGCCACCCGCACCCGCGAAACCGGCTGACCTGGCGCCGCGCAGTGCGCCGGGACTGGCGGCTGTACTCGCTGGTGATCGCGCCTCTGCTGTTCTTCGCCCTCTTCCGCTACCTGCCGATGATCGGCAACATCATCGCGGTCCGGCGCTACGAGCCGGGCGGGAGCCTGTTCGGTGACGAGTGGGTCGGCCTGCACTACTTCCAGATGTTCTGGAGCGATCCGACGTTCTGGCAGGTGTTCACCAATACCCTGATTCTCGGCGGATTGACGCTGCTGTTCACCTTCCCGGTGCCGATCATCCTGGCGCTGCTGCTCAACGAGGTGCGCACCACGAGCGTCAAACGCTTCGTGCAGTCGGTCTCCTACCTGCCGCACTTCCTGTCGATCGTGGTCGTTGCCGCGATCATCACGCAGATGCTCGACTCCAACGGCGTGGTGAACCAGGCGCTGCACGCGGTCGGCCACGCGCCGATCCTGTTCCTGCAGCAGCCCGGCTGGTTCCGGCAGATCTACGTCTCCTCCGAGGTCTGGCAGACCGCCGGCTGGGGCACCATCCTCTATCTCGCCGCGCTGACCACCATCGACGGCCAGCTCTATGAACAGGCCCGGATCGACGGCGCGAACCGGTGGCAGCAGACCTGGCATGTGACCCTGCCCGGCATCCGGCCGACCATGGTGACGCTGCTGATCCTCAACATCGGCACGTTCATGGCGGTCGGCTTCGAGAAGATCCTGCTGCTCGAGAACCCGCTTACCTACCCGACCGCCGATGTCATCTCCACGTATCTGTACCGCGTCGGCGTGGTGTCGGGCAGCTTCAGCTATGCCGCGGCCATCGGGCTCTTCGATTCGCTGATCGGTCTGACGCTGGTCATCTCCGCCAACTACCTGTCCCGGCGCCTGGTGGGAGCGAGCCTGTGGTAACCATCAGTGAGCTGCGACCCGGGCGCAAGGCCCCGGCGCCGCCGGCGCGGGTTCGGATCAAGCCGAGCCGCGGCTACCGGGTCTTCCAGGTCGTCAACGCCGTGATCCTGATCGGGGTCGTGGTGGCGACGCTTTACCCGTTCGTCAACATCCTGGCTCAGTCGTTCAGCTCCGAGTCCGCGATCCGCCAGGGCTCGGTGAACCTCATTCCGCACGGGTTCAACCTCACCACCTACAAGACGGTGATGAAGGACTCGACGTTCTGGACGAACTATCGCAACACCGTCGAGTACACCGTGGTCGCCACCTTCATCTCGATGGTGCTGACCACCTGCTACGCCTACGTGCTCTCCAAGCACCACCTCAAGGGACGCAGCGTCCTGATCGGCATCGCCGTGTTCACCATGTTCTTCAACGGCGGCCTGATCCCGAACTACGTCCTGGTGAGCCAGCTCGGGCTGCGCAACACGCTCTGGGCGATCGTGCTGCCCAACGCGATCAACGTCTTCAACCTGCTGGTGATGAAGGCGTTCTTCGAGAGCCTGCCCGGCGAACTCGAGGAGGCCGCCGCGGTCGACGGCCTGACCACCTACGGGATCCTGTGGCGGATCGTGCTGCCGCTGTCGAAGGCGGTGATCGCCACGATGATCCTGTTCTACGCGGTCTCCTTCTGGAACTCCTGGTTCTCCGCGTTCTTGTACATGGACCGCTCGGACCTGTTCCCGGTGACCGTCTATCTACGCAACCTGATCGCAGGCGCCACCGGCGCGGGCGGGATGAACGAGGGCACGTCAAGCGATACCTCGCTCCAGGTGGCGGCCAGCATCCAGGCGGTGACCGTCGTGCTCACCGTCATCCCGATCCTCAGCATCTACCCCTTCATCCAAAAGTACTTCGTCTCCGGCGTGATGCTCGGTGCGGTCAAGGGCTAGCTCACCTTGGCGCTGCCGCAGCGGCAAAACACCCACACTCCGCGCACCGTCCGCACAGACAAGGGAGTCTCCATGAACGGTCCGTTCACAAAAAACACACTGTCCAGACGGCAAGCCCTCTTCGGGGCAGCCGGTATCGCCGCGCTGGCCGTGGCCGGCTGCAGCAACTCCAGCGGCGGCAAGAGCGGCGGCGACCTGTCCGGGAACCGGGACGGCGCCATGGCCAAGTACGGCGTCGGCGACCAGTTCAAGGCGACCTCGCCACTGACCTTCTCGATCATGGTGCTCAGCAACCCCGGCTACCCGTACGACGCCAAGTGGCCGTTCTGGTCGGAGCTGACCAAGCGCACCAATGTCAGCTTCCAGCCCACCGTGGTGCCGCTGAGCGACTACAACCAGAAGCGCAGCGTCATGGTCGGCGCCGGCGACGCCCCGACGATCATCCCCAAGACGTATCACCCCGCGGAGGAGGCCTACATCGCCAGCGGGGCGATCCTGCCGGTCAGCGACTACCTCGACCTGATGCCGAACTTCAAGGACAAGGTCGCCAAGTGGAACCTGCAGGGCGATCTGGACCAGTTGCGCGAGGCGGACGGCAAGTATTACCTGCTGCCCGGACTGCATCAGGACGTTTGGGCGGACTACTCGATCGCGGTGCGCACCGACATCCTGCAGAAGCTCAACATCGCCGTGCCGCAGACCTGGGACGACGTGCACGCCATGCTGCGCACGATGAAAGCCGCGTACCCGAATCAGTACCCGCTGTCCGACCGATGGAGCAGCCCAGGGCCGGGGCCGGGCGCCAACCGGCTGATGGCCACCCTCGGTGATGCGTACGGCACCTGGGCCGGCTGGAACTACCAGCACAGCTGGTGGGACGCGACCGCCGGCAAGTTCGTCTACACCGGCGCGATGGACCAGTACAAGCAGGTGCTCCAGTATCTCAACACGCTGGTGTCTGAGAAGCTGATGGACCCGGAGAGCCTCACTCAGACCGACGACCAGGCAAAGCAGAAGTGGGCCAACGGTCAGACGTTCGTCATCAGCACGAACGCGCAGGAGGTCATCAACACCCTGCGCAAGGACATCGCGCACATCCCGGGCGCCACGGTGGCGAAGATCCCGGTGCCGATGGGTCCGATGGGCGCGACCAAGACGGGTTTCCGCACCGAGAACGGCGTGATGATCTCCGCGAAGGCCCGCAACAGCAAGAACTTCGTCGCCATGATGCAGTTCATCGACTGGCTGTGGTACTCCGACGCGGGCGAGCTGTTCGCCAAGTGGGGTATCGAGGGCACTACGTACACCGGCAGCGTCGACGACGGAACGTTCAAGCTGGCGCCCGACGTGACCTGGGCCGGTCTCAACCCCTCCGGCACCCAGAATCTCCAGGTGAAGTACGGCTTCTTCAACGGCGTCTTCGCCTACGGCGGCAGCACCAAGCTGCTCGACTCGCAGTTCCCGCCGGAGGAACTGGCCTTCCAGAACGTGATGAACGGCCGCCGCACGCTGCCGCTGCCGCCGCCGCACCCGCTGAGCGCGGACCAGCGGGAGCAGGCGACGCTGTGGGAGACGAACCTGCTCGACTACGTCGACCAGCAGTCGGCCAAATTCATTCTCGGGCAGCGGCCGCTGAGCCAGTGGGACCAGTACGTGACCGAACTCAAGGGCCGCAACTCGGACCAGTACATCAACTTGATCAACCAGGCGTACCAGAGCTACAAGCAGAAGCACGGCTAAGCCGTCGCCATCAGACCCTTGAGAGTTGCCCGGCCCGCGGATAGCGCGAAGGAGCACCGTGCCGAACCCGATCATCGTCCCGCAGCAGGCGTCTGGCCGATTGACCGACGCCTGGCGCTACTGCGTCGGCACCGGCCGGTTCGAGCTGGCGTTGCGCCGCGACTATCAGGACTCGCTCGCGCTCATTCAGCGCGAGATCGGGTTCCGGCGCATCCGCGGGCACGGGCTGCTCAGCGACGGCGTCGGGGTGTATCAGCCCTATGAGTATCAGGGCTCGAGGCACGTGCGGCACGCCTTCACGTACGTCGACCAGGTGATCGACGCGTACCTCAGCCTCGGCATCGCGCCCTTCCTGGAGCTGGGCTTCATGCCCGCCGCGCTCGCCTCCGCAGAGCAGACGGTGTTCTGGTGGCACGGCAACGTCACGCCGCCGAGCGACCACCGCGAGTGGGCGGCGCTGGTGCGCGCGACGGTGGCGCACCTGGTCGAGCGCTACGGTCTCGACCAGGTACGCGGCTGGCCGATCGAGGTGTGGAACGAGCCCAATTTGAAGGACTTCTGGCAGGGCGCCGACCGGGACGCCTATCACCGGCTCTATGAGGTGTCCGCACACGCGGTCAAGGACGTGGACGCCTCGCTCCACGTCGGCGGCCCGGCCCTCTCCCCGGGAGCCGACAGCTGGCTGCGGCCCTTCGCCGAGTTCGTCGCGGACCGCGGCGTGCCGGTCGACTTCGTCAGCCGGCACGCCTACACCTCGGGACCGGCGCAGCACGTGCCGTTCGGCGTGCATCAGACCCTTGAGCCGCCGGCGGCGCTGCTGGATCAGTTCGCCGCGCCCCGGCGGCACTTGCGCGACACGGCGTTGGCGGACCTGCCGGTGCACATCACCGAGTTCAACTCGTCCTATCGGCCGGACAACCCGGTGCACGACACCGCATTCCATGCCGCTTACCTCGCGCCGGTGCTCGCCACGGGCGGAGACCTGGTCGACTCCTTCTCCTACTGGACGTTCAGCGACATGTTCGAGGAGGCCGGTGTTCCGACCACGCTGTTCCACGGCGGCTTCGGCCTGCTGACTCACCGCCAGATCAAGAAGCCCACCTTCCACCTGTATGCGTTCATGGCCCGCATGGGCGAACAGATCCTCGCGCGGGGAGACGACCACTTAGTCACTCGGCACGCGGACGGCCGGATCGCCGTGCTGGCCTGGGCGCCAGTGGACGTGACCGGGCGCGAACCGGTGTCTGGCCACGCGTTGCGGCTTTCGATCCCGGTCGGCTCGCAGAACTCGAATTCAGCCTTCATGCTCCGCTCCCGCGTCAGCGACACAGCGGGAAACGCCTACGCCGCCTGGTGCGAAATGGGTCGCCCAGCC
>Ga0134128_10007564_pt1 | contig 13130 bp, 11 predicted proteins | sample KB31754_FD_96462 | JGI IMG/M metagenome (GOLD analysis project Ga0134128, IMG submission 96462) | Terrestrial soil microbial communities with excess Nitrogen fertilizer from Kellogg Biological Station, Michigan, USA - KB3-175-4 | ecosystem: Environmental > Terrestrial > Soil > Unclassified ... | reverse complement strand
AGCGGCGATCTCGTCACGGGGCGGCGGCTGACGGCTGCCTGCGAGGCGCTGATGGTGCCGGGATTTGGCCACGCCGTGCGTGTTGCCGATGATGCTGCAAACGATCTTGCGCTGCTCCGCCTTTACGGCGCGCATCAGCTTGTTGCAGCGTCGCTTGCGGGCGACAGCCAGGTCGATGATCTCACACTCGTCGGCATCGCCGATCCGCGCGCGCAGCGTGGCGGCGATGCGGTGTCGAAGGTGACGGCGCGGCTCGATGGACAGAGCGTCACGCCGGTGCCGCCGCTTGGCTTTTCGGGTGCGGCGGCAGTCGATGCGCAGGGCCGTTTTGCCGGCATGATCGAGTTGAAAACGCCGTCAGCCGCCGCCGGCAGCGCTGTCAGCCGGCAGGCCGCCCTCGTGCCGGCGAGCACGGTGCGCGCGTTCCTGACCGCGCATCGCGTCACGCCCGAGTCCGGCAACGGCGCGATCGAACGCTCGGTCGTGCGCGTGATTTGCGTGCGGAAGTGATTTGTCATTCCGGGGCCGGCCATAGGCTGGAGCCCGGAATCCATAATCACCAGACAAGCAGAACCGGCGCCGAGTACCCTCCACAAAACGGTGGTTATGGATTCCGGGCTCGCGGGCTTCGCCCACGCCCCGGAATGACAGGCTTATTTGTTCTCGAACCTGGCCGGACGCTTCGCGATGAAGGCGTGCATGCCTTCCTTCTGATCGTGCGTCGCGAATAGCGAGTGGAAGATGCGCCGTTCGAAGCGGATGCCCTCGGCGAGCGACGTCTCGAATGCGCGGTTGACTGACTCCTTCGCGGCCATCACCGACGGCAGCGACATCGCCGCGATGGTTTCGGCGACCTTGATGGCCTCATCGAGCAGAGTGGCCGCCGGCACGACGCGGGCGACGAGGCCCGAGCGTTCGGCTTCGGCCGCATCCATCATGCGACCAGTGAGGATAAGGTCCATGGCCTTATACTTGCCGACCGCGTGGGTGAGCCGTTGCGTGCCGCCGATGCCGGGTATAATGCCGAGCTTGATCTCCGGCTGGCCAAATTTTGCATTGTCGCCGGCGATAATGACATCGCATTGCATGGCGAGTTCACAGCCGCCGCCGAGCGCGAAGCCCGCCACTGCGGCGACGACCGGCTTGCGCAGCCCGGCGATGTGATGCCAGGCGGCGCAGAAATCGTCGAAATACACGTCCGTAAAGCTCTTGTCCGCCATCTCCTTGATGTCGGCGCCGGCCGCGAATGCCTTTTCCGAACCGGTGATGACCATGCAACCGATGGCGTCGTCGCTTTCGAGCGCGTCGGCTGCCGCCGCGAGCTCGCGCATCAGCGCGGCGTTGAGCGCATTGAGCGCGGCCGGCCGGTTGAGTCTGATAATGCCGACCCGCCCGCGTGTCTCGACAATGATGTGCTCGGTGCTCTTATGTTCGGTGGTCATGCGATTAACCCATGTCTGTGGTGCGGATCGCTATGCGATTTTCCGGACGGTCAGTCTGGTATGCTGCATAAAAATGGAGGAAACCGTGTCAATAACGCGTATCGCGGCATTGCGCAGCATCGTTGCCGGGCTTCTGGTCGCGGTGGTCCTTGGAATTTTTCCTGGAGTTTTTGCCATGACGACTTCCGCCTCGGCGGCCGATGATCCGCCCTACACGCTGGCGCGTGAGGGCTTTTTCTATGTCGGCGGCACAGCGCAGACCGTGAACGGCCATACCCACGTCGTCAATCAGATGTATGTCGAATTCCGCATCCCGGCCAAACAGACGCATCCTTATCCGCTCGTCATGGTGCATGGCGGCACCCGTTCCGGCACCACGTATCTGGGCACGCCGGACGGACGCGAAGGCTGGGCGCAATATTTCGTGCGCCGCGGCTACGCGGTGTATGTCGTGGATCAGCCCGGCCGCGGACGTTCGGGCTATTCGACCGGGAATTACGGGCCCGCCAAGGTGGCCGATCTGGAAGGCGGCATGCGCCGTTATCTGGCGCAGGAAAAGTACAATCTCTGGCCGCAGGCTCATCTGCATACCCAGTGGCCGGGCAACGGCACTGCGGACGATCCGAGCACGATCCAGATGGTTTCGAACTACGTGCCGGAGATCGAGGATTTCACCAAGCAGCAGTTCCTCAATCGCGACGCCCTGGTGGCGCTGTTCGACAAGATCGGCCCCGGCATCCTCATGGTCCATTCGCAGGCCGGCGCGTTTGCCTGGCCGGTTGCCGACGCGCGGCCGAATCTTGTCAAGGCGATCGTCGGCGTCGAGCCCAACGGGCCGCCGTTCTTCGAGGTGAATTTTATCGGCCCGCCCGACTATTTCCGCCAGGGCAAGATGGCGCTGCCTTACGGCCTGAGCGCGGTGCCGCTCACCTATATGCCGGCCGTCAAGGAGCCGTCCGAGCTTTCGATCGAGCAGGAGGCCAAGGCCGACGCTCCCGACCTGGTGCGCTGCTGGCTGCAGAAGGAGCCGGCTCGGCAACTGCCGAACCTGCAGAAGATGCCCATCATGGTACTCACATCGGAGGCGTCGTATCACGCGCCCTATGACCACTGCACCGTGAAATTTTTGGCCCAGGCCGGCGTGGAGGCGACCCACATCAAGCTTGCCGATCTCGGCATCCACGGCAACAGTCACGTGATGATGAACGAGAAGAACAACAAGGAGATCGCCGCAGTGATCGCGGTGTGGCTCGATGGCGCGCTGCCGGCGAAGCCGTGACGATCGGAGGAGCAAAAATGCCAGCCAAAACTCTTCGCACCAAGATCGAGGCTGCGCGCGGCGGCGACAAGAAGGCGCCGGATCGCAGGGATGAAGGCTGGGACGACCGGCTTCGCACGGTCGGCGATGCGCGATTTGTCGAGGTCGAGTGGAGCGGCAAAGATCATCCCGTCTGGCCGCTACCGAAGAAGTAATGCGAGGCGCGAGGCATGCTCATTCGTCATGCCCGCGCTTGTCCCGGGCATCCACGTCTTAAGGCGAATTCGAATCAAAGACGTGGATGGCCGGAACAAGTCCGGCCATGACGAGGTGAGCGGGTCGGGGAAGTTACTTCTGACACTTCGGACAGAAAAAGGTCGAGCGGCCGTTCTGCACGATGCGCTTGATGGTGCCGCCGCAGCCCGATGTCGGACACTTTTCACCCTCGCGATCGTAGACGCGGAAATGATGCTGGAACATGCCGAGTTCGCCGTCGGTGAGCCGGTGATCGCGCAGTGACGAGCCGCCGGCCTTGATGGCGTCGTTGAGCACAGCCTTGATGCCGTCGACGAGCCGCGAGGCGCGTTCGTTGGGCGCGCCGGTCCGCGACGCGATCGTGGAGGCTATGCGCTTGGGCGAAAGGCGCGCACGGTAGAGCGCTTCGCACACATAGATATTGCCGAGGCCCGCAACGACGCGCTGGTCCAGCAACGCCGCCTTGAGGCTCGTCTTCTTGCCATTACAAGCCCCGGCCAGCATGGCGGCGTCGAAGGCATTGCCAAGCGGTTCCGGACCCAGACGATTGAGCAGCGGCTCGTCGTCAAGCTTGCTGCGCGCCACGATCTTCATGAAGCCGAAGCGGCGCGGGTCGTTGAAAGTCGCTGCCGCACCGGTGGACATGTGAAATACAACGTGGTCGTGGGCGACGTGCTGCGAACGCTCGTGATAATAGTGGCCCGGAGTTCCGTCTGTCCTGTCCTTGGCGCGCTCGGCTTTCTCGTCGAACACGTAAAACGAACCCGACATGCCGAGATGCATGAGCAGCACGTCGCCGGAATTAAGGTCGGCGAGCAGGTATTTGGCTCGCCGGCCGAGGCCGGTGACGGTCTTGCCCTCGAGGCGCGCGACAAAGTCCTTTTGCAGCGGCCAGCGCAGGTCGCCGCGATGCACCTCGACCTTGGTGAAGCGCGCGCCCTCCATGGCCGGCACCAGGCCGCGCCGTACGGTTTCGACTTCGGGGAGTTCGGGCATGAAGACAACTCAATCGCTCATTTGAGCCGTTGGCTCGCCGAAGGTGATGCGATTATTGAACGGATCGATCACGCCGAGTTCGGTCATGCCCCATTCCTGCTGCTGCAAGCCCGGCCGCAAATGGCGGTATTTTTTGTCGTTAAGCTCGCGATGCAGTTCGCGTACGCCTTTCATATAGACGTAGGCAATCGAGCCGGGGGTACCGTCACCAAAATGTTCGCTCAGGTGCAGCACAAGGCCGTCCCGTGAAATCTGCATGAAAACCGGCGCATCTGGCTCGAAGCGGTGCTCCCAGTCGACCTTGAAGCCGAGGAAATCCAGGTAGAATTCGCGCGCCTTTTCCAGCGAGAAAATGCGAAAAATCGGGACCGTGCGCTGGAATTCGATTGTCATGGGACCTCAATTGGGGGCCGGGCATTTTCTCAACCATGCCGATCGGGCTTTCTAGCGCCGCAGCGCCCGTCGCGCTATCGTGGACCCACAAGGATCTATCATGCCGGATTTCGAACAGCGACAGACCAACTTCGGGGACCGCCGCGTGCCGCTTGGCGACAAGCAGGGCTTGGTCGACGACGTGTTCCGCAGTGTCGCGCGCCGCTATGACCTGATGAACGACCTGATGTCGTTCGGTCTGCATCGTGCCTGGAAAGACGCGCTGGTCACAGCGGCCGATCCGCCGCGCAATCGTCCTTTTGCGGTTGTCGACATCGCGGGCGGCACCGGCGACGTCGCCTTCCGCCTGATAGACGCCGGCGGCGAGCAGACGCGCGTGACCGTGTGCGACATCAACGCCGACATGCTGGCGGTCGGCCGTGAGCGCGCGGCACGTGATCGGCGCGGCGAGGCCGTGACCTTCGCCGAGGCCAATGCCGAGACGCTGCCATTCGCCGACCGCAGTTTTGATGCCGCCACCATTGCGTTCGGTATCCGCAATGTGGCGCGCATCGAGACCGCACTGGCCGAGGCCTATCGCGTGCTCAAGATTGGCGGCAAGTTTCTCTGCCTGGAATTCTCTGCTGTCGATCTGCCCGGCCTCGATCGGCTATATGACCTTTATTCCTCCAACGTCATTCCGGCGCTCGGCCGCACGGTCGCAGGCGATGCCGATTCATACCGCTATCTGGTGGAATCGATCCGCCGCTTTCCGCGCCCCGAGCCGTTTGCGATGATGCTGCGCGGCGCCGGCTTTGCCCGCGTCTCTTACAAAGTGATGTCCGGGGGAATCGTGGCGCTGCATTCCGGCTGGCGCTTGTGATTTCCGGTCCCGCGCACCTTATCCGTCTCGGCCACGCCGGCTTCGTGTTCGCTCGCGAAGGCGTTTTCGGGCAAGTCGATCCGGCAATGGTGCCGGCGCCGGCGCGCATTGCATTGCGGCTGGCGCGCCTCGTGGAGCGGCCAAGCCGTGGCACCGCGGGGTCGCGGTTGTCGACCGCGATCACCCGGCTCGGGCCGAGTTACGTCAAGCTCGGCCAGTTTTTGGCCACCCGGCCCGATGTGGTCGGCGTGGCGCTCGCCCGCGATCTCGAACAGCTCCAAGACCACATGCCGCCGTTCCCGCAGGCCGAAGCGGAGCGCGCCGTCGCGGCATCGCTGGGCCGGCCGATCGCCGAAGTATTCGCGCGCTTCGGTCCGCCGGTCGCGGCGGCCTCAATCGCACAGGTACACCGTGCTGAAGTGGGACAGGGAGGCGCGGCGCGCGCGGTCGCCGTCAAGGTCCTGCGCCCCGGCGTTGAAAAGAGCTTCCACGCCGACTTGCGCGCTTTCACCTACGCGGCGCGTCACGCGGAAAACCTATCGGCCGAAGCGCGGCGGCTCCGCCTCATCGAGGTGGTCGATACGTTGCGGCGCACCGTCATGAAGGAGATGGATTTCCGCCTGGAGGCCGCGGCGCTTTCGGAAATGGCCGAGAACACCAAGGACGATCCGGATTTTCGCGTGCCTGCCGTCGATTGGGATCGCACCAGCAAGGAAGTGCTGACGCTGGAATGGATCGACGCCACGCCGCTGTCGGACCGCGCCCGGCTCGAAGCAAAAAACTTCGACCTGCGTCAACTCGCCCGCGCGCTGATCCAGACTTTCCTGCGCCACGCGCTGCGCGACGGCTTTTTTCACGCCGATATGCATCCGGGCAATCTGTTCGTTGACGACAAGGGCCGGCTGATCGCCGTCGATTTCGGCATCATGGGCCGGCTCGGAATGAAAGAGCGGCTTTTCCTCGCGGAGATTTTGCACGGCTTCATCACCCGCAACTATCACCGTGTCGCCGAGGTTCACTTCGAGGCCGGCTATGTGCCGCCGCATCATTCGGTGGACGATTTCGCCCAGGCGATCCGCGCCATCGGCGAGCCGATCCACAGCCGCACCGCCGAGGAAATCTCCATGGCGCGGCTGTTGACCTTGCTGTTCGAGGTGACCGGCATCTTCGACATGCGCACACGGCCGGAGCTGCTGTTGCTGCAGAAAACAATGGTGGTTGTTGAAGGTGTAGCGCGCTCGTTCGATCCCAAGCTCGATATGTGGAGTACTGCCGAGCCGGTGGTGGGCGAATGGATCGCGCGGTATCTCGGCCCTGCCGGCAAGCTGGAGAATGCGTCCCTGGGTGCCCTCGAACTGGGCCGGTTCATCGGCAATGCGCCGGGCCTGCTGACGCGCGGTGCTCGCCTGCTCGATCAGCTCGACGAAGCCACCCGCGACGGCATCCTGCTCTCGCCGCAAACGATCGCCGAAATCGATAAGGCGGAGGCGCGCCGCGACCGTTGGATCATCGGCGCACTGTGGGTGATCGCCGCGCTCCTTGCCGGTCTGTTGTGGCACTTTCTGTAGCTGTTCGGCGCCGCGGGAGCTGACGCACTGGGGCATTGCCGCCCTCACCGAATGGCGGCATCCTGGTTTCGCTTTCGTGGACCGGGGACGCGCGTGCCTGCAGTTCAAAAAATCCTCATTGTTGGCGGCGGCATCGCCGGCATGACGCTCGCGATTGCGCTGCGGCAATCGGATATGCGGTGCGACGTCGTCGAACTCACGCCGGAGTGGACGGTGCCCGGCGTCGGCATTTCGTTGCAGGGCGCGACGCTGCGCGCGCTCGGCACGCTCGGGCTGCTCGAAGCGTGCGTCAGCCAAGGCTTTGGCTATTCGCATTTCATTGCTTGCGATGCGCAGGGCAACGTCACCGGCAAGGTCGATCTGCCCCGGCTCAATGGCCCCGATCGCCCGGCCACAATCGGCATCATGCGGCAAATTCTCCATGACGTTCTCAAGGCCGGGATGGCGAAGGCGAATGTGCCGGTCCACCTCGGCGTCACGGTGAAATCGTTGCAGCAGGACGAGAGCGGTGTCGCGGTGACCTTCAGCGACGGCACCAGCGGACGTTACGATCTGGTGGTCGGCGCCGACGGCGCGTTCTCTGTGGTCCGCGATATCGTGTTTGGGCCCGACGCCGGTCCGCAATATACGGGCCAGGCGGTGTGGCGAATCACCGTGCCCCGCCCCTCCAAGGTAACGGCGCGGCATTCATATTTCGGCCCGCGCAACAAATCGGGCTTCAATCCTGTGTCGGCGACGCAGATGTACATTTACATCGTGCAGAATCTGCCGGAGTTCAGACGGTTGTCCGATGCCGAGTTGCCCGTTGTCATGAACGAACAGCTGGCGGATTTCGGCGGCCTGCTGGGCGTCGCGCGCGATTCGGTCCGCGATGTGAGCGACATCGTCTATCGACCAGTCCATTCGCACATCATGCCGCCGCCGTGGCACCGCGGCCGCGTCGTTCTGATCGGTGATGCTGCGCATACCACGACGCCGCATCTGGCGTCGGGTGCAGGGATCGCCGTTGAGGATGCGATCGTGCTCACCGAGGAACTCGGTAAGACCGACGATCTGGCGGCGGCCCTGTCGACCTTCATGGCGCGGCGCTACGACCGCTGCCGCCTCATCGTTGGGAACTCCCACACGCTGGGCGAATGGGAGAAGAACCCGCAGACGCCGGGCGCCGATCCGATTGCATTGGTGGCGGCCTCCTATCGGGCCTTGGCCCAGCCGATTTGAATGATTGCATTGATTGCAATGCAATCATAATTGCGGTAGACGAGGCCATGCAAGAAGAGGCCTGACCCCGTGGCCAGTCTCACTGTTCGCCAGCTCGACGACAGGCTGAAAAAGCTGCTGCGCCTTCGCGCCGCGCAGCACGGCCGTTCGATGGAAGACGAAGTGCGCGTCATCCTGAAGGAAGCGGCAGAGGGCACAGGCCGCGATGTGCTTGAACGCTTCGAGGCGCCCAATCGACCGTTGCCGCAAAATGCGCGTGTCGTCGAGGCCGGCACCAAGCGCGTTCTGCTTATCATCGGCGGCGGCATCGCGGCCTACAAGTCGCTTGATCTCATCCGCCGTCTGCAGGACCGTGGCCTGCGCGTCCGCTGCGTCCTCACCGAGGCCGCGCAGCATTTCATCACCGCACTTGCGGCCGGCGCGCTCGCCGGCGAGACCGCCTATACGGATCTGTTTGACGCGCAGAGCGAATTCGACGTCGGCCACATCCGGCTCGCGCGCGACACCGATCTGATCGCGGTGGCGCCCGCCACTGCCGACCTGCTGGCGAAAATGTCCGGGGGCCACGCCAACGATCTCGCGACCGCCGTCCTACTCGCGACCGACAAGCCGATCCTGCTGGCGCCGGCGATGAATCCGCGCATGTGGTCAGCCAAAGCAACACAACGCAATCTGGCGCAGCTTGTCGCCGATGGCGCCCACGTGGTCGGTCCCAACAGGGGCCAGATGGCGGAGCGTGGCGAAGCCGGTCTCGGCCGCATGGCCGAGCCCACGGAGATTGCCGCGGCTGTCGAGGCGCTGCTGCGGCCGGCCGGCGCGCTTTCCGGCCGGCGCGTGCTGGTCACGTCGGGCCCCACGCATGAGCCGATCGATCCGGTGCGCTTCATCGCCAACCGGTCTTCCGGCAAGCAGGGTCATGCGATCGCGGCTGCGGCTGCCGCCGCCGGCGCGTCGGTGACGCTGGTTTCTGGTCCGGTCGAGGTGCCCGATCCGCCGGGCGTGAGCGTGGTGAAGGTCGAAACCGCGCGGCAAATGCTGGAGGCGGTCGAAAAGGCGTTGCCTGCCGATGTTGCCGTGTTCGCGGCCGCGGTTGCCGATTGGCGCGTCGAGCGCGCGAGCGACAGCAAGCTTAAAAAACAGGAAGGCCGGTCGCAGCAGCTAGGTCTGATCGAAAACCCTGACATCTTGGCGACCATCGCGCATCGCAAAACCGGCCGCCCGCCGCTGGTGATCGGTTTTGCCGCCGAAACCGATGACGTGATCGCCAATGCCAGGGCCAAGCTGCGCCGCAAGGGTTGCGACTGGATTTTGGCCAACGACGTGTCACCTGAGATCGGCATCATGGGGGGCGACAGCAACACGGTCCATTTGGTGACTGCCGCGGGCGTTGAATCCTGGCCGCCGCAATCCAAGGACGACGTGGCGAAGAGCTTGATCGAGCGTATCGCCGGTGCATTGGCGGAGACAGAACGGTGAGTGGCAACGAAGCCGCGATCGAAGTCGGCGTCACGCGGCTGCCCCACGCTGCCGATCTGCCGCTGCCGGCCTATCAAAGCGCGCTCGCCGCCGGGCTCGACCTTGTTGCCGCGGTGCCCTCCGACGCGCCGGTGGACATCGTGCCCGGCGGCCGCGCCGCGATTCCGACTGGCCTTGTGATCGCATTGCCGCCGGGCAGTGAGGGCCAGGTCCGCCCGCGCTCGGGCCTCGCCGTCCGCCATGGCATTACGGTGCTCAACACGCCCGGCACCATCGACGCCGATTATCGCGGCGAAATCCAAGTCATTTTGATCAATCTCGGCGCCGAAGCATTTCAGGTCCGCCGCGGTATGCGTATCGCCCAACTGGTCATTGCTCGCGTTCAGCAAGCCAAGTTGATCGAGGCGGACAGTTTGGAAGCGACGGCGCGCGGTACTGGCGGCATGGGCTCGACCGGCACCGGTTAAAAGGCGCTGCCGCGATGCAACGCAGTGCCGTTCATGATCTGGACTCTTTCGGCGTGAATCCTGTTGAGAGTAAAGTAGTTTGATTCGTGGGGTGTGCGGCCACCCTCCGCTTCTCCGCGGCGGAGAAGGCAGGGTGGGGGACCGGCAACGGCGGTAGCCGGTAAAGGCGAAGGGGCATGCCGGATACGATCCGGAGGAGCGGCATAACGCATCCGCGGCAACGCGGATTCCGCGCGGCGATTCTGCATGCCCGCCGCGTATTGGCGGCGTGCTCGCTCACCATCTCGATTATCTCGTGTCCGACGTTGGCCAGCGCCGACGAAACGACGCTCGGCAATTTGGGCCAATTCGATCGCCGTGAAATTGCGATCCTGTTGCCCATGGTCGGGCTCATTGTCTTTGCCGTCATCACCGCGATCATGCTGGTGCGCACGCGCCGGAGGACGGCGCGGCTCGAAGGCGCCTCGCGTGACGAAATCATCGGTTTGCATGATCGGCTGGACCGCGCCAATGCACTGCTGTTGTCGGAGCGGCAAGTGCTGGTCGACTGGCTGGCGGCGTCGAATCGCCCCAGCATCGATGGCGATCTGGAACTTCTCGGCCTTGCCGAGCCGCATCGCGTGCTCGCCTTCGGTTCATGGCTCGACGCCGCGCAGGCGAGCGAGATGGAGCGTTCGGTCGGCGCTTTGCGCGCACACGGTGACGCGTTTGCGACGACACTGATCACGCTTGCCGGCCGTCCAATCGAGGCGCAGGGCCGCGCCATCGGCGGCCGTGCCGTGCTGCGGCTCCGTGACGCGAGCATGGTGACTCGGGAACTTGTTGAACTTGACGCGCGCCACCGCGACTTGCGAACCGAAGTCGCGTCGCTTCGCACGCTGATCGAAACGCTGCCGTCGCCGGCCTGGACGCGCAATGCGGCGGGGCGGCTTACCTTCGTCAATTCCGCCTATGCGCGCGCTGTCGAGGCACGCGATGGTGCCGATGCCATAGAGCGGAACCTGGAGCTGCTCGACAGCGCTGCGCGGGCGACCATCATGCAGACGCGCCGCGATGGCGGCGCCTATGCGGGCCGGTTGCCCGCGATCGTCGCCGGAGCGCGCCGCAGCTTCGACGTGCTCGATGTCCGGACCGATACCGGCAGCGCCGGCATCGGTATTGACGCGACCGAGGCCGAGACCATGCGCAGCGCGCTGGCGCGCATGGTCGATGCGCACCGCCGGACGCTCGATCACCTGCCGATCGGCGTCGCCATGTTCGATGCCCAGCAGCGCCTGACCTTCTACAACGCCGCCTACCGCACGCTGTGGGACCTCGACGTCCGTTACCTCGACCAGCACCCGGCTGATTCCGCCTTGATCGACGAACTGCGGATGGCGCGTAAACTGCCCGAGCAGCCGAATTTCCGCGAATGGAAAGCGCAGCTCTTAACAGCCTACCGCGCCAATGAAACTAGGGAACACATTTGGCATCTGCCGGATGGGCGCACGCTGCGGGTCGTCACCACGCCCAATCCGGACGGCGGCGTCACGTACCTGCTCCACGACGTCACCGAGCGGCTCGAACTTGAGCGGAGCTACGAAGAGCTGATCCGCGTGCAGGGCGAAACCCTCGACAATCTGGCCGAAGGTGTCGCGGTGTTCGCCAGTGACGGCCGGCTGCGGCTGCACAATCCGGCCTTCGCCCGCATGTGGAAGCTCAAGGACGAGGCGCTGGCGGAGCGGCCCCATATCGAAGCCATCACCGCGCTGAGCCAGCCGCTGCACGGCGACGATCCGACGTGGCAGGCGCTGCGCGAAGTCGTGACCGCAATCGACAGCCGTAAAGCCATCACTGGGCGGCTGGAACGCCGCGACGGCAGCGTGGTCGACTGCACGACAGTGCCGCTGCCGGGCGGCGCCACCCTGGTGACGTTCCACGACGTCACCGACTCGGTCAACGTCGAGCGGGTGCTGCGCGAACGTAACGATGCGCTCGAAGAGGCCGACCGGCTCAAGATCGATTTCGTCCATCACGTGTCGTACGAGCTGCGTTCGCCGCTGACCAACATCATCGGTTTCGTGCATCTGCTGGGCGATCCGGCGACCGGGCCGCTGGCGCAGAAGCAGCGCGAATATCTCGATTACATCACCGTGTCGTCGGACACGCTGCTGGCACTCATCAATAACATTCTCGATCTGGCGACCATCGATGCCGGCCGCATGCAACTCAACCTCGGCCAGGTCGACATCCGCGAAGCCATGCAGGCGGCGGCGGAAGGCGTCCAGGACCGGCTGGTAAGCGCCGGACTGACGCTCGAAATTCGCGCGCCGGCGGATATCGGCAGCTTCGTCGCCGACGGTCGGCGTCTACGGCAGATCCTGTTCAATCTTCTGGCCAATGCCGTGAGCTTTTCGCCAGGCGGCGCCACCGTGACGCTCGCGGCCGAGCGGCGCCAGGATGAGGTAACGTTTTCGGTCACCGACACCGGACCCGGCATTCCACCCGATGTGTTGGAGAGGGTCTTCAACTGGTTCGAGACCCATCCGCTCGGCTCGCACCACCGTGGGCCGGGGATCGGCCTGTCGCTGGTGCGGTCGTTTGTCGAGCTGCATGGCGGCACCGTCACCATCGACTCGGTGGTGGGCCGGGGCACGACCGTCATTTGCCGATTTCCGACCAGCGCGGCCGCCGCCCGCACGGCGGCGTAGCGCGCCTTAATCGGGGCAAATCCTTGAATTTGCTTTGATCTTGAATCCGCCTCTGCGAAAGTGTTGTGCGCTAATCTGAAATCCGTTAGCGGATCGCCGCGATGCTTCTGACCAGCACAGGTGGCTCAAGCTTTTCCGTGCAGTTGCCGAACGAGCAGGCGACAGTGCGGTTCGCCGCCGACATCGCCTGCGCCTTGGAGCCGGGGGATGTGGTGACGCTGTCCGGCGACCTCGGCGCCGGCAAGACTACGTTCGCGCGCGCGCTGATCCGCTATCTGGCGGGCGACGAAGCCATCGAGGTGCCGAGCCCGACCTTCACGCTGCTGCAGAATTACGACCTGCCGCGTTTTCCCCTGGTGCATGCTGATCTCTATCGGCTGGCGGGCGCTGCCGAATTGACAGAGCTTGGGCTCGACGACTTGCTGGACAAGACCGTGGTGCTGATCGAGTGGGCGGACCGCGCCGCCGGTTATTTGCCGCCCGACCGGCTCGACATCGCCTT
>Ga0134128_10007562_pt1 | contig 13133 bp, 12 predicted proteins | sample KB31754_FD_96462 | JGI IMG/M metagenome (GOLD analysis project Ga0134128, IMG submission 96462) | Terrestrial soil microbial communities with excess Nitrogen fertilizer from Kellogg Biological Station, Michigan, USA - KB3-175-4 | ecosystem: Environmental > Terrestrial > Soil > Unclassified ... | reverse complement strand
TGGTAGCCAAGCCATACAACCTTGACCTTGCTGACACCGGTGATTCCGATAACAGTCGACTTGCCCACGATTACCGTAGATCCGGTCACCGGTGCTGTGATCAGCACGTTGGCCGGAGCGAGGTTGCCCGTGCCCAGCCTGAGCGTATCCGGCTTGGAGCTGTTTCCAGCTCCGTCGTACACGACTCCGACCAGGGTGATGGGTGTCCCCGCCGGAACGCTTCGCGGCACTGAAAGCGAAAAGGCAAGGCTCGTGCTCGTTACCGCGCTGTGAAACGCAGTATCGAACGCCGCCGTCACACCACCGGTCGCGTCAATATGCACTCGCGCGATGCCAAGATTATCGCTGACGTTGGCGGAGAATGACAGCACGGAGTCAACGCTGCTCGTCACCTTCGCCATGGCGATCGTCGGCGCGGTGTGATCGCTCGTATTGTCCAGCGTCTGATCGCTGCACGCGAGCGCGCCAAGGGCGAGCGCTACAGCCGCGATGCCAGACAGTCTAATGTGCTTTGTCATGTTACCGCTCACGGGACGGTCTCACGCGTTCACCGTCGTCGATGACGTGCGGCGTGATGAGAATGAGAAGGTCGCGCTTCTCTTCGGACTTCTGCGTGACACCGAACAGCTTGCCAACCAGCGGAAGATCGACGAGCACGGGGATGCCGCTCTTGCTCTGAGTAACCTGCGTGACGGTGAGGCCGCCGATCACCGCGGTCTCGCCGTCATTCACGAGCAGACGGTTGTCGGCGCTCTGTTTGTTGAATACGTAGCCGATGTCCGAACCGGCAAGCTGCGCATCGGAATTTTCGGCGTGCACGTCCAGCAGCACCTGGTGGTTGTTCGTGATGTGCGGCGTGACCTGAAGGATGATACCCACCGAGTGAAAGCTTACCGTTGCCCTCGGCTGCACCGCTCCGGCAGCACCCGACTGTTGCGTGCTTACATCCAGGACTCGTACGGGAATATCCTGCCCCACCTGAATGCTGGCCTGTCGGTTATCCACGGTGACGATGCTTGGCTCCGCCTGCAGATCCGCGAGGCGTACTTCCTGAAGCGCGTCGAGAAAGCTGGTGAGCGAGAAGTGACCGATCGCAGCGGAGTACACGAGCTGCAGCGCGGGTGACGCGATACGATTGTTCGCGTCGGCGATTCCTGACAGCGTGTTGCCGCCCAGTGCGATCTTGTTGCCCGTAACCGGCGTTCCGCCGCCCAGTCCGATCGGTACGCCGTCCGCGTTGTTGATCGGCTTGAGTGTTGTCGGATCTATACGCGGTGCGAGCGTGCTGAAGAACTGATTCTGGGTGCCAAGGTCATACGAGAGTCCGAGATCCTCGATGTTGGTGCGATCGACGAATACGATCTTCGCCTTGATCGAGACCTGGGGCGTACGCACATCCAGCGCTTCGACGTAGTTGATGATACCTGCGATGCGCGAAGGCGTTTCCGTAACTATCAGCGTATTGGTGCCGGGATTCGATGCAACCGCGCCGCGCGTTATGCAGGTCTGATTGCCGAAGCTCGTCGCCGACGCGCTTCCGCTCGCACCTGCCGCACTGGCTGGCCCGCCGGCAACGCAGTCCCTCGCCAGCAACTTTGTTACAACGGGCACGAGTGAATCGGCCTTGGCGTAGTTGACAGGAATGAGCTGCGTGACCAGCGGCTCGAACGCCTGTCGGGCCTGCACGTTGGCATAGCTGTCGACGGTGATGATCCCTGACGCAGGATCTTCCGACGCGGCAAGCCCCTGCCCCTGTAGAATTGCGCGAAGCGCGACATCCCACGGCTGATTTCGAATCTCAGCCGTAACGGTTCCGGTTACGTCCCGACCGGTGACGATCGTGCGACCGGCAAATGTGGCAAACGCGGCGATGACGTCACGAATGTCCGCATCCTGATATGTGACCGTGATGCGCGGCTGGGTCGATTGCTGCACGCTCGGCAGATACGACGGCTGGCTTACAACGGTCATGGTGGAGCGCGGCGCAGCGATGAACGGCGCGGCATCGGCCTCGCCGGCGTTGTCCCGCGCCACATCGATCGGACGATCATGGAGGCCGGTCCACGAGGCGAAGCCACCTGACCCGCCGGTTACGGAGATGCGAATCTCGTTGTTGCCGCGCTTGACTTCATATGGATGCGAGCCGTCGAGCTGCAGCACCACCCGAACGACGCTAGCGGAGAACTGCGACACGCGCACATCGGTAATGCCACCGCGCGCCACGCGATCATACGCGGACGGCGTCTCGGCCAGCGACGCGCCCTTGATGTCGACGACGACGCGGTACGGCGCATCCAGGGTAAAGTCCTGAATTTCAACGGGCGTCTGGACGCCGATCACGACGTCAGCGTGGCCGGTCGCGGGGACGACGCTCACTCCCGTCACGGTCGGCGCCGTTGTTCTGGAGCACGCTCCAGTACAGGCAGCGTACGGCTGTGACACGAGCGGAGTGAGTGAATGGCCCGGCGCGATTGCGAACGCGGCGAGGGTGATCAGTGGCAACTTCATGGCGTCCTCTTTATTGTGGTATCACCGATCGCGAGCGTTTCCTGACGACTGAATCCGAATTCCTCGAGCGCAAACGTGACGACCTTTGGATCGATTCGAACAACGCGCATGCGGCCCAGTGCGGTGCCGACCTTGACGCGGTACTGCTCCTTTGTCCCCAGATCACGCAGAACTGCAACAGAGTTCTGACCGAGGGGATCGAATGCGATGGTGGTCAGCCGGAGGTCCGACAACGTCGGCCGGATCTCACTGCTCTTGACCAGCGAGACGAACGGATCGCGCCGGCCGTCGGGATTGTACTGAAAGACTTCTCGATTGAACGTGACGGTCGTTGCGCTGTCGTGCGCCGCACTGTCCTGATCGGCGGCGGCGGCGACAATCGCATCGGCCTGCGCATGTGCGTCACCCCTGACCAGAAGCAGCAATGCGAGCGCCATCACGAGCGTCGCGGTTATCGCGAGAGGATGATTTATAACGCTGCTACGCTTGCGCGTCGTCATTTTGTCTCCTTGCTCAGCACGAGCGGAGTCGTGCGTGCGACGTAGGTCTGGAGCTGAAAGCTCGCATCGAGTAGTGATTCGCCGGCCTTTTGATGGGACTTGTCCTTGTCGCCGGGGTGGATTTTGAGGTCGAGGCCAAGCGGTGCCATGATGCGGTTGAGCGATCCGACATTGGTGAGAAACTCGGCGAGCTCGTGGTATCCGCCCATTACCGACACCTTGTACCGGTACGTATCGAACTGCTCACCCGGAATCACCGGAATTGGCTCGACCGAACCGAGGTCCAGCCCGACTCGTCGCGCCGCAGTGGAAACATTCTCGAGCAGCGAAGGAACCTCGTTCGACGTTGGGACGAGCTCGCGCATCATGTCCAGATTCCTTTGATATTGCGCCGCCTCCGCCTGCAACTGGTGCACGGTGCCGCGAGCGATCACAACGCGTGCCTTTCGGTTGTTGGTCTCGACTGAATCGACATGGGCAGTGAGCGAGCCGATCGTGGCGGCCTTTGGTGTGAAGATGAACCACCAGAACGCCGCGGCGAGGAGAATCGCAATGATGCCCGAGCCAACCAGCGCCTGTTCGCGCTGCGTCATGTTTGCGCCGATTGCCATTCTAGCGCACCGCCAGTGAGAGTGGGACCATCTGCAAAACGTGCGCAGGTGGGATTTCCGTCTGTGCTTCGAGCTGAAACTCGGTCACTTCCTTGCCTTCGGCAGTAACCAGATCGGAGCGCGTCAGCTGCACATTCTTGATGAACGGCGACGCTTCGAGGTTCTTCATGAACTGGGTCAGCGCCTGAACATCGACCGTCTGGCCCACCACTCTGAAGCTCATCGTGTTTGCGACGCCATTGAACAGCGAATCCGCGTGCGCCTTCCGCGAAGCCGTTGACGCCTGCTTCATTCCGCCGGCCTTCTTGGCGCTGTCCATCTTCGCCTTTCCCGCGGTCGACGTATCACCCGCAACCGAGGCAGTAGTGGTAACCGGGCTCGTCTGAGTAATCGAGATAAGCCAGGTGTATTGCGGGACAGCGAGGTTGACCGCCTCCAGGAGATGCGGCCACGTGTATCGCGTATCGTCGATCGACTTGATGATCGCGAGCTGCTGGTAAACGGAGTCCCTTGTTGTCTCCGCATGACTGCGCGCGGTCAGCACCGCCGCAAACCGTGCGGAATCCGTCGCAGCGGCTGATTCCCGCGCGTCCACGGCGCTCTGCTGTCTCGCCTGCAACAGGTACATCCCCGCGATTCCGCCGAGGCCGAGTACCACGCCGACCACGGCGAATATGAGGTACTTGTCCTTGAAGTTTGCCCCGACACTCGCGATGGCCGCACGCGGCGCGAAATTGATGCCGCGACGAGTGGTACGCTTCGCGCCGGGAAGGAGATTGATTTCAATCATGATGCCTGCCGGAGACCGAGCCCAACGGGGAGCATGAGGAGCGGCGCAATTTCATCCATGGTGAAATCGGACAGTGCGCCATCCCGCACGTGCAGATTCGCGAGCGGGTTGGCATACTCCACCTTGAGGTGAAGTCGCTGGCCCAGAACGTCGGCGAGCCCCGGAACCCGGGATCCGCCACCGCAGATGTAGACCCCCCGAACCTGTGGTGCGCCGCGCGCCGAGGCGGCGAGAAACGCCGCCGCGCGCTCGACACCGACCGCGATCTCCTCTCCGCGCGCTTCGAGGACTGCGTCCAGCTGCGTGGTCCGGTCGTAGCCGCGCACCATGCGCTCCGCGTCGTCCGCGGCGAGCCCGTGATGCCGCTGCAGGTCTTCCTGAAATCGACGAGTCCCGACCGCGAGATCACGTGTGAGAATGGGAACGCCGTTGTCGAGAACGTTGACGTTGGTGATCTCGTTGCCGACGTTGACGAGCGCAACGGCGCCACGCATCGCTTCGGGATGATTCAATTCGAATGCGTTGTGCAGCGCGAATGCGTCGACATCCACCAGGCTTGGTGTGAGCCCTGCTTCGGCGAGTATGCGAAGCTTGGCGTCGACAAGCTCTCGCTTGGCGGCAACGAGCAGAACGCTCATCTCTTCCGGGTTGGACGTTTCGTCATCGTCCAGCACCTGGAAGTCGAGCTCCACCGATTCGACATCCGGCACGTGCTGCTCGGCTTCCCATCGCATGAGCTCGCGCGCCTGCTGCTCTTTGACGCGCTCGGTCTGAATGCGCTTGATGATCACGTCGCGTCCACCGACAGCGGTGACGACCTGGGTCGCCTTCACGCCGGCCCTTTCCATTGCTTCCTGAATCGCGTCCGACACGAGCCGGGGATCCATCACCTCACCTTCGACGATTGCGTCCGGAAGGAGGGGCGCAACGGCGACCTTCACCAGCTCCGGAACTCCGCGGGCGTGATCCATGACCACTACCTTGATGAGTCCAGAGCCGATGTCGAGTCCAACCGTCGTCTTGCTGCGGCCGAAAAAGGGCATGCTACTCCATCTTGAGTTCGGACGGGAAGTCCGTTACGCAACTCTTATCGAGGTCAATACGACTGGTTGGCCCAAAAGGTCACGCTTTCAGAACAGCTCCACCCAAGCTCGTTCCGGTACCGGGTGAAGCGAGAGATCGGTGCTATCGTGCGGGATCACCGCAGTGATGCCAATCCGGTGGCGGGCTACCAGGCTTCCCCCGTGGATCGTCGCCGTCGCAACGATCCATACGACCGAAGTATCGACCTTTTCCACCGTGGCATTGAGCATCAGGTTTCCATCCACGCGACTGGTGGAACCGGCCGGTCCGAGCGGGAGGTGGCGCAGTGTGGGCAGGTCGACGTGTGCGAGCGCATCCCACGCCGCGGTTTCCGCACCCACCAGCGCCTGACGCCGCATCGCTCCAGCTCTCGCTGTTTCCGTCTCCACGAGAGAGTCATTCATCGCGCCGAACATGAGCGCGCTGCCGAGTATCATCATCAGCAGAACGATGACGAGCGCGAAGCCGCGCCGATCCGGCCGCGCGGTCAGCATATTCGCCTTCATCGGTTGCGAAGGGCAACGGTGACCGTTGCCGATTCGGCGACCAGCGGTGCGACACGCCCCGGCAGATGGACCGGTCGTCTGTAATTCGCATGTGACACTATCTCGACGCGTGCGACATCGGTTGCCGGACCATTGCCTGCCAGCCGGGCGCCGCTGTGCGTGAAATACCTGAACGTGACGGGCGGCCCTGCTGCGCTCTCGTATGGACCACTCACGGGCTGGACTGCTGCACATCCGCCGGTGCATCGCCGATAACCCAGATACCACTTGCCGTCCCCGCCGCGATACACGTCGTAACGGACACGCCGTATGAATCGCACCGGAGAGCCACGCCGCACGCTGGCGGGAAGTGCCGTTGCGGCAGATACCTCGTACGAGCGAGCCGTTCCGACGTCGACAGCCGCGAGCAAACCAGCGGCGGGAGGACAACCCGTCAGCGTCGGAGTGGTTCCAAGCGACGCGATGCGTGCACGCGTCCACCCACCTGGGGACATCGATGACGAGTCGCTAAAAATGATCACGTAGTCGCCCGTATCGGGCGTGGCGATCCAACTCGTGAGGACCCGGCCGCTTGCGAGAGTGTCCGGAGGAAGGGTGATTCGCGTCGCGGTCGGGGATGTACACACAGCGGAGGAGCCGATTGCCGAATAGAACTCGACCGCCGTATCGGACGCGAAGATGATGCTGTCACCGGCTGAAGAGCTCGCACGCAGGTCGGCGGCGATCAGGTCCGACGCGTCCCGTAGCCGCGTGCGCAGATCGATGTCGGCAGCAACTGCATCGTACGCGTGCTGATGGCGAATCACGTGAGAGACCGCCATCAGAACGACGAGCGTCGCGATCACGATTCCCACGAGGAGCTCCACGAGCGTTACCGCGCGGCGTGCACGTGACGGCGTGGCGCACGATTGCGACGTAACCGCGTCCGAGTGCGCCTCGGCGCTCAGGTGCGTCATCGGCAAGGGCCTACCGCATCGTAGTGCTCCACACGAAGTCCGGTTTTCTGGGGATAACTGAGCGCCTGGCTGACGCGAATGAGCGACCCGGTGGAGGACGCTGTCCAGTCCACAGTCACGGCATTCACCGAATCCGAGCCGGATCCTGCCATACAGCCACCCGAGAACACGCGCTCGCGTTGGGCCTCGGCGATTCTTGTTGCCGTGCTTTGCCTCTCTGAATCCGCGAGGCTCCGCAGAACAAGCGTCAGTGACCCTTCGAGCCCCAGGAATACGACGCCGATTATGACGAGCGCGATCAGAGCTTCGACCAGGGCGAAACCGGAGCGCTGCGTTGGACAGTCATTTTGCATCCCGCCACAGTACGGCGACGTATGCGTGTCCAGTGTAACCCCGCGTACTCGACCAGAGCCATTCTATCGCACGGAGGCACCCATGTACACGGCCGTGGGCCGCCATCGGTTATTCCGCGTGGAGACCAGTCACGCACTGCCGAACGCCAGCGGCGGTTGATGAACCAGACCGGGCGTGTACGAAAAGCCCGCGAGGCGAGCACGGCACACGACGGTAAAAAAAAGAACGGCGGCCAGTTGGCCGCCGTTCAAGTAACTCTGCTAGCGCGTTTCGCTTACGGCTGGCAGTATGGAGCGCCAGCAGTAGTGTCAACTCCGGCGAGTCCGAGCACTGCTCCTGTGTGCATAGCGCACTGTTTGCTGGTCTGGCTGCTGGTCGCGAGCGCATGCCATGCGTTCGGCGGGCCAGCATCGGCTGTTGCCGTTATGGTGTTACCGGTTGACGGCGAGAAGCCGGCGGTCGTGTCGCTCGGAGCGCTGTACGTATGGGTCGGGATGTACGTACCGTTGTTACCCGATGCATATCCCTCTTCAGCTGTCGCGAGATTCTTGAGGTCTGTCTTCATCGACGCGATGTAGGCGCGCTCCTTCGTTGCTGCGAACTTCGGAATCGCGATCGCGGCCAAAATGCCGATGATCACGACAACTATCAAAAGCTCGATGAGGGTAAATCCTTTCACGTTGCGCTTCATTAATCTCTCTCCTAAGGAGTCGTGGGATGCCGCTACTGCAGTGCTCGGCAATCGTATTGGCAACCGTCGCGCCACAAGCCCGCTGGTTTGTAACTCGTTATCGTTAAAGTAGTTACGGACTTCTGTAAACACCGGACAACGCCACTCGCCGGCGCATTCTGCAATCTCTCTGGCGTTTCGCAATGTCGCGATTCTGTACAGTGCCTACGCTCCCCCCTCCATCTTCTGCAACTTCCGATGCAACGTCGATGGATCGATCCCGAGTACCTCGGCGGCGCGGGTCTTGTTGCCGCCGTTCGTCTCCAGCACCCATTTGATATACGCCCGCTCGATCACGTCCAGAGTCGGATCAAGTCGCTCCGCGTCGCGTACGAGATGCTCGCCGGACTTGCTCGTAACACGCTCAGGCAACGCGTCCGGCGTAATCACGGCGCCGCTCGTAACAATCGACGCACGTTCGAGCGCGTTCTCCAGCTCACGCACGTTTCCCGGCCAGTCATACTCGCACATCGCGCCCATCGCTTCGGCGCTCACCGACTTGTTCGGATCCCTGGCCCGTGAGAGAAACGCCTCGACCAGGAGAGGAATGTCTTCCCTCCTCTGGCGCAACGGCGGGAGGTGAATCGCGATGACATTCAGTCTGTAATACAGATCGCTTCGAAACTGCCCCGTCTTGACGTCGCGCTCGAGATCGCGGTTGGTCGCGGCGATCACCCGCGCATCGACGGGGATCGCCTCGGTCGCGCCGACCGGAAGAACTTCACGCTGCTGCAACGTGCGCAGCAATTTCACCTGCGTGGCGGGGGTCATCTCTCCGACTTCGTCGAGGAAGAACGTGCCACCCATCGCCGCTGCAATCAGACCGGTCTTGTCCTTCACCGCTCCTGTGAACGATCCCTTCACGTGGCCGAACAGCTCGCTTTCCAGCAAGCTCTCGGGAAGCGCACCGCAGTTCACGGAGAGAAATGGCTTGGTGGTGCGGCCGGACATCTCGTGGATGTAGCGCGCGACGACTTCCTTTCCAGTGCCGGACTCGCCCTGGAGCAGTACCGTCGAGTCGGTGGGTGCGACGGTAGCCGCGAGCTGCAGAACCGATAACCAGTTGGCGCTCTGGCCAATGGGCGAATTCTCGCGATCGCGCTTGCGGATCTCCTGACGCAACGTCCGGTTCTCAACGCGGAGCGCGCGATGCTCCGCGGCTCGATGCACTATCGCAAGAAGCTCATCGTTTCGGAACGGTTTCTGTATATAGTAGAACGCGCCCTCGTTCACCGCGTGCATGGCTGACTGCAGCGTCGCCTGCGCAGTCATCAGAATCACTGGCGTTTCGGGGATGGCTGCGCGTGCAGCTGAGAGCACGTCCACGCCGCCGACGTCGGGCATGCGTATGTCACTTATGACGATGTCAGGCTCGATCGCATGAATCTGCTCGATGCCCGCGCGGCCGCCATACGCCGTGTGTGTCGTGAAGCCATTGTTTGTGAGCAGGATCCGGATGACGTCCAGAATTCCCTGTTCGTCATCGATGATCAATACGCTGGGCGAGCCGGTCGACGCGGAGGATGTCATGTGCGTGGGAATAGTACGGTGAATCGTGATCCAGTAGCGTCGCTGTCGACCACGACGACTCCGTGATGAGCCTCCACGGCGCGGTGCACGATCGCAAGACCGAGTCCGCTGCCGCCCGGCTTGGTGGTAAAGAACGGATGAAACAACCTGGGGCGCGCAGTGTCGCTGATACCCGGACCCGAGTCGATGACACGCACGGCGATTGCGCCACTCTCGAAAGCCGCCGCCCGCCAGTCGAGCTGCTGCGGCAGCAACGTCGCGGCCTCGATACGCACCGCGCCATCGTCGGGCGATGCCTGCAGTGCATTCAGTACCAGATTGAAGAAGGCCCGGTGCAGCATGTCTTCGTCACCGCTTATCTCCATCGATGCGCGTGGAAAATCGCACTCGACAGTCGTTCCCTGGGGGCGGGATGGATGAGATGACGCGAGCTCCGCGGCGTTACGCACGACGCTCAGCAAATCGAGACGACGAGTGAATGGGACGTCGACGCGGGCGAAATCGAGAAAACTGGTAAGCAGGCGGGCGAGCCGGTCGGACTCGCGCACGACGAGGGATGTGAGAACTCGGTCGTCGCTGGACGTCTGGGCCGACAATCCCAACTGCTCGACCGCGCTTCGGATCGAAGCAAGCGGATTCTTGATCTCATGGGCCATCGATGCGCCGAGCTCGGCGACTGCTTCCAGGCGCTCCGCGCGCAGATGCAGACGCTCGACCTCGCCCTGACGCAGACGGAAACGGGCGAGCTCCTCGGCCATCGCTTGCGTACCAACGCTCTGCGCACGCAGCCTGGACGCGATATATCCGCTGCCCAGGGCAACGACGGCGAAAATCGTGAGCTGAAGAAAGACGCCGATGCGCAGGGTGTCGCCCTGCACCAGAACCGCCTCGCCGGCGTACAGAAGAATCGCGAGCGCCGAGATCAGTGTCACACCGCGCGCTGGAAGCAGCAGCGCGCTGACCGCAATGACAAGGATGTAGAGCGGGGCGAATTGCGACGACGTGGAATCCCATGTGAGGTGGACCATCGCCGTCACGAGCACGACGTCGAAGATCGCCTGGGAGTAGAGGACGGCGATCGCGATGGAGCGGCGGTATACATGGGTATAGAGAGCGGACAGTCCCGTGAACAGCATCGCCCCAGCAAACAGCAGCGAGGCCAGCAGTGTATCGGCCCTCGAGGCGTACTGCCATGAATAGACCGCGGCGACGAAGACGGAGCCCGCCGCAGCCAGACGTGCCACATAAAGCCACCAGAGGATCCGCCTGGCGGGGATCTGGAGGGGATGCGATGTGGCGATCGCGACGACGGATTGCGGAGTGCGGTATTGCATTTTGCAATAGTTTGACGATGCGGATGGGCTGGTGCAACCGACTGATCCTTCGCTTGCCGGGTTTAAGCATGCGTACGCGAGGCCGACCGCGTTTAACCGGACGATCGTTCGATTCAGGCATGCGGCACCTCCGGGCATTGTTCCGGTAGATTTACAGTAGGGATGCCGACAGACTTACAGGACCATAGTTGGGCTGGCGCTTTGGCGACCAGGTTGATCTGGATTGTCGTGCTCGTCGCGGTGAGCGCAATCTTCGCAGCGGCTGAAGCTGCGTTGACCGTTCCGGTCGAAGACGAGGATGGGCGGTCTGCGCCGACGACTGCTGCGCGCATCGGGAGCTCGCTCAGCGCGGTCGGGCTGGGCGTCGTTGGCGGAGCTAGCTGGTTCGCACTGGCCGTGCTGCTTCATATAGTAGTCGGGGAGCTGGTGCCTCGGGCCGTTGCCCGGGAACATCCAGAGACCGCGCGCAAGTACGCCGTGCCGGTCGTGCGTCTCATCGGCCAGATCCTCACCCCATTCGTAATAATCGTCAACGCAGTAGCAAGTCTCGTGGCGCGCGCATTCGGAATGCGCGCTGTGGTGGAGAACGAAGTTCCGGCGCATTCGCCGGATGAGCTCCGGACCCTTGTGATGCATTCGCACGCGCATGGCGAGCTCAACGAGTCGGAGCGAGCCATGCTTGCCGGCGTCTTTGATTTCAAGCAGAAGCGTGCGCATGACGTGATGCGGCCAAGGACCGACGTGGTAGCGATCGACATCGACTCGACGTCTGAGGAGGTCCTGCACGTGTTGCGTACGGAGCGGTACTCGCGATACCCGGTATACCGCGAGACTCTGGACGATATCGTGGGCGTATTTCTCGCGAAGGATCTCTGGTTGCGTGACCAGAGCTCGCCGTTCAAGCTCTCGGAGTTGATGCGGGAGGCGTTGTACGTTCCTGACAGCCGCGCCGCCGAACGAGTGCTGGATGATCTCCGGCGAACACGAGCGTACATGGCGGTGGTTATCGACGAGTACGGCGGGACAGCTGGAATCATCACCATCGAAGACCTCGTTGAGGAGGTGATGGGTGACATCACCGACGAATACGACATGGCTGCGCGGACCTCGCTGGAGATGGACGGCGTGCTGGAGCTGGCGGGCACGCTGTCGCTCATCGATGCACGCTCAGACTATGACCTTGAAATCCCCGACGGCGACTGGTCGACGCTCGGCGGTTATGTATTCGCGCGCCTCGGGCGACTTCCGCGCGTCGGTGACAGGGTTCGGATTCCCAACGCCGGGCTCGAGGTTGTCGCGATGGACGGGCGACGGGTCGCTGCGCTGCGGGTCCTGCGGGAGCCCGCCGATGCCGCGGCTGGAGCCAGGCAAAAAGCCTGAGCGCGGGCGTGTTGACGCGGGGAGATCGATCCGAGTCACACCGTTGGGCAGGGGCGTCACACGTACTGCCTGAACGATCAGGTCCGGCGATGGGAGCGTGAGTGAGTCGACACTCAGCACGAGCGCGGCGTATGGAACCACATCGTTGAGCCGGTAGACCCCCGACGAATCAGTTTCGACGGATATGTCGCCGACGGAGATCGAGACGTCTGGAAGTAGCGGCTCAGCCTCATCGCGGACGCCATTCTCGTTCGCATCGAGGAACACGCGTCCCGTGATACTGGCACGCCCGCGCAACGGCGCCGATGATACTGCGATACCATGGGCCGCGGGAGTGATCATCAGCGAACCACTCAATGCATGCACCGTCGTCCCACCAGAGCCATTCGTTGACCGCGCGTCGTAGCGAGCGGCGCGCATAACCAGGTTCAGCGACATGGTGAGGCGCGGAGCCGCGGACCTTGCCAGCCACGCCGCCCCAATTTGCAATTGACCAGAGTGTGTCAACGGGACCGCGATCGTGGTGTAATTGCCGCCGGCGGCTGCCGTTGCGACTGCCACGCGGACGCGGCTGCCAAGTGGCAGCCAGGAAGAAATCGGAGACTCCACATAGACGCCATGTGCGAGCGACTTCGCGCCGAGCTGACGCGTTACGTCAGCGAACGGGCGAAGATAGATGGACCGGAACGGCAGCGAGAGCGAGACGTTCAGTCGCCGCGTATCTGTCAGCTCGTGCCCTGTGAGGGCTAGCATAGCGCTCGCGGCATACGGCGTTCGAGGAATGCGCCATACTGCGACCGCTGTCACGTTTTCATGACGGGCGGGAAGTATTTCCGTTGTCGTCGTCAGCC
>Ga0134128_10007561_pt1 | contig 13133 bp, 13 predicted proteins | sample KB31754_FD_96462 | JGI IMG/M metagenome (GOLD analysis project Ga0134128, IMG submission 96462) | Terrestrial soil microbial communities with excess Nitrogen fertilizer from Kellogg Biological Station, Michigan, USA - KB3-175-4 | ecosystem: Environmental > Terrestrial > Soil > Unclassified ... | reverse complement strand
GCGCAAAGCCAACCTGCTGGACTATCTCACGCAGGCCCTCATCGCCCATCGCGCTGGTAGCTCCTTTCCGACGCTGCTCCCGTGAAGCACCCAAATGACAGAAAACTGACTGAACGGTTACTTGGTTATTGAAATGAGCCGCGAAGCTGCTGACTCAACTGGAAGCGCTTTCGTGAATCTTCAGCGATGGTTCCGTGCATGGGTACGGCTCGACATAGCCACGACCCACCCCAACCAATTCTGCATTCTGAACGGCATTACCGTCGCGTAACGATTGTTCGTTCTGATTCGCACCCGGCTCCGCTCCAAGCTGGCGGCGAAACTTCTCGGGGGCTGGCAGCTTTTCTCGAATTTGGGCTGCCAGCCCTTTTTGATCCACCGCGGAGCGGCCTAGGACAGCTAGCCAGCACGGTGCAAATCCGTGGCCGCCCCTTATGAAACATTTCCTCTTAGAACAGAAGCGTGAACCCGTCCCCGTCCCTGGCGTGGATGGTGTTTTCGTGCGCAAGGTATCGGCTCGCGATCGTCTTGCCGCGGTGGCCATTGGCAACGTCAATGACCGCCTGGCTCGCCTTGTGGTATGCGCCGCATGTGATGCCGATGGCAAGGCGATCTTCACCGACGATGACGTTGACGCGTTGATGGATGGGCCGGAAGCCAGTGCGCTCGATGCGATCGTTAAAGAGTTTTTGCGCGTGAACGGCATGGAGGCGGCGGCTACCACCGAACGCGAAAAAAACTCATAAGCTCGCCTGAGCTGCAGGCCGCATTTGAACTGTGCGAGCTTGGAGTAGGTGGCGAGCTGTCGAAGCATCCAAAGTATTTGCTGGCCAGCCTATCGGCGGATGAGTGGGAGGATTGGCTCGCGTGGCGGAAGCTTTTCCCTTCACCCCAGACGCGCGGCGATATCAACACGGCCTTGATGCGGCACTCATGCCTTGCGCCGCACACGAAAAGGAGCATCAAAATCAACGATTTGATGCCCAAGTATGGCGTCAAAAAGCGCCGGCAGACCGATCGGGAGTTAGCCGAAAAGGCCCGGTTGTGGTGTGAGGCGGCCAAACGGCTGAGCGACAGCGGAAAGATTGCGTGGTAAATGCCGACGATTTCAAAATTATCCGTTGTCCTGGCCGCCCAAACTGGCGAATTCATCGCCGGACTTAAACAGGCCGAGGCAGAGACGAGCAACTTTCAAGAACGGCTGAGCCAAGCCGGCGAGAAAGTCAGCACGGCTCTTGAAGCGATCGGCATCACCTTGAGCGCCGAAGCTTTCGGGGAATGGATCAAATCGAGTCTCGAGGCAGCGGAAGCGACCTCGCACCTGGCCAGCTCCCTGGGCATGACCACCGAGGCGATGAGCCGGCTCGGCTTTGCCGGCAAGATGGTCGATGTTTCACAGGAGGAAATCGGGCAAGCGATGAGCCGCATGTCCAAATCGCTCTACGAAGCGCAGAGCGGTTCCAGCGAAGCAGCGAAGGCCCTGGCAGATACGAGCGCAAATGGTTTGCCGATTTCAGCGACGAGATGATCGCGACTCGCGTCGAGGCGATCCTTGCGAATGGCAAGTGCTTCGTCGGGACTTTTGCTGGGCGACTATATGCGCTCGATGTTGCCAGCGGGAAAACGATCTGGAGTTTCCAGGCAGGCGGCGCGATCGGCGCTTCGCCCTGCTTTTGCGATGGGCGGATTTATTTCGGAGCGGACGACGGAAATCTGTACTGCTTGTTGGCGGATAATGGCCGGGAACTTTGGCGATTTTCCGCCGGCGCGGGAATTTGGGTTTCCCCGGCATGCGATGGAAAGACCGTTTACTTTGGGGACCGAGGTGGAACCTTTTACGCGATCGATGCGCAGTCCGGCAAAGAGCGATGGCGCTTTCATACCAGCGGCATGATCCTCACACCGGCGTCGCTGACGCCGTCGGCGGATCGGATCATCTTTGGCTCTGACGACATGCATGTCTACTGCCTGGATGCGAGTGGGAAGCTGATTTGGAAATCGGCCAAGCTCGGCGGGCTTTCGCTGCGCGATCACGCGCCGACGATCTGGAAAGGGCTGGCGATCGTCACCACCAATCCTGCGCGCGATTTCCACAGCACGCCCGGCGAAAGCCCGGCCATCCTGACCGCAGTGCAAAAAACATTACCGATGGAGCCGGAGGACAAAGTCATCTTCGACAAATGGGGGCAGTTCGTCATGAAGCTGACGCCCCGGCGGCTGGCGGCCGAGCAGCATGCGATCCGCAAATATCTGGCCGCGAATCGTCCGGAACGGACGTTTTATGCGCTTGATCTGAACGACGGGTCGGAGCCCTGGATCGCGCCAATCCTTTACACCGGCGGCTTGCACAATCCGCCGACGCCGCCGACGTTCGATCCTAAAACAGGAGAGCTCTACGCGTGGACGCCGACGGCGCTGAGCAATTACTCGGCGGGCGTGCCAGGCGGCGCGATCGCAGTCGCAAAGCTCGATCGCCAAACCGGCCTGACGCAAATCCTCTGGCACACGAACGGCGACAGGCTCGGGTGGGCATTCGACTTTGCCGCGCCGGCGGATGAGGCGCAGGCGCTGAGCCTGATGGGCGACATTCTGCTCAACACGCATCAGGGAATCATCGGCGGCATGGACCGCCGGACGCTCAAGTGGCGTCACATCTTCATCGCCCGCGACACCTATGGCGGCATCTTCGGCCCGGCGCTGATTCCCGGCAGCTTCAAAGGAGCCGAGCAGGCGCACGAGCGGGGACTGCTTGCATTAATGCCCAACGAATGGCACGGCCCCGACCGCAGCATCGCCGCCATCGGCTATGGCCGCATCTTCTGGGTCACCGGCTCGCAGGTCGTCTGTCTCGGTGGACCGGACACGTCCAGAACCGACACCGGCGGCACTCAAGCGCCGCCGCCGATTCAGCGGAAAGTCATTCCCGTCGTGCCGGCGGGAAATGTCGCCGCGGATTTTGTAGGGCGACTGGATCTGGACATTCCAATGCCGCATATCACGCCGCAGATGTTGCGGAAGTATCTGGATGCCCCCGCCACAGTCGCGCAAAGCCAAGATGAGCTGGCGACGTCGCTGCGACGCAAGCTCGATGATGCCGTGCTCGAATTGATCGGCTCGCGCTGGGCGCCCTTCATCGTTGAAATGGGCATCAGCCATGAAGAGCGGTACTTCTGGCGCACGTCCGAGACGATGCAGATCGTAGCATTGGCGCTGCCGCATTTGTCGCCCGATGTTCGCGTCAAAGTGCAGGCTTATCTCGATGAGATGTTCAAAGAGGGAGCACCGCTCCGGCAGCCAACGGTTTTGCTGGATCATGCGCAGCGCCGCGAGTCGTATGATCTTGGCCGCACGATGAACGATTTCGCAGCGAAGACGCCGATTTATCGTGCGAACATCGAAGACCTTTATGCGATCTGGGCGTATGCGAATTATGCGCAGCGGTGGGACAACGTGCTGGCGCAGTGGCCGCAGATTCGAGAAATGTTTGATCAATTTGTCAGCAAGCCTGCGACGTTCGATGATGAGGATCGCGCCGGCACCGATGCCGCTGAGCATTTGAACAATCAGATTGCCGGCGTGATTGCATTTGCTCGGATTGCACAAAAGGCAGGTGACCCGGAGCGCGTGAAAATCGCCTTGGATCGACTGGCGCAGCTTGTGGTGTTCCGCGTGCATCATGAGCAGGCCGACACCCGCTTCATCCGCATCACCGGCAAACAAGCCCACAGCGCCAAGCTCCCGCGATATCTGGGCCTCGTCCCCGAATCCGCGCAGATGCTCCATGATTTCGCGGGCGAAGCCCTGCAACAAAATGCCCGCGCCCTCTCGAGCCAGCTTCCCACCTGGCACCACGCCTTCGGCGAACGCCTGATCGGCGGAGAAAATTACATCTCACCGCCGGCGCTATCCCGTGCGCTGTTCATCTCGCTATCCGATGGCGTGCAGGAGCCGCCGCAAGTCATGATCGCGCGGCTCGATGAGCCATGGTGCAAAGCGGACTTGTACTATATCGAGAAGATCACGGCGGTCTTGCGCGAGATCGAGCCTGAGCGGCTTACTCCCCGATGATTTTAATCAGCACGCGCTTGGGGCGGCGGCCGTCGAATTCGCCGTAGAAGATTTGTTCCCAGGGGCCAAGATCCAGCTCGCCTGCTGTGATCGCGACGACCACTTCGCGCCCCATGATCTGTCGTTTCATGTGGGCGTCGGCGTTGTCTTCGCCGGTGCGGTTGTGGGCGTAGCGCGTGGGCGAGGGATCAAACGGCGCGAGGGTTTCGAGCCATTTTTCGTAGTCCTTTTTCAACCCCGATTCTTCATCGTTGATGAAAACCGAGGCGGTGATGTGCATGGCGTTGCAGAGCATCAGCCCCTCGCGCACGCCACTTTTGGCGACGGCTTTTTCGCAATCGGTGGTGATGTTCACGAATCCGAGGCGCGACGGGACGTTGAAGGTGAGGTAGTCGGTGAGGGTTTTCATAGCGTGGATAGAATTTACCGGATGTTATCGTGAGCCGAGGTTAGCCGCGACGCGATAGTGGAGCGCTTCTTTGCGCGCCACGGGAAAGCGCTCCGCTTCGCATCGCGGCTAACCGAGAGATCGAATCAACGTGTCGTCCGAATCATCTCACTCTTGCCCGCGCCCCGGTTCGGCAAGCTTCACAGAAATTTCCGACTCCGACCCATCGCGCCAGATCGTGAGCTTCACCGTGTCGCCCGGCTTGTAATGTTCGAGCCGCGCGAAGAGTTGATTGAGATCGGTAACGGGGTAATCATCGACCTTCTCGATGATGTCGCCCAGCGCGATGGTGCCGTCAGCGCGGCGAGTGGTGCCGCGAAGTCCCGCCGCGGCCGCGGGCGTGTTGGGGCGGACACCGACGATCAACACTCCGCTGACGCCCAACTCCTGCGGAATCTGCTGGCTCACCGGTTCGGCAAATTGCACGCCGAGCGTGGGCCGGGTGACGCGTCCGCTGGCAATCAATTGGGGAACAATTCGGTTGACCTGATCGACCGGAATGGCAAATCCGATTCCCGCATTCACGCCCGATGGGCTGAGAATAGCGGTGTTGACACCGATCAATCGCCCCGCGCTATCCAGCAGCGGTCCGCCGGAGTTTCCGGGGTTGATCGGCGCTTGGGTCTGAATCACATCTTCGATGGGCGTATTGACGACGCTGTTCATCGTGCGCCCCAGCGCCGAAATGATGCCGGTCGTCAGGCTCTGATCGAGGCCAAATGGATCGCCAATGGCAAACGTTTTCTGGCCGACCTGAAGATCGGAGCTCTTTCCGATCGGGATGGGGTGCAGCTTTTCCTTCGGCGCATTGATGCGCACAACCGCCAGGTCATTATCGCGCGCAACGCCGACGAGCTGCGCGGGGTACGAGCTATGGTCCCAGAGCGTGACCTGGGCCGAGTTAGCATCCTGCACGACGTGAAAATTGGTGACGATATCGCCGGCATCGTCCCAGATAATGCCGGAGCCAGTGCCCTGCCGAACTTCGGAAGTCGCCTCGCCGAAATTATTGTCCACTTCTCCGAGCGTCGTGATAAAGACGACCGAAGGATTGGATTGCTTGAAGATGGCGATCGTGCTTTTTTCTTCTTCCGAGAGATCGCCGCGCGGCGTAATCGGTCTCGGCTGCACCGCATAATTACCGCGCTCAAACCATCGGGCTGCAAAGAATCCCACGGCCGTTGCCAGCGCCAGCAGAATCAGCAGCCGCAGGAGAAATGCCCCCTCCGATTCCGGCCGGCGCGGACGCGGTTCATTTTCAGGATAGTAAGTCATGGCTCATCGGGCACGACTCTACTTGACTGGCGGGGTTTTGAGCATCGCCAGAATTTGCTCATGCGTGAAATAGGGTGCGTCGATCCCATCGGCGGGAATATCGAGGTGGGCCGTCCAGGCGATGGCGTTGAGCATCATCTTGCGGAAATCGGGTTGCTGCCAGTTGGCGTAGTAATGGCCGCAGGTGGTGCCAAAGCCCCGGCCGCCATCGGGGCGCTGTCGCGCCCAGGCGATGATATGCCCGTCCGCATGCGCAGCGGGCGCCGAAGGAACCGTCAGCAACGGCGTGATCGGGAACTTGTCCGGCTCAAATCGCAGATCGAAATAAAACTCCTCGCGCATGTGCCAGGGTGAAACGCCATGCAGGATCGGGTGATCGCTGTTGGCAAGTTTCACATCCGCATCCAGCACTTTCAGGTTCGAATACCACTGCTTTTTTCCGTTGGTCTCCCATTGATAATAGCCGCCGTTCCAGTCGAGAACTTTCTGAGCATATTTCTGCGGGGAAAAGGTGGAAAAGTGAAAGGTGACCAGCCCGCAGCCGCGCCGCATGACCTTCGAGACAAACGCGACGCGGGCGTCATTTTCGATATGCAGCGCATCGGAGAATTTGTCGCCATCGCGACCATCGGAGATGACGACGATCGTGTCGGCATCATCAAACACATGCTCGTCTTCAGGCCAGCCATCGAGGTGATACACCACGTTCACCTTCTGGCTGACGCTGGAATGATCGAACATCACCTTCAACAGCCGAACCGACCAGCCATAATCATGCTCGCCATTGCCTTCGGGGCCATGACTTTTCTTGCCGGCAAGGAGGACGATTTTTCGCGGATGCGACGAAGAAGCTTTGTCTTGAGCGAAGGCCGGGATCGCGACCGCGAGAATCACAAGCGACAAGAGAAGCGTGTTGAATTTTCTCGACAAACATTGGCGTATGCTGTGCATGATGATTCTACTTCAGTCGATCGCTCGGAGTTGATGCTGCATGATCTTTTGATTGCCTTCGCTGATCGAAGGTGCTGCTTGCTTGTTGGAGCTTCAATGAATGGATTGTTCAGCATTGCTTTTGTTTTGATGACCAGCACCGCCGTGTTGGCACAGCAACACACGATCACTGTTGCTGCGGATGGATCAACGGACTTCAAATCCGTCCAAGAGGCCATCGCGGCGGTGCCGGAGAAAAACAGCACGCCGATTATTATTCATATCAAACCGGGGACGTATGCGGGCCCATTTATCGTCCCAAAAAGCAAGCCGCACATCACCCTGCTGGGGGACGATCCCTCCACCACGATCCTGACCTGGAATCGCAATATGCACGACCCTAAGCCGGCGGGCGCTAACAGCTTTAATCCGGGCGTGTGGGTGCGTGCCGACGATTTCCAGGCCTATCACCTGACGATCGAAAACAGTTCAGGTGACCAGGGCCAGGGAGTCGCGCTGCGCCTGGATGGCGACCGGGAAATCTTCGCACATTGCCGGATCACGGGCTGGCAGGACACGCTTATGGTCAACGACGGGCGCGACTACTTCCAGGATTGCTATATCACCGGGCGCGTGGACTTCGTATTCGGATCCGCGACGGCCTGGTTTGAACATTGCCAGATTCACAGCCGAAATGGCGGCCATGTCACTGCGGCCAGCACGCCCCGGGACCGCCGTTTCGGATTTGTCTTCTCCAATTGCACCCTGACAGGCGATGCCATCGCCTGGAACCCGGCCACCACCAACCCCGCCTATTCCGGCAAGCCCAGAGTTACGCCTATGGCCGATCTGGGCCGGCCGTGGCGACCTTATGCGAGTGTCATGCTTCTCAACTGCTTCATGGGGGCCCACATCAAGCCAGAAGGATGGAACAACTGGGGCAAGGCGACCAATGAGAAGACGGCCCGATATTGCGAGTATCACAGTCGTGGGCCGGGAGGGTCAGCCGATAAGCGCGTCCCGTGGTCGCATCAACTCACGGATGCCGAGGCGCAAAAGATCACGCGAGAGAGCGTCTTGGGCGGGGGCGATCACTGGGACCCTTCAGCGAGCGTCAAAGCGCAGGAATAGGCACATTTTCCAGCGAGTGCGTCTTGAAAAGTACATCAGGGAACCTTCTTTGGCTCCAGCAGCTTTTGATAGCGCATCCATGCCTCCAGGCGGTGAGACCAGTCGCCGACCAGCGGCGTGGGGGGATTCATAATGTTCCCGCCAAAGGCGTGGCCGCCGATGGCGTACATATGAAGCTCGACCTGCACGCCAGCTTTTCACAGCGCGAGGTAGCTGGGCACCATGTTGGCCGCGATGTTGTCGTCGGAGGCGCCGACCATGAAGATCGGCGGAATCTTCTCCCTGGTGAGAGCCGGGCCGTCGAGGGTGTTGCTCCCGTTGGCTCCGCCAAAGCCCCCGGCCGAATAAACCAGAACGCAATAGTCGAGGCGCGTGCTGGTTTTGTCATAATCATCGACCGGCTCGTAGCCGCGTTTCTCGGTGTTGAGCAGCACATAATTGGTGACACTGCCGCCGGCTGAAAAGCCGATCATTCCGATCTTGTGAGGGTCGATTCCCCATTCTTCCGCTCGGCCGCGCACGATGCTGACAGCGCGCTGGCCATCGAGAAACGCATCCAGCGCGCCGTTTCTTCCGCGTGGCACGCGGTACTTGAGGATGATTCCCGCCACACCAATCTTGTCGCACCAGGCGGTCATGGTGTGCCCTTCGAAATCCCAGCCTAAGTCGCGGAACCCTCCGCCGGGCGCGATGATCAGCGCGGTACCTGTATTCTTTTCTTTGGCTGGAAGATGAACCTCGATCTGCGGCCGGGTGACGTTCGTCAGTCGCACGCTGCCGTTTCTGGACTTGTTGATCGTATCTGGGCCCGGATCGACGGTCTGGCCCGGCGCCTTACCGCCGGGCCAAAGGTCAATGGTAATCGGCTCGGCGGCGCGGAGGACCTGTGCGATCAGAAATAGACCGAACGCGAAAGTAGCGATGCGGAATTTCATGCCGGCTCCTCTGAAAATGATCTGCTTTTTGCGAAGATCGATCTCGCGCGATCACACCCCATCAGTTTTGCTTAAAGTCCGGATGATCCGCATTTCCGCCGGCCTCAAGAAAAGCGATCAGATCGAGAATCTCATCCTTCTGAAGGCCATTCACCAGCCCCTCGGGCATGGGCGACACCTTCGAAAGGGCGCGGGCGGTGATTTGCGATTTCTTCACCGTAACCTTGTCCGGCTTCAATGGGTTGGGCTGCAGGACGAGGTTTTCTGCGGTCTCTTCGACGATGTGCCCGTCGATGGTATTCCCGTCCATCGTGCGGACGATCGTGTTGGCGAATTGCTCGGAGATGACCTTGGAAGGCTCGAGGATCGATTCGAGAATGTCGCGGCGCTGAAATCGGGAAGCGACGGCGGTGAGGTCGGGACCGACGCCACCGGCAGCAGCTGTATCGGCCATCTTATGGCAGGCGGCGCATTGTGCGACTTCGAACGCGGCCCGCCCGCGAGCAAAGTTGCGCCCTTTGCCGACCTCTCCGAGCGACGGAACCAGATCTTCCATCTTCCATTCCTTTACCAGACCCCGTTGAGGAATGAGCGATGCAGCCGGTTGCTCCTGTGGATTGCGTCCGGCAGCCCCGCCGCCACCAGCGCGGGCGAATCCGCCACCGCCACGACGCCCGCGACTTGCCGGAACATATGCCTTGAGAATCGCAGCGAGCTGGGGGTCCTGCTTTTCGGAATCACTGAGCGTCTCAAGGGCGTCGCTGCGAATGTTGTTGAGATAAAGCGTGAATTCGACCCCGTTGTTGTACCGCGTCCCCGCTTCGTCGAACCATCGCAGCAAAGCCTCCGGATGGCGCGCGTTGCTATGGTCGGCATTGAACCAGGAAAAATAGTCGCGACGGAGCTCGGGCGTCCAGCCAGTCTTGATCTGGCGCAGGTACAGCAGATACGCAATCTGCTCATCCTGCGTGCGCGCCGTCTGCGCCAACCGCACGGTGCGCGCGACCGCCTGCGGGGCATCCATTGCCAGAAGCACCTGGACAGCTCATTGTTCAACTCGGGCGAATAGCTTGGGTACAGCGGATCCAGATCGGCGAGTATCGCGCCAGCCGCATCGCCCTGCGGCTTGCCATATCGACTGATCGCCACTTCCAGCGTCCGTAACTTTTGGAGTTGAAGATCTTCACTGAGGCCCGCTGTCGGAATTTTCGAGAGGGCCGTAAAGAGCTCGTCGGCCGCTTCCTTTCCGCCGACGCGCGCCAGCGCCAGAAGCGCTTCGATGTGCGCCTGGGGGTCTTCATTCTCCGCGAGGGCCCGCGATTTCCATTGATCGACAGGTTGTGCTTCGATGGCCAGCCGCGCAGCAAAGCGAATGAAACGGTCTTCGTTGGCCAGGTATGGCCATGCGAAGTCAACTGCGCCCGGCTCGGCGTGGTCGTGATACGATTCGAGCTTGTGACGAATTTCGCGCTGATCGGCGCCTTGCGAGTCGTGGGCGTCAACTGGATTGGTTGGTTCTGGGCCAGTGTAGGTGACGCGGAAGAGATATCCCTGCGTGTTACGCCCGCCGCACGTGAAGTACAAAGCCCCGTCATCTCCGACGACCATATCGGTCAGATTCAGCGGCACCTTGTTGGCCACGCTGTGCAACGATTTGGGCGCGACGAAGTTTTCGAAGCTGGCCTCGTAGGAGCTGCCGTGCGGACGCAGATGAACGGCAAACAGCCGGCCGTACGCCCAGTCCATCGCGTAAAGTGCTTTTTGATATTTCGCGGGAAACTTCGCGCCGTATCCAAACACCAAACCGGTCGGGCTGCCAAGTCCGACATTTTGAATCGGAGGGAGAGTGTCCTCGTAATAAGTCGGCAGCTTCCCGCTGCCGCCGCGGTAACCAAAATCGCCGCCGTTTACGGCATGATAGAATCTTGTTGGGCGGTACCAGGGCAGTCCCCAGTCCCATTCCATATCGCTGTCGAAGCCGATGATTTCTCCGTCGGCGTTGAAAGCAAAGTCATAGGTATTGCGCTGGCCGGCGGCAAATCGCACCGGGTTCTTTCCATCAAGATCCATCCGATGAATGGAGCCGCCGGGCGGCAATTCGCCCGCCATGAAACCGCCTTCACGTCGCGGAATAGCGCGGTCGTCGGCAAAGTTGCGCATGGGAGAATTGGGCGACGCGTCAACCGGTTGCGGGACCTGATTGCCGACGACGATGTAGAGATGCTGCTTATCGGGGGCAAGAACGATGGCATGAGCACCATGATCGCCTGAGCCGCGCGGCCATGTGCGCAGGCGCTCGATTGAGCTGAAGCTTCCGTCACCGGCGGGATCGCGAAGCCGATAGAGACCGTAGATGCCGCGTGGGCCTCCGAAACCGCCACCGGCGCGCCCCCGCCCCGCGCGGCCGGGTTGAGTTGTTGGTCCGCCCGCTTGACCCGTCGCGCCGCGCGCGCCGGCTGGTTGCGTCGCTGCCGGATTCGCTGGAGTTCCCGCCCCACCGCGACGAACTTGCCCGCCGAACCCTCCGGCAGGATCGCCGGGTAGCTGGGCTGTGCCGTCGACATAGAGACTGCCGTTCACCCAGAGGATTCCCATCACTTCCGAGACCGGAAGCTTAATTTCTTCCTGCTTGACAGCCTTTCCGTCGGCAAGGGTCACGCGTGTCATCGGTTGACCCGCCTGCCCACCGAGCAGCAGGCGACCCTTGTCATCCTCATTCATGGAAATCCAGGAGCCTTGGCGCTGCGGATCAGCCCGGAGCACCAACTCAATATGAAATCCGTTGAGGGTCTGAATGACGTCCGAGGGATTATCCGGCAGCGGTTGTCCGGGCCCGCGCCGACCCTGAGCCTGGGCCGAATGCGAAAACGCCAAAACAGAAGCAACAGTGCCCACGTAACAAAGCAGTCGTCGCGCGGCTGTCATTCGGTTTCTCCTGGAGAAGTGCCAAACAAATTATGGTTTTGCAGGCATCAACTTGATCTTGAGGTCTTTGAACTGGATTTCCATTTGTGCGCCCGCATGCTGCTGAAGTGCGATAATTCCGTTCTTTAACGCGTGCGGGTTTTCGTCAAGCAGATCGCAGAAGACGTGGCCGTTGACTTTAACGATCATGTGCGGCCCATCAGCAATGATGACCATGTCGTTGAATTCCCCACCCACTGGTTTAAGCAATGACTTGAGCGCCTGCGAATTCTCGGGCAGCGGCTCGCCCTTGCCGGCACTTCCATCGGCTGGATAAACGATCTTGTACCCGCGCGGTGCGATGTGCGGACCCGGCACGTCTTTTCGCCGTCGGCCGGCCTTGGCCGATTCATCATATATTCCGCCGGTGAATGCATCTTGCGGATCCATGTCGCCCTGATAGCCGCCAATGTGCTTGGTCTTGGCATTTTCAACAACGCTGCGAAACTGAATTCCGGAATTGCCGCTATGGGAGAGCCAGCGGAATTTCGCGTGCAATTCGAAGTTGGCATATTTCTCCGGATGCTCGCGCGAATCGATCCAGATCAGATCCGATTGAACATTGCCGCCCGGCTCCGTGGTTTCGACGCAATCAATGGCTCCGTCCTTGACCGACCAGAAATTGGGAAGCGCGTCCCAACCGCTCAGATCCGTGCCGTTGAACATCGCACGGAAGCCGTCGGCATCCGGCTCGGGTAACTCCATCGCCTTTCCCAGGCCCGGCGAATCGGTTGGCCGGGTAAACACCTTTCCCGGATCGAGATTGCCGCGCCCTCGGCGGCCGGCGCCTTGCGCAACGCCCGCACCATTATTGTTTGGACCAGCGCCGGGCTGGTTCTGAGCTTGCACCAATGAGCTGGAAATTCCGATCGTCAGAAATGCCGTGAACAAAAGAAGTGTGCGCATGCCCATATGAAATGACAACCTGATGCCAGCAGTTTGTTTCGTCAGGAGCGGCATTGTGGCAGTGGATGGCTTTGCACTGGCGGACTTGATGCTGATCGTTGAGAGAGTCCGCACGTCTGAAAGTGCCTCACCGTCCAATCTCATCCGATGTCACTGAATGTCACACGTGTGACATCGGCTGATTTAATCATAAGCAATTGTCCTTAGATGGTTTAGGATTAAGAAGCGCGCTAAAAAGTGTCCGAAATCTCGCCGCGCGCATCCTTTTGTGACATTTTTGGACATGTGACTCTTCCACCCAGCTCGGGCACGTGCAACATCGCACATGTTGCAAGAAATGTTGCATTAGGTTGCCTCGACTTTTGCACTTTTCCGCCTCAGGCTGCGGCGGCGAGGTGGGCCAGGAGCCAATCCTGCACGCGGTTGGGTAATTGTGTTACGAGGCTGCCGCCGGGGGCATGTAACAATATGACCTG